>Ga0256841_1000003_pt1 | contig 327247 bp, 266 predicted proteins | sample 356308metaG_FD_185971 | JGI IMG/M metagenome (GOLD analysis project Ga0256841, IMG submission 185971) | Hydrothermal vent microbial communities from Mid Atlantic Ridge, Atlantic Ocean - 356-308 | ecosystem: Environmental > Aquatic > Marine > Hydrothermal vents | place: Atlantic Ocean: Mid...
TCGATCACCACGTTGCGGCCCTTCGGCCCCAGCGTCACCTTCACCGCGTCAGCTAGCTGGTTCACCCCGCGCAAAATCGCCTGCCGGGATTCCTCACTGTAGACAATCTGTTTCGCTGGCATGTTACAAACTCCTTCTCAAGTCGAACTGATCTTTTTCCTTCCTCACGCCCGTGCCCGGAGATCGGGGCTGCGGGCCTTTTCCGCCGGGCCACGGCCGGCGGGCAGCGTCTCGGCTCAGTCCTCCAGCACGCCGAGGATCTCGTCCTCGCGCATGATGAGGCACTCTTCGCCGTCGATCTTCACCTCGTTGCCGGCGTACTTGCCGAAAAGAACTTTGTCTCCCACCTTCACATCCAAGGGCACGAGCTTGCCGTCGTCGAGCCGCTTGCCCTGGCCGACGGCGACGACCTCGCCCCTCTGCGGCTTCTCCTTGGCCGTGTCCGGAATGTAGATGCCGCCCGAAGTCTTTTCTTCTTCCTCTTCGAGCCGTTTGACGACCACGCGGTCGTAGAGCGGACGAATCTTCATCGTGCTAATGCCTCCAACGTCTGTTCTGTCGGTTGATGGAATCGGATCGGGGGACGCCCGTGACCGGGCCGCCCAACTCCTCTACTATTAGCACACCCTCGGGAGGAGTGCCAGCGCGTCTGGATAACCGTCAGTCGATCAGCAACTTACGTATACTCCGGTCAGAGCGCCGGACGCGGGCGCCGGCGGCAAAACTCCACCACTGCGTCGATCCGGGCCACGCCGGCGCACAGGACCGTGTCGGCCCCGCCCCAGTAGAGCTTGAGCGTGCCGTCGTCTTCGGCGACCGCCCCGCAGGTGAAGACGACGTTGGGGACGTAGCCGGTACGCTCCCAAGGGTCTTCGGGCTGCAGGATCCAGTCGTCGGCGACCGCGACACGGGAAGGATCCTCGAGATCGTGCAGGGCTACGCCGAGGCGGTAGACGGCCCCGTCCATCGTTTTGAAGACGCCGTGAAAGATATTCAGCCAGCCGGCGGGAGTCTCCACCGGCGGGGCGCCGGGGCCGACCTTCATCTCGTCCCAGTGGTAGGCGGCGGGCTTGATGAGGATGCGCGAGTCGCCCCAGTGGACGAGGTCGGGCGAGTAGGAGATCCAGATCGACCAGGGGGCGATCTCCGAATGGGGCCGGTCGAGGCGCACGTAGCGGCCGCCGAACCTGCGGGGAAACAGGACGACGTTGCGGTAGTCGGCCTGGGTGATCAGCGAGACCCGCTCTACGTTGCGGAAATCGGCCGTGCGCGCCAGAGCGATGCGGACGCCGTGGCGGGAGTAGGCGCTGTAAGTGATCCAGTAGTCCTCGCCGATGCGGGTGACGCGGGGATCCTCGACGCCGAACTCCTCATAGGTGGCGAAGGGCTCGCCGCGGGCCGGGACCAGGAACGGCTCCGCCCGGACCTGGAACCGGAAGCCGTCGTCCGAGTCGGCGATGCCGATGATCGAGCGGCCGTTGCGCAGGTGGGAGCGGAACAGCATCACGTAGCGCCCGTCGTGCTTGACGACGGCGGCGTTGTGGACCGTCTCCACCGGGTAAGGAACATCGTCGCGGGTGAGTATCGGATTCCCGCTGTAACGCTCAACCAGAGGCGCAGGCTTCATAGGCGATCTTCCGAGTCGTCCAGTTCCGGAGCCGCCCCTCTCCACGCCGCGCGGACGCGCCGTGAGGCGTCGCCGCTGAACCGGACCCGGGCCCGGGCCCGGGGACAGACGAGGTCGAGGCTCCGGGTCGGAAATGCTTCGATACGAACCGGTCCCGGCCCCGACCGCTGCAACGCCAGCCGGTGGCCGGGCAGCAAGACGGCCCCGATGTCGGTTTCCCTCTCTCCCGCCCGTAGTTTGCGCACCACGATGGCTTGCGGCCCGGTGCAAGTGATCGCCACGGTCTCCGGGCCGGCCTCCAGGCGGCAGCCGTGGCCCTCCATCGTCTCCAGCGTCTCCAGTTCGAACACTTCGCCGAGCTCTTGCTCCGGGTTGAGGATGGCGACGTAGCGGTCGTTGTACTCGGCCAGGTAGCCGCCGAACTCCATCACCGGGACAGGCGCCCCCTCGGGCATCCGGAGCTCCAGCACCACCGGCTTGCCGATCAGGCGCTCGAGCAGAGGCTCGTACGCATTGGCCACCACGTCCACCAGCGTGCCGCCGAGCTTGCTGATCCGGCCGGACTCGGCCTTCACCGCCGCGGCCACCGGGCTTTTGCCGGTGATGCGGCCCACCAGGAGGCCGAGTGTATTCACGATGGCGTCCCGGACCAGATTGACGAGGTTTCCGGCGGCGCGCACGGCCCGGCGCCAGAGCGGCGGATCCACCCGGCGGCGAAGCTGGCGCTCCCGCTCGGCCAGCTCTTCACGGGTGAGGCCGAAGCGGGTGCGGCAGACGGCCACGACCTGGACCAGTTCCTCGGCGTAGATCAGGGCCCCGGACTTGGCCAGCAGGCCGGAGGCGCCGGCCGGCGAATCGAAAACGACGTGAGCGCCCTGGCTGTGAACGAACAGGTCGCCCCACAGCGCCGGGCGGTCCGGCAGCAGGACGGTGGCGTGGGAGTCGTGGAAGAGCCGCAGGCACTCGTCGCGGCGGACGCGGCGGATCAACGCCCCGGCGAGCGTGGCCAGGAAGATGAGGGCGATGGTCGCCCAGAACAGATCGTCGAGGCCGAGCACCATCACGCTTACTCTCGCGCCGCGAGGCTTACCCCGAGGATACGCTCGTAGACGCGGACGTAGTCGTCCACCATGCGGTCCACGCTGAAGCGCTGCTCCACCCAGCGGCGGCAGGCGCGCCGGTCGATCTCGCCGATGCGGCCGAGGGCTTCCACGGCTTCTTCCAGGTCCCGGCAGAGGAAGCCGGTGCGGCCGTGGTCGATCACCTCCGGCATGCTGCCGCGGTTGATGGCGACGACCGGCGTGCCGCAGGCCTGGGCCTCGACGACGGAGAGCCCGAACGGCTCGTCGAAGCGGATCAGGTGCAGCAGAGCATAGGCGCCGCCCAGCAGCTTGTCGCGTTTCTCGGGACCGGCGCTGCCGACGTAGACGATGCGGTCGCCGTCGATGTGGGGCCGGACTTCCCGTTCGAAGTACTCGCGGTCCTGGATGATGCCGGCCATGATGAGCCGGCGCCCGACCCGCCGGGCGGCCTCGATGGCTTCGCGGGCGCCCTTCTCCGGATGGAAGCGCCCGAAGAAGAGCAGGTAGCCCTCGGGCAGCTCGCGGAAGGTGAACAGGCTGAGGTCGATGCCGTGATGGACGGTGGCGATGTAGTCGAGTTCGGGGCTGCGGTCGGCGTCGCTGATGGAGACGTAGTGGACGCGGCCGTTGTACTTCTTGTAAACCGGCAGGATGCGCGGCGAGCTGAAGCCGTGGATGGTGGTGACCACCGGCGTGCGGGTCATCGCCGTGTAGGTGAGCGGCAGGAAGTCGAAGTGGTTGTGGATGAGGTCGAACTCGTCGCCGTGCTCGAAGCACTCGGAGATATGGAGACACTCCCAGACCTTGGGCATGATCTCCGGGTCCTCTTCGTAGCCGCGGGGGCAGACGGCGTGGAGCTTCGCCTTGGTGATCGAATCGGCGGTGGCGAACAGCGTGACGTCGAGGCCGCGGTCCACCAGGCCTTCGGTGATCAGCGAGACGACGGCCTCCCATGGCCCATAGTGGCGCGGCGGTGTGCGCCAGGCGATGGGCGAGAGCATGGCGAGCTTCACCGCCCGCCTCCCGCGCCCGGATCGCCGTGGACCTCGAGCCAGGCGAGGACTTCTTCGAGAGACGACGTGGCGGCGCAGATGGCGGTGTCGGCCGCCCCGTAGTAGATGCGAAGCTCATCACCCGAGAGGATCCAGCCGCAGCAGAAGACGACGTTGCCGACATCGCCGGCGCGCTCGTACGGCTCCTCCGGGCCGAAGACCCACTCCGCAGAGCGGGCGAGCACCCGGGACGGGTCGCCGGAGTCCAGCAAAGCGAGCCCCTGGCGGTAAATGGAGCCGCTCACGGTTTCCCGCACTCCGTGGTAAAGGACCAGCCAGCCACGGGAGGTCTCCAGCGGAGGAGCCGAGACGCCGATCTTGTTCGCATCCCACCAGCCGCCGCGGCGGGCGGGAAGCGTGAGGCGGTGCCGGCCCCAGTGCTTGAGGTCAGGCGAAGCGGCCAGCCAGATGTGGGCGCCCACGCCCGGCATCTTCGGCATAGGCCGATGGAGCATGCGCCAGGCTCCATCGATGCTCAAGGGGAACAGGGCGGCGTCCTTGTTCTCCGGCGGCAGCACAGCGCCGTAACGCTCGAAGGAGCGGAAGTCTTCGGTAACGGCCAGGCTGACCAGCGGACCCGCTGAGCTGAACGAGGTGTACGTGACGACCCACTGGTTGAGCTCCGGCAGCCAGGTGATCCGCGGGTCTTCGATGCCCCATTGCTCCTCGGGGAACCGCTCGGGGGAGGGCGCCAGCGCCGGCTGGGGCTCGACGCGCCAGTTCGTAAAGCCGTCGGCGCTACGGGCGACGGTGAAGTGCGAGATGCCGGTGCGGTCTTCGATCCGGAGCAGCAGCAAGGTCTCGCCATCCACGAGCGCGGCGCCGGCGTTGAAGACGCTGTTGACCGGGTAGGGCACGTCGGCGGCGGTCAGCACGGGGTTGGCCGGGTGGCGGCGGAACAAGGCGTCCATCATCGTCAGAATTCCGGTTCCAGCTCGACGGTCTTTCCGGTCCGCTTAGCCTCGCGGGCGAGCCCGTAAGCTTCGTTGTATTGCCGGGCCACGACCTCCCAGGAGACCACCTCGTCGAGGTAGCGTTTGAGGTTCTCGCCGAGCTCGAGCCGCAGACCCTCGTCGCAGGCCAACTGGATGACCTGTTCGTAGAGCATCCTCTTATTGGTGAACAGTAGCCCGCCGCCGCTCTCCAGCGTCTGGGCGGTGAGCCCCTCCATCGGCGCCGTCGTCGTGTAGGGCTTGTTCAGCGCGATGATCCGGGCGAGGGTGCCGGACTGGGTCTCGTCGGTCGAGGGCAGGACGATGAAGTCACAGACGGCCATCATCTTGTAGTACAGCTCGCCGCGGGGGATGAACTCGTGGTAGTGGGCGATGCCCTTGCTCTCGAGCTGCAGCGCTTCCTGCTTCCACTTCTCGTAGTCGGCCCGGTGGTTCGGATCCCTCATGGCGCCCGCCGCCAGCAGGTCCCAGTCGATGCCCGAGCGCCGGAGGATCTCCTCGTGGAGCGACTCCCACATCGACAGCAGAATGTCCCAGCGCTTGTTGGACTGGATCCAGCCGATCATCCCGACGATGTGCTCGGAGAGCCCGAAGCGGTCCAGGCCGAGCTCCTGCCGCAGCTTGGGGATCTCCTCGATGCCCCAGCGGCGGTCCGGCCGGGCCCCGTGGGGCACCACCATGATGTTTCGCGGCGTCTTCCAGCCGTAGCCGGGAAAGGTCCACTCGAGCCGCCACTTCTGGTAATGGCACTTGAAGAGCACCACGTCGGCGCGCTGGCACATCTCATAGATGAAATTGGCTTCCACGTCGCGCAGCCGGCCGTGGACGGTATGCGGTTCGACGACCGTGGGAAAGTCGCTGATGGCCTCGAGCAACGTGAGGAACCCCTCGTTGTTGTCCCCGACTCCGCGCTCGTCGCGGTACTCGTAGAGGCCGTATTCGTGCTCCAGATGCACCGCGTATGGATCGAGATCCCGGATCTTCTCGGCCACCGGCTTCCACCAGTTCCGCCGGCTCATGTCGATGAGAGGGAAGACGCCCTCGCCGGCGCCGTCGGTGTGGCTGATGACGAGCACCTCGCGGTCCGGGTTGGCCTTCTGGATGAACTCCCGGGCTTCCTCGGTGAAGGTCGCGATGCCGCAAAGCCGCGGGGGATAGGAACTGATCATCACGATCGGGCTTGCTGACATGACGTCTCACCCGTTCCGATGGAGTATAGAGTCAAGATTCCAGAGTATACCGCTCAGACGACCTCCGCCTTTTCTTGGGGCTCAGCGGCGGCCTCTCTCTTCATTTCGTTCCATTGATAGAGTTCCAACAGGCTGAGCAGGCAGGCCAAGGTGGATTCGGCGCCCTGGTTCCGGTTGACGCCGTCGGCGTTCAGCCCATCGCAGCAGCCGCCGCTGCGGTAGTCGTAGAGGGGCTGATTCAGGTCGTTGCGGCCGAGGAACCACTCCAGGATGCGCCGTGCCTCCTCGATCCAGGACTGATCCTGAGTGACATTGTACGCTTCCAGGCAGGCTTCGATCATGGCGTGGGCCTCGATCGGCTGCTGATCGTAGCGGGCCTTGGCGCCGCCCCGGGGATACCAGCCGCGGTTCCCCACCGGGACGAAGTGGCCTTTGGGATCCGTCTGGATGTCAACCAGCCATCGGAGGCTTCTGAGACCGGCCTCGACCATCTCTCCGCGCATGAGCCATTGCCCGGAAAGCAGCAAGGCGTGGGGGATCTTGCCGTTGGCGTAGGTGAGCTTGTTCTCGATCCACGGCCAGTCGTCGGAGGCGTTGCGTCGATACATCTCGAAGAGCCGGTTCGCCAGGGTCTCGCGCACGCGGCGGGCTTCGCTGTCGCCGGAGAAGCGCCGCAGGTAGGCGTGGATGCCGACCAGGCCGAACGCCCAGGCCCGCGGCGAAACCATGTCGAGCAGCGCCGGCAAGGCTCGGTCGAACAACTGGAGGGCGAATCCGGTCAACGCTTGCTGCGGCGAGAGCGCCACCGCCACCCCCAACCCCCAGATGGCCCGGCCGTGGCTGTCCTCGGATCCCTCGCGCTCGAGCCACTCTCGGTTATAGCTCATGAAGTTGCGGAAACGGCCGGTGTCCTCGTTGAAGGCGTGGCCGAGGAAGCTCAGGTAACGGCAGGCCAGCTCCACCGTCTGCTCGCTGTCGGTGGTGACCTCGGCGGCCTGGAGAGCCACGATGAGGGCGCGGGCGTTGTCGTCGGTGCAGTAGCCGTGGACGCGGTCCGGCACGATGAACGTGGCGTGCTGCAGGATGCCGGTGCCGTCAGTGAGCCGGTAAAGATGATCGAGCTTCGGCTCGGGGATCTCCAACGGCAGATCCTGAAGCGTAGGGGTGCGGAAGACGACCCGGGGCCGGCGTTCCCGCTCCCGCCGGATCTCGGCGAAGACCGCCAGATAACGCCGGGCCACCTCTTTCCAGACCATGTCGCGGCAGAAGTTGTAGGCCCGCTTCCGCATGGCATGGCGCTCGAGCTCGTTGTCGAAGAGGTAGACGATCTCCCTCGCCAGGGCTTCCGAATCCCGGAACGGCACCAGGCGGCCGCGGCCGTCGGCGAGCATCTCCTCGGCGTACCAGTAAGGCGTCGAGACCGTGGCCTTGCCCGCCCCCATGGCATAAGCCAGCGTGCCGGAGACGATCTGTTCCCGGTTCAGATACGGCGTGACGTAGACGTCGGCGGCGCCGAGGAATTCGCAGAGCTCCTTGAGGTCTACGAACCGGTTGTGGAACATGATGTGCTCCTCGACGCCGAGATCGCGGGCCCGGCGCTGCAAGGAGAGCCGGTAGGATTCACCTTGCTCGCGCTTGACGTGCGGATGAGTGGCGCCAAGAACGACGTAGGTGACGTCCGGGTGCTTCTCGGCGATGGCCGGCAGGGCGTCGATCATGTATTCCAGACCCTTGCCCGGGCCGACGAGCCCGAAAGTCAAGATCACCTTCCGCCCCTCGAGGCCGAACTGGTCCTTGTAGAAATTCGGATCGACGAACGGCACGTCCGGGATGCCGTGAGGAACCATCTCGAGCTTCGCCTCGGGGATGGCGTACACCTCCCGCAGGATCTCGGAGGCTTTGTGGCTCATCACCACCAGGCGGTCCGAGAGCCGGCAGAGTTCCTCGATGATCTTCCGCTGGCCCGAGCTCGGCTGCTGCAGCACCGTGTGGAGCGTGGTGACCACCGGCATGCGCAGGCGTCCGAGCAGTTCCAGGATGTGGGAGCCGTACTCGCCGCCGTAGATGCCGTACTCATGCTGGAGACAGACCGCGTCCACCTGGTTGATGTTCAGGAAGTCGGCCGCCAGACGATAGTCCGCCAGGCTCTTCTGGTCGAGTTCGAACCGCACCTGGACGGGGTAACGGTAGCCCGCCGGGATGTCGTTCATGGCCAGGGCCCAGAACTCCATCTCGCGAAACTCCTCGGCCAGGGCCTGGTGCAAATCGAACGTGAACGTGGCGATACCGCAGCGCCGCGGCAGGAAGGTGCCGATCAAGGCGATGGCGCTCGGGCCGGGGCGGTAGATCGATCCTGAACTCATCACACTCCACCTCTGTTGTTATTGAACACGAAAAGAACCGCTCGGACGAAAGGAGGGACCGCTTACTATTATACCCGCCCGCCGCCCCCCCCAACCGCGCGAACAACGGCGGCAGGCATCGGCAGGTTCGGAGAAAACCGCCTCCGATGAAGCCGTTTCAGCGGAACCGGGGCCGCTGGCCGGGGCGGTGGAACTGAAAGCTCTGGGCGAGAACCCGGCCGCCGGCGCCCACCAGGAACTTGGCCGTGAAGCGCCCTTCGCCGGGCGCTCCGAACCGCAGGTCCGTCAGCCGGACCTCCGCCGCCCCTTCTGGTTCGGGAGCTGGCAGAACCTGCCAAATCCCGTATTCGACGAAACGGGAGAAGCGGCGGTAAGTCGCCGTGCCCCGGGCGGCCTCGATCACCCGAGACGGCGCCGGTTTGTAATAGGTCTTCCCACCGGCGGGATCGAAGTCTCCCGAGAGCAGATCGACGTCGACGACGTGGTAAGCGGTCCCGGTTTCCACCAGACCGACCCACGAGAACGGAGTGGCGAACCGCGGAAAAGCCGCCACGCGCACCGGCGGCCGGCCGCCGTAGAGGAAAGATTCGAGCAAAGCAACCGCCCTGGCGTGCAGCACGCCCCGGCCGCCTTCAAAGAGCAGGACGAGGGCCAGCGCCGCCCACGCGACCCGGCGTCCGCGGCCCGGAGCGGCGCCGATTTCCGTGCTCACGAGCCGGGCGATCAGCAGCCAGGCGGCGGCCGCCGCCAGGATCGCCAGGATCCAGACGTCCACCAGGGCAGTGATGTCCAGGTGAAAATACCGGCCGCAGAATGGTTCCAGCAGGCGCACCCCGTAAATGTTCGTCGAATCCAACGCCAGATGGCTGAGGACGCCGAGGACGGAAACGGCGTAGGCGCGTCTCCAGGGGACCGGGCCCCGGTGGAAGATCCGGAGTGCCGCGAGCGGCAGAGCGGCTAGGAAGGCGACGAAGAAGAGGGCGTGAGTCGGGCCGCGGTGCCAGTCGAGCAAGGCCAGGTCGCCGCCGAGCCAGGCGGCGAAGTCGATGTCCGGGACGTTGGCGGCCAGCAGCAACACCGGGGTGGCGACAGGACACCAGTCGGCGAGTCCGGCCCGGCTCATCATGTAGCCGGTCAGTGTATGGGTGGCCGGTTCCATCGAACTTTTCAATGTCCCACACCTCGGGCGGGAGCCGTCCGCGCAGCGGCGCTGGAATTGGCGGAGCGGCGAAGCGGCTTCCTACAATTCGGGTATGCAGCCGGTCGCTCCGCGGGAACGCATCGTCTTCCTGGACGTGCTGCGCGGACTGGCGCTGGCGGGCATCGTCGTGGCCAACATCCGCGGCTTCGGATCCCCCATGGAGGCCTACAACCGGCCACGGCTGCTGTGGGACTCGCCTACGGATCAGGCGGTCGCTTTCCTGCTGGAGACGCTGGTGACAGGCAAGTTCATCACCATCTTTTCCATCCTGTTCGGCCTGGGTTTCGCCATCCAGGTGGACCGGGCCCGGGAGCAGGGAGCGCGGTTCACCTGGCTGTACCTGCGGCGGATGGCGGTGCTGGCGGGTTTTGGGGCAGCCCATGTGCTGCTGCTGTGGTGGGGCGACATATTGCTGAGCTATGCCGCCGCAGGGGCCCTGCTGTTGCTGTTTCGGAACCGCAACCAGGAATCGCTGATCCGCTGGAGCCTGGCGCTGTACTGGCTGCCGGTAGCCCTGTTCCTCGCGCTGACGATGCTCGGAGCGATCGAACCCGCCGCCGGAGCGCCGCCGGCGCCGCAGCGGCTGGCGCAGGCCATGAGCCACGCCACCGAGGTCTACCGGAGCGCCGACGGCATGGCGATCTTCCATCAGCGCATCAGAGATTGGCGGGCCTTCAACGCCTCCTTTCCGGTGGTGCTGCCGCGGATCTTGGGGCTGTTCCTGTTCGGCTTCTGGCTGTGGCGTGAGGGCGTCGTCCAGCGGCCCGCCGCCTACGCCGGGCGTTTGCGGCGCTGGCTGCCGTGGCTCTTGGTGGTGGGCCTGGGCGGCAACCTCGTGTACGCGGCGGTCAACTACGCCTATCAGCCGGACCTCGGCCAGCCCGGGCCGGCGGCGGCGGTTCTGTGGGTGGCCGCCTCGGCGGGGGTGCCGGCGCTGAGCCTGGCCATCGGCTCGGCGGTGCTGCTGGCCGGCCTGGAACCAAAGCGGCGTCCTTTTCTAAGGCCCTTCTCTTTCGTCGGTCGCACCGCGTTGACGAACTACATCCTGCAGTCGGTGATCGGGACCTCGATCTTCTACGGCTTCGGCCTGGGCTACTTCGGAACCGTCACGCCGCTAGCGGAGATCGGGCTGGCACTGGCGACCTACCTGGTCCAGGTGATCGCCAGCGCACTGTGGCTCCGATACTTCCGCTTCGGGCCGCTGGAGTGGCTCTGGCGAACGCTCACCTACGCCCGATGGCAGCCCCTACTGCGCACCTGACGCGGCGTCCCGGCATTCACTGAATTTCTCGCGGAAAGCCTGGGGCACCAGCAACGTGAGGGCCGAGGGAACCAGCTCGACCACCGCCGGAAGCCGGCCGGCGAACTCACCGTCCACCTGGACGAAGACCTCCTCCTCGGGCGGCGGCCGGAACTCGACGCGCTTGGCCTTGCAGATGTGCACGCCCTCCATGTGGTCCAACAGATTGGCCAGGACGCCGGTGAAGTACTTCAGGTAACGGAAGGAGTAGTCGCCTTCGAACACGACGACCTCGAAGTAGTCGTCCAGCAAGCAGGCCGTCTTGGCGATCTCCAGATCGCCGCCATAGTTGCGCACCCGGGCGGCCAGAGTAAAGCAGGAGCGCAGCGTCCGTCCGTCGACGAGAACCTCGAATTCGGGGAATTTGACTCCCAAGTGCGTGAAGCCGCCGATCCAATAGGCCAGCTTGCCGAGCCGCTTCTTGAGTTCCGGATCAACGTGGGCGACGATGTGCGCGTCCACGCCGGCGCCGGCCATCATCAGGAAGTAGCGCTCCTGGTCGGCCGAGCGCAGATGTCCCACCGCGACGCGCTCGGGCACCAGATCGGGGATCGAAGCGGCTACTCTCTCGGGCGCCCCGGCCATTCCCAGCTCCACCGCCAGCACGTTCGCCGTTCCCAGAGGCATCGCGGCCATCGGCACCGTGGAGTGGACCAACCCGTTCAAGGCTTCGTTGATCGTGCCGTCGCCGCCCGCCACCAGCACCAGGTCGGCGTTCTCCTCCACGGCGCGGCGGGCGAGCCGGCGGGCGTCGCGGGGTCCGGCGGTGGGGGCGGGGGTCACCTGGGCGCCCTGGCGCTCGAGGATCTCCACGAGCCGTTCCACCGCACTCTCCCCCGAGCGCTGGAGCCTGCCGGCGGTGGGATTGTAAATCAGGTGAATGTTACGATAGGAAATTGGCAAGTTATTCCCCTCCAACAGTATAGGGCGGAGCCATGGCTGCGGATGTCCGAGAGCGAATCGAGCAGCTCCGCAAAGAGCTGCAACGGCACGAATACCTCTACTACGTCCTCGATTCCCCGGAAATCTCCGACGCCGAATACGACCGCATGATGCGCGAGCTCCAGGAGCTGGAGCGCCGGCACCCGGAGCTGATCACGCCGGATTCGCCGACCCAGCGCGTCGGCGGCGCCCCCCGCGAAGGCTTCGTCAAGGTGGAGCACTCCTCGCCGATGCTCAGCCTGGACAACGCCTTCAGCGAAGGCGAGCTGCGGGACTTCGACCGCCGCGTGCGGGAGCTGCTCGGCGGGGCCAGGTACCGCTACGTGGCCGAGCTCAAACTCGACGGGCTCTCGATGGCCGTGCGCTACGAGAACGGCCTGATGGTGCGCGCCATCACCCGGGGCGACGGGCTGGTGGGCGAGGACGTCACCGAGAACGCCCGGACGATCCGTTCCCTTCCCCTGCGCCTGCGATCCGGCGAGGAGACCTGCGAGGTGCGCGGCGAGGTAATCATGACGCTGGAGGCGTTCCGGAAATTGAACGAGGAGCGCGAAGCCCAGGGCCTGCCGCGCTACGCCAACCCGCGGAACTCGGCCGCCGGCTCGATCCGGGTGCTGGACCCCTCGATCACCGCCTCGCGGCAGCTCGACTACTACGCCTACTTCCTGCTGCGCAACGGGCGGCCGGCCCTGCCGAGCCACTGGGAATCGCTCCAGCGGCTCGAGAAGATGGGTTTCAAGGTGAACCCGCACCGGCGGCTCTGCAAGAACTTCGACGAGCTCTGGGAGTTCATCTCCGAGTGGGAGGAAAAGCGGGAGACGCTGCCCTACGAGATCGACGGCGTGGTGGCGAAGCTCGATTCCGTGGCCCAGTGGGAGCAGCTCGGCTCGACGGCCAAGGCTCCGCGCTGGGCGATCGCCTACAAGTATCCGGCGCGCTCGGCGGTCACCGTCCTCGAAGACATCGAGGTGCAGGTGGGACGCACGGGCGTGCTGACGCCGGTGGCCCATTTGAAGCCTGTCTACGTCGGCGGCGTGACCGTCTCGCGGGCGACGCTCCACAACGAGGACGAGATCGAGCGGCTCGGCCTGGCCATCGGCGACAAGGTGGAGGTCTACCGCTCCGGCGACGTGATCCCGAAGGTGGTCCGGGTGGTGGAGCGGGCGCCGGACCGCCGGCCCTTCAAGATGCCGAAGAAGTGCCCGGTCTGCGGCGGCAAGGTGGTACGGGAGGAAGGCGAGGTCGCCAGCCGGTGCATCAACACGAACTGCCCGGCGCGGCTCAAGGAGTCGATTCGCCACTTCGCCTCCCGGGGAGTGATGGACATCGACGGGCTGGGCGAAGCGCTGATCCACCAACTGGTGGACCGGGGGCTGGTGAAGTCGATCGCCGATCTTTACCGGCTCGAGAAGGAGCAACTCGTCGAGCTGGAGCGCATGGGCGACAAGAGCGCCCAGAAGATCATCGACAACATCAACGCCTCGCGCTCGCAGCCGCTGCCCCGGCTGCTGAACGGGCTGGGCATCCCCTTCGTCGGCGAGCGCACGGCCCAGATCCTGGCCGAGACCTTCGGCAGCCTGGACGCCATCGCCAAGGCCGACCTCGAGACGCTGCAGTCGGCCGAAGAGGTGGGGCCGAAGGTGGCGCACTCGATCTACACCTTCTTCCGGGAACCCCGGAACCGCGACCTCGTCGAGCGGCTGCGGAAAGAGGGCTTGCAATTCACCTATGAGACCACGCGGGCCGAGGAGGGTCCGCTCACCGGACTGACCTTCGTGCTCACCGGGACCCTGCCGAATCTCACGCGTAACGAGGCCAAAGCGTTGATCGAGCGTGCCGGAGGCAAGGTGGCCGGATCGGTGAGCCGGAAGACGAGCTATGTGGTGGCCGGCTCCGAACCGGGCTCGAAGCTCGACAAGGCCCGGGAGCTGGGCGTCCCGGTGATCGACGAGGCGAAGCTGCTCGAGATGGCCGGAGAGGAGCGGCGCTAGGTTGCAACGCCTCTTCGACCTGCTGATCGCCCTGGGGCCGGTGGGCGTCTGCGCCATCGCCGCGCTGGATTCGGCGGGCATCCCGCTGCCGATGGGAGTGGACGCGCTGCTGATCACGGTGGCGGTCACCTCGCCCCAGAAGGCCTCCCTGGCGGCGATCCTGGCGGTGATCGGCTCGGCGGCGGGCAACGCGTTCCTCTATTCGGTGGCGCGCAAGGGCGGCGAGGCCTATCTGGACCGGCACGCCTCCTCGCCCCGGGCCCGGCGCTTCCGCGAGTGGTTCCACCAGTACGGGCTGATCACCGTCTTCATCCCCACCGTGGTGCCCATCGTGCCCCTGCCGCTCAAGGTTTTCGTGCTGTCGGCGGGGGCGACCGGGGTGCCGTTCCGCATGTTCCTGCTCACGATCCTGGCCGGGCGCCTGCCGCGCTTCTTCGGGCTCGCCTATCTGGGCTCGCAGATCGGCGAGAACTCCTTCGCCTGGCTCCAGGCCCATTCGCTGCACCTGGCCGGAGTGGCCGCCGGCCTGTTCGTGGCGCTGTTCGCGCTGGTGAAGTTCAAGCAGCGCCGGCTGCGCCGGGCGGCGGAGGCGCAACGCCCCGTGGTGTAGAATGGCGGCGGTATGCCACGCACTACGCGCCGCTGTTTTCTGAAATCGCTCTCGGCCGCGCCGTTTATGATCGCATGCCGGCCGGGCGCCTCGAGCCGCGACATCCGCGTCCGCTCGGTGAGGACCGAGTACGAGGACTACCAATACCGCACGCCGATCAAGTTCGGCGGCAACGTGCTCGACCGGGCGACGATCCTCAACGTCCGCTGCACAATCCAGGGCCCCGGCGGCCAGACCGTCGAAGGCTTCGGGTCGATGCCCATGGGCAACATCTGGGCCTTCCCGTCGAAGGTGATGGACTATGACACCACGCTGGGCGCCATGCGCGAGCTGGCCGAGCGGATCCGCAAGATCACCCAGGACTACGACGGCAGCGGCCATCCGGTGGACATCAACGTCGCGCTCGAGCCCGAGTACTTGAAAGCCGCCGCCGCGGTATCCCGCGACCTGAAGCTGGCCGAGCCGATGCCGAAGCTGGCCACGCTGGTGACCGCCAGCCCCTTCGACGCCGCCATCCACGACGCTTACGGGAAGCTCTACGGGGTCTCCTCCTATTACACCTACGGGCCCGATTACATGGCCCACGATCTGGCCCACTACCTGACGCCGGAGTTCGCCGGCGAGTACCTGGAACAGTACGTGCTCCGCGACCCGAAGGACAAGATGCCGCTTTACCACCTGGTCGGGGCGCTCGACCCGATCACCGAAGAGGACATCAAGGAGCGGATCAACGACGGGCTGCCCGAGACGCTGCCGGAGTGGATCAACTATTCGGGCTTGACCCACCTGAAGATCAAGCTGAACGGCGACGACCTGGACTGGGACGTCAACCGCGTGGTGCGCATCGACAAGGTCACCGCCGAGACCCAGGCCAAACGCGGCGTCGATACCTGGTACTATTCGACGGACTTCAACGAGAAGTGCCCCAACGTGGACTACCTGATCGAATTCCTTCGCCGGCTCAAAGAGCAGCGGCCGGAAGCGTTCGAGCGGATCCAGTACATCGAGCAGCCGACCAAACGCGACCTGAAGGCCGACCGGGAGAACGTCATGCACGAGGCCTCCAAGATCAAGCCGGTGGTGATCGACGAGTCTCTGACCGGGCTGGACATGCTGCAGCTCGCCCGGGATATGGGCTACACCGGCGCCGCGCTGAAAGCTTGTAAGGGTCAGACACAGGCCCTGCTGATGGGAGCCGCCGGGCAGAAATACAAGATGTTCCTGTGCGTGCAGGACCTGACCTGCCCGGGGGCTTCACTGATCCACTCAGCCGGGCTGGCGGCCCACATCCCCGGCGTGGCCGCCATCGAGGCGAACGCCCGCCAGTACGTGCCCGCGGCCAACAAAGGTTGGGAGGAGCGTTTCCCTGGAGTCTTCGACGTCCGGGACGGCTACGTCCACACCGGCCAGATCCGGGGACCGGGCCTGGGCGCAGTACCGTGAAGCGGCGCTGGCCGCCGGGCCGGCCCAGGCGAGCGGGAAAGCGTCAGCCTCCGCCGCCTTGACCGTCTCCGCCGCCACCCCCGCTGCGGACGATGACCACGGGATCCACTTCGTAAGTCTCCCCAGCAGTCCGCACCGCGACGCTGTACTTGAACCGCTGGCCGTCCTTGATGGGCGTCACTCCTTTGCCGCCCCAGTCGAGGGTCTTCAGCAGGCAGCGGATGGAATGCCGGCCGCCGGCGCGGTGCTCGTCGTGGTAGTCGCTGCCGTCATGGCGGCAGAACGGGGTCCCTTCGGCGAAATCCAGGGAACACTCCTCGATGCCCGCGACGGCAAAGTCCCAGACGACCATGTGGTGTTTTTCGCCGGTGCTGGCATCGACGGTAAGGGTCTCGCAGTCCTTGCCGGAGTTCGGGCAGGTGAACTGCAGCGTCCCCGGCTTCTCGCCGGGCGAGACGCGAACCCGGTAGACCCTGCCGGGGGCAGGTCCGGGGGGCGAAGCCTTTCGAGGTGCGGGGGCTTGTCCGGGTCCTGGCATGTCGTGTTCCTCCTCCTAAGCTTTCATTTATTGGGGTCCGCCGCCTCCGGGCGGGGTGTCCAAGTTCCGGCGCGCTGAATCAGGGCCTCGGCGGCTCAGCCGCCGCTCACGTGGAGACGTTTCGGACCTTGCATCGTTCGACGCGTTCCGTACCAGCCTATTGCACGCCGCCGCGATTGGCAACGATCTGCTGGAATTCAGGCTCCTTTCGCAACGGGGCCAGTTCGCGGTCGCGGACCGCTTCCTCGACCGGATAGCCGGCTTCCACAGCTTCTTTCAACGATTCGAGCGCCCCGCCGATGTCGCCGGTGAGCGCGCGCACGACGGCCGCCTGGTACTTGAGATGGAAGGGCAGCTCGCCCAGGAACTCGGCTTCGGCCAAATAAGTAAGGGCCGCTTCGCGCTTACCGAGCTTGGCCGAATAGACGGCCAGCACCGTCAGCAGGAGCGGGTCGCGGCGGTTCACGGCGAGTTTCCGCTCACCGATTTCAATAGCCTGCCGGTAGGCGGCTTCGGCCAGCCGTTCCCGGCCGGGAATGGCCCGGTAGGCATCGGCGAGGTTACCCCGGACGACCGGGTCCTCCGGGCTGAGCTGGACGGCGCGCTCGAAGGTCTCAGCGGCCTCCCGATAGCGGCCCAAAGAATAGTACAGGGCGCCGAGATTCGACAGGTTCACGGCCGTGGGGCGGACTTCGACGGCGCGCGCCAACATTTCCTCGGCCTCGTCCCAGCGTCCCGACGTCTGATAGACCGCCGCGAGGTTGCGGTAGCCCCACTCGTTGTCCGGCGTCAGCTCGATGACGCGCTGGAACTCGCGTTCGGCGTCGGCCAGGCGGCTGCGGTGGAAGCAGTAGACGCCCAGATCCTTGTGGGCGAGCCAGGAGTCCGGCTGCAGGTCGATGGCCGAGCGGTAGGTGGCCTCGGCTTCCTCATAGCGGCCGGCCTGGTCGAAGGCCCCGGCCAGCGCCCGGTACGCCTCGGCGTTCAGGGGGTCGATCTCGAGGGCCTTGCGGCCGGCATCGATCGCCAGATCAAACCGCCCCAAGCGGGTGTACAAGCGGCAGAGGTTGAGGTGCGCCTCGGCCAGCGACGGATCCAGGGCGGCGGCGCGCTGGTTGAGCCGCCGGGCCTCGGTAAGCCACGACAGCTCGCGGGTCACTTCGTGGCGGGCAAGGTAGGCTGCTCCGAGGCCCGCCAGCGCGGCCGGATAGTCTGGATCGGCTTCCAGTGCGCCCTGAAACTCCTCGACCGCCCGGTCCAGGTAGCCCGGCTTGTCGAAGCGCTGCAGATAGCCGCGGCCCCGGAGATAATGCTCGAACGCCGCGGCGACTTCGGTACCCGAGGCGCGGAGGGCGCCGCCGGAAGCCACTTCAAGGGTGAGCATTTCAGCCACCGCCCCGAGCAGCCGCCGCTCGAGGCCGGAGAGCTCGCCGGCCGGGGAATCCAGCACCCGCGAAGCCAGTTGCCGGGCCTGGCCGGCATCGACCAGGTTGATCGTCACCCGCACGCCGTCCTGCGTGCGCTGTACCGAGCCGGTGACGGCGAGGTTCACGCCCAAAAGCCGCCGCGCCTCCCGGACGCTGCGGACGTCCTGGCTGCGGACCTCACTGGCGGGCACCACCCACAGCGACCCGCGAACCGCCTGCAGCTGGGTGATCGCCGCCGTCAGCGTCTCGGTCAGGCCATCGGCGAAGGCTCGCGCCTCCTCGCCGCCGCCGACGTTCTCGAACAGCAGCACCGCCAGCTTCTGCTCTTCCGGCAGACCGGCCATCCAGCGTTGGAGGCCCGTCCGGACACCGGGCGCCAGCAACAAGAGCAAGACCACCGCTGCCACCGCCAGACCCGTCAACGCGCGGCGCCGCAGCAAGATTCCCGCCGAAGGCGCCGGCGCGGCGCCGCCACCGGTCTCCGCCGGGGCGTCGGCGCTGGAAACCGCCACCCGAACGGTCTCGCTCCGGGCCCACGGGAGGGTCGTCCCGGCCACCCGGCGCAGATCCGCAACGACCTCCGTGGCCGACTGGTACCGCCGCTCCGGCTTCTTCTCGAGACAGCGGCGCACGATCTGTTCCACTTCTTCCGGCAAATCGGGCCGTTTCGCCGCGAGCGGCTCCGGAGGCTCATTCAGAACCTTGTGCAAAACACCGATCTGGGTGTCGGCCCGGAACGGCAAGTCGTTGGCGAGAATCTCATAGAAGACCACGCCGAAGGAGAAGATGTCGGCCCGGTGGTCCGCCTCGCCGCTGCCGACGGCCTGTTCCGGAGCCAGGTAGGCCGCCGTGCCCAGCGCCGCGCCGGTGCCGGTGAGCCGGCCGCCCTCGCGGAGCTTGGCGAGGCCGAAGTCGGTGATCTTGAGCCGGTCCTCCTCGTCGAACATCAGATTCGACGGCTTCACGTCGCGGTGGACGATGCCCTTGCGGTGGGCGTGGGCGAGACCGGCGGCGATCTGCCCGGCCCAATCGACGGCCTGGAGCACAGGCACTTGCCGGTTTTCTTCGGCCAGCCGGTGCAGGCGGCGGCGAAGTGTTCCACCGGGCAAGTACTCCAGCACGAGGAAGGCTACCTCCTCGGTCTCCACCAAATCGTAGAGCACCCCGATGTTGGGGTGGCTGAGCGAGGAGATCGCCCTGGCCTCGCGGGCGAAGCGGGCGCGGGCGTCGGATGAGTCCAGCAGGCCCGCAGACAGGAACTTCAGCGCCACCCGGCGGCCGAGGCGCTCATCGACGGCCTCGTAGACGGCGCCCATACCGCCTTCGCCGATCTTCCTGCGAATCGCGTAGTGAGAAACGCGACGGCCCGTCATTCACAGTTGATTACCATTAGACCACACTCCGGAGGTGCCGTTTCCGGGTTTTCCGCTTTCCACTCACCGGGATCCGTCACCACCTTCAAGCGGTGACAGGGCATTCGCCGAGTCCCCAGTTCCGCAGCAGATAGATCCGTCCATGGACTCTGCCCGCGCCGGTGGCGATGGTGTTCTTCCGGCTCCGGACGTCCTCGCGCCAGCGAGGCGAGGAGGCATCAGCGACGGCGTTGGCGATGATCACGCGGCGGTCGCGCTCGGAGCGCACCGGGTGGCTGGCCAGCAGCTCATCGATCCGCTCGCGCGCAGCGCTCTTGATGCCGCCGTTCTGGACGTGAATGTCGAAGCAGAGAGCCAGGCCCAGCTCGGTGGCGAGCATCTGGGCGCGGGCGGTGTGGACGGCGGGTTGGAAGTAGCGTTCGTCAGCCAGACGGAGCTGCTCGGCCTGCACTTCGGGTATCTCGCCGAACCGCCGGAAGCCCTCGCGCCAGGGGCGGCGCAGCCCGGTCTTGCGGGCGCCGATGGAGATGGAATCGGCCCAGGCCACACGCTCAGACGGCGGGCGGCGGACGATGTCACGGAGTTCGCTGGCGCGGCTCCCGAAGGCTTCGGCAAGGAGCCCGGAATCGGCGGCGTCCACGGCCTTGACGATCTTGCCGATATCGCCGTGCTTCAAGGTGAAGCCGATAATCCCCCAAGTGATTCCGGCGCCGTCGAAGTTGCCCCGGGCCAAAGAGAAGCCGTGGCCTTCGAAAGCGGCGGTCAACTGAAGGCAAAGGTCGCGAGGCGGGGGAGGCTCCTCGCCGGTGAGGGCTCGCCAGGTGGGAACGTCCACCTCGCCGTTGCGGGTGAGTCCGAGGTCCGCCTGGAACTGCTCGACGGCGGCTTGAGTCTTGGGTCCGAAGTCGCCGTCGATCAGGCCGGGATCTACACCGGCCGCCGCCAGCGCCGACTGCACGCGCCGGACGACGTCCCCAAGCGCCCCTCTGGCTGCGATGGTCATGCTCATTTTCTTGTCTCCACTCCGAGGATCCCCGGCAAGGTTCCGGCCGGCACGCAGCCCGGCGGAACCCCGCCCAGCGCCGGGGGCGCTCCCCCCATCATACGGGGCGGGCGAGCAGCGCCGCCGGATTTCCCATCCCCCACCGCCGGAAAAGGCCGGCGAAGCAAGGGAGGTCCGGGGAGCGCCGGTCCACCGTGAGCCGGGCTGTTACCGGTGACGCCAGCCGGTGTGCGCCGGCGTGAAAATCGACAACTGATTTCATTTCATACAGTTGGCAGAACCGGTGACGCGTCCGCACCGGCGAGCCGTCACCTCGGCCGAACGGTTCCGCCTCCCGGGGGCCCAGGGCTCCCCGCGGTTCCACCGTAGCACCGGCGCCCTTCAAAAGACGGGGCGAAAACGCGGCAAGTGGTTCATCCCGCGAAGACGAACCCCGAGCCAGGAGCCTGTGACTGAATTGACATGCGCCGGCGCGGAGGGGATTGACCGGAAGCTCCCAGCGTGACAGAATCGTTCTAGATCTGGGATTGGAATATTCTCGATCAACAAGGAGGGAAATCCGATGACGGAAACTGTTGGGACTACCATGCCTCGAATCGGGGATGCGGCGCCGGACTTCACGGCGGTGACGACGCATTCGCAGGCGATGAAGTTCAGCGAGTGGCAGGGTGACAGTTGGGTGATCCTGTTCTCGCACCCGGCCGACTTCACCCCGGTCTGCTCGACCGAGCTGGCCGAGTTCGCCCGGCGGGCCGATGAGTTTGCGGCGATCAACACGAAGCTGATCGGGCTCAGCGTGGACAGCATCCACTCGCACCTGGCGTGGGTGGAGAACCTGAAGCAGACGCTGGGGGTGGAGATCAACTACCCGATCATCGCGGACCTGGACACCAAGGTGGCCCAGCTCTACGGGATGATCCACCCGGGCGAGAGCGCCACGGTGACGGTGCGCGCTGTCTTCATCATCGACCCGAAGCGCACGATCCGGGCGATCATTTATTATCCGCTGAACGCGGGGCGGAACATCGACGAGATCTACCGGATCACCAGGGCGCTGCAGGCGGCCGACGCTTACGCCTGCGCCACGCCGGTCAATTGGCGGCCGGGCGAGAAGGTGGTGGTGCCGCCGCCGAAGACGGTGGAAGAGGTGGCCGAACGCCTGAGCCACAAAGGCAAAGACTACGACGTGAAGGACTTCTACCTGAGCCTGCGCGAGCAGAAAGTGGCCTGAGGGCCGGGCGCCCGCGAAAGACCTTCTATTCTTTCCAGAACAGCCGCCGGGCGTTGCCGCCCTGGATCCGGGCGCGGTCCTCTGCGCTGGTGAAGGCGAACATCTGGTCGAACACCGCCCGGCGGCGCCGGTATTGATCCATGTTCACGCCGAGGCCGCCCCACAGCATCCGCTCAGGGCCGAAGGCCCGGAAGAGCTGCCGGACCAGGGGGCGGACGTCCCGGTAAGGGTACCCCTGCCGGGAAGCGTAGTGGACGCCGGAGAACTTCATGTAGACGTTGGGCAGGTAGGCCATCTCGAGCACCTGAGCGTAATCGACGGCCGTTCCGGAGGCCGGGCGCGCCAGGTGATCGATGAGGAACGTCGTGCGGGGGAACTGGGCGACGAGAAAGTGGACCTGGCGGACGTGGGGCGGAGTGATGTGGAACTGGATGGCGAGGCCGAGCCGGGTAGCGGCGCGGATGGTGTGGCGGACCATCTCGTGGGTTAGGTCGCGGTCGCGGATCGGCCCTGAGGTCGTGGGCGGCTCGTCAGGCGCGCGGGTGCAGTGGATGCGCAGGGCGACGATGCGGTTGGGGTTGCGCTCGACGAGGGCGCCCATGCGCTCCGGGGTGGCGGGATCGGTGGGGTCGAACAGGCAGGTGCCCTTGAAGAACATGGGCGAGGGCTCGTTGGCGAAGCAGTATTCGAGGTAGGAGTGGTCGTCCTGGTAGGGCTCCGGGTGGACGATGACGGCCCCGGTGATGCCGGCCTCGGCGGCGAAGACGAGGTAGTCTTCGAGCGGCACGGGGTCGGGGCGGTAGGGGGCGTTGGGATGGTATGGAAACTTCTGCTGGTCCGGCGAGAACAGGTGCAGGTGGGTCTCGATGAGCGGCGGCCGGGACGCCTGGGCCGCAGCGGCGGCCCCGGCGGCGGTGGCGAGGAAACAACGCCGGGTGAGCATGGCGTATTGATGCTACCGCAAGATCAAGTCCCGGGGGGAAGCAGCAGTAAATGCAACGAACGGGGAACCTATCCTGCCCGGAGACCGGCAAGTCGCTTCCCGACAGCTCCCTTCGCATCCTCGACAGCCGCCGGATTCCGGCGAGGGCTGCGATTGTCAGACGGTAGGGCTACTTCGCGCTTGGCTTCGGCTTCCACTCCCGGGCCAGACGCTGGGCTTCAGCGATCTGAGACACACTCATGATCTTGGCAAGGCTGTCACGGATTTCACGTGCTTTCTCAAGCCCCCTCGCCCCGGCAAGATTGAACCACATATGAGCCTGCACGTAATCCTGGGGAACGCCTTGGCCTTTCGCATACATGAGCCCGAGGTTGAATTGAGCTCTGGTCTCCCCCTGATCGGCGGCCAGCCGGTACCACTTGGCCGCCTCCTGGTAGTCCTGGGGAACGCCTTGCCCCTCGCCGTACATGAATCCGAGGTTGAACTGAGCGCGGGCGTGGCCCTGATCGGCGGCCAGCCGGTACCACTTGGCCGCCTCCTGGTAGTCCTGGGGAACGCCTTGCCCTTTCTCGTATAGGAGCCCGAGGTTGAACTGAGCGTAGGCGTCCCCCTGATCGGCGGCCAGCCGGTACCACTTGGCCGCCTCCTGGTAGTCCTGGGGAACGCCTTGCCCTTTCTCGTACAGGACACCCAAGTTGACCTGAGCGTCGGCGTCCCCCTGATTGGCGGCCAGCCGGTACCACTTGGCCGCCTCCTGGTAGTCCTCAGGAACGCCTAACCCTTTCGCGTACAGGACACCCAAGTTGAACTGAGCGTAGGCGTCCCCCTGATCGGCGGCCAGCCGGTACCACTTGGCCGCCTCCTGGTAGTCCTGGGGAATACCTTGCCCTTCTGCGTACATGACGCCGAGGTTGAACTGAGCGCCGGCGTGGCCCTGATCGGCAGCCAACCGGTACCACTTGGCGGCTTCCCGATGGTCCTGAGGAACGCCTTGGCCTTCTGCGTACATGACCCCGAGGTTGAACTGAGCGCTGGCGTCCCCCTGACCGGCGGCCAGCCGGTACCACCTGACGGCTTCCTGATGGTCCTGGGGAACGCCTTGGCCTTTCGCATACATGATGCCGAGGTTGAACTGAGCGCTGGCGTTCCCCTGATCGGCGGCCAGCCGGAACCACTTGGCGGCCTCCTGATCGTCCTGAGGAACGCCTTGCCCTTTTGCGTACATGACGCCGAGCATGAACTGAGCCTCCGCGTTCCCCTGACCGGCGGCCAGCCGGTACCACTTGGCGGCTTCCCGATGGTCCTGAGGAACGCCTTGCCCTTTTGCGTACATGACGCCGAGCATGAACTGAGCCTCCGCGTTCCCCTGATCGGCGGCCAGCCGGAACCACTTGGCGGCTTCCTGATGGTCCTGAGGAACGCCTTGCCCTTTTGCGTACATGACGCCGAGCATGAACTGAGCGGTCGCATCCCCTTGATCGGCCACCAGCCGGAACCACTTGGCAGCTTCCTGATGGTCCTGGGGAATGCCCCACCCGAGGTAGTACATGGCCCCGAGGTTACGCTGCGCCTCAGCATCACCCTCGGCGGCGCGGCGCCGAAGCGACTCCAGCACATCGGACTGGGTTTGTTGCCGATCCTGATCTTTATGAGGCCCGGGCGGCGGCACGACGGCTTCTTCTTGTTGTCCGGCGTCCGGGCTTGCTGAACCTACGATAAGGAACAAGGCGACTGCAAACGTGCTGAGAGTTCGCACTCCACACCTCTCATTTCATAATTGTACGGGCGCAACTTCGTCTCTGATCCGACCTATTTGCACCGCCCTTTTCCAACGAGGGGATCATCACCCCGTTTCCACCCGCGCCCTGCACCGGCCTAATGGCGCCATCGGGCGAGTGCTGACGCGCTGCCGGCCCGCGCTCGCCGTAATCCGGCAACATGGAACGATGCCTGCGGCTCTACAATGGGACGATGGAAAGGGCCGGGCGTGGCAAAGGCAAGGTTGCCGGCAGGAAGGAGAGCGTCAACGCCGTGGTGGTGAGCGACCTGCGCGTGGACCGGGGCGCACTCGAAGCGGTGTGCCGCCGGTACGGTATAAAGCGGCTGGAAGTGATGGGCAGCTTCGCCCGGGGCGACGCCGGCCCGGAGAGCGACATCGACATTCTGGTCACCTTCCAACCGGACGCCCGGGTGGGCCTCGAGTTCGTCGAGCTAAAGGAAGAACTGGAGGCTTTGTTCGGCCGCCCGGTCGATTTGCTGAGCCGGGCGTCGGTGGAGCGATCGCCCAACAAGTATTTCCGGCATTTCGCTTTGGAACGGACAGAACTCCTTTATGAGTGCGCGTAGCCGCTCACATCTCGAGCGGGAAGCCGGCTGGCGTGAAGGAATAGAGAATTCGTAGATCCGGCGCCCAGCGAACGCCGCCGCGGGTGGGCGAGGCCTTCTTTCAAAGGATCGTGCGGCGGCTCCTCAGGGTGGCCCAGCCGGACCGGATTATCGTCTTCGGGTCCGCCGCCGGGTGGCTGGCGCCAGATTGTCGTGGCGAGATGGTCCGTGCCCGGATCATGGAGGCCCTGTCATTGGGCCTCTTCTTTCACCAAGTCGGCCAGGATCCGATCGAGGGCTTCGCGCAAAGCCGGCAAGTTCCTACGAACCGTTTCATAGACCCGCCGCAGATCCACGCCGAAGTACTCGTGCGTGACCTTGTCCCGCATCCCCGCCACTTCGCGCGACGGCGCCTCCGGGGAACGGGAACGAAGCGGCTCGGGAATCTTTTTCGCCGCCTCGCCGATGATAGTGAGGGCTCGGACCACGGCGTAGTTCGTCCTCTCGCCGGCGAGGAACTCGTCGAGGGTCATGGCTCCGACGAACTGCTCAGCCTTTCCGGCGGCCTCCAGCATGTCGCGAATGTAGTCCGAGTATACGCGCCTCACACCGGCACGACCTCCTCCAGAATCGCCCGGCCGATACCCGGTTTCAGCGTCTGCTTCTCCACAAGATCGACGGGAACGCCCAGCAACCGGCTCAGCTCGTTTTCCAGCGCGATGAAGTCGAGCAGCGTGAGAGGCTCGTCGCCGAACTCCACCAGCACATCGAGGTCGCTACGGCCGTGCTGCTCGCCCCTCACGTAAGATCCGAAAACGCCCAACGAACGAATCCCGTACCGCTTCCTCAGTTCGGGAAGGCGCCGTCAGAGCGCTTGCAGGATCCCGGTCAGATCCGGTTGAGTCTCATCTTGCACCTTCATGGCACCCTCCCACGGCGAGTCTGGCCACCTGGAGCGCCTGGCCACCGGAGCGGGAATTCCACGGCCACGAGCCGCCGCCAAGCCCCGCAACCGCCGGTTCAAGCCCATCATACGACGCCCCGGGGCCGGGCCGCGTAACCGGCCTACAACTGGGGACTGCACCACTTCTCCCTTCCCTGCCGCAGCCTCGGGAACCAGGCCACGCGCTGCCGGTATGATTCAATGGCGAGGTTCGTAGGCGAAAACCGACTACGAGCGTGGAAATGCGGCGGAAGCGTGGTTGGGCGTCACGGGTCGCGCGGCTGAAATCCGGCAACAGCCAGCCAATTGCGGGCTGTGGGTACTAGTGGCGCTCGGGCGCGTGAACCGCCCCGGAGCTCGCGCACAGCCGATTCGGGGCTGCTTCGTGGCCTAGGATCGCTCGCGCCGGTGCACCCGAGGTCGAGGCGGTGCGGTAGAAGGTTGTTGACTTCTTGGAATAGATTCGATTTTCCGTAACTTCCACGCGATACCGATCAGTCGCAAGATGTTCTCTTGATTTTTTCGTCTTGGGGGGGCACAATGCAAGCGAGAACTCCGAAAGGGGCACGAGCGAAGGCGGCCGAAGCCGAGAGCTCGGAGCGCCCTAATGCCCCTGGCCGGATGGAAGCTTCTGGATCCGCCGGTCCGGGCGCAGGCGTTGTAGAGCTTGCGCACCGCGGTTAGTGCGTTCTCCAGAAAGGGCAGAGTAGCGGCGTGCGACGGGTCCAGGTGCAATGAAAACGTCACTCTGACGCAGGTGACCAGAAACGGGAAAAGGAGGAGAATCACGAATGATGATACCGATCAACTGATTGATTCTGATACTCGCGCTGATTTTCATATCGGTATTCGCATGGTGGGGAGGAGAAAACGCCTTGTCTGCCGGCCACACCGGCGGTCAGGATGGGGTCGTGGTAATGACTTCGGCGGGGGTTATCTTGGATTCTGTGTTCGAAGATCTCGGAGTTTCGCCAAGACAACGTGAGGTATTCCGCCATTTGCGACGCGGCTGGCTGAGGAATGCGGCGCCGCTCACTCGGTGCTGCGGCTCCGCGTGCGTCCCCGATGGAGCAGGCGGCGACGCTGCTGTGGGACAACACACGCCGCGGCATCAAGGAACCGAATGGATCGAGAGGATCAAGGAGGCGTTGGGCAAGATCGTCTCGCTACCCGTCGTGTACGCTCAGGAGCCGCCGGGCGAACCCCCGATTACCTGCGACTCGTATTCCGGACCTGGTTCTTGTCCTGACCCTAGTTGTTCCAGTTCATTGTGTTGGGGTGGCTCTTACGGTAACACGTGTTGCGAATATGACAATAGCTGTTATTGTGTGGATTCGATAACGGGAGTCTGCCCGTGGATGTGAGGAGAAAAGGAACAGTAACTACAGGTGGAGGGAGAAGATGAAGCGCGTGACGACGCCCGCGTTACTATGGGCCAGCTTGGCGTTCCGGTTGTTCGCGGGAGGGTACTCCGAACCCGCGCATACGGTGGACATCCAGCACAACTACGTCCGCGGGCTGTCGCCGGACCGCTGGATGCACGGCTACCTGCCGATGTTCGAATCCATCCGCACGCCGGGGACTGCAGTGAAGGTCTGGATGTATGACCGTAACGGGCGGCTGGTGATCCGCCGGACGGACATCCTGCCGGCAGACGCCTACCAGATGGTGCCGTGGGACGCGGCGGCGCTGCCGGACGGCAGGCTCGTGCTTTCGGCGGACCTGTGGTCGAGTGCGGCCGAGGCGGCTTCGGTGCTCTGTTTCGTGAAACCGCCAGGCGTGCTGGAGAAGATCGTGCGCACCGAGATCGCCGCGGACAGCTTGGCCGTTGCGCCCAACGGCGAGATCTGGGGCTTCGGCGCGCCGGCGGCGCTCCGGTGGGATCGCGAAGCGGCCTACAACACCTTACGGAAGTGGTCGCCAGAAGGACGAAGGCTATTTGTTTCTCTTCCCCGAATCAGCTTTGCGACGCAGTTCCCCCCGGCGCTTTACAGCAGCACCGGCGGCCCGAGCCGCGTGCTCGCGGGCGAGAACCGGCTGGCGGTCTATTCGAGCCAGACCGGCGAGTGGCTGGAGCTGGCGCCGGGTACGGGAGAAGTCGTGGCGCGGTTTCGTCTGGAGCCGCCGCGGCAGGAAGGCACGAAGCACCCGGCGAAGCTGGTCGAAGCGGTCATGACCTCTGCGGGCCGCGTCTATGCCCAGTTCGCGACGGGACGGTTGGCAAAGCAGTTCCTTTTCCAACTCGACGGCGAAGCGCGACGGTGGAAGCCGCTTCCGCCGGACCTGTTCCCTCCGGATTTCCGGGGGCTGCGGGGCGCCGAGGGTGATCAACTGATCCTGCGGTCCGGGCCCGGCCTCTACGGGTGGTTCGTGGCTCCTGACGTGGTCGGCAGTCCCGCTGCGACGCAGATCACCGAGCAGAAGGTGTCGCAACAGTTGCCGACGCCGACACCGTGATGGACCGGCACCGGAGCGAATTCCTACGCCGTCGCGCAGACTTGTCTGGCCGGCCGTGCGCGGTAGGTTCACCGAACAAGTACGCCGGCCGGTCCGCGCTGCGCAAAGCGCTCGAGCGCTTCGACGGTGAGATGGCGGAGAGGGCCTTCTAACCGAGCGAGAGTGCCCGCGGGAATGGATCGGCCTGGTTGCATAACAACCCGGCCGCCGTCCTGGCGATGGCGTTGTCAGGGGAGGTTCTTGACCTTGCCGGCCGAGGCTGCCAGGTCCGCGACGGGCCCCGAAGCGCGCCTGCTCTTTGTTCTCATCCGGCTGTGTGGTGGAGGGGCGAAGCCCCGGGCGATTCACGGAAAAGGGGTGGTGGACCTGGAGGGATTCGAACCCTCGACCTCTTCCATGCCATGGAAGCGCGCTCCCAACTGCGCCACAGGCCCGCAGTGGACGATTACCGCAATCCATTATAGTACAACTATGACCCGTCAACAGGCTTGGGAGATCTTGTGCGAGTTCACGAAATCCGAGAGCCTCCGCAAGCACGCCCTCGCCGTGGAGGCCTGCATGGTCGCCTACGCGCGCAAGTTCGGCGAGGACGAGGAGAAATGGGCGGTGACGGCCCTGCTGCACGATTTCGACTGGGAGATCCACCCCCAGGCGCCCGATCACCCGCTCCAAGGCGAGCCGATCCTCGCCGAGCGCGGCGTACCTGAGGAGATCCGCCGGGCGATTCTTTCCCACGCCACCTATAGCGGAGTGCCGCGGGAATCGCTGATGGAGAAGTGCCTGTTCGCCTGCGACGAGCTGTCCGGGCTGTTGACGGCCATCTCCTACGTGAAGCCCGGCGGAAGCATCCACGAGGTCGAGTGGAAGTCCGTCAAGAAGAAGATGAAAGACAAGGCCTTCGCGCGCTCGGTCAACCGCGACGACATCCGGCGGGGCGCCGAGGAGCTCGGCGTGGATCTGGCCGAGCACGTAACCTTCTGCATCCAGGCGATGCGGGAACGGGCCGGGGAGCTCGGCCTGGCGGGCAAAACCGGCAGCCGGGTGCAGTGAGGCCGGCCGGCTCAGGCTGTCTTCCGAGCGCGCGTCCAACCGCCCAGCATAGCGATGAATGCGCCGAGAGTCAGCAACAGGGCGCTGCGGAACTCATCGGTTGCCTTGAAGCTATAGGGGGCGATGAAGTAGCCATATGCGAGGAGAGCGAAGACCACCACGGTCCACAGGCGGAACAGGATTCTGGTCTTGCCGCGCACGGCGAGGAACAGGGAAACCAGCCCGATGAGGGCCCCGCAAAGCACGACGTAAGTCTGGGTGGGGTCCTCCCAAGGCAGCACGTCGATTTCGAGGATCAGATTGCTGCCGAACAAAGCGATGGCGCCCACGACCAACAGGAACAGACCGAGCACCAAGTGGTACAAGTAGCTGAAAACCCGCAACACGGCTTTGAACATAGGCCCTGGAGGCGCTCCTTTCGCGAATTTCAGTCAATGATTGTATCAGGCTCGCGCGGATGGTGGTTGGCGCGCCGGGGAGCCCCGGGCTCCGGGCCGCCTCGCCGCCGGAGGGGAAGCCGCTCCGCCGCCGGGGTCCAAGCCAATGCAAGATCACCGGTTAGAATAGAATTAAAGCGGTGTTTCCCCAAGTCCGGGGACGCCGGATGCGAGGGATGGCCATGGCAAGCGGCAGGCAAGACGCCGTGTTGACGTCGCGGGCGGTGGATATCCTGCACTCCATCGTGCAGACCTATATCCAGACCGGCCGGCCGGTGGCGTCCCGATCGATCTCCAAGCTCCGGAAGCACCGGCTGAGTCCAGCGTCGATCCGCAACGTCATGGCTGACCTGGCCGAAGCCGGCTATCTGGAACAGCCGCACACCTCCGCCGGCCGGGTGCCGACCGCCAAAGCGTTCCAGCTCTTCGTCCGGACGCTCTCGGCCCGGCGGCTGATTGAAGAGGAGATTGAACGCCTGCGGCGGGAGCTGAGCGAGGCGGATACCGTTTCCGAGCGCATCGCCCGGTCCTCGCACATGCTGACGGAGATGACCCGGAGCTTCGGCATCGCCGCGGCACTGCCGGCCGCATCGCAGCGGTTGGACCAGGTGGAACTGGTCTCGCTGGGAGGCGGCCGGGTGCTGATGATCCTGATCACTGCGGACAAGCTCGTGCATCACCGGGCGATCCAGCTCGATCAGCCGGTCAGCGGCGAAGAACTGGCTTCCATCCGGAACTACATCAACCGGAACTTCGGCGGCTGGACGCTGGCGGAGATCCGCCGGCGGTTGCGCTCGCGCCTGGAAGCGGCGAGCAGCGCCTACGATTCGATCCTCAGGAAACTGATTCTGCTTTACGACAAGGGCTTGCTGGATTTCGAAACCGATCCGGAAATCCACATGGAAGGGGCCTGGACGCTGGTGGCCACCGACTTCCACCTGACGCGCGAGAAGCTCCGGGAACTGTTCCGCGAGCTGGAGGAGAAGAAGCGCGTACTGGAGTTGCTGGAACGGTTTCTCGAAGGCCCGCCGGGGCAGGTGAATGTTCAGGTCGGGTTGGGGGAGGCTCATCCTGCGATGAAGGAGTTGTCGCTGATCGGCGTCACCGTAGCGCTGCCCGGCGGCCTGGACGCCAAGATCGCCGTGGTGGGCCCGATGCGGATGAACTATCCGAAGGTGATGTCGGCGGTGCTGCACATGGGCCGGGCGATCCAGACGCTGCCGATGTGAGGCCCGGCCCCGCGGGGATCTCGAATCAAGGAAACAATGGTGAGCGAAAAACAAGACAACGGCAAGAAGAGTGTAGATTCCTTCGAACCGGCCGCCGCGGCCGCGGAGCAGAACTCCGCCGCCGAGTCGCCGGACGCGGCGGCTATCGACGACCTCGCCGCCCAGCTCGAGGCGGTGACCGTGGAGCGCGACCGTCTGGCGGCGGAGAACGAAGAACTCAAGAACACGCTGCTCCGGCACCGCGCCGAGTTCGAAAACTTCCGGCGACGAGTAGAGAAAGAGCGGGCGGAGTTCGCCGAATACGCCGCCGCGCAGGCCGTACGCGCCTTGCTTCCAGTGCTCGACGACTTCGAGCGGGCGCTCGACGCCGTGCCCCCGGAGATCGGCCCCGAACACGACTACGTCAAAGGCATCCGGATCATCTACGACCGGCTGCTGGAAACACTCAAGAAGCTCGGGCTCGAGCCGATCGAGAGTGTGGGCAAACCTTTCGACCCCACCGTGCATCACGCCGTCGAAAGGGTGCCCACCACCGAAGCCGAGGACCAGACGGTGCTCGAGGAGTGGCAGAAGGGCTACAATTTTAAGGGCAAACTCCTGCGCGAGGCGATGGTCCGCGTCGCCGTCAAGCCCTCGGCCGGCGAGAACCAAACCCAAGAAAGACCACAAGGTTAGTGCTGGGCGGTCCTGGTGACCAAGCGCGACTACTACGAAATCCTCGGCGTTGATCGCAATGTCGATGAACAGGGGCTGAAGAAGGCCTACCGGCGGATTGCCCTCAAGTACCACCCGGACCGCAACCCGGGCGACAAAGAGGCCGAGGAAAGGTTCAAGGAAGCCGCCGAAGCCTACAGCGTCCTCAGCGACCCGGAGAAGCGGCGGCGATACGACCTCTACGGCCACGACGGGCTCCGCGGGGGGGCCGAACCCGGCTTCGACCCCTCGGTGTTCACCGACTTCAGCGACATCCTCGGGGATTTCTTCGGCTTCGGGGACTTCTTCGGCGGCTCGTCACGCCGGCGCCAGCGCCCGATGCAGGGCGACGACGTCCGCTACGACCTGGAGATCGACCTCGAAGACGCCATCCGGGGCAAGCAGGTCGAGATCAAGGTTCCCCGGCTCGAGACTTGCGGCGACTGCCGGGGCAGCGGGGCCGATCCCCGGGGCGGGCTGGCCGCCTGCCCGATGTGTCACGGCCGCGGGGAGGTGATCTACCGCCAGGGCTTCCTCTCGATCCGCCGGACCTGCTCGCGCTGCGGCGGCGTGGGGCGAATCGTGCGGCGGCCTTGCAGCCGGTGCGGAGGCGAGGGGCACGTTCGGATCGAGGAGCGGCTGAAGGTGGAGATCCCCCCCGGCGTCGATACCGGCACCCGGGTGCGGCTCCAGGGCAAGGGCGGCCCCGGCGTCAACGGCGGGCCGCCGGGCGACCTCTACGTCTTCCTCCGGGTCAAGGAGCACCCGATCTTCGAGCGCCGCGGCGACGACCTCTATTGCACCGTGCCTCTCAATGTGGCCCAGGCGGCCCTGGGCGACGAGATCCACGTGCTGACCTTCGACGGACTGCAGACGGTGAAGGTCCCCGAAGGCACCCAGCACGGCGACAAGGTCCGCCTGCGCGGCCTCGGGGCGCCCCGCTTGAACGACAAGACCCGCGGAGACCTCTATGTCCAGTTCGAAGTGAAGGTACCGACGCGGCTCACCCGGGAGCAACGCCGCTTACTGGAGCAGCTCCGCGAGACGCTGCCCGCCGAGAGCGAACCCAAAGAGAAGGGCCTGTTCGACAAGGTGAAAGACTACTTCAGCTAGTCGCCGCGGCGGTAGAATGGCCGCATGAGATCCGCCGGGCGTTGCCTCTTAGCGCTGTTCGCCGTCTCCTTGCTCTGGGGCCAGAACCCGCCGCGGCTGCCTCCCGAGCCGGACCACAACGCGAACCGCATCCTCAAGGCGCTCGACGACCTGATGTGGCACATCCGCCTCGACGAGACCGCCTACGTGGACAAGGTCCGCTACACCAGCGCCCCGCCGCGCCACCAGCCGAACCCCACCGCCCAAGGAGCCGGCAACCCGTTGATCATCCAGGCCTATACCTTCATCCCGAAGAACCTGGACCGCTCGAAGAAGCAGCCGCTTCTGGTGCTCCCCCACGGCGGGGTCCACTCGAACTTCAATACCTTCTACTTGCACATCGTCCAGGAGCTTCTCGGGCAGGGCTACTCGATCATCGCTCCGGAATACCGGGGCAGCACGGGCTACGGGGCCCGCTTCTACCGGCAGATCGACTACGGCGGCCTGGAGGTGGAGGACGTCTACCGGGGCATGAAATGGATGCTCGCCGAGTACGATTTCCTCGATCCGGAGCGGGTGGGCATCGTCGGCTGGAGTCACGGCGGCCTGATCGCCCTGATGAACATCTTCCAGCATCCAGGCGACTACGCCTGCGCCTACGCCGGGGTGCCGGTGAGCGATCTGGTGGCTCGCATGGGATACAAGTCCCAGCGCTACCGGGACCTCTACGAAGCGCCGTACCACATCGGCAAGTCCGCCGAAGCCGACGTCCAGGAGTACCTGCGGCGCTCGCCGGTCACCCACGCGGCGAAGCTGGCCACGCCGCTGCTGATCCACACCACCACCAACGACGAGGACGTGAACATCCTCGAAGTCCAGCGGCTGATCGCCGCGCTGAAGGCCGCCGGCAAACAGTTCGAGTACAAGATCTACAAAGACGCCCCGGGCGGGCACGCCTTCAACCGCCTGGACACGAAGCTGGCCCGGGAGTCCCGCCGGGAGGTCTACCGTTTCCTGGCCCGCTACTTGAAGCCGGAGCGGCCGCCGGAATAAGGTTCACTCGGACAGGGATTTCCACAGCCAGCCGAGCAGCTCCTGCCAGAAGAAGCGGCGGTCCTCGCCGTTCCTGATCCAATGGTTGGCGCAGGGAAAGGCCACCAGCCGGCTGGGCGCCCACCGCAGCCGGCGCCGCGGGCGGCCCAGGCGGCCGCCCCAGACACCACAAAGGCTACGAACCGGAAGGCATGCATACGGGGAATACAGCACCCGAAAACCGGGACCGGCGGAGCTCCGGGGGCGGCTCTACGGTGGTTTGACACCCCTGAAGGGGATTCGCTACGCTAAGAGAAGTCTAGCGTTCTCGCGGAGTAAGTCTGTCTATGGTTACCAAGTTCCCATCGGCGAAGTCTGTCGAACGCAAGTGGTACGTGATAGACGCCAAGGATCAAGTACTTGGCCGCCTCGCCACCCGTGCGGCGACGCTGCTGATGGGCAAACACAAGCCGGAGTATACGCCGTTTCTGGACGTGGGCGACCACGTGATCGTCATCAACGCGGCGAAGGTGAAACTGACCGGCGAGAAAGAGAATCAGAAGGTCTACCGGCGGCACACAGGCTACCCTGGGGGGCTGAAAGAGATCACCGCCCAGAAGCTGCGCCAGAAGCATCCGGAAAGGATCGTGGAACTCGCCGTATGGGGGATGCTGCCGAAGACGAAGCTCGGCAAGCACATGTACAAGAAGCTGAAGGTGTACCCCGGGGAACAGCACCCGCATCAGGCGCAGAAGCCCGCGCCGCTGGAGATCCAGGAGTAGAGTTCGAGTGGCAGCGACAGTGATCCAATACACGGGAACAGGACGGAGGAAGGCCGCAGTGGCGCGCGTATTTTTGCGCCAGGGCAGCGGCAAGATCACCGTCAACGGGCGCCCATTTGAAGAGTATTTCAAGCTGGAAGCCGCCCGGGCCCTGGTTCGCCAGCCCTTGCTGGCGACCGAGATGGCGGACAAGTTCGACGTCCATATCAATGCCACGGGCGGCGGCTATACCGGTCAGGCGGGAGCGGCCCGGCTGGGGATCGCCCGGGCACTGGCTGAGTTCAACGGAGAGCTGCGAGGCAAGTTGAAGGAGCTGGGGTTCCTGACCCGCGACCCGCGGCGCCATGAGCGCAAGAAGTACGGGCAACCGGGGGCCCGGAAGCGCTTCCAGTTCTCCAAGCGCTGAGGTGTTCACCGAGGGGCAGTGGAAGCGGTGGTGGAGGACGGCGGCCGGACCAGGCATCTCCACCGCCGGAGCGCTGCCTGCTTTTTTGTGTTCCGGGCCGGCTCGCAAATCCCGTTTGGACCGCGGGCCGGCGGCACAGCAACTGTACGGATAGCTAAGGAGGCACTTTGCCGTCGATCACGATGAAGGAATTGCTCGAAGCGGGCGTTCACTTCGGGCACCAGACCAAACGCTGGAATCCGAAGATGAAGGAATACATCTTCGGCGAACGCAACGGAATCTACATCATCGATTTGCAAAAGACGCTGAAGCTGTTCAAGGAGGCGATGCGCTTCGTCACCGAGATGGCTTCCCAGGGAAAGACGGTGCTCTTCGTCGGCACCAAACGGCAGGCGCAGGAAGCCATTGCCGAAGAGGCGAAACGGTGCGGGATGTTCTACGTGAACCACCGTTGGCTGGGCGGCCTGCTGACGAACATGGTGACCGTGCAGAAGTCGATCCAGCGGCTCAAAGAGCTGGAGGCGATGGCGGAGGAAAACGGTTACGAGGGGCGGTCGAAGAAAGAGATCATCCGGCTGGAACGGGAACGCAAGGCCCTCGAGCAGAACCTGGCGGGCATCAAAGACATGCCGGGGCTCCCGGACGTTGTGTTCGTCGTCGATTCGAACAAGGAAGCCATCGCCGTGCGCGAGGCCCGAAAGTTGAAGATCCCGGTGGTGGCCGTGGTGGACACCAACTGCGATCCCGACATGGTCGATTACGTGATCCCGGGCAACGACGACGCCCTCCGGGCGATCCGGCTGTTCGCCAGCAAGATCGCCGACGCCGTGATCGAAGGCCGGAACCTGGCCACCGAGCAAGAGTTCCTGGCGCAGCAGCAGGAACAGCAGGAAGCCGAGGCCCCGACCGAAGAGGTCCTCGTCGGCGAAACCGTGGCCGAGGACTACAGCCGCTACATGGATCCGGAGTACTCGGTGCAACTGATGACGGAGAGCCTGAACCAGTTCCGCGAGGAACAGGCTCCGGCGGAAAAGCCGAAACAGGAAGCCGGGCCCCAGCCTCAGGAATCCGGCGGCCAGGAGCCGGCAGCGGCCGAACCCGCCGGCGGCACCAACGCTCAGTCCTGACCCGGCCCCGAGCGGGCGGGCGGACGTTTCAAGAACTTTCGGAATCATACGACAGGTGGAAGGTCATGGCGGAAATCACCGCAGCACTCGTAAAACAGCTTCGTGAGCGCACCGGCGCCGGAATGATGGATTGCAAGAAGGCCCTCCAGGAGGCCGGCGGCAACCTGGAGGAAGCCGAGGTGGTCCTCCGGAAGAAGGGCATCGCCGCGGCGGCGAAGAAGGCCAGCCGGGCCACCAGACAGGGCATCATCGGCACCTACGTCCACGCCGGATCGCAGCTCGGCGTGATGATCGAGGTGAACTGCGAGACCGACTTCGTAGCCCGGACGCAAGACTTTCAGGAACTGGTGCACGATCTCGCCATGCAGGTGGCGGCGGCGGATCCGAAGTGGGTCCGGCCGGAAGACGTTCCGGCGGAAGTGATCGAGAAGGAGCGGGAGATCGCGCGGGAGCGGGCGCTCAGCGAGGGCAAGCCCGAGAAGGTGATCGACCGGATCGTCGAGGGGCGCCTGGGCAAGTTCTACGAGGAAGCCTGCCTTTACAAGCAGCCGTTCATCAAGGACAACAACGCCACCGTGGAGGACTTGATCAAGCAGAAGATCGCCAAACTGGGCGAGAACATCACGGTTTCGCGTTTCGTCCGGTTCAAAGTGGGAGAGACCGCCGCCGACGGCGGCGAGCAGCCCTCTTGCCAGTGAGGCGCCCTTCGCCCGCGGCGTGCCGTCATGGCCGGTAGCTGAGGACCCAGCGATGCCCAAGTACGACCGAATGGTCATCAAGCTCAGCGGCGAAGCGCTGGCCGGCGAAGGCCGTTTCGGGATCAGCCGGGACAAGATCACCTCTTTAGCAGCGGAGATCGGCGAGGTGGTGCGGGCCGGCGTCCGCCTGGGACTCGTGGTCGGCGGGGGAAACTTCTTCCGCGGCCTCGACGCCGCCGCGCGGGAGATGGACCGGGTGACCGCCGACCAGATGGGGATGCTGGCCACGATCCTCAATGCCCTGGCTCTCCAGGACGCGCTCGAGAAGGCCGGCGTCGAGACCCGGGTGATGACCGCCCTGAGCGTCCGGCAAGTGGCGGAACCCTACATCCACCGCCGGGCCCTGCGGCACCTGGAGAAGGGCCGGACCGTAATCTTCGCCGGCGGCACCTCGAATCCGTTTTTCTCCACCGACACGGCGGCCGCTTTACGTGCCCTGGAGATGCGCGCGCAGATCGTCGCCAAAGCCACCCGGGTGGACGGCGTCTACGACAAGGATCCGGAGAAGCACCCCGACGCCCGCTTCTATCCCGAGATCTCCTTCGACGAGGTCTTGACCGGTTCGCTCGGGGTAATGGACGCCACCGCCGTGGCCATGTGCCGGGACAACAACCTCCCGATCCTGGTTTTCAATCTGAACATCCCAGGCAATATAATGCGAGTGGCGATGGGCGAGCCCATCGGGACACTGATCCATTAGACAGCAGAACGAGACGGGAAAGCGCCATGTCTGTGACCGGAACGACCATCGAGCAAATCAAAGCGAACGCCAAGACGAAGATGCAGAAGGTGGTGGCGGACCTCCAGCACGCCATGGCGGGCATCCGCACGGGCCGCGCCTCGGTGAGTCTGCTCGACGGAGTCAAAGTGGACTACTACGGCACGCCGACGCCCTTGAACCAGTTGGCGACGCTCCACGTCCCGGAGCCTTCGATGATCACCTGCCAGCCCTGGGACGTCTCGCAGATCGGAGCGATCGAGAAGGCGATCCGCGCCTCGGACCTGGGCCTCAATCCGAGCAACGACGGCAAGATCATCCGGATCCCGATCCCGCCGCTTACCGAGGAGCGGCGCAAGGAACTGGTCAAGCACCTGCATCACATCCTCGAGGAACACCGGATCGCGGTGCGCAACATCCGGCGCGAGGCCAACGAGGCGATCAAGAAGCTGTTGAAGGCCAAAGAGATCAGCGAAGACGACGACCGGCGCGCGCACGACGAGATCCAGAAGCTGACCGACGAGTTCGTCAACAAACTCGAGGAGGCGGCCGAGGTCAAGGAAAAAGAGATCCTCGAGATCTGAAGAGCCGCCCGCTCCGGCCGGCCCTCGAGGCGTCAGTCCAGCCGCTTGTGGAAGCGCAAGGCGCTGATGGCCACGATTCCCGTCCCGAAGACGGCCATAGCCATCATCTGCGGCCACAGCACCTCCACGCCTACGCCTTTGAGAAACAGCCCCCGGACAATCTCCATGAAATACCGGACCGGGTTCAGGTAGGTCAGGTACTGGACCCCCACCGGCATGTTGCGGATCGGAAACGCGAAGCCGCTCAGCATGAAAGCAGGCGTGAAGAAGATGAACGAGCCGAGCATGGCCTGCTGCTGGGTGTCGGAGACCGTCGAAATGAAGAGGCCGGAGCCGAGCGTCGTCATCAGGTACAGCACGGCGCAAAGGCCCAGGAGCGCGACGCTGCCCCGCAGGGGGACGCGGAAGAGAACCAGCGAGAGCGTGGTGACCAGCGTAATCTGCACGAGCCCGACCAGCGCAAAAGGCAGGGTCTTGCCGAGCATCAGTTCGATGGGCCGGATGGGCGTCACCAGCAATTGCTCCATGGTGCCGATCTCTTTCTCCCGCACTATGGCCAAGGCGGTCAGCATCAACGTGACGATGGTGATGATGTTCACCAGGATGCCGGGGACGAAATAGTTGCGGGAGCGCAGATCCTCGTTGAACCAGACCCGGAAGCGGGCGTCGATGCCGGGTAACGGCGCCGCCCGTGGAGCGTCCAGCCCTGAGGCGGCGACGATCTTCATCTTCAAGGCCCGTTCCCGCCCAGGCAGTTGCCGGCGGGAAAAATTCGCCACCACCCGGCTGGCGTACGAGGAGACCACCCCGGCGATATTGGAATTGCTCCCGTCGATGAGAATCTGAACCGGGGCCGTATCGCCGCGCTCGATGTGGCGCTGGAAGCCGGGCAGGACGCCCACGATGGCCACCACGTCGCCGCGGTCCAGCAGGTCCTGGGCTTCGGCGGGCGTCTCCGGAGCGGCGGTGATGCGGAAGTACGTCGAGCCCTCGAATTCGGCGGCGAGAGCGCGGCTGGCCGGGGTGCGGTCCTGGTCGAGAAAGGCGATGCGGGAATCTTCGACGTCCAGGTTCACCGCGTAGCCGAAAACGATGAGCTGCACCATCGGCGGGACGAACAGGAAGATCCGCATGCGCGGCTCCCGTAGCGTCTGCCGAAACTCCTTGATGATGATCTCCCGGATGCGGCGCCACATGGTTCACCTCTTTCCCGGCGCCGGATTCAGCGCCGCGGCTCTCCGCCGGAGTCTCACGCGCACCGGCCTCATGCCACTTTCTGCCTCAGTTTCCGAACGGTCAGCCCAAAGACCAGCAGGGCGTACAAGAGCAGAAACACGAACTCCCAGACCAGAATCCGCAATCCCACCCCCTTGAGGAACACCCCCTTCAAGATCACCACGAAGTAACGCGCCGGCACGATGTGGGTCACCACCTGGATGGGCCGCGGCATCGCCTCGATGGCGAAGACGAAGCCCGAGAGTAAGAACGCCGGCAGGAACGACGCCAGCATGCTCGCCTGGTAGGCGAGCAACTGGGAGCGGGTGGCCGCCGAGATCAGGATCCCGGTGAAGAGGGCGCCGACGAGGAAGAGCCCGGACCCGGCCGCCAGCAGCAGTACGCTGCCGCGAAGTGGGATGTCGAAGATGAAAACCGCCGCCGCGACGATCACCACGACGTCGGCCACCCCGATGGCCGAATAGGCGAGCATCTTGCCGAGGGCGAGCTCCGCCGGGCGCAGGGGCGTGGAGAGCACCTGTTCCATGGTGCCCATCTCCCACTCGCGGGCGATCGTCATCGAGGTGAGCAGCGAGCCGATGATCATCAAGATTACGGCGATCAGGCCGGGTACGATGTAGTTTCTCGACTTGAGTTCGCTGTTGTAGAGCACGCGCAGGCGCGCCTCCACCGGCGGGGGAACCGTCAAGCCGGTCCGGCGGTCTTGTTCCGCCGCGCGGAGCCGCAACGTCTGGGCGGTGACGACGCTCTCGACATAGCCCAGGCTGAGGCCGGCGGTGTTCGAGTCGCTGCCGTTGATCAAGAACTGGACCTCGGCCTCGCCGCCGCGCAGCAGCTTCTCGGAGTAATCGGCAGGAATCACAATGCCGAGCAGCGCCTGCTCCCGGTCCAGGGCCTCCTGAATCGCGCCGCGGTCCTCCACGAGGCCGCGGATCTCGAAGAACCGCGAGCCCCGGAACCGCTCGATCAGATCGCGGGATTGGGGGGTCCGGTCGCCGTCGTAGACGAGGGTGGGGACACGGTCTACATCGAGCGTCAGCGCGTAGCCGAACAACAACAATTGAACAAAGGGGATCCCCAGGGCCATCACCAGGCTCCGCGGGTCCCGCAGGATGTGCCGGAACTCTTTCCGGGCCACGGCCGCCAGACGCTGCGCCTTCACGGCTTCTCCTCCTGGGGGCCCTCGATCATTTCGACGAAGACCTCTTCCATCGTCGCCTTGCCGTGTTGGCGCTTCAGCTCGTCCGGCGAGCCGAGAGCGACGATCCGGCCCTGGTGCATGAGCGCCACGCGGTGGCAGTACTCGGCCTCGGTCATGTAGTGGGTCGTGACGAAAACGGTCTGGCCGGCGGCGGCGAGTTCGTAAATGAGATCCCAGAACGAGCGCCGCGCGATCGGATCCACGCCCGAGGTCGGCTCGTCGAGGAAGAGGATCGGCGGCTCGTGCAGGATCGCGCAGGCCAGCGCCAGCCGCTGTTTCCAGCCGCCGGGCAGCAGCCGGGTCATGTCACCGCGCCGCTGCTCGAGCCCGGCCATCTGGAGAGCGAATTCCTTGCGCTGAGAGCGGACCCCGTTGGGGACGCCGTAGATGCCGCTGAAGAAGTCGATGTTCTCCTCGACGGTGAGGTCGTCATAGAGCGAGAAGCGCTGGGACATGTATCCGATGCGCCGGCGGACCTGCTCGGGCTGCGTGGCGACGTCGAGACCCCCGACCAGCGCCCGGCCGGAGGTGGGCTGCAACAGGCCGCACAGGATCCGGATGGTGGTCGACTTCCCCGCCCCGTTCGGCCCGAGGAAGCCGAAGACCTCACCGCGGCGAATGGTGCAACTGATGCCGTCCACGGCGGTGAAGTCGCCGAACCGCTTCACCAGGTTCTCGATCACGACCGCCGGCTCGCCGCTCATCCTCGGCTCTCTCCGGAGTGCTCCACGAAGGCGATGAAGACGTCCTCGAGCGTCGGCTTCTCCGGCCGGACCGGCTCAGTGGCGCCGACCCGGCGCACCGCCAGGCCGCGTTCCCGGAACTCGCGCTTGAGGTCGTCCGGCGGGGCGCAACGCAACAGGCGGCCGCTGTGCATCAGCCCCACGCGGCCGCAACGTTCCGCCTCATCGAGGTAAGCCGTGGTGAGCAGGACCGTGATCCCTTCAGAAGCGAGCTGCTGAAGGATCACCCAGAAGTCCCGGCGCGAGACCGGATCCACGCCGGTCGTCGGCTCGTCGAGCAACAGCACCTGGGGGCGGTGCAGCAGCGTGCACATCAGCGCCAGCTTCTGCTTCATGCCGCCGGACAGGGCCCCGGCACGGCGGTTACGGAAGGGCGCCATGCGGGTCATCTCCAGCAGGCGGGGCAGGAGCCGCCGGCGCTCGGCCCGGGTGATGCCGAACAGATCCGAGTAGAACTGCATGTTCTCGTCCACGGTGAGATCCTGATACAGACCAAACCGCTGAGCCATGTAACCGAGGGAGTCTTTGACCTGGTCCGGATGGGTGCGCACGTCATAACCGGCGATCTCGGCGGCGCCCTCGTCCGCGTCCACCAGGCCGCAAAGCAGGCGAAGCGTGGTGGTCTTGCCGGCGCCGTCCGGTCCCACCAGGCCGAAGATCTCCCCGGCGGCGACTTCGATCTCCAGATGGTCCACCGCTGTGAGCGCGCCGAAGCGCTTGGTGAGGCCCGAAGCGCGAATCAACGGCGGGCGGCCGCCGGCCGGCGCCTTCGTCATTCCAGCTCGATCTCCCCTTCGACCGGCATGTTCAGCTTCAGCTCCTGGTTGGGATTCTCGAGGTCGACCTTGATGCGGTAGACGAGCTTCACCCGCTCCTCCTCGGTCTGGATCTGCTTCGGGGTGAACTCGGCTTCCGAAGAAATGAAAGAGACGCGGCCCCGGTAGACCTTCCCGGGGAAGGTGTCGGTCGTCACCCGCACCGGTGCGCCGATCTTCACGCGTCCCAGATCGGTCTCATTGATGTAACCGCGGACCCAGGGGTGGTCCAGGTCCCCGATCGTCAACACCGTCGTTCCGGCGGCGAGTACCTCGCCGACTTCAGCGGCCTTCGAGAGCACGATGCCACCGACCGGGGCCGTCGCCACGGTGTCGGCGAGTTGGGTCTCGAGGAACGCCACCTGGGCTTCGGCCCGCCGGATCTCGGCCTTGCGGGCATCGATTTCCTGGCGGCGGCGGCGCAGTTCGAGGCGCTGGGCTTGGGCCAGGCGGAGGCCGGCCCGGCCCTGCTCCACCTGGGCGCGCGCCTGCTCGATGGTCTCCTGCCGGGGACCTTCTTCGACCAGCGCCAGCCATTGCTCGGCCTCCTCGAGCTGCGCCCTGGCGGCCTCATAGCGGGCGCGGAACCGGTCATACTGCGCCCGGGAGATGTCCTCGGCCCGCATCAGCGGCTGGGCGCGCTCCCAGTCCGCCTTGGCCCGCTCGAACTCGGAACGCGCCCGCTCCAGACGCGCCCGGGCCTGGCCGATCTCCTGCTTGCGCGAGCCCGCCTCCAACTCCCTCAGCCGGGCCAGCGCCTGCTCGAGCTGGGCCTTCCGCTCGGCGATCCGGCCTTCCATCGTGGCCTTCTGGAATTCGACGGCAGTCAGTAGCTGAGCCAGGGCGGAGCGGGCCGCCGCCAAAGCCGCTTCGGCCTGTTCCTTTTGCCGCCGGATGGGCTCCTGGTCCAGCCGGGCGACCACCTGGCCGGCCTCGACACGGTCGCCTTCGTCCACGGTCCGCTCGACCAGTTTCCCCGAGACTTTGAAGGCCACCTTCACTTCGGTGAGCTCGATGTTGCCGGAAATGCGGATGCGGTCGGCGGCGTTGCCGTTGCTGCAGCCAGTGAGCCAACCGGCTCCGGCGGTGACCGCCAGCAGCCAAAAGTACGCAGCCTTCGTCATGATGCGCTCTGTCGTCGTCTTCATGGAAGGAACTCCCGGATCTTGCCGATGGCCGAGCCGTAATCGAGCCGCGCCGCCTCGTACTGATAGAGGGCCGCAATGTGGTTGTCCCGGGCGCGGGCCAGACGGTTCTGGGCATCGGTGACTTCGATGCTGGTCGCCACCCCGGCCCGGTAGCGCCGCTGCGCTTGCTCAAGCTCGCGCTTCGCCAAGCTGAGTCCTTTCTCCGCCACGGAGACCTGCTGCCGCGCCCACCGTAAGGCGTCGAGCGCGAGCCGGATCTCCATCTCGATCCTGGCCCGCAGGTCGGCGGTCTGGATGCGCGCCTGGCGCAGGTCGGCTCCGGAAGAGGCCTTCCTGGCCTCCAAGCCGCCGCCGTCGAAGACCGGCACGGTGAGGCGGAAGCCGTAGGTCTGTGTCGGGAAGGAGTCGTTGAGGGCGTTGCCCAGATTCCCGTAGTCGCCGAAGGCCGAGACCTGGGGCAAACGCTCCCACTTGGCGGCGCTGAAGGCCAGCCGGGCGCGGGCCTCCTGCTGCTGCTGCGCCTTCCAGTCGGCCCGGTGCGCCAGGGCTTCGCGGAGCGCTGTTTCGGCGTCCGCTTCGTCCACCGGATGAAACTCGAGCCGCTCAGTGAGCTCCAGTTCCGTTTCGAGCGGCAGGTCGATGGCCCGCAGCAGCTCCAGATAGGCCCGGCGGCGCTCGTTCTCGGCCAGCATCAGCACCTGGCGTTCGTTGGCCAATTGCACCTCGGCGCGCGTCACTTCGATGGCGGTGCCGGTGCCGGCGGCCTTCTGGTTCCGGGCCAGCTCGAGGAGCTCTTCGGCCAGGCGCACGTTGGTGCGGGCCGCTTCCAGACGCGCGTCGGCGCGCAACGCCGCCAGGTAGGCCTTCGAAACACTCGCCGCTACGTTGTCGCGGGCGCTCTCGCTCAGCTCCCGGGTAGCGCGCAGGCCGGCCTTGGCCGCCTGATATCTCCGGATGGCACTCAGAGAAAAGACCGTCTGAGTGCCCCGGGCGCGGGCGTCGAAGACGTTGAACGGGCCGACCTTCGAGGGCGTCACCAGCGGCGTGCCGGGGATGGCGAAGTCCACTCCGAAGGCCTTCAGGTTCACCACCCGGCTGTCGTACTGCAGGTAGGCGTCCACGTGGGGCAGCAGCGCGGCCCGCGCCTGGGCCTTTTCGGCTTCGGCCTTCCGCACCGCCTCCAGAGCCAGTTGCAGGCGAACCGCGCCGTCGGGCTCGAGAGCCAAATCGACGGCCTGACGCATGCTCAGGGGCAACTTCTGAGCAGGAGCGCCCGCGGCAGTCAGCCACGCCAGAGCCAGAATTACGCCAGCCGGCCGGTTCATGGCGCCGCCTCCCTTGCCGCCTTCGCCCGCAGGCCCGCAACAAGAAAATCGAGCAGCCGCCGCCGCATCTGGTCCGGCGCCGCCGCAGGGACGCGCCCGCCGCTCAATTGCGGACCGAACTCTCCCATCCTCAACGCCGCGGCCAGCGTCCCGACCATCAGCATCATGCGCCAGAAGACTTCGGCCCCGGCCAATCGCGGCAGGGAGCGGCGGAACGCCGCCAGGAAGCGGTCACGAACCGACTGGAACTGCTCCGGAGCGATGCGGGTGAAGAAGTAATCCGGCTCGGCCAACAGCCGGCCCATCAGGCGGGTGAAAGCGCGTCCGCGGTCCGGATCCGCCGCCCGTTCGAACACGGGGTCGACGAAGGCCGCCACCAGGCGGCGCAGGGGAGCGGGACGGCTGCGGTAGCGGCGCTCCAGCTCGTCCAGCCGGGCGAGGCGCTGCTCGTTGATCGGGCCGGCGTAGCGGCCGACGACGGCATTGACCAGGGCGTCTTTGGAGCCGAAGTGATAGTGGACGGCGGCGAGGTTGACGTCCGCCTCGGCGATGATCGCCCGGAGGGAAGCGCCGGCGACGCCGCGCTCGGCGAAGAGGCGTTCGGCGGCGTCGAGGATACGCTCGCGGGTGCGGGCGCCGTCGCGACGGGAAGCGGATCCAGAGAATGCATTCATTCGTATGTTTCAATCATACGAATGTTTAACTCAGCCGTCAAGCAGCCGTCCGCCGAAGCCGGTAGAATGCTTCCGTGCGCCGAAACTGCTTCAGACTTCCACTGCTGGCCGCTCTGGCCGCTTCCTGCTTCACTCTTCCCGGCCGGGCCGCCGGCGCGGTCCGGGCCTGGGAAGAGACGGTCACCATCCCCACCTACCGCGTCGGACCGAACAATCCCAATCCGATCTTTTATGAAGGCCGCATCTACCAGGGGGCGAAAGGGCCCGTCTACCCTTACCCCCTGATGGACAAGCTCACCGACGAGAAAGCTCCAGCCACCTACAAGGCCGTTTATCTCGAGAACCGCTACCTGCGGATCATGGTGCTGCCGGAGCTGGGCGGCCGCATCTTCGAAGCGGTGGACAAGACCAACGGGTACAACTTCGTCTACCGCCAGCACGTCATCAAACCGGCCTTGATCGGCATGCTCGGGGCCTGGATCTCCGGCGGCGTCGAATGGAACCTCCCCCATCACCACCGGGCGACGTCGTTCATGCCGGTCGATTACACCGTAGTCGAGAACGGCGACGGCAGCCGGACCGTCTGGGTGGGCGAGATCGAGTGGCGGCACCGGATGAAGTGGGTCGTCGGAATGACCCTGCGGCCCGAACGGTCGTATCTTGAAGTCACTGTCCGGCTTTTCAACCGGACCCCGCTGGCGCATTCGATCCTCTACTGGGCGAACGTGGCCGTCCACACGAACGAGAACTACCAGATCATCTTTCCGCCCCGGACCCGGATCGTGACCCACCACTCCAAGGTCCAGTTCAGCCACTGGCCGATCTCCCACGAGATCTACGGAGGCGCCGACTTCCGCTCCGGCGTGGACGTGAGCTGGTGGAAGAACCACGTGAAGGCCAACTCGATGTTCGCCTGGAACTCGGACGAGGATTTCCACGCCGGTTACGACCACGGCAAACAGGCCGGCACGCTGCACGTCGCCGACCACCACTACGATCCCGGCAAGAAGTTCTGGACCTGGGGCCGGGATCCCCACGGTCAGATGTGGGACCACCTGCTCACCGATGAGGACGGTCCGTACCTCGAACTCATGGTCGGCGCCTGGAGCGATAACCAGCCGGACTACAGTTGGACCCAGCCTTACGAAGTCCGGGAGATCACCGAATACTGGTACCCGTTCCGGGACATCGGCGGCGTCAAGCAGGCCAACGTGGACGCGGCGGTGAACCTGGAGATCCAGGGCGGCAAGGCCCATTTCGGATTCTGCGTGACCCGCCCGTGGAAAGACGCCACGGTCAAGCTGCAAGCCGGCGGCCGCACGGTGTTCGAAACCCGGACGCCGATCGCTCCGGACAAGCCTTTTCTGAAAGAAGTGGATCTGCCGGCGGGCGTGCGGCCGGAACAGGTGACGGCTTCTCTCGCGGCCGGCGGCCGCACCTTGGTGAGTTACACGCCCGTCGTGTACAAGAAGGAAGAGCCGTTGCCGAAGCCGGTGACGCCGCCTCCGGCGCCGGAAACCATCAAAACCAACGAAGAGCTCTTCCTCACCGGCCTGCGCCTGGAGCAGTTCTACAATCCTCGCGTCGAGCCGTACCCCTACTACGAGGAGATCCTGAAGCGCGACCCGGGCGACTACCGCGCCAATACGCAGCTCGCCGTCAACTACCTGAAGCGGGGCATGTATTCCAAGGCCGAGGAACACCTGCGGCGGGCCGTCGAGCGGGTGACCCGAAACTACACCCGGCCGAAGGACGGCGAGGCGCTCTATTACCTCGGCGTGGCGCTGCGGGCGCTCGGCAAAGAGGCGGAAGCCGCCGATGCGTTTCACCGCGCCGCGTGGAGTTTCGCCTGGCGCGCGGCGGCCAACTACCAGCTCGCCGAGCTGGCCTGCCGGAAAGGCGAGTTCGAGCGCGCCTTGACGTTCCTCGACCGCTCCCTTTCGATGAACGCCCGCAACACCCGGGCGATGAACCTGCGCGCGGCGGCGCTGCGCCACCTGGGACGTTTCGACGAAGCCGAAAGACAACTGCTCGCGGCGGCCAGGATCGATCCGCTGGACTTCTTCGCCGGCAACGAGTACTACCTGCTGCTCAAAGCCAAGGGAGAAGAAGTGACCGCCGGTACGATGCTCGCCGGTTTCGCCCGGTGGATCCGGACCGACGTCGAAAACTGTCTGGAACTGGCCACCGACTACGGGGCCGCCGGGCTTTGGGACGAAGCGCTCGACGTGATTGCACGGCGGCTGGCGCGGGCCGAAGATCCAGCCAAGGCCCATCCGATGCTGCATTATTTCCGGGCCTGGTACACGGAGCAGAAGGGCGACCGGGCGGGAGCCCTGCGTTATTGGAAGGCCGCCGCGGCTGCCCCGATGGATTTCTGCTTTCCGTTCCGAATGGAGGCCCAGCAGGTGCTGCGCCGGGCGATGGAGGCCAATCCCAGCGACGGCCGGGCCGCCTATTATCTCGGCAACCTGCTCTACGACCACCAGCCGGAAGCGGCGCTCGAGGCCTTCGCTCTCGCCGTCAAGCTCGATCCGGGAAACCGCATCGCCTGGCGGAACCTGGGGCTGGCCCGGGCCAAAGCGAAGGGCGATATCGAAGGGGCCATCCAGGCGCTCGAAAAATCGATCGAGGTGCAGCCGGACGCGCGGGTTCTCTTCGAGCTGGACCGGTTCTACGAGCGGGCCGGCCGGCCGCTCGAGCAACGCCTGGCGATGCTCGAGAAGCACCATCGCACGGTGCTCGAACGCGACGACGCGCTGTCGCGGGAGATCGCCCTGCTGGTGGATCTCGGCCGTTACGACCGGGCGCTGGAGCTGATGAAGGACCGCCACTTCCGGCGCTGGGAGGGCGTCGAGTCGGTCCATGGGCTATTCGTCGATGCCCACATCTTCCGCGGCCACGAGCGCTTCGCCGCCAAGGACTACCGCGGGGCCCTGGCCGATTACGAAGCCGCCCTCGAGTACCCGAGGAACCTGGAAGAGGCCAAGTCCTACCGTGACGGGGCCTACGCGCGGCCCTACTACCACATCGCCCGCGCCCACCGCGCCCTGGGAGACGAGGCGAAGGCCCGGGAATATTTCACCAAGTCGATCACCGAGGCCGACGAGGCCTTTTCCGTGCGCAAGCCGACGCCGGAGACGATGGCGTCGATTCTCTATTACAAGGGCCTGGCGCTGCGGGAGCTGGGCCGCAAGGCGGAAGCCGGGCGGGTCTTCTCGGCGATGATCGAAGCGGCGCAGAAGACGCTCGCCAGCGGCGGCGAGGTCGATTACTACGCGAAGTTCGGCGAGAGCGGCGGCCCCAAGTCCCGGCTGGCCCAGGCGCACTACCTCATCGGGCTGGCGCTGCTCGGGCGCGGCGACGGCGCCGGGGCGCGCCGCGAGTTCGAAGCAGCCCTCAAACTCTACCCGGACCACCGCGGCGCCCGGCGCAAGCTGCGGGCCGGGCCCACGGGCTGATCAGCGGGCCACCGAGACGTAGACGATGTTGCTCGAGCGGCCGGCGAACAGCACCTGCACGGGAACCTGATCGCCCGGCGTCGCCGGCACTCTCACGTTGATCTGCACCACGCCGGCCACCAGCCCGGGCGCCCCGCCGAGGAACTCCACCTGGGCCTCTACGCCCCCGATCCGGACCACGGCCGGAGCCAGCGGCACGGGCGGATCGGCGGCCGGGTTGATGGAGCCGTCCACGCCCGGCGGCGACGTCTCACCCGCCCCGGTGAGGAAGAGCGTAACGACGCTGCCCACGGGCGCGGGGTTCTCCGGCGTGTTGAGCGTGCCGTCCTCATTGAGGATCGCGCCCTGCCCGCGGCCGGAGCTGTCGGCGGAGAAGACGCCGGGTTTGGTCTCCAGGACGGGAATCGATACCGCCGAGGAGAGCCAGCCGTCCACCTCGACTTGAACCATCACGCGGTCGCGTCCGCGGATCTCGAACGGCACGACGCAGGTGGATTGCCGCCGGGACGCCGCGATCATCGGCGCCGGTATCCCGTCGAAGAGGATGCGCGTGCCGCCGGTGACCGTGCTGACCTTGCCGTCGGGGCCGATCACGGCGCCAGCAGGTTCCTCAGGACCGATGTTCTCGCCGAAGATGGTGACCATCTCGCCCGGAGCCACGCCGCCATTGACATAGCTCGCCGCATTGACGACCGCGGTCGCACTGAAGACCGGCAGCGGCGGCGTGACTTCGAAGAGCACCGGGATCACCTGGGGGCTGTTGACGGCCGTTCCGGCCTGGACGCTGATCGTGCCTTCGTAGCGCCCCGGCGCGAGGCCCGAGGGATCCGCTTCGATCTGGAGATAGACCGGAGTGCGCCCGGCCTGCGGCGTCACCGTCAGCCACAGCCCGCCGCTCGCCGTCTCCACCGTCACCGTGTAGTCGAGCCACTTGTTCCGGCCGTTGAGGAATCGCTGCTGGGGCGGCGGGGCCGGGCCGTTGACCGAAGTCCGGAACAGGATCTGCGACGTGTCGAGCATGATCTCCGGCGGCGGGTTGACGTCGAGAACGACCGGGACGATGACCAGCGAGTTGGGATCCGACGCCAGGCGCAGGGCCACCGCGCCGTAGTAGCGGCCCGGCTCGAGATCTTCCGGCCGGACGACGAACTCGACCGTCTCCTCGTCCGGCGGCCTCAGCGCCGAAGCCGAGAGCCACTCGCCGCCGGCGATCACGCTCAGGCTGCCATCGACGACGGCGCTGCCGAACTCCCTGGTGGCGACCAGCGGCGTCTCGTCGCTGGGCGTGAAGCGCAGGGTGAGGTAATCCAGCGTGGGAGCCGCGATGATCGGGAAGAAGACCCCGCCGGGATCCGGCGGCGAGAAACGCGGCGCGGGCGCGGTAGCGCTCATCCCGGCCGTTGCATCCCAGGGCCCCAGCCCAAGGACCACCGAAGCCCCGCCGACCGAAGCCGGCTGGGGGAACACCACATCTACGGGAATCCGGAACGTGTCGATGACCAGAGCGCCGTTCACGCCGGCATACGGAGCCACCGGAACGACCTCATAGACCAGCAGGGCCCGGCCATCGTTGACAGGGACCAGCTCCCACGGGCCGCCGGAGGCCAGCAGCTCTCCGCCGCTCAAGTCCGGTCCGAAGCCGACGACGCGGCGGGCTTCCAGCTCGCCCGGAGACCCGTCCAACAGCTCCGAGCGGACGCTCGCCGGGGCGACGAGGAAGACCCCCGGGGGCAGGTCACGGAACTCGGCGATCAGCCGCGTCCCGGTGCTGGCGGCGCCGGGAGCCCCAGGGGCGGTGGAGCCGAACTCCGGCGTGAAGCCGCTCTCGGTGAAGTAGGCGAACTCGGGGGTGGCCTGGAGAACGGCCGCCGTCGCCCCGGCGGTGGAGGTGGCGATGCGTTTCCGGAAGGCCTCGGCGAAGCCCTCCTTGTAGACCAGCGTCGTCTGCCCCGAAGGCCGCTCCACCCAGCTCTTGGCTGCCGGGGTGATGTAGCCGGCCACCACGCGGCTGGTGCCCAAAGGAACCGAGTTCGAAGCCGTGACGGCGACCTCCACGGTCACCGGCATGGGGTTGTTCGGGTCCACGGGCTGGGCCTGGGCGTCGATGCGGATGTTCACCAGGCGCAGGATGCGGTTCTGACCGGGCTGCGGCGGCCGGAACGGGATGCCGTTCCACTCGATCCGGTTCTCCATGCCCACCGCCTGGAAGCCGGCGTAGACGTTGCCCGATCCGGGCGCCCCGGGGTTTCCGGGCGGTCCCGGCAGCACTCCCGGCGTGCCTTTCACCTGTCCCTGGTAGACGACGTCGTTGCTGGTGTTCGGGACGCCGGGCAGCGGGTCGTCGATCAGCAGCAGGGCCTCGGTCTCGCCGGTGGCTGGATCGACGATCCGGCTGGTGATGCCGGCGTTGACGAAGACCACCAGATTGAGAAAGCGGACCTGATTGGGATCGCCGCCGGTACAAGCCAGGCGGATGTCTCCCAGACGTTCCGCGTGCCCGCCGGCGCGCAGCAGCGGGCCTTCAGCGGTGATCGTGCAATCGATCAGCGGGGCCTGTCCCCACAGGTACACACTCGAGCAAACGAACAGGGTGGACAGGGCCAACAAAAGACGGCCAAAGCGGCGCATGACTAACCTCCTCGAGCCCCCTCCAGGCTCTTCTCGCACGGGACGCGGGCCGGCCCTGTTGGTTCCACGATATCATATTGCTGCACTCACAACGAGAGGAGATTCGGAGATGCGACTCGGTTGGTTCCTGTTGGCGTTCGCAGCGATTCTGCCGGCCCAGGACACGACCAACTTTCCGGTGCTGGGCGAAGTGGTCCGGATGGATCCGCGGCTCGACCGGCTGATCCCGAAGGACGCCCGCATCGAGGTGGTGGCCTCGGGCTTCCTGTGGGCCGAAGGCCCGGTCTGGATCAAAGAGGGCGGCTATCTGCTGTTCTCCGACATCCCCCGGAACTCGGTGATGAAGTGGAAGGAGGGCGAAGGCGTAAGCCTCTACATGAAACCCTCCGGCTACACGGGCGTGGCCGACTACGGAGAAGAACCGGGCTCCAACGGACTGCTGCTCGATCCCCAGGGCCGGCTGGTGCTCTGCGAACACGGCGACCGCCGCATTTCGCTCCTCTATCCCGACGGCGGCAAGCGAACCCTGGTGGACAGCTACCAGGGCAAGCGGCTGAACAGCCCGAACGACGCCGTCTACCACCGCAACGGCGACCTCTACTTCACCGATCCGCCCTACGGGCTGCCGAAGCACTGGGACGATCCCCGGCGGGAGCTCGATTTCTGCGGCGTCTACCGGCTCTCGAAAGACGGCAAGGTCACCCTGCTGACCAAAGAGCTGACCCGGCCCAACGGCATCGCCTTCTCGCCGGACTACAAGACGCTCTACGTGGCCCAGTCCGATCCCAAGGCGGCGCTGTGGAAGGCCTTCCCGGTGAAAGAGGACGGCACGCTCGGCCCCGGCCGGGTCTTCTACGACGTGACCGAGTTCGCCGGCAAACTGCCCGGCCTGCCCGACGGAATGAAGGTGGACCGCGAGGGCAACCTCTTCGCCACCGGCCCCGGGGGCGTTTACGTCTTCACGCCGAAGGGGGAGCTGCTGGGCCGGATCTCCACCGGCGAGGCCACCGCCAACTGCGCCTGGGGCGACGACGGCTCGACCCTCTACATGACGGCCGACATGTATCTGTGCCGCATCAAGACGAATACGCGGGGCCTGGGCTTCTGAGGGCCGCGCGGAGTGCTGGGGCGCGGCGACGCGCTACTTCCCGGCCGCCGGCACGAACTTCTGCACCCGCCAGTTCTTGATCTCAGTGACGTAGACGGCCCCGGTGGAATCGACGGCCAGGTGGTGGGCGAAGTCGAGCTTGCCCGGAGCCTTGCCGAACCCGCCGAAGACGCCGAGCACCTGCCCGTCGAGGTTCAGCTTCACGATGCGGTTGTTGACTCCGTCGGCCATGTAGATGGCCTTCTCGCGCTTCACGTAGTAGAGCCCCCAGGGGCTGCCGATGCCGGTCCATTTGTTCAGGAACCGGCCCTCGGCGTCGAAGACCTGGATGCGCTGGTTGGTGCGGTCCGCCACATAGACGCGCCCCTTCTCATCGACGCAGACGTCGTGCACCAGGTTGAACTCGCCGTCGCCGGTTCCCTTGGCGCCCCAGTGGTTCTGGTAGACGCCGTCCTTCGAATAGCGCACCACGCGGGAGTTGCCATAGCCGTCTGAGACGTAGAAGAACTTGCCGTCGGGCGTGAAGGCGAGGGCCGTGGGCTTGTTGAAGGCGTACTTGGCGTCCTGTCCGCCGGGGCGGTGTCCAGCGGTGGCGATCACCATGCGGATGCGGCCGGTGCGGTCGCATTTGAGCACCGCGTGGCCGCCGACGTCCACCAGCCAGATGTTGCCTTCCGGTCCCACGCGGATCCCATGGGCGGCGACCACCGGCACGTCTTCCCAGGCCTGGATCAGGCGCCCGCCGGGATCGAACTGCATCACTGCGCGCTTGCCCCGGTGGAACACCCAGACATTGTCGTCGGCGTCGACGTCCACGCCGCTGCACTCGCCGAAGTTCCAGCCCTTGGGCAGCTCCGGCCAGCCCGGCACGACCCGGTATTCCAGCCGCGGAGCCGAGTCCAGATCGGCCGCCGCCGCCGGCAGGCAGGCGAGCATCCCCAGTGCGATCGAGAGTCTCCACATCATGCGCCGAGAGTACTGGAGGCGGCCCGGAGTGTCAACCGGCCCGGCACATCCGCCTGCGGAGCGGGCACGGACGGCAACGTAGAAGCTCCCCACCGCAGGGGGTCCATAGAACCTGCCCTTACAGAACCCGCGCCGATTCGGGACTTGCGCGACGATGCAATTGTGTAGGTCCTCCGGGCGCCGTGAGGCGGCGGCGACCGTTCAATACGGCACGCGCACGGTCCGCTCTACTCCTTCAAAACGGATGCGCAGGCGGCCCGGATCGGAGCGGACTTCGATCCGCGGGACGATCGCCGGCCGGTTGCGCGTGCCGTTCACGTAGACGGCGACGGGCGTGTTCGGCGGAACCGGCTCGCGGCTCTTCCAGTAGGGCCAGGCGCCACGGCCGCCGAAGATGTGCGAGTAATGCCAGCCCTTGCGGGGCTCGAGCAGCTCCCATTCGAGCTCGCCCGCCGGACCATGGAGGAAACGGATCACCGACCGGTTCTCGCCGCCCTGGATGAGCAGCGTTTGGTTGTCCATTCGGGTGGCCAATCGCTCCCCTTCGGGGACGGAGATGCTGTAGCCGCCGAGCAGCAGATACAGCGGCCGGGCGCTGGTGTGCCAGAAGACGTGCACCTCGCCGTCGTCGCCGATCAGCGTGTGGGTGACCACCTCGCCGAAATCCTCGAAGCCCTTCTCGACCCTCCCCAGGCGGATCGGGTAGTCGCTCACGGCGTGGTAAGGGTCCACGCGGATCGGGCGGGGGTTGGTGCGGTACTGCCAGCGCTTTCCGTCGTAGGAGACGCCGGTGCGGCCGGCGGCGAGGTCCGGCCCCTTGGCCCCGGCGGCGGCAAAGCCGAGGAAGCTCGAGTAAGCATGTTGGAAATACTTGACGCCCCGCTGCCACCTGCCCTCGTGGCCGATGGACTCGCCTACCGGGTACAGGCGCACCTCACCATCCACCGGACTCACCCGGATCACCATCTGGGCCGCAGGCAGCGCTACACGGCCGCCGGCGCCGTCGGCCGGCATGGGTTCTTCGGCCGCCGTCCAGAACGGATGGTCCTCGGGCAGGACCAAGGCAATCAGGCCATGGGACGCCCAATAGGGGGAGCCACGCGCGATGTAGAGTTCGGGAACGGCCGGGTTCGCCCCGAAGTAGCCGGCCTCTAACAGCCCGTTCGGGCTCTGGCAACCGTGTTCCCAGAAATACTTCAGGCATCCCGAGGCAATTCTGCGGGCCTGGCCGGGCGGGAGCGTGTTCGTGCCGTTCAGCAGCGCATAGCCCAGCGCCGAGAGGCTGGCGAAGCGGTAGGTGAGCGAGCGGCCCCAGGGCACGGGTCCGCCGTCGCGGCCGTACAGATAGACATAACTCTTCTGGAACTCGCGCGTCACATGGGCCACGCGCTGGCCGAAGCGCTCCCGCCAGCCGGCGTCGAAGCGGCAGAGCGCGTTGTTGTAGAGCTGAAAGCCCCACAGGTTGTAGTAGTCGAAGGTGCGGTTGCCGCCGTCGATGTACCAGCCGCCGCCCCGGTACCAGTTGAGCAGGCGCTCGAAGATGCGGGTCATGCGCTCGCGGTCATAGGTGATACCGAACTGCTTGCCGTACTTCTCGAGCACCGGCACGGCCATCAGGTGGAAGTACCAGTGGTTGCAGTCGTAGGTCACCATCGTGGTGAGTTCCTGGAGGAAGGCGAGCACGTTCCGCTTCTGGCTGTCCGTCAAGGGATCCCAGAAGAAGCGGGGGCTGAGGAGGATCGCCAAGGCGACATCGGTACCGAAAGGGCTGAACGGCCGGTGCGCTCCCCAGTAGTAGGGGTTGCGCGGGTCCGTGCCGCGGATCAGCCCGTCGAGGTAGGGCCTGGTGATCGAGCCATCGTAGCCCGGTACGCGGTCCTTGCCGGTCGCGGCGGTGTAGATGGCGACGAGAACGAGGCTCCGGTCAAAGGCCTCGGTGCGCTCCTCGCCACGGGTCACGAGCCTGAAATACTCGTCGAGAATCGGCGAGTTCCTCAGGGCCGGCAGTCCGTCCCGGGAGTCGAAATACGGCAAGAACCCGGCGATGAGCCGTTCGGCGATCTCGAGCCAATGGGCGCGGGTGTAGCCGGTGTACGGGCTCAGTTTGCGGTCCTCGGGCGTCCGCAGGGGAACCGCCGCGGCCGCAACGGACACGAGAATCAGGAAGGCGCAGGCCGTAGCAGCAATTCTCTTCGGCATCGAATCGATCCTCCCGCCGCCAGACTTAAAAGTAGAACAGCAGCTTGCGCTCGGTGAGCTCCTCGGTGAGTTCCTTGACGAATGGCCCCGGCTCGTCGTCGATGTGCGCCTGCATGGCCGCCAGCTTGATCTCCAGATCGGCGACCGGCGTCTTGTACAGGAACGGCGTCTCGGTTGCGGCGACGCGGAAAAAGTAGGTCTTGCTTTCGCGCAGCAGCCGGAGCCAGTCTTCGGTGTTGCGGATCTCGGCCTCGATGGCCCCGCGGAGCCGCCGGCGCTCGGCTTCGGGGTCGCCCTGCTTCAGCAGACACTTGTTGATGGCCACCTGGGATTCGAACAGGTTCCGCACGGTACGCTCGCGGTAAAGCAGGCCGCGGTAGCGGTCGTACTGGTCCACGAGGACCTTTTGCGTATAGGTCTTGCAGGCCCTCTCGAGGATCCCTACGGTTTCGGCGAGCAGCGGCAACGTTGCCTCGTCGTAGTCGCGCACGACGCGCTCCAACTGCTCATCGGTGTACATGCGGATGCCGCCCTCGAAAGAGATGTTCAGGCGGGCGACGTCGGCCGGCAGCGTGAAAAGGGCCCGCTCCCACGCCGAGCGCTCGCGCGCGTCGAGCTTCGAGATGTCGGGCACCACCGGGCGCGTGATCCAGCGGGCCTGGGTCTGTCCCGCTCCGCGGAGGTACCAGTTGAGCGCCGGCCACCGGGCCATCGCCCGCTCGCCGGTCTTCCAGGCTTCCACCAGCAGGGTGGCCGCCCGGACGTCTCCCTCGCACCAGTTGGTGGCGATGCGCAGCAGTAGCTTGTCGAGGTTGTCCACCCGGCCGCGGATCAGCTCGGCATAGACCTCCTGATTGATGTTGTACGGACACTGCGGCGGTGCGACGACGCCGCCAAGGGTGAAGATGCGCTTCAGCTCGAGCTGGTCCAGTCCGGCGAACTTCTTCACCAGAACCGAGGGAGCGCCGATGCCCAGGATGGGCGCCTGCTCCCACATGCCCGAGACCACGACGGCAGCGTACGGGTCTTTGCCGTGCGCCCGGTCGTAGCGGACGAACTCGTCCCGGTTGCCGATCGACCCGCCCTGGAAAAGGAACCCCCCGAAGCTGTGCGAGACGCCAACGCCCTCTGGCAGCGCGGCAATGATCTCTTCCCGCTCCTGCTTCGAGTATTCCCAGCCGATCTCCATCAGCACTTCGAACTTCGGGTTGATCTTGCGGCCGGCGTCGAGCAGCGCGCCGCTGAAGTCCGCCACCATGCGGCCCACCGTGCTGGCGCGCGCCCGGTAGCTGCCGTTGGGGCCGGGATAGAGCCCGCGGGTGAAGGGAATGCCGGAGCCGCTGTCCTCAGTCCAGAAGACGAGGTAGCGCAGGTCCGGGATCTCCTTCATGAGGTTCGCCAGCAGTTCGGCATAGTGCTCGAGCACCTTGGGATGGGCGATGTCCATGTTGAAGCGCGGCTCGAGGCTGCGGCCGGGATGGTCCACGCGGGAGCCGCGCAGGTGCGGGTGGCGGTCGAAGATCGCCTCGGTGACGCAGCGCGGCTCGTAGCAGACGAAGCCCGGCTCGAGGCCGTAGTCGCGGGCGATCTCGGCGGCCTCGCGCAGGTCCGCCAGGTTCGCCTCGAGCTCCTCGCGCGGATAGGCCCCGCGGGTGAGGGAACTCTCGACGAAGGCGTCCAAGGCCGGGGCGTAGCTCAGGTACCAGGTATAGGAGTCGTGCGGGAATTTGCGGTGACGGACCCAATAGCCGCCGGGGTAGCTGTAGCGGTTGATCTCGACGCCGGTGTGGCCCAGGCGGGCGATCTCGCGGATGTGCCGCCGGCGATCAAATCCCTTTGAGAAAGCGTACATCTGGTTGAGCGCGTTGTCCCACATGGTGAAGCGCTCGGGGAAGCGGTAGATGGACACCCGGTTGGTTTCCCGCTCCGGATCGGCGATCCAGCCCAGCGCCGCCCGGCAGACGTTGCGCGGCGTGGCCCCGGCGATGAGCAGCCCGCCGCCGGTCTCCGCCACCAGCTCCCACTCCTTTCCGCGGGCCTCCTCGGGCAGCCGCGCCGCCGCCTTCGGCCAGGCGCGGATCTCCTCGCCCGCGGCCAGCACGATCTCGCCCACCGCGACCGGCTCGCCCGGCGCCGCCGTACGGGTGGCGGCCCCGGTTTTTTCGGCCAGCTCGGAAGCGGCTGTCTTCACCGCCCGGGCGGCCGCGGGGCTCAGGCGCACGGCGCGGTAAGAAGCTGCGCGTCCGGCGCGGGCAGCCGCCAGCATGGCCGCTGAACCGCCGAGAAACAGGCGCCGTGTGAGCGCCGTCTTCTGCCTTTTCACAACTCCGGCCTCCTTGTCGTTGCTTGCGGATTCTTGCGAATACTATCACACCCGAATCCACTGCAATCCTGCCGCCGTGCGCGCCCGGGCGCCGTACCGGTGCTGCGTGCTGCATTGCTCCGTGGCGGCCGCGAGAGTATGCTAGTGGCCTGGCAGGCAGTCCATGCGGCCATTGCTTTCGTTTCGTATTCGTTCTCGGGCCGTTGGCTGGACGGGCATGCCGGAATCCTTTCAGGAGAAACTCTGATGCGACGAATCCACTTGCTCCCCTGTGCGACTCTGAGCCTCGCGGCGGCGCTGCTTTCCGGCTGCGCTGGAGAGAAACCGGCCGAAGAGGCCGGCGCCGGAACCGAAGCCGTGAAGTATGGCGTGCCGGTCAAGGCCGGGCCGATGGATTCGCTTCTGCTCAAAGACTACGAGCCGGAATCGTCGCTCGTCGTTCCCGTGACGAAGATCGACAAGGCGAAGTTTCCGGTGATCGACGTCCACTCCCACACCTCGATGAGCGGCATCAAGACGCCGGAGGACGTGGATGCCTGGGTGCGCACGATGGACGAGGTGGGCATCGAGAAGACGATCGTCTTCACCGGCGCTTGGGGCGACGAGTTCGCCAAGCAGGTGGATCTGTACCTGAGCCGCTACCCGGACCGGTTCCAGCTCTGGTGCGACCTCTATACGGAGAACATCGACGCGCCCGATTACTCCGAGCGGGCCGTCGCGGAGCTGGAGCGCTGTTACAAGCTCGGCGCCCGCGGCCTCGGCGAGGTCAGCGACAAAGGTTGGGGGATCGACGCGAGCGAGAAGACGGCCCTGCCGCGCGACAAACGGATGCACTTCGACGATCCGCGTCTCGACCCGGTCTGGGAGAAGTGCGCCGAGCTGGGCATCCCGGTGAACTTCCACGTGGCGGATCACCCCTCGTGCTGGCGGCCTCTCGGCCCGCACCAGGAGCGCACGCCCGACTTCCAGATCTTCAACCTCTACGGCAAGGACGTCCCTTCGTATGAAGAACTCCTGGCCATGCGCGACCGGATGCTGGCGAAGCATCCCAAGACCACCTTCATCGCCTGCCACCTGAGCAATCAGGGCAACGACACGGCCTCGCTGGCGAAGGCGCTGGACCGTTACCCGAACCTCTATCTCGACATCGCCGCCCGCGACTACGAGCTCGGCCGCCAGCCTCGCACCGGCGCCAAGTTCCTCGCCAAATACAAGGACCGCATCATGTTCGGCACCGACATGGGGCGCGAGGCCAAGATGTACCGGCTGTGGTGGCGGCTGCTCGAATCGCCCGACGAGTTCATGCCCGGCCGCATCTGGTGGCGCTACTACGGCCTGGATCTGCCCGACGACGTCCTCCGGGCCCTCTACCGCGAGACGGCGCTGAAGGTGCTGACGTGGGACTAGGCACGGGTGGGCGTGTTCGGGGCACCCGCCAATGACCACTCATGAGAACGCTTCGCCTCCGGCCCGCCGGCCGATCGCTCATCTGCGGTGGTGGATCGGCGGATTGCTCTTCGCCTCCACGGTCATCAATTACATCGACCGCCAGACGTTGAGCGTACTCGCTCCGATCCTGAAGGAAGAGCACGCCTGGACGAACTCGGACTTCGCCATCATTGTGATCGCCTTCCGGATCGCCTACGCGGTCTTCCAGACGGTCGGGGGCCGCTTGATGGACTGGCTCGGGACGCGCCGGGGGCTGCTGGTGACCGTGAGCTGGTACTCGGCGGCGGCCATGCTGACGGCGACTGCCCGCGGATTGAAGAGCTTCGCCGTGTTCCGTTTCCTGCTCGGCGCCGGCGAAGCCGCCAACTGGCCTGCCGCCGCCAAGACCGTCGCCGAGTGGTTCCCGAAATCGGAGCGCGGCCTGGCGGTGGCGCTGTTCGACAGCGGTTCGGCGATCGGCGGCGCGATCGCGCCGGCGCTGGTGGTGTGGCTCTATCATTCCTTCGGTAGCTGGCGGCCGGCTTTCATACTCACCGGCCTGCTTGGACTGCTCTGGATCACCGCCTGGCGCTTGCTCTATCACCCACCGGAAGTCCATCCCCGCCTCGGCGAAAAGGAACGGGCCATGCTGCTTGCCTCGAGAGAGGAAGAGCGGCGCACGGAAACGCGGGCTATCGGCGGCGAGGATGCGGGCCGCCCCGCGTCGTGGCGCGACCTGCTCAGACTGAAGGAGACCTGGGGCATCGTCCTCGGCCGGTCCCTCACCGACCCGGTCTGGTTCTTCATTACCGACTGGTTCGCCATCTTCCTGGTGGCTCGGGGGTTCCGGCTGGAGGACACGATAGCGGGCTTCTGGGTGCCGTTCTTGGCGGCGGACATCGGCAATTTCTCGGGCGGCGGCTTCTCCAGCCTTCTCGTGCGGCGCGGCTGGCCGGTGATCAAGGCCAGAAAACTCGTCATTCTCGTCTGCGGCCTCGGCATGACGCTGCTCGTCCCGGCGATCTTCGTCACGCGATTCTGGGCCATCATCGGCTTGTTCGCCCTTTCGACGTTCTCTTATGCAGCCTGGTCCACGATGGCTCTCACGCTGCCGTCGGATCTGTACCCGAGCAGCTCGGTGGCTACGGTGAGCGGGATGAGCGGCACCGGCTCCGGCGTCGGCACGATCCTGTCCACCTTTCTCATTGGATGGGTCTCCGACCGGTACTCTTTCGAACCGATCCTGATCGGCGCCAGCGCGGTGCCCCTCGTCGCCACCGCATTGGTCTTCTTGCTCGTGCGGGAGCGACGCCGGCCGACGCCGGCGGAGATAGCATAGAAGTGCGGGACGGCAACCTCGGGGAACGAGGCTGTGAGCGCCCGAAAAGGGGGAAGCATGAAGTCTAGGCTGGAAATCAACCGGCGCCAGTTCCTCGGAGCGGCTTCGAGCGCCGCCGTAGCCATGCCGGCGGCTTCTTACCGGCGCGTGCCTGGAGCCAACGACCGGATCAACATCGGACTGCTTGGCTGCGGATCGCGGTCGGCCGGACACCGGCGCATGGCGAAGATGGTCGAGAAAGAAGGCAATATCCGGATCTCGGACGTCTGTGACATCTGGACCGTGAACCGCAACCGCGCCGCCGAAGACGTGAAACGGAAGTTCGGCTACGAACCCCGGCGCTTCAAGTACTCCGAAGAGATGCTGGCCCGGAGCGACTTGGACGCGGTGATGATCGCCACCGGCGACCACCAGCACGCCAAGTTGTTGGTCGAGGTCGTCAAGGCCGGCAAGGACTGCTATTGCGAGAAGCCGATGGCCAACACGCTGGAGGACGCCAAAGCGGCCCGCGATGCGGTGCTGGCGTCGGACCGGGTGGTCCAGATGGGCTCGCAATGGGTGAGCTGCCCGTACCACCGGAAGGTCCGCGAGATCGTCCGGTCCGGGAAGCTCGGCCAGATCACCAGGTTGGAGCAGTCGTGGAACTACAACGGCCCCCGGTGGCACGATCCCAAAGATCCCGACATCGCCATGATCCGCGAGCAGGATACCGACTGGAAGCGCTGGCTCCTCGGGCGGCCGTGGCGGCCGTTCGACCCTCGGGTCTACTTCGAGTTCCGGATCTTCAAGGACTTCTCCGGCGGCATCACCGACCAGTGGATGAGTCACGGCGTCGGCCTGTGCCAGTTCTTCCTGGACCTCGGAATCCCCGACGACATGGTGGCCAACGGCGGCATCTTCGCCTGGAACGACGTTCGTGAGAATCCCGACACGTTTCAGGCGGTGGCGACGTTCCAGAAAGAGGGCATCCTTTACAGCTTCTCGACGATGTTCGGCAACAGCCACGGCGACCACACCTCGATCCACGGCAAGAAAGGTACCCTTTACGCCGTGGGTGGCGAAGGGAGTCCGCAGTGGTGGTTCAAAGCCGAGATGCCCAGCCGCTGGCGCCACAACCGCCCCGGCGACCAGACGCTCCCGGAAACGCTCGCGCCACAACTGGTTACGATTCCGGGACATCCGGAGATCCCGCCCACCGATCAAAGCGACGACAGCTATCCGCACATGATGAACTGGGTCGAGTGCATGCGCACCCGGAAGCAGACGCACGGGCACATCATGACCGGATTCAATCACTCGGTCGCCATCATCATGGCGACCATCGCCTACCGGCAAGGCAAGAAGGTTTACTGGGACCGCAAGCGGGAACAGATCGTCGACCGACCGCCCGCTTGAGCGGCAGGCGGATCGCCGCTCACGGCTCCGCCAGCAGGTAGATGGCGACCGTCGCCAGCACCATTCCGGCTACCAGCACCCCGCCGGGGACCACTCGGTACATGAGCAGCGAGAGGATGATCGTCAGAACCGGGGCCAGGGCCGTCATCGGGGCCACGATCATCGCCTTGCCGAAACGCATGGCATAGACCAGCATCAGGGCCCCCATCGAGTTCAGCACCTGGATCAGCGCCGCCAGATACGGCCCCCGGAAACCCCAATTGATCGGACGCGAGAAGTCCGTCATGCCCACCGCCAAAGGCACCAGTAAAACGGACGAGAGGGCCATGTAAGCGAAGATGCTCTCGGCGCGCATCGTCCGGTGAGAGAACTTCATCACGAAGCCCTGGACCCCCCAAGCCAGGAACACCAGCGCCGCCAACAGCAGCCACAACTTCCCGGAAGCGGCGCCGCCGTTTCCCGGCTGGTAAGAAAGCATCGGCAGAGCCACCAGAGCGCATACGATTCCCACCCACGCCCGGCGGGACGCCCTCTCCTTGAGCAGCGTTACCGACAGGGCCACCGTCACCACCGGATACAAGGCGATGATCGGGAAGACAAGATATGCCGGCCCCGACCGGAGGGCCTCGAACAATAGCAGTTGCCCGCCGGCCCCGAGAAAACCGACGGTGGAGCCGAGTAAGACCGAACGCTTATCCCTCTCCAGCCGCCACCCGGCCACCTTCAGCGCCGCCAGCGCGCACGGGATCATCGTCAGCGCCCACACCGAATAACCGAGGGTGGCAGGAAACCCCGCCTTCTCCGGGATCTCGATGAGCGCGCCCCAGACTCCCCAGAAGACTGTGGTGACAATGGCGAACAGCAGCCACAATCTGGATCTCGGCATGGGCAATCAACCGATGGTAACAGAAACCGTCCCGGCGTCCGGCCGCAGGGGCGCCAGAGTCTTTCCTCAACCTCTAAATCGCTGATATAGTGGGAATCCGATGTCGCCGAAGAGTCCGACCAAGATGATGCGTGAGGAGCGCCGCCGCGCCATCCTTCAGATTCTCGAGCGGGAACAACGCGTCACCGTGCAAGATCTCGTCCGTCGGTTCGGAGTCACCGCAGTCACCATCCGGTCCGACCTTGACTCGCTGGCCCGGATGGGGGCCCTCGAGCGCTCCCACGGCGGAGCCGTCACCCGTTGGGACCGGCTGATGGACTTTCCGATCACCATCAAGGAAGGCCTCCACCACGCCGAGAAGGTCCGCATCGCCCGGGCCGCCCTCGATCTGATCCGCCCCGAGCAGACGATCTTGCTCGATTCGGGCACCACGACCGCGCAGATCGCCCGGCTGCTCAAGGGCCGCTACTCCAAGCTCACGGTGATCACCAACGCGCTGAACATCGCCTACGAGCTCGCCAGCGCCCAGGACATTACCGTCGTGATGCTCGGAGGCTTGCTGCGCCCGGCGTCCTTCTCGCTGGTCGGGCCGCAAGCCGAACACGCGCTCAGCGGACTCGCCGCAGACCACCTCTTCCTCGGCGTGGACGGCATCGACCCGCAAGCCGGGCTGTTCACCCCCGACATCCTCGAAGCGAAGCTCAATGCCATCATGGTGAAAGTGTCGCGGGAAGTGACGGTGGTCGCGGACTCGAGCAAGTTCGGCCGCCGGGGGCTCTCGTTGATCAGCAAGATCGAGACGATCGACCGGCTCATCACCGACCGGGGCGCCCCCGAAGAATGTCTCGAACAGATGCGCGCCGCGGGCGTCGAAATCATCCTGGTCTGAGGACCCCGCCCGCTAGCCTTCGCCCCCTTCGCGCCTCTCGCCGATCACCTGCACCATCATCTTCCGGGCGAGCGGCCCGTCGAACTCGACGAAGTAGACGCGCTGCCGGCCGCCGCGAACGATCTTGCCGTCCGCGATGGGGAAGAAGCAGCTCACGCCGGCAAGGATGCTTTTCAAATGGTCCCCCGCGTTGAACCCCAGGCGGCCGTCGTAATCCAGGTACCGGTTGTGCCAATAGCCATAGACGCCTTCGGGCGGCCGCTTGGGGGCCAGGCGCTCGAGATGGGCGAGCACGTCACGCTCCAGGCACTCGATGCCCTCGGTCACCAGCAATCCGGACGAGGTATGGGCCGTCATCACGAAGACGATGCCGTCGGTGACGCCGCTCTCGGCCACCGCCTCTTCCACCAGGCCGGTGACGTCGATCATCTCCATGTCCTTCCGGGAGCGGACTTCGTAATGCTTCAGCTTGATGATCATGGCCGGCCTCCCAGCAACTCCTCGGCATTCGCCCGGAAGATCAATTCCAGGCATTCGTCGGAGAATCCGAGGGCCCGTACCGCCCGGGCCATGTTCTTGATCTCCACGCGCGGGTAGTTCGAGCCGAAAACGATCTGGTGCCGCAGGCTGCGCTCGAAGACCGTCAGCGGGACCTGGTGGCGCATGGCGAACTTGAGGAAGTCCTCGGGATTGTCGAAGTAGAGCGCCGACGTGTCCAGGTAGAGGTTCGGGTACTTCAGCGCCAGCGCCACCGCGTCGATGACCCACGGCCAGGCCAGATGCGCCAGCACGATCTTCAGTTTCGGGAACTCCGCCGCCACGTCCTCGAACCGCATCGGATGCCCGTACTTGAGCCGCGAGCCCGGCTCCCAGCTCATACCGGCGTGAAACAGGATCGGGACGCCGAGCTCCTCGGCCTTCCGGTACAGCGCGGTGAGGTTGGGATCGTCGGGATAGAACTCCTGCATGGCCGGCGCCAGCTTCAGCCCCTGCAGCCCGAGCTCCCGGACCGCCTTCTCGAGAAGCTCGACCGCCGCCTCCCGCCGGGGATCCACGCTGGCGAAGCCGATGAGCCGGTCCGACATGCGGCAGAGTTCAGCGATCTGCTCGTTGGAGTAGACCATCGCCCCGCGAGTCCGGGCGGCGTCAATGGGCAGCACGACGGCGTGGTCCAGTCCGGAGATGTCCAACTCGCGCAGGAAGATCTCCAGCGGCTGGAAATTGTTCCCGATGTAAAAGGTTTTCCGGGCGGCCTGCTCCAGTTCCGGATGCCGCTCGATCATCTCCCGCACCAGCAGCGGATGGGTGTGAAAGTCGATTCCGCCCTTCATGAAGCCCCCTCAGGCGCCCCGGCCTGCGACCGGATGAACTCGAGCGCCTCTTCCAGGGACGGCTGGGCCGTCGTTCCTCCCAGCGCCCGGGTTGAGAGCGCTCCGCAAGCCGCCCCCAGCCGCAACGCCGCCTCCAGCGGCTCCTTCCGGAGCCAGGCATGAAGGAAGCCCGCATTGAACGAGTCGCCGGCGCCCGTCGTGTCCACCGGGTCGATGGCGAAAGCCGGTGTCCGCACCAGCTTGTCTTCTGCCAGCGCCGCCGCCCCTTTCCGTCCGAGCTTGGCGACCACCAGCGTCCGGCCGTTCTGGAGTTTCCGCAGCGCCTCGACTGGATCCTTGATGCCGGTGATCCCCTCCAGCTCTACCTCGTTCGGGAGAAAAACGTCCACGTACTCGAGCGTCTCGATCAGGTCCTTCTCCCAGCGCTCGGAGGGATCGTAGCCGGGATCGAGCGACGTCGTCAAGCCGTTCTCTTTCGCCCTCCTCATCAGAGAGCGCACTCCCGGGCGCAGTCCCTTCTGCATGAAATAGGTAGCCATGTGCAGGTGGGCGTGGCCGGCGAAGATGCCGTCCGGGACGTGGTCTGCGGTCAAGGCCTCGATCGCGCCCAGGTGCGTGATCAGGGCCCGGTCTTCCGGACAGGTCAAGGAAACCGTGATCCCGGTTCTCACCGAACCGCTCCGGATGACCCGGCTCACGTCGATCCCCTCTTTCTCCATGCGTTCGAGACAGAACTCGCCCCACGGGTCCTCGCCCACCATGCCGAAGAACGTCAGCCCGTTGCCAAGGCGCGAAAGTCCGACGGCGCAGATCAGCGAGGCGCTGCCCAGCGTGAGGTGCATGTCGTCAAAGAGTACTTCCTTGCCGAGCTCGGGAAACGCGTGAAAGCCGTAAAAGATCAGATCCGGGTTGATTTCCCCGATCACCAGGATCCTCATGACTCGTCCTCCGCCGGAAACGGGTGGATCCGGAAGGTCTCCACGACGCGATTGATTACCCCGCCGGCCGACGGCGAATCCGGCTTCAGCCCCTCGGCGAGGCAACGGAAGAGACCGAGGAGCTGGCCGGCAAGCACGTAGATCACCGGCGTCCAATCGTCCCCCAGGCGGGCAAGGCCGGGACATTCAACGGCCACGTCTCCGGGGTGCAGCAACTCGCCGGGAATGTCCTCGCCGACCACCACCTTGAACGCGCCGAGCCGCTTCCGGTTCAGCTCGTCGATCAGATCCGCCTCGTAGGCGCGAAGCCGGGAGTCCGAAGCCAGAAAGCAGACCACCATCGTGTCCGGATGCACCGCCGCCATGGGACCGTGACGCAAGCCCAGGTAGGTCTCGGGGAAGGCCCGCACCCGGCCGTCGGTCATCTCCAGCATCTTCAGCGCCGACTCCCGCGCCGCGCCGAACATGCCGCCGTCGCCGAGATAGACGGCGTTGTGAAAGTCCCGGCGCGCCCCTTCGGCCAGCGCGTCTACATGGTTCAGCAACACGTGCCGGGCGGCTTCGCTCAATGTGTTCACCTGCTTCACATAGCGCTCCGGCTCTCCAATGGAGCCCAGGAACAGGCCCGCCAGCGCCATGTTCGTGAAACTGCTGGTCATCACCAGGCTGCGGTCGCACGTGCGGTCTGCCAGCACAACGGCCTTGACCGTCTCACCGTCCGGGTACTCCCGCGCCAGTCTGCCGTTGCGGTTGCACGTGATGAGCAGGTGGCGGGCCTCCGGCATGAGCTGAAGCAGAACGTCAATGGCGCCCGAACTTTCAGGACTGTCGCCCGAGCGCGCGAACGAGACCACCAAAGGCGATCCCCTGGAAACGAGCGCTTCCGGCCCGAACAGGAGTATATCTGCTCCCGATACGGCCTGGGCAGGCACGGCCAACGCCCGCTCGAGGGACAAGCGGAGGCATTCGCCCACGTAGAGAGAGCTGCCCGAGCCGGTGAGGATCACCGCATCCGCTTTCCAACCGCCGCTCTCGGTGACGAGCCATGGGCCGAGATCCTCCTTCGACTCGAGGACGATCTGCGCCGTCTCCGGCCAGGTCAATGGTTGCTGGCCGATTTCGCGCAGCGTGTGATAGTAACCACGTTTCCTTTGTTCGCTGGAGCCGCTGGCGAGCAGTTCGGCAAAGGCCGCCTGGCTTCGGCCCACTCGAGCTAACCAGCTTTCGAGGGCCCCCTCGCTGGTCCCCAACGATTCGGTCTCACAGGCGGGGGGAAGACCAGCACCGTTCGATGTCATAGATCGATTGCCTTTCCAGTTTGCACGGCGGTACCGGGCAGCGGCGCCGCCACACGAAACCAAAAATTATAGCAACAAAAAGAAACTATTCGCCAGCGCGGCCCTTCGCGTCAACTGAAATCGATGCGCGGCGTCGTCTTCCACTTGCCGCGGGTAAAGTCGGGGAACTCGATGGGACGGCTCTTCTCCGCCACCGAACGTTCCGTGAGCGGCGCGATGGCGCTCCAGGTCACCGCGTCGTAGACATTCTCATCCGGTGGTTCGCCTTTCATGAGCGCATCCACGAGGCGCTGCCACATCAGTGGCGTGGTCACGCCGCCGCCGTGGCCCCGGGCGCTGCGGAACTTCTTGGGATCCACGTTCCGCCAGATCGGGTGGTCGAACTCCTCGCGGTAGTTCTCGAGCGGCTCCCAGGCGTGCGGCTTCGGACTCCGGCCCTCGATGTAGACGCTGGCCAGTTCACCCGCGAAGTGCCCCTTGGTACCCTGAAGCCGCATCTCTGCGGTGTGCGGGTGCGGCGTGTTGGTGTCGAAATAGAGGGTCACGGTCTTACCGCCGGCGGTGTGCAGCAGCGTCGTGTTCACGTCGCCCTGAGCCATTCGCATAGTGGCGTAGGGCGACTTCTCGCCGTAGTAAAGCGCGGCGTATTCGTTCAGCGTCACCGCCTTGGTGCTCATCGAGACAAGATAGTCGAAACGGTCGCCCCGGTTGATGTCGAGCCACCAGGCGATCGGCCCGACCTGGTGGGTAGGATAGAGGCAGCCGTTCCGGTCGATCGACTCCTGCAGCCGCCACGGCTCCCGCTCCGGGTCGTATTTCACCAGCCGGAGATCGTGGACGTAGCCCCCGGCCGCATGCAACAGCTCGCCGAAGACGCCCTTCTGGGCCATGTTGAGCAACTGCATCCCCGGCCGGCTGTAGTTGGCCTGCTCGAGCATCACGCAATGCCTGGCCATCTTTTCCGACGTTTCCACCATCTCCCAGCACTCATCGATCGTCAGCGCCGCCGGCACTTCGGTGGCCGCATGTTTGCCGTTTTTCATGGCCGCGATGCAGACCGGCGCGTGCCACCTCCACGAGGTCGCGCACACGACCAGGTCGAGCTCCTCATGCTCGACCATCCGCAGAAAGTCGGTCGGGCCGCGGCCGTAAAGCTTCGGCGCCGGCTTGCCGGCCTCTTCGACCCAGCGTTTGGCCCGCTCCAGATACCACGGGTTGATGTCGCACAGCGCCGGCACCTCGACGCTGTCCATCCCCAGGCAGACGTCCATGTGGTAGGAGCCGCGGTCGCCGACGCCGACGAAACCTACACGCAGAGGCTTCACGTCGCCCGCCGCCCGGGCGGCGAATCCCACGCCGAACCCCTTCTTCAAGAAGCTTCTCCGGTCATGCATTTTGCTCATGGCATCCTCCTTGGCGGGCTAGACGATCCTGTCCGGATCGACGGGCGGCCGGATCTTCCACTTGCCCCGAGTGAAGTCCGGGATGTCCACGGGTTTGCTGCGGCCGGCCACCGAGGCCTCCGTCAGCGGCACGATTACGCTCCAGGCGGCCGCGTCATAGACATCGATGTCCGGCGGCTCGCCGTTCCGCAAGGTCTTCACCAGCCGGTACATCAGCAGATAGTCGATGCCGCCGTGGCCGGCGCCCCGGGCCTGCTCGCCGCGGGTCTTCCAGAGCTGGTGCTCGTACTGCTCGCGGTAACGGTCCAGCGGGAGCCAGTCCGGGTTGTGGCGCCGCTCGCCGTGGCCGTCGATGTAGATCTTCTCGAGCATCTGGTTGTAGACGCCCTTGGAGCCCTGGACGCGGATCAGGTGCTCCTTGACCCGCGGCGTGTTGGTATCGAAGTAGAGCAGGATCTGGTGTCCGTTCTCGGTACCGATCAAGGTGGTGTTGACGTCGCCGAGTTTGTAGTCCTGCCTGGCCCGCGGGTCGTCGGGGCCGAACTCCCGAATCGCGAACTCCTTCAGGCACCGCGCCTTGCTGCTCATCGAGACCAGGTAGGTGAACCGGTCGCCGCGGTTGATGTCCATCCACCAGGACATCGGACCGAGCGGGTGCGTCGGGTAAAGGTTCCCGTTGCGGTGGATCGCCGGCTCGAGTCGCCACGGTTCCCCATTCGGCACGGTGTTGAACTTGACCGCCCGGATGTCGTGCATGTAGCCGCCCTCGGCGTAGAGCACTTCGCCGAGCATCCCCGCCCGGATCAGGTTCAGCACGAATAGGGTGTACCAGTAATAACAATCGTTCTCGAGCAGAACGCAGTGCTTGCCGGTCTTCTCGGAGGTCTCGACCAGCTCCCAGCACTCCTCGACGGTCTGGGCCGCCGGAACCTCAGTGGCCGCGTGTTTGCCGGCCTTCATCGCCGCCACGCACACCGGAGTGTGCCACTTCCACGGGGTGGCGGTGATCACCAGGTCCAGATCGTCCCGCTCGCACAAGCGGCGGAAGTCGGTCTCGCCGCGCGAGTATCCTTCGGGTTTCGGCTTACCCGCGCCGGTGACCAGAGCCTGGGCCCGAGCCAGCCGCTCCTCGTCGATGTCGCACAGCGCCGGGATCTCCACGCTGTCGAGCTTCAGCAGCTCCCGGATCAGGGACGTTCCGCGGCCGCCGGTGCCCACCACGCCGATCCGCAGCGGCTCGCCCTTCGCCGCCAGGGTCGGCGCGGCAGCCGCAGCGGCCAGGCCGCCGGCGCCCAGGCGCAGCACGTCCCGCCGGTTGATCATTTCCGTCATTGCTCGCTCCTTTCCTCTCCTCATACCGCCTCCAGCCCGAGCAGCCTGGCGGCGTTGTTGTGGTAAACCTTCTTCAAGATGCCGTCCGGCAGACCTACGCCGTAGACCTTCCACCTTCCCTGGGGCGGGACGGGCGCCGGCGCATAGTCGAAATACTCGTCCAGCGTCTCCAGGAACCGGTAGTAGCAGTGGTACATCTCCGGGATCAGGATCTGCTGCGGCGTCTCCACCCCGTTCGGGCTGGCGTCGGTACCGAACATCACGCGGTCCTGGTATTCCTCGAAGAACTTCCGCGCCCGCCGCGGCTGCCGTCCAAGCTCGCCCAGCCGGGCGCCGATCTCACAGTGCATGTTGGGATACTTGTCGAGCCAGGCGGAAACCTCGTCCAGGTTTTCCGGATGATTGGCCACGTGCAAGCAGACGAATGTCGTCTTCGGATGACGCTCGATGACGCGGTTGCGCGCCGCCAGCAGCTCCGGTTTCGACGGATAGTCCTTGTCGTAAAACGACCAGTCCGGGTGGTTCGCCAGCTCTTCCCACCGCTCGTTGAACCGGTCGATGGGCAGGAAGAAAGCGTCGGGATCGGAAGTGTGGATGAAGACCGGCATGCCGAGTCCGCCGGCCTCTTCGAACATCGGCGCAAAGCGCTCATCGTCGATCTTCACCAGCTTGCCATCTTCCCGCAGCCCCAGCCCGAAGCTCTTGTAGAGCTTGATGCCGACAGCGCCCTTCTCCTTGGCCCGCCGGATCTCTTCGGCCTGGCGTTTCGGGTAGTCCGGATCCTTCATGTTCTGGAAGGACGGTACCACGCAGGTCAGGAACCGGCCCGGGTGCGCCCCGACCATCTCTTTCAGGCAGCGGTCGAGCAGCTCGCCGGCGTCGCTGGTGTAGTTCACCATGAGCTTCATGTTCATCTCGTCCATCCACCGGACGATCTGGGCGAACTGCTCGGCCGGCGTGCCGTGCAGCTTCGACTCCGGCGTCCCTGGGCGGCGGAATACCCCTCCCACGTGAGTGTGCACGTCGATGACGGGATACTTCGCCCGCGTGACCTGATGTTCCGGAACCTTGAGCATGCTCCGGGGCTGGAAGTCCAGCAGGGCCAGCCTCGGCTTCGTTGCCTTGCCTTTCGTCTCTTGCCCCGGACGGGCACACCCGGTCGCCGCCAGCGGAACGCCCGCGGCCGCCGCCAGGAAACCGCGACGGCTGGGTCCGGCGCGCCGATTTGTGCTTTGAATCCGCTTCTTGCTCACTGGATCTTCCTCCTTTCTGTGGCGCAAGGGGCCGAACGGTCCAATCGATGCATACACTGAGCATATACGAAAAGAAACGCAAACCGGCGGTTCCTCCTCCGAGCCACCTGCCGATTCCGTTCAGCGTGCTAGACTGGAAGCGGTAAAGTCTCATCCTTTCATACAGATCCGGGCGTTACCCCCTGGCGCCCGCTACCGCGACGGCTATGGAACGCTACCAGGAGATCGAGCACTACCTCAAAGACGCCTTGGCTGCTTCCGGCGACAGAGCCGCCGTGGAGCGCCTCGTCGCCTGCGGACTCGACGCTCTGCCGGTCTTCCGCGACTACCTGAAGCGCGATACCGACATCGGCGCCGCCGAGGCCGTCGAAGCCTTGCTGAAGCGGGTGTTGAAGGAGCGCCTCTCCCTCCCCGTCTCGGGCGCCGACGCGCGCCGCATCGCCCGCTTCCAGCAGGAGCTGGGCTTCATCTTCAAGTACAAGTCCTACGCCATCAAGGCCGCCGTCCCGCTGGGCTACTCGATCTTCCTGCAGAATCCCGGCGAGGGCTTCAGCTTCCAGCGGCACGTAACGCACAAGACCGAGGTCTTCCACATCCTCGAAGCTCCTCCCGGCGGCTACGTCTTCCTCTGCGACGCCGAGGACTGGGAACGCCACTACGACAAGGAGACCTTCGACGCCTGGCTGGCCGGCGAATCCCACCCGTTCTTCGACCGCTGCCGCTTCGTCCCGCGGCCCGGCGACGTCTTCGTGATCTCGCGCCTCAACATCGTCCACACGGTGATCGGCTGCATCCTCGAGGAGTACGCCACCGTCTCCACCGACATGGTGGACCGGCTGCACGACCAGAACAAAGGCAAGCCCATTCCGGAGCGCTTCTGCCGCGCTTACGCCGAAGAACGCCTGAAGTCGCTCCGCCTGCCGGCCAAACACCGCAACGTGGACATGCTCTCCGGCGAAACGACGGTGGAGCCGATCCCGTATGAGGCCGTCGAAGGCGGCGAACGGGCGGTGCTCACCGACTCCTTCGTCACCGCCTCGAACTACCGGCTGAATCCTCTGGCCGCCGGCGCCTTGCACCGCTTTCCGGACCGCGCGGCGCAGATCCGCATCTTCACCGGCGAGGGCCGCATCGCCATCGCCGGCGACGACGAGCTGGACCGTCTGGAGCAGATGGCGATCCCCGTCAAGAGCGGCGACCTGCTCTTCGTTCCCCCCGGCGTCCACTACCGCATCTTCAACGACCGCGGCGAGGCGCTGGAATACTCCGAGCACCGGATCGCGCCCGAGGTGGCGTTCATCTGACGAGACTGTCTGGTACCCCCTGGCGGGTCGTACCAGAAAAATCGTAGCCGCGCCTTCCTTTTCCTTGCGATTCTACGCCGCCGCCCGCCACTAGAGAAGTGAACTCTCCGGGAGCCGCGGCTTGCCGCTGGCGAAGGTGGAAACTTGCCGCTGCACCGGCTCACGAGGAAGCGGATGTTCGACATGACGGTCAAACTCCCAAGTGCAATGGAACGCCACACCAGGATCGAGAGCTACACCCGGAGGCTGCGCCGGGCGCTCCGGGACTGCTCGAACCGCGAGCTGGAGATCCTGATCCGCTATTACACCCGGGGACAGAACACGGCCCAGGTGGCCGGCGAAATGGGCTGCCGGGTAGAGGAAGTCGAGCACCTGTTGGGGCGGATGAGGCGGGCCGTCCGCGCCGAACGGCCGCTGGCCAAGGCAGCCGCAGGCTCACGGTAACCGGGCGCGGGAGCCGACGTCCGGGGCCTCTACAAGGCCGGCCGTCCCGGCTGCTCCTCGATAGCGGTAATCCGCCCGTCCCGGCTCAGCCGCAAGCGGCGGTCCCGCCACTCGACGGTGCTTCCCGCCAGCCCGGCCGCCCATACCGCCAGCCCGAACAGGTCCCGCAGCGGCGTCAGCCACCACCAGCGGCGGGTCACCGGGCACCGCAGGATTCCCACGCCCGTGGCCAGCCCCGCCGCCAGCCGGGCCGCCATCGTCAGGCCGGTGGGGACCCACCACCCGGCGGCGGCCGCCAGCAGCGCCCAGAAAGTGGCCTGGGTGACGAGGATGCCGAGATAGGCCGGCCCTTTGGAGACCCGGATCGTCCGGTGCCACCGCACCTGGTGCCGCCATACCTGGCGCCAACTCTCCGCCCCCAGAGTCGTCTCCACCACCAGGCTGGAAAGGTGCACCCGGAAGCCGGCTTCGGTGATGCGGCGGGCGAGCTGGTAGTCGTCGGCGATGTATTCCGAGATGGCCGCAAATCCACCGATGCGCTCCAGGTCGCGGGCGCGCACCGCGAGCGTCGAGCCCAGGCCGAACTCCCGCACCCCGACCAGTTGGGCCACCAAGACACTGGGAGCGAAATCGGTCGCCACGCCCAGCGCCTCCCACCGGCCCGGCGCCGAGTCTGCGCGTCCGCGGTACAGGCAAGTGACTACACCCGTGCCGGGATCCTGCAACGGGGCCACCACCCGCCTGAGGTAGTCCGGCTCCACCCGCACGTCGCTGTCGTTGATCACCAGGACGGGATGCTTCGCCTCGCGGGCCAGCTTCTCGAGCACCCCGGCTTTGCGGTTCGGCGCCTCGGTCGGACAGGCCACCAGCCGGAACGGCGCCTCGGGGCACGCACCCATCAGCCGCCGGATTGCGGCGGCGGCGGGGTCGTCTTCGCTCTCGACGCCGAAGAGAACTTCGTACTCAGGGTAGTCCAGCGCGGCGTGGGAGCGGATCGCTTCGTCGAAGTGCGGGTCCAGGCCACGGACGGGCTTCAGGATGGAGACCGGCGGCGAGTAGCCGGGCTGCGGATCCCCGCGGCGGCGGTGGCGCCAGGCGGCGGCCAGAGCAGCGAGCTGATAAACGAAGGCCGCGCCGCAAGCCGCCAACAGGAAATCGTCCACGCCTCGCCTCTCGCTACATGGAAACCAGCGCCACCCCGGCAATCACCAGCGCCGCCCCGGCCCAGCGCTTCCAGTTCAGGTGTTCCTTCAGGATCAAGCGCGCCAGCACCGTCTCGACCGCGTAGCTGGCCGCCGTGGCCGGAACGGCGAAGCTCAGGTCGGCGATCGAGAGCAGCACGAGGAAAGCGAAGAAGGAAACGGCCATGAAGAAGATCGACAGCATCAGCCACCGCCGCCGCAGCACGCGCGCCATGATGCGCCCCCAGCGGCCGGGGCGAAACTCGTCGATCTCGCCGTGGACTTTCATCTCCCGGCTCTGCAACAGATCGCTCGCCACCGTCGAAAGCACCACGATCGCCACCAGCAGCCAGGCGCTCATGCGGCCTTCTCCCTCTTGCCGGTGGTTTTCGGAGGGGTCGCCCCGACCAGCGACGTACCGGCGACGATGAGGATCGCCCCCGTCCAGCGCTGCCAGGAGACGTCTTCGTTCAGTACATACCGGCCCAGGGCGACAGTGAACACGTAGCCCGCGGCCGTCACCGGGAGCACGAAACTCAGGTCAGCCCAGCTCAGTAATGTGAGCCGGGTCAGGAGCCACAGAATCAGCAAGGCGATCCCGGCCAGTACCCACGGGGTGAAGACCGTCCGGAGCACGCCGAGAGGCGTCAGCCCGTAGGCGGAGTGCTTCATGCCCCAACTCAACGAGAAGTTGCCGAAAACGTTGGTCAGGACCACCACGACGGTGAGCAGCCATACTTTCAGCGCGACGGCGCGCCCCGGCATCTGCATCAACCAGCTTGTTCCTCGGCCGGGCGCGCCGGGGTCGCAGCCTTCTGCTCAGCGATGAACCGCTTGCGCTTGGAGCGCAGATCCAGATACTCGCGCGCCTCTTTGAACAGGCGCTTGCGCTCGGTAGAATCGAGCAGCGCCCCCCGCACGATGCGCCAGACGGCCTTGGGCCGGAAGTAGTACTCGCTGTAGAACCGCTCGACCCATTCGAGCAGCTCGGCGCGGTCCAGGCCCGGGTAGGTGATGTTCGGCAACTGGTGGCCGCCCTCGTCGGTCATCGGCTCGATGGTGATCAGCCCGTTGCGCTCCACGTAGTCGTAGAATTCCGTCCCCGGGTACGGGTGGGCCACCGAAACCTGGATCGTTTCGGTGTCCAGCTCCTTGGCGAACTGGATCGTCCTCCGGATCGTCTCCCGGGTCTCGCCCGGCAGCCCGACGATGAAATCGCCGTGGATCTTGATCCCCACCTTCTTGCAGTTCCCGGTGAAGCGCCGCGCCATGTCCACGGTGGCGCCCTTCTTGATGTTCTTGAGGATCCGCGGGTCGCCGGACTCGTAGCCGACGATCATCAGCCGGCAGCCGGCCTCCTTCATGGCCTTCAGCGTCTCGTAATCGGTGGTGACCCGCGAGGTGCACGACCAGGTGATGCCCAGCCGTCCCAAGTGCTCGCAGATCTCCAGTGTGCGGCGCTTGTTGTAGTTGAAGGTGTCGTCGTCGAAGAAGATCTCCCGCAGCCCCTCGAAGTTCTCCCAGGCCCACTTGGCCTCGGCGGCCACGTCGGCGGCCGAGCGCAGGCGCCACCGGTGGCCGGAGTGCGTCTGGGGCCACAGGCAGAAGGTGCATTGCGCCGGGCAGCCCCGCGAGGAGTAGAAGGCCACGAAAGGATGCAGCAAAAACGGCACGTTGTAGCGCCGGAAGTCGAGGTCCCGCTTGTAAACCTTCGTTACCCAGGGCAGCGCATCGAGATCCTCGATAGGCGGCGCCTCGGGATTGTGGACGATCCCGCCGTTCTTGCGGAAGCTGGCGCCGGGGATCTCCTCGAGCGGCTTGCCGTTGGCGTAGTCGACGATCTGGTAGTCGAACTCCCGGCGGATGACGAAGTCGATCGCCTTCTCCTGCAAGCAGCGCTCCGGCTCCACCGTCACCGGGGGGCCCACGAAGCAGACCTTCAGCTTCGGGTTGGCGTCCTTCATCATCCCGGCGATCTTCACGTCGACGTGATAGCCGGGAGTGGAGGTGAACAGTACCAGCAGCTCGAAATCGCCCGCCATCCGGACCACGTCGTCCACCGTGATCCCATGCGGGGGCGCGTCCACCACCTTGCTGTCAGGCAGCATCCCGGCCGGATAGCAGAGCCAGACCGGGTACCAGTAGGACTCGATCTCCCGGGTGGCGGGCCAACGGGAACTGGCGCCTCCATCGAACTTCTCGAACGAGGGCGGGTTCAGCAAGAGCGTGCGCATCGATCCAATACTTTAAAGCTTACGATCCGGAACGGAACGGGTCCACGCTGCCCCGCCGGCCGGCCGGAATCAAGGGCTGAACGGCGTCAATTGCCCGCCGCCTGCGGAGCCCCCGTCCACGACGCGATCTCCGGGCGTCTCCCGTTGAATTGGAAATCGTGGAATTTGATCCGGATCTCCGCCGGCCCGACCAACCTCGTGCGGATCTGGGTTTGGATCACCGACGGCACCGCAACACCGTCGATCATGGCGTAGTCCCGCACGAAGTCCACCCGCTTGAGGAACACCGACGGGTTCTTCACCAGCCGGCCCGATTCCCTTACCGGCATTCCCGTGCCGGCGTGGATCCACAGCCATCCACGATACATTCCGAGCCTCTTCTTCTTCGGGATCACCTCGAACAGATACAGCGTCCAGTCGCCGGAGCCGTACTTGCCCCGGTAGCGGAACTTGTAGTTGGCCGGCGTGATGGCCAGCATCCGCCGGGTGCGCTGGTCCGAGGATTTGACTTCGGCTTGCAAGTAACGGGCGATCACATCCTTCTTGACCATGTTGTCCCCCTCGAAACCCAACACCTTGTAGGTGATCTTGCCGAGGCTGGAAACCTTCCGCAAGGCGTGCAACACACCCTTCTTCTTCAGCTCCGGCAGCTTGGCCTCGATGGAGACCTTCATGGTCACGTCGCGCAGGGCATCGCGCACCTGGCTGTAACTCGTTACATAGCGCTCGAGCGCGCGCTGGCCTTCGGGATCCGGCCGCCTGCCGGGGTCGGCCAAAGCCCCCGGTGCGAGGCAAACCATCAGCCCGAGTGCGGCATAAGCCTGTAAGATCACTCGTTTCATGCGATTAGAACACCCGTACGCGGGTACGGCCAGCCGTTACCATAACGACCTTACCAGATTTACAGATGCTGCCGCACCCTCAAACGTTTCTTCGCCGGTCTGCTTCAGATGGTGACGCGCCGCCGGGAACGACGCTGCCAGCGGGCTCCACCGATCCTTTGGCCCTCCCCTCGTTCGCTGGGATACGATAAAGCCTATGGCGCAGATCCCGATCGGGGCCCGGGCGCAGTTGCACCTGCTCGTCACCGGCGAATACGCCGTCGATTTTCTCGGCAACGACGCCGCCCGGGTGCTGGCCACCCCTTTTCTTATCGGCCATCTCGAGCTGGCTGCCCGGGACGCGGTGAAGCCCCACCTCGAAGAGGGCCTCGACACGGTCGGCACGCACGTCGACCTTCGCCACCTGGCCGCCACTCCCCTGGGAATGAGCGTCGCTTGCCACGCCGAAGTCACCGGCGTCGAAGGCCGCCGCATCCGCTTCCGGATCTGGGCCGAGGACGAGCAGGAAACCGTCGCCGAAGGCACGCACGAACGCTACGTCATCGACGTCGAACGCTTCGCCGAACGCGTTACGGCGAAGGCGCGCCGGGGCGGAGGCGGCAAGTGACACACACGTTCTATCGTCAGGAGCAGACCATCGTATGAACACCAAACAAGAAGAGACCATCTGGAAAGCGCTGGATTCGTTCGAGATCGAGATCCCCTCCTGGGGCTTCGCCCAGACCGGCACCCGTTTCGGCAAGTTCATCCAGCCGGGAGCCGCCGTCACCATCGAGCACAAGATGGCCGACGCCGGCCAGGTGCACAAGTTCACCGGCTGCTGCCCCGCCGTGGCGGTCCACGTGCTCTGGGACTTCGCCGAGGGCAAGCAGAGCGCCCGGGAGGTCGCCGCGCTGGCTTCGAAATACGGCGTGCGGGTGGGCTCGATCAATCCGAACGTCTTCGAGTCCCAATGCTACAAGTACGGGTCGCTGGGCAACCCCGACCCCGAGATCCGGCGCGCCGCCCTCGAGCACATCTTCGACTCCATCGACATCGCCACCGCCGTGGGCAGCCGCGATATCAGCCTGTGGTTCGGCGACGGCTCCAACTATCCCGGCACGGCGAACATCCGCCGCCGGCGCCTGTGGTTCGAGGAAGGGCTGCGGGCCGCCCATGACCGCCTGGTCCAGGGCGAGCGCCTGCTGGTCGAGTACAAGCCCTTCGAGCCCGCCTTCTACCACACCGACATCGCCGACTGGGGCATGGCCCTGTTGCTCGCCCGGGCCGCCGGCCCCCAGGCCAAGGTGCTGGTGGACACCGGCCACCACTACCACGGCCAGAACATCGAACAGATCGTCGCCTGGCTGCTCGAGGACGAGATGCTCGGCGGCTTCCATTTCAACGACCGCCATTACGCCGACGACGACCTCACCATCGCCTCCATCCACCCCTACCAGGTCTTCCGCATCTTCCACGAGATCCACTACTACCAGTGGGAGACCGGCGCCAGCCCCCGGATCTCCTACATGATCGACCAGAGCCACAACCTCAAACCCAAGATCGAAGAGACCATCCAGACGGCCATGACGGCCCAGGAGCTCTACGCCAAGGCGGCCATCGTCGATCACGCCGCCCTGGCCGAACACCAGGAGCATTGCCGGTTGATCGACGCCGAGGAGTGTCTCAAAGCGGCCTTCGCCGAGGACGTCCGGCCGGTGATCGCCGCCTGGCGCCGCTCCAAAGGGCTGCCCGAGAATCCGCTCGCCGCCTATCGCGACAGCGGCTACCAGGAGAAGATCGACCAGGAGCGCGCCGAAGCCAACCGCGGCGCGGTCTCGAGCTATGCCTGAACCGGAAGACAGTCCCCGGCGGCCCGTCCTCGTCCGCCACGAGGAGACGGCTCCCAAAGAACGCAGCACCTGCGGCTGGCGCCACCGCCTGATCAGCCGCGAAGACGCCGGGACGGGCGTCGCCGCCTGGGCCCACGCCGTGGACATCGACGGGGCCCGGCCCCACTATCACAAGCGCGGCACGGAACTCTATTACGTGCTCGAAGGCGAGGGCGCGGTCCTGCTGGACGGTGAACGGCACGCGGTCAAGAAAGGCTCTCTCGTCCACATCCCGCCCGGCGTCGTCCACGCCGCTGAGGGGCGGATGCGCGTTCTCGTCATCGGCATCCCGGACATCGCCGAGGAGGACCTGTTCTTCCCCGGCGAAGACGGGCGCGCAAGCCCATGAAAAAGCTGCTGAAGATCTGGGCCGCCGCCTCGCTGGTTCTCGCCGCCCTGCTGGCGGCGGTCCTGGCCGCCGCCAACCGCATCACCCGGCCCGCAGCCCTCGCCGAACTGTATGCCGTCCTGGTGTGGATGGCCTTGTGGATCAACGGAGCGTGGTCCATCATCCTCCTGGCCGCGTGGCTTCCCGCCCGGCGGCTGTTGCGTCTCTCGTCCCGGGATTGGGGCGCCTGGTTCGCCTCCGGCGTGGCGGCCGGGAACATCGCCTGGGCGCTCTTCTGCTTGCTGACGCCGGCCCAGTGGTGGTACCAGGGAGTGGGCGCGCTTACGGTCCCGGGCATCGTGGAAAGCGCCGCCATCGCGGCCGTCGTCGTGCTCTTGATGACCGGCGCAACCCGCCTCCGGCGCCGGCCGGCAATCGGGGCCGCCCTGCTGGCCGCTTCCGCACTGACCGCCGCCGCTATCGTCGCCTGGGACGTCCACGTGATCTGCCGTCCGCCGAGATACTCGCTCGCCGAGTTGCGCGCCGCGGCAGCCCGGCGTGCGCCCGAAGCCTTACCTCGGCCCAGCGCGCCCGAACCGGAGGGCCGTCCCGTCCCCGTCCTCCTGCTCGGCTTCGACGGCTTGAGCTGGGACGTCATGAAGCCGCTGCTCGAGGCCGGCCAACTGCCCAACTTCGCGCGCCTCATCCGCGGCGGGACCATCGGCTACCTCGACAACGGCGACTTCTCTTTCTCCCCGCCCATCTGGGCTACGATCTACACGGGGCTCGAGCCGGCGGATCACCGGGTGTGGCACTTCCGCCGTCTCGTGCTGCCGCGTTCGGGAACGCCCGTGCCGAACCCGGTGCTCACCTCGCCGACAGCGCACAGCTTTTTCGGGTTCCGCTCGCTGATGGAAACCGTCCCGAACCCCGGGCTGTGGATGACTGAATCCAACGGGCCGCTCACCCGCCCGGTGAAGACCATTTGGGAGATCGCTTCCGATGAGGGACGCCGCGTCGTCGTGGTGAATCCGATGGCCGCCGTCCCGGCGCAGCCGGTGAACGGGTTGACGATCATCCTCCGCGGCGAGCCGGATCCCGCCGCGGCCTACCCGCCGGAGCTCGCCGAAGAATGGGCCGAGTACCGCCGGCGCCATGGCATCTCCTACCTGCGCTGGCGCGAGGCCATCGCCCGCCCGATGAAACTCGTCCAAGAGTTCGCCAACGCCGAGGACTTCGCCGTCAGCCTCTTCGATCGCGCTCCCTTCGATTTGGGCGTCTTCTACACCCACCTGGCCGACGGCGCCTCGCACGCCGGCTGGAAGTTCTACGCTCCGGACGCGTGGTTCCTCCACCCCCTGCCGGACGATCTGGACGACGCCGCCTGGGGGCGCCTCGTCAACGAACACCTCGGCGCCGCCGTCTTCGAAGCCTACCGCCGCCTCGACGGCGTCGTCGGCCGCCTCCAGGACTGCTGCCCCGGCAACTACATCATCGTCTCCGACCACGGCTGGCACTACTCCGGCTGGGAGCACAGCGGCTCGCCCGACGGCATCCTCATCCTCGCCGGCCCGGCCTTCCAATCGGGAGCCGATCTCGAGGATGCCCGCATCGTGGACATCGCGCCCACCGTGCTCGCCCTGCTCGGCCTGCCCCTTTCCCAACGGCTCCCCGGCAAGCCCCTGACAGGGGCCTTCCGCTTCCCCGTCGAGCTCACCTTCGTGGACGACTACGGCCCGCCCCATCCCGTGCGCCGGCTGCCCACGCAGAAGATGGACCGGGAACAGCTCGAACGCCTCAAAGCCCTCGGCTACATCCGCTGACCGCCGCTAGCCCCGCCCGCCGATCTGCCCCCGCACCCAGGCCAGGCTCCGCTCGATCATCGGCCCGCCCTGGCCCTCGCACTCGAGCGACAAGACGCCGTCGTAGCCGCGCCGCCGGAGAATCTCCAGACACCGGCGGATGTTCTCCGCGTTGACGCCCTCGCCGATGGCGCAGTGCGATACCGCGATGCCCGTCAGATCGCCCCGTGCCGCCGCGGCCAGCGATTCGCTCACGTCCTTGATGTGCACATGGCTGACGCGGTCCTGGAACCGCTCGAGGAACGCGACCGGATCCTGCCCGGCGATGAAGGTGTTCCCCGTATCCATGTTCATGCGCAGGCAGGGCGAATCCACGAAATCCAGCATCTCGGCCATGAACTCCGGCCTGGTCGTGTAGTAGCCGTGGGGCTCGATGTTGATCACGATGCCGTAGGCCTCGGCCACCCGCACGATCTGCCGGTAGATCCGCCGCATGTGCTCCATCACCTCGCGGTCGGTGGCGCCTTCGGGCTTGTAGCGGTCGTCGGTGGTGTCCACGCACGGGCAGCCGGTGAGCCTCGCCCACCGGATCGTGTGGAGCACGTACTCGACCCCGAGCGTCGCCCCTTCGGGAAGCGACAGCGGAAAGGCGGCGTCGAGTTGGGAGAAGCGCACGCCGTAGCCGTCCATCTTCTGGCGCAACAGCACCGGGTCCTCCCAGAGCGCCACGTGGGGCTGGTAGCCGAGCCCGTGGATCCAGCTCACGCCGTCGATCGTGCCGCACTCGATCCAGCGCACCCCGTTCTTCTGCGCCCACTCGAGACACTGCTCGAAGCTCCAGTAGCTCGAATTGAAAGCGTCCGTGTGAAAACCGATCGAGAACATAGCCCACCCTCGAGCTTGCATTGTACCCGCCGCGGCAGCGTCCGGCGGCAAGGTCCGGGCGCCCCGCGGGATCCGGCCAGGCTCGCGCCGGCCCCCGGTAGACCGCCGCGGGGGAACCGCAGCGGGCGGTTATGCCAAGCTATTGGGAAGCGGCCATGCGCAAGTGGATTGTTCTCACTGTCTTGATCTCTGTGCTCGAAGCGGCCGAATACCGCGCCCCAGCCGGCGACCAGCCGCCGATCCCCCGCGTCGGAGCCGAGTCCGTGCTGCCCGGTGGGCGGATGATCGCTCCGGCCGGCCGGCAGTTCTCCACCGGGCCCGGCCCGTTCGGCGTGGCGGTGAGCCCCAAAGGCCGCCTGGTGGCCACCGCCGACACCGGCCCGCAGTGGGTTTCCATCACGGTGATCGAGCACGACGAGCGCGGCCGCTATCGCAAACACCTGCTCCGCGCCCCCCGCGAAGGCACCAAAGAGGCGAAACGGGACACCTGGCGGGGGGTCCAGATGGGGATCGCTTTCCGGAACGAGAACGAGATCTTCGTCAGCGAGGGCGAATACGGCGCCGTCCGCCTACTGAACATCCGGAAGGGCGAAACCGTGCAGTTGTTCGAGCTAAACCGGAGAGGCGCTGCCGACAGCTTTGCCGGCGATCTCGTCTACGACCGCCGGCGGAGGCTCATTTACGTGGCCGATCAGGCCAACTTCCGGGTCGTGATCTTTGACGAGCGCAAGAAGCGCGAGGTCGCTTCGGTCTCTGTCGGACGCTTCCCCTTCATGCTGGCCCTCTCCGACGACGGCCGCCGCCTCTACGTCACCCATGCCGGGCTGTTCGAATACCAGCCGCTGCCCGGCGCCGACCCCGCCGACGCCCGCCGCACCGGCCTCCCTTTTCCCGCGTTCGGGTGGCCCTCGGAAGCGGCCCGGCTCGGCGCCCGCCGCCGCACGGTGAGAGGCGAAGTAGCCGTGCCCGGCCTCGGCGCGCCGGACGTGCCTGAAGCCTGCGCCCTGGCGGTCATTGATACGGCCGATCCAGTCGAGCCTCGCCTCCTGCGTTACATCCACACCGGCAAGCCGCCGGGGAAAAGCTCTGCCGGATGCGCCGGCCCTGCCGGCGTCCTCGAAGCGGACGGGCGCGTCTACGTCAGCAACGCCAACCAGGACTCCATCACCGTCATCGACGCCAAGACGCTCCGCGTCACCGGCGAAATCGAACTCCGCATCCCGCGGCTCGAGCACCTTCGAGGCATCATGCCCGCCGGGCTGGCCTACCACGCCGGCTCCGGGTGGCTCTTCGTCGCCGAGGCCGGTATCAACGCCGTCGGGGTGATCGACACACGTACCAGCAAGGTGATCGGACACATTCCCACCGCCTGGTACCCGGTCCGCGTCACCGCCTACGAAGACGATGTCTACGTGGCCAGCGCCATCGGCTATGGCGCCGGAGCCAACGCCAACAAGTTGATCGCCCTCAAGGAAGCCTGGCCCCGGATCGGCGGCGGCCTGACCGTCTTCCCGGTCCCGGCGCCTCGGGAGCTGGGCCGCCTGACCCGGCGCACCATGGAGCTCAACGGCTTCCGGGCCCGGCGGAGGGCCCGGAAACCCGACTACCCGCGTGAAGTCCGCCATGTTGTGCTCATCCTCAAAGAGGGCCGGTCGTATGACGAGGTTCTCGGCGATATCGGCAAGGTCGGCCTGTCGGAAGCCGACGGCGCGCCGCTGCTGGCCCGGTACGGGCGCTTCGGGAGCGCCAAGGGAATCGGCGGCGGTTTCGCCTCCCGGTTCAGCCTGCGCAACGTGAACGTGACGCCGAACCACCACGCCATGGCCGTCCGCTGGGCGTTCAGCGACAACTTCTACTCCGACGCCTCCACCGGCACCGGAGGCCACCACTGGGTCACCGGAACTCCTCCCAACCCTTGGGTGATGAGCTCTTTGCTCGCCGCCTACGCGGGCATGAAGTCTTTCGTCTTCGATAGTCCCGCCCCGGGACGCCGCGGTTTCCCGGATACACGGACTTCGGTGCACCCGGAGGCCGTGCTCGAGACCGGGACCCTGTGGCACCACCTCGCCCGCCACGGCGTCTCCTTCTTCAACTTCGGCGAGGGCTTCGAGCTCGCCGGCGCCGAGATCGGCGAAGGCATGGAACCCACCGGCGTCCGCTTTCTCACCAATGTCCCGATGCTCGAGCCGCTCTATAGCCGCACCTCCCGCAACTACCCCGGCTACAACACCGACATTCCGGACCAGTACCGGGCTACCCGGTTCATCGGCGAAATCCGCAACCGCTTCCTGGCCGGTGACGAAGAGTTCCCCCGGTTCCTCTTCATCTACCTGCCGAACGATGAGACGGCCATGGCCCGGCCCCGCGACGGCTATCCTTTCCCCGCCTCTTTCATCGCCGACAACGACTACGCCCTCGGCCGCATCGTGGAATTCCTGAGCCAGATCCCGCAATGGAAGAACATGGTGATCTTCATCACCGAGGACGACGCCACCGGAGGCGTCGATCACGTCAACGCCAACCGCGTCCCCTTCATCGCCGTCGGCCCGTGGATCCGCCGCGGCTATGTTTCCCACCGCAACGTCAGCTTCCCCGGTCTGCACAAAACGATCTTCCGGCTGCTCGGCATCCCGCCGCTCAATCTGTTCGACGCCGCCGCCACCGACCTCAGCGACCTGTTCACCACCGAGCCGGACTTCACGCCCTACGTGGTCCAAGAGACGCCGCACGAACTCTTCGACCCCGCCCGCGCGAGGCCCGCTCCACCCCGGTGAGCCGGCGCGTTCCCGTCCGGCCCTGGCGCCCGGTTCACCCGGCCGCCCAACTCGTGTAGTTTAGATAGTTGGTTCGAAGTTCATGAAACGACGCCGGAAATGGCAGCCCGTCGGCGTCCTTTCCAAGACGCTACGCCTGCTGGAGATCATCAAGGACGCCCGCGTGCCGCCGAACCTGACAGAGCTCAGCCGCCGCGCCGGCCTCAACAAGAGCACCGCCTTGCGCTTTCTGGCGCACCTCGAGGCCGAGGGATACCTTCGCCGGGACGAGCATGGCCGGTACCACCTCGGCCCGCGCCTGCTCGAGTTGAGCCAGGCTGCGGCCACCTCCCAGGCCCACTTGCGCGAAGTGGCCCGTCCCTTGCTCTGGGATCTATGGCGGGAGACGCAGGAAACCGTCAACCTGGGCGTCCTCGAAGGCTTCGAGATCGCCTACGTGGATTGTTTGGAAAGCCCGCACGACCTGCGGCTCGTCACCAACATCAGCATGCGGGCCGTCTACTACCGCACCGCCCTGGGCAAGGCCATCGCCGCTTTCCTGCCACAACACCAGCTTCGTGTGCTGCTCGAATCCGTCGAATTCCAGGCCTTTACGCCGCATACGCTGGCTTCGCCGGAAGCGTTGCTCCCCGAGCTCGAGCGCATCCGCCGCGACGGCTACGCCGTGGACAACGAAGAGAGCGTCCCGGGCATCCGCTGCGTGGCCGCCCCGGTGCTCGACGCCGAAAACCTGCCCGCCGCCGCGGTGAGCGTCTCCGGTCCGACGGTGCGCATCACCCCGGATGCGGTGGGCGGGCTGGCGCCCGCCGTCATTCGTGCCGCACAACGGATTTCCAGGCAGCTCCCGGTCGGCCGCGCTGTGAGCGAAATCCGCCCGCAATAGCCGGGAAGCCTGGGCCGGGCCGTCCTCACACCTCTGCCGGCACCACGTACGGCGGCCGGTAGTTGCGCGTCAGCAGGGCGTTGGCCTCGTCGTCGTTGACGAAACGGCCAGTGGAGCGCGCCACCCTGAGCGCCCGCTTCACCCGGTACGAGATGTTGGCCAGGTGCGCGAACGATGCCGCCCGCACCCCGACGGCCACATCAGCGTTGAGCAGCTTCGGATCCCGCGCCCGCACCGCCTGGAAGAAGTTCAGGATGTGCGCCGTCGGCGCCCAGATGTCACCCTCGGCCTTCCTTTCCTTCACCACCTTCGGCGGGTCCCCCTTGTAGAGGCGGTATCCGGACCAGTCCGTCACCAGGTGGCCCTCCGTGCCCAGGAAGATGTTGCCGATGTAGTTGCTGCCCTGGGCCGGGATCTCGGGCGCCGGGCAAGTGGGCAGGTTCCGCACGTCGAAGGTGATCTCCGCCTTGCCGAAATCGTAGACGGCCTGCTGGGTGTTCGGCGTCTCCTGGTCGTCCTGCCAGACGTACTTGCCGCCCGTCGAAACCACCCGTTTCGGCCAGCCGCCCCGGCCCAGGCCCCAGAGGCAGATATCGATCTCATGGACGCCCTGGTTGCCGATGTCGCCGTTTCCGGTGTCCCAGAACCAGTGCCAGTTGTAGGCGAACTTGTTCTTGCTGTATGGCTTCCACTGCGCCGGACCGAGGAACAGGTCCCAGTCCAGCCCGGGCGGCGGCGGCTCGTCGGGGGTGTGGCCGATCGACTTGCGCAGCTTGAAGCCGAAGCCCCGGGCCATGTAGATCGGCCCGATCTCGCCCTGCCGCAGCAGCTCCATGGCCTCCCGCCGGTGCTCCATGCTGCGGCACTGCGAGCCCACCTGCACGATGCGCCGGTACTCGCGGGCGGCCTTCACCATCTGCCGGCCTTCCCAGATGTTGTGGCACGCCGGCTTTTCGCAGTAGACGTCCTTGCCCGCCTGGCACGCCCAGATGGTCGCCAGTGCGTGCCAGTGGTTCGGCGTAGCGATGAAGACGGCGTCCACGTCGGCGCCGTCGAACATCTCCCGCATGTCGCGGAACTCCTTGGGCCGGCGGCCGGTCAGCTTCTCCACCTGGGCCACGGCGCGCTCGCGCGCCGCCTGGTTGACGTCGCAAACCGCCCGGATCGCACACTGGTCCTTCAGCTCGGAAAGATACTTCACGTGAGCGCGGCCGCGCCCGCCCATGCCGACGATGCCGATCCGGAGCCGATCATTGGCTCCGAGGATCGGCAGCCCGGCGGTCGCCACCGCGGCCGCAGCCCCTTTGAGGAACGTCCGCCTGTCATGGTTCGTGTTCATTTCAAATCACTCCTTTCGCCAACCGCGCTCCGGTGCGGGCCTCCCTCACCAGACGTCTTCTTCCGCCCCCAGGGGCAGCTCCACCGGAGCCTCTTGCTTCGCAGACTTGTACATCGCCAGCGCCCACTCCAGCGTCAACCGCGCGCTCTCCAGGGTGATCATCGGCTGGCGGTCTTCCTTGATGGCCGCCACCAGGTCTTCGATCACCCTCTGATGATCTTGGAAATCCAGATCCGCCGCGCCTCCCGCGCCGGTGCCGACGGCGGCCCGGCCGATCTGCCGGATCTCTTCGTCCTCAGGCCGCTCGTCGCGGAACTTCCAGGTCTCGATCCGCTCGCCTACCATGATCGCCGTGCCGTTCTCGCCGTTGATCTCGATGCGGATGTCGGTACCCGGCCACAGCGCCGTCGAGGCCTGCACCACGCCCTGGGCGCCGTTCTCGAACTCCACGAAGGCGAGCGTCGTGTCCTCGACCTCGATCTCCGGGTGCGCCAGGTTCGTCATCCGGGCCTGGACCCGCTTCGGCGGCCCGGCCAGGTACTGCAGCAGGTCGATGTAGTGGAACAACTGCTGGATGGTGACGCCGGCGCCCCAGCGCCGCGACATCCGCCAGGCGTCCATCCGGTAGTAGTCGGTGGCCCGGAACCACTTCATGTACGTATCGGCGTGCAGGATGCGGCCGAAGCGGCCCTGCTCGATCGCCTGCCGCATCGCCTGGATCGCCTTCCGCGTGCGGCACTGCAACACCACCTCGACCTTCAGCCCCTTCTGGCGCGCCTTCGCGGCCATCTCGTCCACTTCTTTGAGCGACATGGCCGGCGGCTTCTCCACCAGCACGTGCTTGCCCGCCTCGAGCGCCCTCATCACCGCCTCGTAGTGCAGGTGGTTGGGCGTCAGCACGCTCACCACGCCCACCTCGGGGTCCGCCAGCATCTCCTCGAGCGTGGCGTAGCCCTTGCAGCCGTACTCGGCGGTGAACTTGGCCAGCCGCTCGGCGTTCATGTCGGCGGCGGCCGCCAGCTCCGCCTCGGCGGCGGCGTTCAGCGCCCGCGCGTGGAACGGGGCGATCAGGCCCGTCCCGAGAAGTCCGAATCCGATCCGGGAATCCTTCATCTGCTCTCTCCTCTACTCCGGCCTCAAGATTACTTTCAAAGCCCGCTGCGCCTCCAGTTCATCGAACCCCCGCCGCCACTCGGCGAGCGGCAGCCGGTGGGTGATCAGCTCGCCCGCGGGCAGGCGCCCGGTGGCGATCAGGTGGATGGTGCGGTCCCAGCTCGTGTAGCTGGTCGAGAGGTTGAAGATCACGTCGCAGACCTTGAAGGCCGCCTTGTCCCAGGGGAACGGGATCGCGTCTTTGCCCGTCAGCCCGATCACGCAGATGCGGCCTTTCTTGCGGATCAGATCGACGGTGGAAGCGATGGCCGCCGGCGCGCCGCTGCATTCGACGGCCAGGTCGGCCCCGACGCCCCCGGTCAGCTCGAGGACCACCTCCACCGGATCGCTCTCGGCCACGTTCAGCACCGTCTCGAAGCCCAGCTCCCGCGCCTTCTTCAACCGGACCTCTTCATCGGCGGGCGTCCCCACGATCACCACGTGCCGCGCCCCGGCGGCCCTCGCCGTCAGCCCGGCGAGCAGCCCGATGGGGCCCGGACCGAGCACCACCACGAAATCGCCCGCCTGAATCCCGGCGCGCTCCACCACGTCGTGGACGGTGTTGGCCGTCGGCTCCACCAGCGCCGCCGCGTCGTAGTCCATCCCGTCCGGGATGCGGTGCAGGAGCCGCTCCGGCATCTTGATGTACTTCGTCGCCGCGCCGTCGATGCCCCAGCCCGGCGACCGCTTCATCGGGCAGATCTGGATGTTGCCCGTCCGGCAAAGATAGCAGTGGCCGCAAGCCCTCGTGTGCGGCTCGCCCACCACGCGGTCGCCTACCTTGAACAGGCCCGTCTCGGGGCCCGCCTCGACCACCACGCCCGAGAACTCGTGCCCCAGAATCACCGGCGGCCAGTACGGGAACTTGTCGTGCAGCACGTGCACGTCGGTACCGCAGATGCCGCAGGCCTTCACCTCGATCAACACCTCGCCCGGCCCTGGCGACGGCGGGTCCACCTCCCGCAGCTCCAGGTGCCCCACTCCCTTCTGCGTCTTCACCAGCGCCAGCATCGCATCCTCCTTCCCCTCTTACTGCGTCCCGGCGCCGCACCAACGCCCGATCATCCGCACCAGGATCGCCGCGGCCTGGGTGATGTCTTCCACCGCGATCCGCTCCTCGTTCGAATGCGCCACCCCGAGCGAGCCGGCCCCGAAGACGAGCGTCGGGATGCCGAGCTGGTTGTTGTAGAACCAGGAGTCGCACGAGGCCGTCATGGCCGAGACCTCGCCCGGCGCGCCGAACTCCCGGCAGCAGCTCTCGAGCTCCTTCACCAGCGGATGGTCCGCCGGGAGCACGTGGGCGTCGTGGCGGTACATGAACTCCAGCTCGAAATGCTCCCGCAGCCACTCGTCGCCGCCGTCCAGGATCGCCTGGCGCATCTCGTCCATCACCTGGTAGCGGGTCTTGTTCGGCAGCAGCCCCAGGACGCCTTCCACCACGGCCCGGGCCGGGGCCGTCGCCGGCCAGTCGCCCGCCGCCAGCTTGCCGAAGGTGATCGGCATTGGGTTCTCGAAGGCGTCGAACAGCTCGATGCCGCGGGAAGCCGCCAGCAGCCGGGCGTGATAATCCTCCAGGATCTCGATCACCCGGATGGCCATCTTCAGCGCGCTGACGGTGTCGCCGGCCCGTCCGCTGTGGCCGGGCCTGCCGGTCAACTTCACCCGGAACCAAACGGCGCCGCGGACCGAAGGCAGGATCTTCAACCCCGTCGGCTCCATCACGATGCAGCCGCCGGCTTGCTCGCCCCGGCGCACCATCGCCAGCGTCCCGTTGCCGCCGACCTCTTCTTCCACCACCAGGTGCGCCAGCACGTCGCCGGGCAGCTTCACCCCCAGCCGCTCCAGGGCCCGGAAGGCGGCGTAGATCACCGCGATCTGGCCCTTGGCGTCGCAGGCGCCGCGGCCCCAGATCTCGCCGCCGATCAGGCGCGGATCGAACGGCCGCTCATGGTCTTCGGAAGCCGGCACCACGTCCATGTGCGTGTTGAGCAGCAGGCTCCGGCCGCCGCCCGTCCCCGGCCGCCGCAGCCGCAAGTTGAACCGGCCTTCATAGTGGAGGTCCGGCACCGGGTCCGAGTAGTCCTCGTCCTCGCGCAAGGAGTCGTCGAGCGCCACGTGCTCCACCTCGGCCAGCCCGGCGAAGCGCGCCGCGGCGCACTCCATCGCCCCCTTTTCATGGCCGGGTACCGAGGGATAGCGGATCAGGTCGCAGAGAAACTGTTCCGTCTCGCGCCGGCCGGCCTCGACGGCGGCGCGGATTTCGTCGGCGGTGATCTGGTTCATAGCTTGGATAGTGCGGTCTCGAAGATGTCCAGGCTCTCGTGGGCCTCGGCCTCGGTGATCACCAGCGGCGGGGCCACCCGGATCACGTTGCCGAAGATGCCCACCGAGCCGATGAGCAGTCCGTGCCCGGCGGCCAGGTCGATCAGCTTCTTCGTCAGCTCCGGCGCCGGCTCCTTGCTGGCCTTGTCTTTCACCAGCTCGACGCCCATCACCAGGCCCTTGCCGCGGACGTCGCCCACGTAAGGGCACTTCTCCTTCATCTCGTCGAGCCGGGCCTTCATGATCTTGCCGATGCGCAGCGCGTTGTCGGCCAGCTTCTCGCGCTGCATGATGTCGATCACCGCGCTGACGGCGGCGCTGGCCACCGGGTTGCCGCCCATCGTCGAGCTCATCTCGCCCCGGCCCAGCACCCCGATCACCTCGCTGCGCGCCCCCACGGCCGAGGCCGGCACGCCGCTGCCGATCCCCTTGCCGATGCAGACCAGGTCCGGCTCGAGGCCTTCCCACTCCATGGCGAAGAACTTGCCCGTGCGGCCGAACGAGGACTGCACCTCGTCGAGGGTGAACAGCAGCCCCTTGTCCCGGAGCCACTGCTCGAGCTTCGGCATCCAGCCCTCGGGAGGGAAGATGAAGCCCGCCGCGCCGAGATAGGCCTCGATGAGCACGCCGGCCAAGCTGCCGGTGGAGTTGGCCCGGACGGCGTCGTCCAGAAACTCGAGACACAGGTGCCCGCACGTCTCCGGCTTCGCTTTGAACGGGCAGCGGTAGCAGTAGGGATAGGGCACGCGGATCGTCTCCGGCACCGTGGGACCGTAACCCTTCTTCGGCCCGGCGAGCCCGCCGGCGCTGAGCGCCGCGTAGGTCCGCCCGTGGAAGCCCCCGTAGAAGCTGATGATCTCGAAGTTGCCCGTGGCGCGCTTCATGATGCGCACCGCGGCCTCGACGGTCTCGCTGCCGGTGGTGAGGAAGAAACAGCGATCCAGGTGATCCGGCATCACCGAGACCAGCTTCTCGGCGGCCACCACGCGGGCCTCGGTGAGGCATTCGTAGTTATTCAGCAGCTTCGCGGTGGCCTCTTGCGCCGCCTTCACCAGATCCGGATGGCAGTGGCCGACGTTGGTCACCAGCACGCCCGAGGTCCAGTCGAGATAGGTGTTGCCGTCTACGTCGGTGACCACCACGCCCGAAGCGTGGTCCCAGACCACCCGCGCCTGGTAGCCGGTGCACTGGGCCTCGACCTTCTCCCAGCGCTCGAACAGCTCCCGCGACTTGGGGCCCGGCAGCGGCCCTTTCACGTTGGCGATCTTGCCGGCAGCCGTGCTCATGACTTCGCCACCTCCACGTCCCGCTTCGCCACGTAGCGCGGCGGCTTGCCTTCGAGGAACCGCTGGATCTCGAGCAGGATCAGCTCGCGGATGCGCCACGCGGCGTCTTCGGAGTACCAGGCCAGGTGCGGCGTGAGGATCACGTTCGGCGCGCTGAACAGCGGATGGTCCGGCGGCGGCGGCTCGCGCTCGTAGACGTCGATGCCCGCCCCGGCGATGACGCCCTTGCGCAACGCTTCGGCCAGCGCTTCGGAATCGACCATCGGCCCGCGGGCGGTGTTGATCACGTAGGCCGTCGGCTTCATCAGCGCCAGGGTGTCCTTGTTGACGATGTGCCGCGTCTCGTGCGTCAGCGGCGTGTGGATCGTCAGGAAGTCCGACTCCTTGAACAGCGTCTCGTGGTCCACCCGCTCCACGCCCAGCTCCCGCACCCGCTCCTCGCTCAGGTACGGATCGCAGATCAGGAACCGGAAGCCGAACGACTTCAGCTTCAGATAGACCAGGCTCCCGATGCGCCCGCAGCCCAGAATGCCCACCGTGCGGCCGGCCATGCGGTAGATCGGGATCACGTCCTGGAAGTCCCACTGGCCCCGGGCCGAAGAATCGTCCAGCACCTTCCGGCTGGTGATCAGCCGCCGCGCGCAGGCCAGGATCAGCATGATGGCCTGCTCGGCGACCTCCTCGGTGCAGTAGTCGGGAATGTAGCAGAGCGGAATGCCGGCCTCTTCCAGCGCCTCCAGATCCACGTTGTCGTAGCCGACGCCGTGGCGGATCACCAGCTTGCACCTCTCCCAGCCGGCGACCAGGTCCCTGGTCACCTTCACCATGTTGACGATCACCACGTCGGCGTCCCGCGTGGCCTCGATCACCTTCTCCACCGGCTGGAACTTGAGCTGGTGGTATTCGAACTCGACCCCGAGTTCCGCCAGCCGCTCTTCTTCCCACTTCAGGTCCGGCTCGATATAGTCGGTTACGACGACCTTCATGCTTCTCCCCCTTGTCCGGTTCACTCCGTCAGGCTGACTCCAGCCGCACCGTCCGGCCGCTCTCGGCGGACCGGTAGATCGCTTCCACCACTTCCAGCGCCCGCAATCCATCCTCGCCGGTGATCGCCGCCGGGGCTCCGGCATGGATCGCCTGCGCCAGCTCACGCAAGTACTGCACGCCCATTACGCCCGCGTAGCCGGGCACGGGCTCCAACTCGAACTGAATCTTCTGCCGGGGCGAGAGGCCGAACTCGCCGGCGTCGCTGCAGACAAACAGCTCCTCCCGCACGCCCTCGAACGACGGGCTCCAGGAGAGCACGCCGCCGGTGCCCCGCAGGCCGAGGAACAGGTCGCGGCCGTGGGGATACGCCTCCGGCACCGTGTAGCTGATGTCGAGGCTCACCACCGCGCCGCGGGAGAAGGTGAGCAGAGCGAAGGAGTTGTCCTCGATGTCGAACTCCTCGTTCACCTTCACGTTCTTGCCGCTCACCTCGACGACTTCATCGTCGAGCAACCAGCGGAACAGATCGATCCAGTGCACGCCCAGGTTGTACATCGGGCCGCCGCCGCTCTCGGCCTTGCGCAGCATCCAGCCGGCGTTGCCCTCGATGTAGCGGTGCACCCGGCCCGCCGCGCACCGGCCCTCGCAGCCCACCACGCGCCCGAGGATCCCCGCGGCGACGTACTCCTTCATCCGGCGCGCCACCGGATGGCACCGCCAGACGTAGGGCGTCGTCAGGATCACCCCCGCCCTGCGCGCCGCCTCGATGGCGCCTCTGAGCGAGGCCGCCGAAGCCGCCATCGGCTTCTCCACCATCACGTGAACGCCGGCCTCGGCGCAGGCCGCCGCCGTCTCGGGGCAATCGGCATGCGGCAGAAAGATCGCCGCCAGATCGGGCTTCTGCCGCTCGAGCATCTCCCGCCAGTCGCGGTACGGCTTCACCGGGAAATCGGCGCAGAACTTCTCCAGCACCGCCGCGTCGGACTCGGCCGCCGCCACGACGCGATAGCCGCCCGCCGCGGCGAAACTCTGCATGTAGGCCCGCGGGTGCAGGTGCCGCAGTCCGATCAGGCCTACGGTCAGCTCACGTTCCGGATTCGCAGTCATCAGAACTTTCCGTCCCTGGTTTCGAAGTGCGTCGGCTTGCCTAGCGTCGGCCCGCCGGCCTGGATCCAGGCGGCGATCCACTCGATCATCTCCCGCGGCGTCACCGACGGGTAGCCGAAGAGTTGGTGGCAGCGCCCGGCGTTGTTCAGCAGCGCCGTCTCCGCCTCCGTCCCCTCGAAGACCGGCTCGACGCCGAAGATCTCCCCGAAGCGGTGGGCGATCCACCGCACCGAGAGCGTCTCCGGACCGGTGAGGTTCAGGATCAACGGAGGCGACTCGCAGACGGCGAAGCTCCGCAGGCAGACCGAGTTCGCATCCCCCTGCCAGATCACGTTCACCGCCGCCATGCCCAGCTCTACCGGCCGCCGCTCGTAGACCTTCTGGCCGATGTCGAGCAGCACCCCGTAGCGCAGGTCGATGGCGTAGTTCAGCCGCAGCAGACAGCAGGGCGTGCCGTATTTCCCCGAAAAATACTGAAACAGCCGCTCGCGGGCCAGAACCGACTGCGCGTATTCGCCCACCGGATCCGGCGGGTCCGCCTCGGTGGCCCCGCCCGAGGTCACCGGCACCAGCGGGTAGACGTTGCCGCTCGAAAACGCGACGATCTTCGCCGACCGGTAGCGCTCGGCCACCAGCGCCGGCACGTAGGCGTTCATCGCCCAGGTGAGCCACTCGGCCCCCGTCGAGCCGAACTTCCGCCCGGCCATGAAGATCACATGCTCGGCGTCCGGCAGCGCGTTCACGTGGCCGCGGTCCAGCAGGTCCGCCTTCAGCGTCTCGACGCCCGCCTCCTGCAGCCTCTTCTCCACCGAGCTGTCGGAAAAGCGCGAGACGGCGATCACCTTCACCTTCGCCCCCGCCTTCTCGGCCGCCCGCCGGGCCCGGATCGCCAGCGTCGGCCCCATCTTGCCGCCGGCTCCGAGCACCATGAGGTTGCCCGACATCGCGCCCACGGCTTCGACATCGCGCTCGTTCGGGGCGCTGAGGAGATCTTCGAGTTCCGCTTCGGTCCGAATCATGGCGCAGCCTTCAGAAGCAGTCTAGGTAGGCTCAGAGAGCCGTGTCAACCGGAAGTGCCAGTATACAATCCCTCTGTTTCACTATTCGCAACAATTGGCTTCGATTCGCCAAAACGCTTTCCGCCCGTCACCGGCCCGGCGGCCACTCGCGCCAGCGGGGCAGCGAAACCGTAGTCCGGTAGTTCGAGTCGTTGTACTCCGGGTTCCGGACGGGCGCATAAATGCGGCGGCCCTCGAACGGCCGGTCCTGGGTGTAGATCCAGACCTCCTGTTGGTCCCAGAGGATGATCTCGTCCCGGGGGTCGCCGGTGACGTCCAGCACCGTGAACGTATAGTCGGGGTGGCCGTCGTCGGGGAACATCACGACGCGGCGGAGATGCCCGTCGATCATGCCCCCTTCCTTCGGGTTGCCCGAGAGCATGGCGAACTCGACGCCGTCGCCCCGCCAGTTGACCGGCAGCACCGGGCTGCCGGTATGGATCGGCTCGGCCTGGGCCACGATCTCGCCCTCGTAATTAAATAATGTTACGATTCCAGGATTTTTCCAGAAATTGATAGTCATTAACTCGAGCCCCGGCACGTCCGGCCGGTAATTGGCGATCGAAGGCGTCTGAGCGTGGCCGATGCGCACGTGCTTCAGCAGCTTCCCGTCGATGCTGAACATCAGAAACCCTTCGTCCGAGCCGCAGGCGTAGACCCGCACCGGGCCGTCCTCGCGGCCCGAGAAGTTGCCCATCACAATGCCGTCGGCGTGGTCGCGCAGCTCGCGGTCGTGGCTCCAGAGCTGCCGGCCGTCGCCGTCCCAGAGGGCGTAGCCGATCGCCATCTCGTCCTTGCCGTCGCCGTCGATGTCGGCCGGGTAGGGGTAGTGGCCGAGCTGTCCCTGGCCCTTCCAGAGCAGCTTCAAAGCCTTATCGAAGATCCAGAAGTTGCGGTAGCGGTCCTTGATGAGGATCTCCCGCCGGTGGGGGTCCCCGCTGAAGTTGAAGAAGGCGATCGAGTCGCCGACCTCCATCTCGTAGGGCCGCATGCGGTTGTCCATAGGCGCTTCCGGCATCCAGGCCCAGGCTTCGAGCTTGCCGGTGGCGCCGTCGCGGATCTGGATCTTGAAGTCCTTGACGAGGATCACCTCGTTCGCCCCGTCGCCGTCGATGTCGTGGATCTGGAACGGCGTGTCGTGGGCGATGACGTCGTTGTAGGGATCGGGGCGGCCCAGCGACCAAAGCAGCTTCCCGTCGAAGGTGAAGGCGGCCAGCGAGGAGATGCTGGCGAAGGAGTTGCGGTAGACCTTGCGGACGTTCTGGGCGATGAGCATGTCGATCCGCCCGTCGCCGTCGAGGTCGCCGAAACGCGCGTTGCGCCCGGCGCCCCAGGGCGCGATGCGGAACTTCTTCCAGAGTTTCGGCTTCGGGTTTTCGGCCCGCAGCCGCGCGAGCTCCGCCTCCCGCGCCTCGATGCGCCGCCGGATTTCGCGCTCGTTCGCATCGCTCGTCGTAACCACGAAGTCCATGAACCGCGCCGGGACGTTCGCCGTGACGCCGGCCTTGCCTTTGAGAATCTCGCCGTCGTCGGCCTCGATGAGCAGCTTGCCGTCGATGTAGGCCCGGATGCGCGAACCCTGGTTCTCCACCCGCAGGGTGTAGTAGCGCTTCACGCCGTAGGGGAAGTCCGCCTCGCCCAGGTCTTTCCATTCGGCGACGCGGAAGCGCTTCTCGAGCGGCAGCCGCAGGCGCAGGAAGGCTCTGTCGCCGCCGGTGATGCCGAACAGGTAGTAGTGGCGGTTCGTGCGGTAGCGGAAGACCACGCCGGCCATGTCTTTCTTCAGCAGCGGCCGGACCTTGACCTCCACCGTGTAGTCCGACCACTCCGGATCCCCGACCACCATCGTCGGGTTCCACAGCTCCGGGTCGTCGTGCAGCGTGTGCTGCTCTAGATACGGCTTGCCGTCTTCGTCGCCGGCCAGCCAGGCGTCGTCGTGGCAGATGACCTTTTCCCAGGGATCCGTCGGGACGCCGCGGTGCGGCAGGTAGTGGTACTCCTGGATGGCGTTGGTCAGCCCCTTGATGGGAGCCGAGAATATGCGGGGCGGGAGCTTCGAGAAATCGTCGCGGAACAGCTCCGCCGCCGGGGCGGATGCCGCCGCGAGCCACAAGCAAGCGAAGACGATTCCGGTTGCGCGCATACCGCCCTGATTCTATACCCGCCGCCGTGGCGGGGAGCGCAGGCGTCCTGCCCCCTGCCGCCGGGCCGGATTGCTACACTTGCCTCGAATACAGGAGGTCTCATGAGCAGCAAACTCTCGCGCCGGGATCTGATCCGTGGTTGCGCCGCCGCCCCCGCCGCGGGGCTGGCCACCGGGGCGCAGGCGGCCGAACGGGCGCAGACCGAATACCGCACGTACTTCGGTGATCTGCACAACCACAACCAGGTCGGCTACGCCCGGGGCACGCTGGAGCGCACCTTCGAGATCGCCCGCAACCATCTCGACTTCTTCGCCTTCACTCCCCACGCCTACTGGCCCGACATCGGCTCCTACGACGGCCGGATCGAATACAAGTGGAAGAACGGCTTCATCGTCGCCAAGGGCCGCTGGCCGGACGTCGTCGAGCTGGCGCGCCGCTACGACGAGCCGGGCAAGTTCGTCACCATCCTCGGCTACGAGCGCCACGGCGCCGCCGAGGGCGACTATCACATCCTCTACCCGGATCTCGAGGGCGACTACGAGCTCATCGAAGACCTCGGCGAGCTGCAGCGCTTCGCCCGCAAGCGGGGCTGCATCCTGGTGCCGCACCATCCGGCCAACCGCCTCGGCCACCGCGGCATCGACGCGAGCAAAGTGGACCCCGCCGTCTCGCCCGTGCTCGAGATCTACTCGGAATGGGGCTGCGCCGAGCACGACCGCGCCCCCCAGCCCTACAAGCGCCACACCGAAGGCGGCCGCTGGACGCGCCATACCTTGCAGCACTACCTCTCCCAGGGCCTGCGCTTCGGCGTCGTCGCCAGCACCGACGACCACCTCGGCTACCCGGGGGCCTACCGCGAGGGACTGGCGGCGGTGAAGGTCCGCGAGCTGACCCGCGAGGCGATCTTCGACGCCCTCCGCAGCCGCCGCTGCTATGCCGTGACCGGCGACCGCATCGAGCTGGACTTCTTCCTCAACGGCCGCATCATGGGCCAGGAGACGGCCTTCTCTTCAAAGCGCCGCCTCGAGGCCGCCGTGCGGGGCTGGGACGCCATCGACCGCGTCGAGGTGCTCAAGAACGGCCGGGTGATCCACCGCGACTTCCCCATCGACCGCGTCCCCGGCCGCGCGAGCTGGAACCGGCCTGTCGTCGTGCGCTTCGAGTACGGCTGGGGGCCGTGGCCGGCCCTCGGCTGGAGCCGCACCGCCGACTGGGACTTCACCATCTCGGTGGCCGGCGGCAGGATCGAAGCCCTGCAGCCCTGCTTCGCCACCGGTCCGCTGGACGAGTTCCGCCGCGACAAGATCCTCCAGCGCAGCGAGCGGCACGTCCGCGTCCAGTCCTTCACCGCCCTGAAGCAGCAGGTGGACGACTACTCGCAGAAGGCCGTCGCACTGCGGATTTCCGGCTCGCCGGAGACGAAGATCACCGTCCAGTGCAAGAAGCCCCGGCCCTGCTCCCTGACGCAGACCTTCGCCCAACTGGCCGAGTCGAACGAGATGCTCTTCACCGCCCCGTTCCCCTGGGAGTCGGCCATGCTCCACCGGCTGGTCTTCTCCGAGCACTACGAGACCCGGTTCGAGCTCGAGGACGAAGGCGCGGGCGAGGCCGTGGACTGGTACTACGTCCGGGTCTTCCAGACCAACGAACAGATGGCCTGGTCGAGCCCGATCTGGGTGGAGAAGCGCGGGGCCTGAGAGCCGGCTACCGGAGCGCCGCGGCGACGGCGTCCCGCAACCGCCTCAGCCCGGCCGCCACGTCGCGGCCGAGATGCGCCCGCAGCGCCCGGCGGCCCCTATCCACCAGCACCTGGAAGTCGCCCCGGGCCTGGGCCGCCTTCACCACGCCGAAGGAATATTTGCGCCCCGGGATGCCGACGTAGACCGGATCGTCGCAGGTGATCTGCAGAAACACTCCGGTGTTGGGCCCCGCCTTGTAGGCCTGCCCGGTCGAGTGCAGGAACCGCGGTCCGAAGCCCAGGCAGGTAGCCGCGCCCTTCTTGTCCCGGACCAGGCGCCGGATGCCGGTGAGGATCTCCTCGTGCTCGGCGTTCCTCTCGACGTAGGCGAGCAGCGCGAAGTAGTCGCGGTAGCCGAGGCGGCCCAGGTGCGCCCGCAGCAGCCCTTCCAGCGTGCGGTCGCCCCCGGCCACGGCTTCGATGGTGCCCCGGTTGTAGACGTCGGCGTAGAGGGCGATCTCGCCGTCCCAGTAGAACGGTGATTCTTCGGGGAACCGCCCCTCGCGCTCGTAGGCGTCGGTCAGCTTCCTGGTCTCGGTCTTGGAGAACTGCACGTCCGGCTGGTCGAACGGGTTCACGCCCATGACGGCCCCGGCCACCGCGGTGGCGATCTCCCAACGGAAGAACTCCTGGCCGAGGTCGTAGACGTCGTTCACCGCGATGCGCACCACCGGCTGGCCGGCTTCTTCGAGCCGTTTCACCGCCGCGTCCTGCCGGGCGCTGGGCTTGGACTCGAGCCGCAGGTAGACGAACAGCCGGTCGTCGCCGTAGAGCCGCGGCGCGCCCAGCGGCTCGCGGTCCACCGGGATGATCGCTTTGCCGCGCTTGCCGGTCGATTCGGCGATCAACTGCTCGAGCCAGGCGCCGAGATCGAAGATGCCCGGCGAGGCGATCAGCGTCAGTTTGTTCCGGCCCTGGCCGGCCAGCGCGCCGAGGATCACGCCGAGCGTCACACCCGGGTTCCGCGCCGGCGCCGGGTTGCGGCAGGCATCCACCATCCGCTGGGCGCTCTTCAGCAACCGCGCCGTGTCGATGCCCATCGTGGCCGCCGGCACCATGCCGAAGTTCGACAGCGCCGAGAAGCGCCCGCCGATCTCCGGCACGCCGTAGTAGATGGCCCGGAACTCGGCCTCCTCGGCTTCGGCCTCGAGTTCGGAGCCCGGATCGGTGATGGCCACGAAGTGGTCGCCGGCGACCATCGCTCCGACCTCCTGCTTCACCCGGTCGTAGAAGTACTCCTTGAAGACCGTCGGCTCGAGGGTCGTCCCGGACTTGCTGGCCACCAGGAACAGCGTGCTCTCCAAGTTGACTTTCGCTTCGACGGCTTTCACCTGGGCCGGATCGGTCGAGTCGAGGATATGCAGATCCGGGTAGCCCGGGGCGCTGCCGAAAGTGAGAGAGAGCACCTCCGGACAGAGGCTCGAGCCGCCCATACCGAGCAGCACGGCGTGGGTGAAGCCGGCCTCGCGGGCGTCCGAGGCGGCGTGCTCGAGATGTTCGGCCCCCGAGAGCTGGTCGCCGACGATCCGGAGCCAGCCGAGCCAGTTGTGCTCGTCGCGGCCGGTCCACAGCGTGGCGTCGCGCTCCCAGAGCCTTCCCGTGCCCCGGGCGGCGTCCCAGGCGCGCAGTTGCTCACGCACCAGGGAAGCCAGCGGGCGGGGAAGAGTGTAAGACTGCGGGTTCAATGCGCTCATCGAATAGACTCCAATCCTTCAGGGTAGCGCTCTGCGAGGCTGTGGCACCCGCCTGGCCGCCGCGCCGGCGCCGGCTTCCCCCGGCTTCACCGGTACGCGAACAGCATCGAGTACATGATCAGGCAGACCATCGTCAGCCCGATGAACAGCGCCAAGAACCCGAACCGCCGCCACAGCTTGGCGGTAATGTCGGGGGGCGGGGGCATGAGGCACTCGTCGAGCTTGCCGCTTTCGACGAGCTGCCTGTACTCCCGCGGCCGGTCCTTCTTGAACTCTTCCAGCGGGACGCCGGTGAGGAATACCACCGTGTCCATCGGGAACTTCTCCGGCCGGAAGTGTGTGTTGAAGAAATGCACGGTGAAAATGAAGCCGGTAGCCAGCAGCGCCTCGTCGCTGTGGACGATGGTGGCGACGTTGATCATCCAGCCCGGCAACACCCGCGTGAACAGCTCGGGGAACCACAGGATGAGGCCGGTGGTGCCGATCACCGCCACACCCCAGAAGACGGCGAAGTAGTCGAACTTCTCCCAATAAGTCCAGCGGCCGTACTCGGGCCGCGGCCCCTTGCCGACGAACCACTTCAGCGAGGCGACAAACTCGCGCCAGTCGCGGCGGTTGAACACCATGCTCTCCTCGTTGAAGATGAACTCCCGCCAGCTCTCCCCGCCGGCCCGCTTCTTGCGGACGAGGTCGACCAGGTGCAGGCCGAAATAAGTGAACGTGACCATGGCGCAGAACCGGTGGATCCACCCGGTGGACTCGAAGCCGCCCAGCAGCCCGGATAGGAACTGCGCCCAGCCCGTATAGGAGAACTTCAGGATCATTCCGGTAAGCGCCAGGCCGAGGAAGCTGAAGATCACCATCAGGTGCAGATTCCGCTCGTGCCGGGAGAAGCGCCGCACGTACACCCGGCCGTGCCCGTCGCCGCTCTCGGCCTGCACCGCCTTGCGGAACTCGAGCGACCGCGGCAGCCACAACAGCGTGTGGACCCAGGAGACCGCGAACGTCCCGAGCAGCAAAGCGGTCATGCCCCAAAAGGCGAAGAACAGATAGGGATACTTCTCCGGGTCGTGGTGCGTGGCGTGCGTGAGGTAGCCGGCGAAGCGGCGGTGCGACTGCGGGTGGCACCGGCCGCAGGTCTTGACGATGTTCTCGCGGCTCAGGTGCGAGCGCGGGTCGCTCACCGGCAGAATGTCGTGGGAGCCGTGGCAGTCGTAGCACTTCGCCGCCCGCTCGAAACCCAGCCGCGACGTCTTGCCATGGAAGGTCTCGAAATAGCTCTCGGTGATCCGCTTGTGGCAGCGGCCGCACTGGTCCATGATGTGGAACCGGAAGTCGGTCCGGTCGGTGCGTTCGATGTCGTGGGCCGAATGGCACTGCTCGCAAGTGGGCAGTTCTTCCGGCGGCCGGTTGGATACCTTCGTCGAGTGGATGCTTTGCTCGAACAGCTCCATGATGCCGTGATGGCACCGGCCGCACGTCGATGCGATATTCGCCCGATTCACCGACGAGCGCGGATCAGCGGCCGGCAGTTCGCGGTGGGCCGTGTGGCAGTCGGCGCAGTTCGCGGTTACCGTCAGGCCGCTCTCGAGCAGCCCTTTCGCGTGGATGCTGTCCAGGTAGTGCTCCACCGGAGAATCGGTCTGCTCGTGGCGCCGCACGGCGGCTTTTTGGCCGGCGCGGTGGCACTGGGCGCACAAGGCGGGCACGTTACGGGAAAAGGTGGGTGACTTCGGCTGGCTCTTGCTCAAGATGCCGTGGGTCCCATGACAATCGGTGCAATACGGGGCGTCTGGGCTGCCCTTGGCATAGAGCTGACCGTGGATGCTCTCCTCATACTGGCTGACGATCTCGGCGTGGCAGATGGAGCAGTCCACCTTTTCGGCCACCGTGTCGCAGGGCCGGGCGTGGGTCGGCGTGGCCCCGGTGTGGCATTGCACGCAGGCGGTGCGGGAATGGCGCGAGCGGACAAGCTGGTCCTCGTGGACGAACAGGGAGATCGTCCGGCCGCCCCGGGTCACCGACAGATTCGGGTCGCCGTGGCAGCGCATGCAGTCGCGGTTCGCTACGCCCTCCTCGTAATAGACCTTGCGTATCTTGTGCGGCTCGTGGCAGTCCACGCAGGCCGGCACCACGTGGGGCTGCTTCTCCCAGAGCTCGCCCCGGATCACCTTCTGGTGCACGGCTTCGATATTGGCGTGGCACTGCTCGCAGGTCTGGGCGATGCGCTCCTTGCTGATCGAAGATCTCGGATCGGTGTGGGGCAGGACGAAATGGGCGGTATGGCAGCTCGTGCAGACGGCGGTGACCGTGAGCCCCTTGCGGAACAACCCCTCGCCATGGATCGAGTCCATGTAGTTGGTGAGGATGTTCGTCTGCGGGATCCGGCGGGTTTCCGAAACCGGCGTTCCCTCGCGGTGACATTGCCCGCAAAGCCGGGGAATCTCCATGACCGAGATCGGGGACTTAGGATCGGACTTCGGCCGGACGTCGTGCGTCCCGTGGCAGGTCTTGCAGCTCGGGGCCAGCCGATCGCCTCTCGCCGCCGCCCGTCCGTGCAGGCTCTGGGCGAACTGCTCCTGGATGTCGGAGTGGCACATGCCGCAGTCCACCTTCTGGAGCTTTTCGGGGTGGGGGAACTCCACATCCATCAAGTCCATGTGGCAGCTCGTGCACTCCAGCTCGGCGTGAGGCGAGGCGCGCAGCGCAGCCTCGTTGTACGGCGGCGGTACCCCGGGCTCGCGCTTTCCCGTCCGCCGGCCCGGCTCGTGGCACATGGCGCATTGCTCGGATCCCGGCAGCGGCTCCTGTCGCTGGGCAAGCCCGGTGACTACGAACACCAGCGCTGTCAGCCCCAACAGTTCCGCCCTTCGCATCATCAGCATCGCCGTCGCCTCGCGTGTTCGGTGCTCACCCGGACCGTGGCGTCTACGAAACGGCCAAACCAGGATATCCAGATGTCATTGTCATTATATATGGCGCTGATCACATTAGTGACATCAGCGTCCGCCCGAGGCCCCGGCATTGGGCGTGGACGGCGTGCCCGCGGCGGGAGGCCACGGGCGCGGGGTGAGCAGCATCGGGCGGGGAACGTCAGAAGACATAGCTGATTCCTCCGTGAACTCCCGCCGTCCGCCGGTTTCGAACAGCCACGGGCGCCGGTGCAGATAATTGGCGTGGTAGCCCACGACGGAGGCCACCCCGTTCGGGGCGAGCTCCCAATTGAAGCCGTACGTCTGCTGCGTCCGCCCGATGCTCAAAGCCGACTACCGCCCGATCTCGCTGATGTCGCGTTAGTTGAATCCGGGCGGCGTCCCCAAGGCGTCGGTGGGATCGAGCTCCAGGTTCCCCGGCGATCCCCCGCCGTCGTTGATCAGCCGGGGGCGGGTTGCGCAATCTCCCAAATTCCGATATAGTTTAGGATATAGGACATGGAGGGGCAGGGGAACTCGTACCATGAAGTACAGTAACCAGCTATGGAAACAGCGGCTCGCCGGCAGGCTCCCGGCACACCTGGCCGAGGAGATCGACGTATTCGAAGACGAGATCGAACTGCGCCGGCAGGGCAAGATCGACGAGCGGGTCTTCGCCGAGACCCGCCTGAGGCGGGGCGTCTACGGGCAGCGGTACGACAACGGCCAGCGGCATGACGGGATCACGACGCGGAAGCTGCCCTACCCGGAGGACAAGCCGACAAAGGGTCCCAATACCGTCTGGGACGCGCCGGGCATGCAGCGCATCAAGATCCCCTTCGGCGGCCTGAACGCCACCCAGCTCGAAGTGCTCGCCGAACTCGCCGAGGAGTACTCCGACGGGGTGGCCCACATCACCACGCGCCAGGACGTTCAGCTCCACTTCATTCATCTCGACGACACGCCGGCGATCATGCGGCGGCTGGCGGCGGTGGGGATCACGACGCGGGAGGCCTGCGGCAACACGATCCGCAACGTCACCGCCTGCCCTTATGCCGGCGTCTGCCGCGACCAGGTCTTCGACGTCACGCCCTACGCCAAGATGACGGCCTATTACTTGCTCGGACACCCCGAATGCCAGGACTTCGGCCGCAAGTTCAAGATCGCCTTTTCGGGCTGCAGCCGGAACCCGTGCGCCCTGGTCCGGATGCACGACTTCGGCGTGATCGCCAAGACCCGGGAAAACAACGGGCGCCTCGAGCGGGGCTTCGAGGCCTACGTGGGTGGCGGGCTCGGCGCGGTGCCCTATCAAGCGAAGCTCTACTCGGAGTTCCTGCCGGAAACTGAGCTGCTGCCGACGCTGGTGGCCATCGCCCGCCTCTTCACGCGACTTGGTGAAAAGCGCAACCGGAACCGGGCCCGCATCAAATTCCTGGTGGACAAGCTCGGTATAGAAGAATTCAAACGGCTGGTCGAGCAGGAGCGGGCGCAGCTTCCCGAGGACCCGCGCTGGAAGGAGGCGCTCGAGGAGATCCCGCGCTACCGGGAGGAACCGAGGCGGCCCGCCGCGCTGGTCGAGATCGAGCCCGCGGGCTCGGCGGAGTTCCGCGAATGGTTGCGCCGGAACGTCTACCGCCAGCGGCAGGAAGGCTATGCCGCCGTAACGATCGCCTTGCCGCTCGGCGACATCACGGCTGCCCAGCTCCGGCGGCTGGCCGACATCACGCGCAACTATACCAACGAGACGATCCGGACCACGGTGGAGCAGAACTTCCTGCTCCGCTGGGTAAGCGAGGCCGACCTGCCGGCGATCTACGAGGACCTCAAGGCGGCCCATCTGGCCGAGCCGGTGGCGAACACGATCGCCGACATCACCGCTTGCCCCGGAACCGATACGTGCCGGCTCGGCATCGCCTCCTCGCGGGGCCTGGCGGCGGAACTCCGCACCCGGCTGCTGGAGCGCCGCGAACCGCTCGATGAATCCGTGCGCGGCTTGCGCATCAAGATCAGCGGCTGCTTCAACTCCTGCGGCCAGCATCATCTGGCCGATGTCGGCTTCTACGGGGTGAAGCGGAACAAGGGCCGCTACGCGGTGCCGCATTTCCAGGTGCTGCTCGGGGGCCAATGGGGCGAGAATGCGGCGGCCTACGGCCTGGCTATCGGCGTCGTGCCGTCCAAGCGGGTGCCGGAGGCGCTCGAGCGGATCCTCGGCCGGTATCTGGCCGGCCGGCAGGACGGGGAGTCCTTCCAGGCCTTCATCCAGCGGATCGGGCGGGCCGAGTGCCTGAAGATGATCGAGGATCTCCGGGAGATCCCCACCCACCAGGCCGATCCTTCTTATTACGTGGACTGGGGCGACGCCCGCGAGTTCACCATCGGCGATCTCGGCGTCGGCGAGTGCGCCGGCGAACTGGTCTCGCCCACTGAGTTCCAGCTTGCCGCGGCCGAGCGCGAGGCCTTCGAAGCCCAGCTCCATCTCGAGAAGGGCGAAGCCGGCGAAGCGGCCCGGCGGGCCTACGAAGCCATGAAACGCGCCGCCCAGGCGCTGATCGCGCACCGGCTGGGCCGGGCGCCGCAAGATCCCGAGCAGGTGGTGGAGACCTTCCGCAAGCATTTCTACGACACGGAGCTGTTCTTCGACGCTTTCGCCCGGGGCAAGTTCGCCCAGTACTATTTCAACGCCCACAAGCGCAACGGCGGGCCGTGGGACGAAGACGCCGCTCGGAAGCAGATCGAGGAGGCGCAGTTGTTCCTCGAAGCCGCTCACGCCTGTTATCAGCGTCTGCTCGAACAGGAGCAGCCGGTGATTTGAAAGCCACGAGGAACCCGGCCATGGAAGTGCAGCACATCAACATCAAGATCTTTGCGCGGGAGCCCGCCCCGGCGGACCTTGCGGGCGCCATCCCGGTCTTTCACCGCTGGATCCAGCAGGACGCCACCGGCGAGTTGTTGATCGACGTGGCCGACTACCGCCACGTCCCCGAAGGCCCAGGCGTAATGCTCATCGCCCACGAGGCCCACTATTCGTTGGGGCCGACCGGCGGCCGCTTGGGGCTTCTTTACAACCGGCGCACGCCGGCAACCGGATCCACGCGGGAGAAACTGGAGCAAGCTTACTCGGCGGCGCTAGCGGCGTGCCGGCGCCTGGAGCAGGAACCGGAATTCCGCGGCTCGCTCGCCTTCGACGAGGGCGATGTCGAGGTGATCTTCAACGACCGGGCCCTGACGCCAAACACGGACGAAACTTTCGAAGCGCTGCGTGGCGAGCTGGAGGCCTTCTTCGCCTCCCGCTGGGGGCAAGGCACGTTCGTGTTGGAGAAAACGGGCGAGCCGCGGGAGCGCTTGACGGTGCGCGTGCGGCGGTCTCCGGAAACCGCGCTCAGGGCCTGACGACAGTCGGGCGCTATAATCCGCATATGGCCGCCTTGAGCGACGCCGGTGCGCCCTCGCTGATGGAACTGCGCCAGGTGCGCTGGACCGAACTCGAACCGCTTCTGGCCGAAGAGACGGCGCGGTGGCGGCGGCAGCTCGACTGGGATTTCACCCCCTCGGCCAGCCTCGTCCGGAGGTTCGTTTTTCTCCAGGCCCTCAGCGGCTATGCGTTGAAGATCGGCGAAGAGGTGGCCGGCTACACCTATTACGTCGCCGAGGAATCCAAGGGGTTGATCGGCGATCTCTACGTCGCCGAGCGGTTCCGCACCCGGGAGTTGGAAGACCGGCTGTTCGAGGCCGTTGTGGATTCCATGATCTCCTCGCCGGGCATCCGGCGGATCGAGGCGCAACTCATGCTGCTGCCGGAGACCCTCACCCGGGCGCTGCCCTATCCGGGCTACGTGAAGCGGTACCAGCGCGACTTCATGCTGATCCAGGCCGAAGGCGTACGGCGCCTGGAGCCGGCGTCGCCGCCCGCCCGCTACCGGATTCTGCCGTGGTCGCCGCGATTCCAGGAAGAGGCGGCGCAAGTGATCGCGGCGGCCTATCGGGGACACGTGGACGCGGAAATCAACGACCAGTACCAGTCGGTTTCCGGGGCCCGGCGGTTCCTTCTGAACATCGTGCAGTATCCCGGCTGCGGCTCCTTTTTTCAGCCCGGCTCGTTCGTCGCCGTGGACGAGCACCGGCGCGCCGTGGCCGGCCTGTGTCTGGCCAGTCTCGTCTCGGAGGAAGCCGGCCACATCACCCAGATCTGCCTGCTGCCGGAGGTCCGGGGCACGGGCCTCGGCTACGAGCTGCTGCGCCGGTCGCTCGAGGGCATCATCGCCCACGGCTGCCGCGAGGTGAGCCTCACGGTGACCGCTGCGAACACCGGCGCCATCGCGCTCTACGAGCGGGTGGGCTTCGTGACGCGGCACAGTTTCGCCGCGCTGGTCTGGGAGGGGTTTCAGTAGCCGGCGAGCGCCGGTCAGGAAGCGCCGGCCCGGGCCTCGGCGATCTCCTCGAGAATGCGCCGGGCCTCGGCGGCGGGATCGGCGGTGCGGGTGATCTGGCGGCCGATGACGAGGTAGTCGGCTCCGTTGCGGATCGCCTCGGCGGGCGTGGCGACGCGCTTCTGATCGCCCCGGGCGGCGCCGGGGCTGCGGACGCCCGGCGTGACGAGGGTCATCCCGGGGCCGGCGATCTCCCGGACGCGGCGGACCTCGAGCGGCGAGCAGACGACGCCGTCCATGTCCGCCTCCTTGGCTTTCCTGACGCGCAGCTCGACCAGCTCTTGCACCTCGCACGGGTAGCCGAGATCGGCTAGGTCTTCACGGTCGAAGCTGGTAAGCACGGTGACCGCCAGCAGCTCGAGCCGGGCGCTTCCCTTCCCCTCGACGGCGGCGCGCATCACCGGGCCGCTGCCGTGGACCGTCAGGAAACGCACGCCCGCGGCGGCGACCTGGCGGACCGCCCGTTTCACCGTCTCCGGGATGTCGTAGAACTTCATGTCGAGGAAGACGTCCCGGCCGGCGCCGACGAGTTCGCGGACGAAGTCCATTCCGGCGGCGGCGTAGAGTTCCATGCCGACCTTGTAGGCGGCGGCGTGGCCGCCCACGGCATCGACGATCCGGCGGGCTTCCTCCGCCCCGGGCACGTCGAGAGCCACGATGATCGGATTCTTCATGTCAGGTAGATCGACTTCTCCCGGCGCTCGACGACCCGCCCGATGCGGTAGGCGCCCGGATGCTTCTTCACCACCTCGGCGGCGCCGGCCTCCGGCAGAGCGGCCAGCAAGCCGCCGGAGGTCTGGGGATCGTAGAGGAGATTGAGGATTTCCTCGGCCAGCGACCCGGCCCCGGCCACGTCGCATTCGAAGAAGGAGCGGTTGTTCTTCAGGCCGCCGGGAATGGCCCCTTGCCGGGCGTACTCTATGGCCCCGGGCAGGAACCGGACGGCGGCGGCCTCGATCTCGCAGGAGACGCCGCTCGCCAGCGCGAGTTCGCGCAGATGGCCCAGCAGGCCGAAACCGGTGACGTCGGTGCAGGCGTGGACCTCGAGGCCGGCCAGGGCTTCGGCGGCGGCGCGGTTCAGCGTCTGCATGGAGGCGATCGAGGCTTCGACGTGGTCCGGGTGCGCGACGCCGCGCTTCAGAGCCGTCTGAACGATGCCGGTGCCGAGCTTCTTGGTGAAGACCAGCGCGTCGCCCGGCCGCGCACCGGCGTTGGTCCAGATGCGGTCCGGGTGGACGATGCCGCTCACCGAGAAGCCGAACTTGATCTCCGGGTCGTTCACCGAGTGGCCGCCGACGATGGGGCAGCCGGCCTCGCGCATCTTCTCGGCGCCGCCGGTGAGGATCTGCTGCAGCGTCTCGATGCCCAGCTTGGCCGGGTAAGCGACGATGGAGAGGGCCGAGACGGGCCGGGCGCCCATGGCGTAGATGTCGCTCAAGGCGTTGGCCGCGGCGATGGCCCCGAAGGTGCGCGGATCATCGACGATGGGGGTGAAGAAGTCCACCGTCTGCACCAGGGCGCACTCCGGCGACAGCTTGTAGACACCGGCGTCGTCGGCGGTGTCGAAGCCCACCAGCACGTTCTCGTCTGTCACCCGCGGCACGCCGCAGAGCACCTGGTCCAAGACCCTTGGACTCAACTTGGACGCTCAACCGGCGGCGCTGACGTGGGCGGTCAGCTTCTTCGCATCGCTCATCAGATTCCAGTGTAGCGGCCGGAGACGGTCGAGCGCGCCAGCACAGGCCGGGCGCCGGGGAAACAGGGGATCGCGAATCGAGCCTGGCTTAGACCCGCTTCTTGTAACGGGAGCCGGGCGGGTTCTCCCCGGTACCCTCGTAAGCGGGACGGGGCGCCGGTTTGTCGGTCAACTTCTCGGCCCTGGCGTCCCAGCACATGACCTTGCCCTGGCGGTAGGAATCGACGCCGAGCTTGATGGCGGTCATGATCTGGTAGCCGAAGTCAGGGCCGAGGCGGGGCGTCTTGCGGTCGCGCATCCGGGCCACCCAATCGGAGATGTGGTCGGCGACGATGTCGCGGCGGCCGACGGGGATCTCCTTGACGCCGCCGGCGGGGTCTTCCTTCACCGGGTAGAAGACGGGCTCGCGGTAGAGCTTCACCTTGGGGCCGTCGAAGACGATGGTGCCTTTGTGGCCGTAGATGACGGCGGGGAAGAACTTCGTAGCCGCGGCGTTGGCCATCGAGGCCGAAAGATTGATGTAGAAGTCCGGGTACTCGATGACGGTGGCGTAGGTGTCGGGCACCTCGCGGTCCTTGAAGACGTAGATGCCGCCGGAGCCGGTGACGCGGGTGGGGAACTGGGGGCCCATGGCGTAGAGCAGCGGGCCGAGGCGGTGGTAGAAGAGGTCGGTGGCGATGCCGCCGGAGTAGTCCCAGTACTTGCGCCAGCGGAAGAAGCGCTCGGCGCTGAAGGGGCGCTTGGGAGCCGGGCCGAGCCAGCGGGGCCAGTCGATGGTCTGCTCGTTGGCCTCCTCATCGACGTAGTAGTTCCACTCGCCGACCTTGGAGTTGCGCGAGTAGGTACCCTGGGCCCAGAGCAGGTCGCCGATCTCGCCGGCTTCGATCAGCTCCTTGGCGACGTGGTAGCGCAGGTCCGAAAGATGCTGGCTGCCGACCTGGAGGACGCGGCCGTACTTGTGCGCCGCGCGGGCCACGTCGCGGGCCTCTTCGACGGTGAGGGTCATGGGCTTCTGCAGGTAGACGTCCTTGCCCGCCTTCATGGCGTCGATGGCCATCTTCGCGTGCCAGTGGTCCGGGGTGGCGATGAGCACGGCGTCGATGTCGTCGCGGGCGAGCAGCTCCTGGTAGTCGATGTAGATGCTCTTCTCGGGCAGCCCGGCGTAGCGGTTCGCCCGTTCGCGGTAGCGCGAGTAGACGTCGCAGATGGCGGCGGCCTCGACGTCGCCCAGTTCCTGGCCCCGGCGGACAATCCTCCTCAGCATGCCGGTGCCGTTGCCGCCGGTGCCGATGTGGCCGATGCGGACGCGGTCATTGGCGCCGATGACGCCCTTCGCCGGATTGCCCATCACCGGGGCCGCGGCGCCGGCCAGCGCCGCCGCTCCAAGAAAAGCCCGCCTGCTCTTGTCCGTCTTCATGCTGGTCTCTCCTTCTCTGCGGTTGGAAATCCAAGGTGAGTATCTCGCCGCGGCGCGCGGCCTGTCAAACCGCGGGAGCAACGGGTACGATGGGAGTTCGCCCGCTGAATCCATGACCGAAGCGGTACAGGCGCTGAGCGACTTCATCTACGGCCGCATCCTGATCGTCGTGCTGCTGGGGGCGGGCGTCTACTTCACCTTCCGGCTGCGGTTCCTCCAGCTCCGGCACTTCGGGGTGATGTTCCGGGTGCTGGCGGGGAGCCGGAAAGCGGGCCGGGAGCACATCTCCTCGTTCCAGGCGCTGGCGACGAGCCTGGCGGCACGGGTCGGTACGGGGAACCTGGCGGGGGTAGCGATCGCGATTACGATGGGAGGGCCGGGAGCGGTCTTCTGGATGTGGATGGTGGCCCTGGTGGGCATGGCGACGACGTTCATCGAGTCCACCCTGGCCCAGCTCTACAAGGTGCGGGGACCGAAGAGGGAGTACCGCGGCGGGCCGGCCTACTACATGGAACTGGGGCTGGGCCGCCGGTGGATGGGCGTGGGGTTCGCGCTGGCGCTGATGACCGCCTTCGGGCTGTTCTTCAACAGCGTCCAGGCCAACACGATCGCCGCCGCGTTCCGGGAGTCGTTCTCGGCGCCGGCGGCCTGGACCGGCGTGGGGCTGGCGCTGCTGGCCGGGGCAGTGATCTTCGGCGGGCTGAAGGCGGTGGCGCGGTTCGCCGAAGTGGTGGTGCCCATCATGGCGGCAGGCTACCTGGTACTGGCCCTCTACGTGGTCTTCACGCACCTCGACCGAGTGCCAGGCGTGCTGCTGCTGATCCTCGAGAGCGCCTTCGGGCTGCGGGAAGCGGCGGCGGGGGCGGTGGGCTACTCCATCCAGCAGGCGATGATCAACGGTGTCCGGCGGGGGCTGTTCTCCAACGAGGCGGGCATGGGCAGCGCCCCGAACGCCGCCGCCTCGGCCGACCCGCAGCCGCCCCACCCGGCCTCGCAGGGCTATGTTCAGATGCTGGGGGTCTTCGTGGACACCCTGGTGATCTGCACCTGCACGGCGTCGATCATCCTGCTTTCCGGGGTCTACGATCCGGCGTCGGGGACGACGGGGATCGAACTGACGCAGCAGGCGCTCTCGGCCGAGGTCGGCCAGTGGGGCGGGCTGTTCGTGGCCGCGGCGGTCTTCCTGTTCGCTTTTACGTCGATCGTGGCCAACTACTCGTATGCCGAATCGAACCTGCTGTTTCTGAGCCGCAATCCGAAGCTGCTGCAGGGCTTCGGGACGGCGGTGCTGGGGCTGGTGCTGTTCGGCGCGCTGGCCGAGCTGCCGCTGGTGTGGGCGCTGGCCGACGTGGCGATGAGCCTGATGGCGCTGCTGAACCTGGCGGCGATCCTGGGCCTCTCCCGGATCGCGCTGGCGGCGGCCCGGGACTTCGAGCGTCAATGGGGCCGGGGACTCAAGCCGCAGTTCCGGGCCGAGGGACGGTTCGCGGGCCTGCCGCCGGGAATCTGGAACGCCGAAGGGGGTTGAATCCGGAGGGATGGTGGACTCGACTCCCAAGGTCACCGTGCTCATGACGGCCTACAACGAGGAAGCCTACATCGAGGGGGCGCTCCGCTCGGCGTTGAACCAGACCTTCGGCGATTTCGAGATCGTCGCCGTCGATGACGGCTCGACGGACGGCGCGTGGGAGCGGCTGGTGAGGGCCGGCAGCCCGCAGATCCGGGCGTTCCGGCAGCCGCACCGGGGCCGGGCCGAGGCGGTGAACCGGGCGGCGGCCGAGGCCCGGGGCCGTTTCTTCGCCTTCCTGGACGCCGACGACGCCTGGCACCCAGAGAAGCTCGCCCGGCAGATGGGCGTTTGGGAAAGCCACCCGGAGATCGACCTCGTCTTCACCCAGTCGGAATGGATCGGGGCGGACGGGAAGGGACTCGGCATCACGACGCGCCCCTGGGACGGGCCGATGAGCGCCCGGGAACTCTTCTGCGACAACGTGACGGGGAACGCTTCGAGCGTGATGGTGCGCCGGGAGGCGTTCGAGGCGGCCGGGGGGTTCGACCCGAAAATGCCCGCCTGCATCGACCTCGATTGCTGGGTCCGGATCGGGCTCTTGCGCGAGGGGAACCTATGGGGGATCCCTGAACCGCTGACGCTACACCGGCGCCACGACAACCAGATCACCGCTGACTGGCGGCGGATGCAAGCGGGGTGGAACCGGCTCCTCGAGAAGCTGGAAGGGCGATCGCCGGAACTGCTGCGCCATCGCCGAATCGCCACGGCGAACATGCGGCGGTTCTGGTTCGCCCTCGCCTGGCAAAGGAAGGAACGTCTTGCCGCCGCGAGCCATCTCGCCTGCGCCTTGCGCGGGGCCCCGTGGGCGATGTTTACCGACAGTCGCAACTGGAAGCTGACTCTCTGGCTGCTGCGTGGGCAGCTCCGGCCGCGGCGCACGGATTGAGACAGCTTATACATTGTGAACGCTCGCGAACCGCCGTACGCCGCCGGCATACTCGATCTCGACCAGGACTTCCGGGCGGACGGGACGGCCCCGCACCTCGCCAAGCACCGCCGTAGCCTCGATGAGCAGCAGGACTCCGAGGTGCGACAGGCCGGTGGCACCCAGCAGGCGGCGGAAGCGCGCCCGGAAGCGCTTCTCCACTTCGGAGGCAGCCTTCCAGAGGAACCGGGGCGGCCGGCCCGGGCGCTCTTCGAGTTCGGAGACGATGCGCCGGCAGTGGTTGCCGAGGGCGACGAGGGACTCCAAGGCGGTGCGGTCGGCCTCGAGTAGATGGAGGAAGTCCCGGTTGCCCCGGGCGACAGAAGCGGCGAGCCTTTGAGGCGTCCGGCGAAGCCAGCACTCGACGGTTTGGCCGGCGGCATCCAAGGCGCGGGCGAACGCGTCCCGAAGGCCGGGCAAACTGGAACGGGCCGAACGGCAGGCCTGCTGGACGCTGGCCGGATTCATCGGATCGTAGACCGGCTCAGATCGCTTGCCGCGGGGAGCCGGGCGCCCGGCGGCGTAGACGGCGAGAGCAGCGACGCGATCGCGATCTTCGAAGAGCCGAGGATCCTGAAGGATCAAATAGGGGAGCCAGCGCCGCAAGCGCTCTTGGACGCGGGTAGCGACCAGGGCGAAGAGAGACTCGTGCGACTTCGTGCGCTCCCTGGGAACCTCGCGCCAGAGCGCCGCGGCATCGGCGGGAATCGACACCGACCAGCGGGCGGCGACCGGCGCCAGCGGGAGTTCGTCCAGGGTCTCGGCCGAGAGTCCATACGCCTCGAGCAGCCGCGGCAAGGCCACGAGGCGCTGGGGGGCAGAAAGCCGGCGGCGGTCGGAGAAGACGATTCGGGACGCTTTCGCGGGGCTAGCACACACGCCGGCGGCGGCTCCGAGTACATGGAAAGCAGCATCGAGCAGCGGGGGCGGTGAATCCCCCGCGGGCTGGAGGCGCAGCAGGCCGGGAGCGGCAACGGTGACGCGAGACCGTTCCAGAACCCGCGACCGGTCCACCCAGCGCTTCTTGTCGAGGACAGGCAAGCGGAGCGCTACATCGATCTCCCCAGAAAACAGAGACCCACAGGTGGTCGCGAGGGGGCGGCGGAGCGTAACGGCCCCGGAAGAGATCTGGAAGGATTCCGCTGCGCCTTCGAACAGGATGCTGCCGGCGGCCGTGGCCATGTGCCGTGCAAGCTTCGCTGCATAGGCCCCGGCGACAGCTTCGGGGAGGGCGGAGCCGATCTCACGGGTCATCCGGTCGAAACAGGCGTGGGCGGCGGCGTGATCTTCCCGAGACGAGATGCGGCCGAGGTCGTTTTCCAGGGCGGCGCGCCGGGGTTCGGGAAGGGCGGAAAAGACCTGCCAGTCCCCCAGAGCCGCCGCCGATTCTTCCAGCGGACCGTCGAGGCCGAGCAGGAGCGCCCCCAGGCGGCCCGGCGCACCGGGGTGCAGGCTAACGCGATCCACTTTCAGACGGTGGACGGTGACCGGCCCGGCATCGGCCTTCAGAATCCGGAATCGGTCCCCGGGGGTGGCGGGATCGCGCTCGAGAAGGAACCCGCCGCCGATCTCGACCGAGACATCGGCGTCGGCGACGGGTCCGAGCCGGAAAGCAGAAACAGCGGCGCGGTTGCCGGACTCCTCGTGCAGCCAGCAGGTCTCCAGCGCGACCGTCAAGCGGGCAGACCAGGCGAGCCGGCAGAGGCGGGTGGGCGCAAGCGGCGCCGCGTGCCCGGCGCCGGGGAGGCCGGCAGAGGAGGGCGAAACGATTTGCTGCATGGATTCGCTCCAAGGGGCGCGGCCGCGGGATCGGGCCGTCCGGAAAGGTTCCGTCTGATTATACGGGCGGCGGGAGGCGAATTCGGCTTCCACGGCAGCGGAGCGGATCGCTGCGAAGACGCTAAGTAATTGATTCCAGGCGCCTGGAAGCCTGGTCGAGATTTTTCCCTCCGGCATGTGACCGGCGCCGGACCAGGTAGCGGTTGACCTCCTCGAGCGAGGCGAACAGGCCGGCGAAAGCGGCGCCGTCACGCCGGCGGAGCGGGGCCCCGGGACGGAAGTCGCGGAGCCGGAACTGGTCGGTGACGGCGACGACCGCCTCGCCCATGGGCCGGTACTCGTGCGTTCCTTGAGCGCGGGCCACGTCGCCGTCGATCCAGAGGGCGAATCCCATCGGCGTATCTCGTTCCAACGTACCGCATCCGAGCGGCGCGGCGCGGTGACGGCAAAGCGGCGGGAGCGGCGCAAATCGAGAAAACGGAGAACCGCTTTCGTGTCAATCGGTTGGCGGCGTCGGTGACGCGTCCCGCCGGACTGCCGTCACGCCGTACCGGCCCTCGAGAGGGCCCGGACTCTCCAGGCAGAAACGGCCGGTGGGTCCCACCGTCAGGATACCGCGCCGCCGGAGGAGGCCGCGTCCCGATGCCCGGCAAGGACTAGCGGCCGGTTGCGCTTGGCGATCGCGGAATGCTTGTGACTGGGAGATTCCGTTCGTGCGGGAGGTCTTGCCACCTCCGCCCCCCGGAGCCCTCGAGCTTCGCGCTGGCCGGTCTGGGCCTGCTGGCGCTCGGGCTGTGGAGCCGGCGGCGGAAGCGAGCCAGGTAGGCGGCCCATCCGAAGCCAAGCGCCGTCGATCCGGGGGGACACGGGCTGGGTCCTGCCGCGGCAGTTCACCGTCACCGGCGGCGCAAGGCGCCCGCCGCCGCTCCGCTGGAGGGACCGGCCTCTCAATTGCGGTTCCGGGGACAGGACGCCGGCCGCCGTCCACTGGGGACGCGAACGTACTAGTACCGCCTTGATCAGGTGACGCTAGTCCCCCTGCGTTCACCGCTGATATACTGTCTTACCTTGTACGACAGGACATTCAGACCTCTTGTCACCGAAAGGCGCGCGCTGCAAGGTGGGCAGACCCGCCCTGTGGAGGAGACGAGCGAAGGAGTCCTGTAGTCGGCAGACTCGAAGAGGAGGAGATGTCATCATGCGCTTCTATTCGGCAGCCGCAATTGCTTTCCTGCTGTTGATGGCGGGCGGTGGCGCAGCAGACGCGGCTTCCATCCTCACATTCGATGCCACCGGCCGCGGGTGGATCAACTCACGAGGACGCGACAACGGCACCTCGATGTACAACAATTACATCGCCGGAGGCTGCTGCCCGGGGCACGAGTTCCGCAACTTCTTCTTCTTCCAGCCGACGTTTACCGGCACGGTGACGGCGGCGCGGCTGCTGCTGGACGCGGCCGTGTACGAAAGTCCGGATCCGACAGAAACCTATCAGGTGACCTCGCTTGGGGCGAGTTTCGGGTTCAGTGACCTGGGTACCGGGACCCTCTACGGCAGCCTGGTCCTCGGCCCAGGGGATCCATTCCGAACCGTGGGCATCCCTCTGAACACGGCAGCGATCGCAGCGATCGTCTCCGGGCAGACGTTCCGCGTCGGAGGCAGACTGACGACGTACTCGGGACAAACCAGCCAAGACGAGGCAGTCTTTTGGGGTTCGGGGTTCCGAGAGCAGACGCGTTTGGAGTTGACCCTCAGCGACACGGCGATTCCCGAGCCCTCGAGCTTCGCGCTGGCCGGTCTGGGCCTGCTGGGCCTCGGGCTGTGGAGCCGGCGGCGGATGCGAGCGCGGTAGCGGCGGCAGGCGGCCCGCCGTCCGGCAGGCAGAGAAACCCGGACAACCAACAAGAAGCAATCTACCGGTCCGCGGCCGCGGGTTCCTCCACCCGGAGCACTCGATCCGCGCGGACCGAGCGCAGGCGCTGCAGCCGGCCCGAGGGCCAGCGGATCTCGACGAGATCGGCGGTCTCGGCCGGTCCCAGGCCGAAATGCAGCGGACCAGCGCTGGCCGAGCCGTAGCCCATGCTGGTGGCGACGTGGTTGTACTGCGTCCCTGCCGAGGTAACTACCTTGACCACGGCGCCGACCGCGTCGCGGTTGCTCTTCGTCCCGACGAGATCGAGTTCGAGCCAGTGATCGCCGCCCGGACTGTCATTGATCCAGACTTCGGCGGGGGCCTTCAGAGCGGAGACGACGACGTCGATCAAGCCGTCGCCGTTGAAGTCGCCGAAGCCGGCGCCGCGGTGGCGCTTGGGCGGTTCGGCGGTGAAACCCGCCTCGCCGGTGAGGGCTTGAAACCGGCCATTGGCGCGGTTGCGGAAGACGGTGTTGTGCTGCTCGATGGTCCACTGGCCGCGCATGTCGGGGCTCTGGACGTGGCCCCGGGAGACGAAGAGGTCCTTCCATCCGTCATTGTCGAAGTCGAACAGGCCCGGGCCGTAGCCGGCCATGGAGTTGGACTGGAAGGCGAGGCCGCTGCGGTTGGTGAGTTCCTCGAAAGAACCGCCGCCGGCGTTGCGGAACAGGGGGAAGGTCTCGCCGTCGAGGGCGACGAAGACGATGTCGGGGCGGCCGTCGTTGTCGAAGTCGCGGAAGTCGGCCCCCATGCCGGAGATTTCCATGGCGTGCTCGGGCAGGGCGACGCCGGCCTCGAAGGCGACTTCGCGGAAGCGCAGGCGGCCGAGGTTCTCGAAGAGGAAGTTGAACATCTTGTCGTTGGTGACGAAGACGTCCACGTCGCCGTCGCCGTCGTAGTCGGCGGCGGCCCCGCCCATGCCCTTGCCGGGGTGGGCGCGGATGCCGGAAGCCTCTGAGACGTCGGTGAACGTGCCGTCCCGGTTGTTGTGGTAGAGGCGGTTGGGCGTGGCCGGGTAGTACTTGGGATGGCAGTAGCCGGGGCAAGGCTTTTCGAGCTCGGGCGCCCAGCGCAGGTAGTTGACGACGAAGAGATCGAGCCAGCCGTCGTTGTCGAAGTCGGCCCAGACGCCGCCGATGGCCCAGAGGGGGCCGAACTCGGGATCCTCGGCGCTCAAACCCGCCTCACGGGTGATGCCGGTGAAGGTGCCGTCGCCGTTGTTCCGGTACAAGGTATAGCAGTGAACGCCGCCGACGAAGAGGTCCTTGTCGCCGTCGTTGTCATAGTCAGCGACGGCGGCGGCGGTGTCGTAGCAGGAGCCGTGGAGGCCGGCCTGTTCGGTGACGTCGGTGAAGCGGCCGCGGCCGTCGTTGGCGAACAGGCGGTCCCAGTGCTCCGGCGAGGTCTTACGCAGGCCGGGAAGCGGAGCGCCGTTGGTGAAAAAGATATCGAGGTCGCCGTCGTTGTCGTAGTCGAAGACGGCCAGGCCGCCGGCCATGGTCTCGGGGATGAAGGTCTTGCCCTGCTCGCCGTTCTCGAGGGTGAACGGGATCGGCGCGTAACGGAAGTGGATCGGGCCTGGCTGCGCAAAGAGGGTGGGCGCGGCCAAGGCGGCGGCGAGGCAGATCAGGACAAGTGCAGGCCTCATCGAACAGTGAAGGCGAAACGTTTCTCAGCGGTCGCGGCGCCCTGACGGATGGCGACCGTGACGTCGTACGCCCCGGGGGTGAAGCTCGCCAAGGGCATCGAGGCGATATAAGGGATCCGGCCGAACTGATCGGGCTCAGGAAGCGGAGGCCGGGCGCGGCCGGCGAGCGCCCCCTGGCGGAAGAGCTGGATGGTGAGCTCGGGTTTCGCCGCCGAGGAGGGGTCCGGATAGATGACGAAATAGAAGGACAACTGCCCCTGGCCGCCGGCGGAGACGACGCGGTCGAGGCTGGGGATCACTTTGCCGTTGTGGAACCGGAGCGGGTCGTGGTCCGCTGAGGACGGCGTGGCGTGCAGGGGCGGGTCGACCCGGCGGATGAGGACGATGTCGCTGAGGCCGACGCCCGGCGGCGGGCTGGGCAATTCCATTGATGAAATCGTGACCCCTAGCTTGGAACTGCGGGCGTCGCCGGCGGCGGCCTCCATCGTGTAGCGCCCGGGGGGGAGGGTGACGTGGCCCGTATAGATGAAGTTGCCGGCCCGGAAAGCCTCGAGCTTCTCCGCGGGGAGATCGAAAGGCACCTCGCGGGTGAACTTGCGCAGGAGTCTACCGGCGGCGTCGCGAAAGACGATGACCAGCCGGACGCCGCCGCGGTAGCGTTTCGTGGATGGGTCCTGGGCAAGGGCGAGATTCTGCAGCGGCACCTCGGTCTCGAAGGCGCAGCGGACGGCTTCCCCGGCGCCACCAAAACGGAACCAGGCGCTGCGGAGCGCGAGCTCGGTCGGCGGCGGGTCGGCGGACAGGGCCTTCAACAGAGGAACTTCGTAGGGGAACACAGCCTCGGCCAACTCGGGCGGCATGGCGAAATAGCCGGAGCGGCTCTGGACGGTGACCTTGGGACGGGCGATCTTCACCTCGAGCCGGCGGAAGCGGCCGTCGAAGCGCGGGTTGGAGGGGCGGTAGGTCAGCTCGTAGTAGGAATAGACGTCCTCGATGAACCTCCGCACCGGCTTGCGGAGATCGTTCGAGTTGGCCATCAGGAAACCGCCGGTGGAGACGGCCAAGGTTTCCAGGTTTCCCTGAGTGTTGCTGTGGACCGAGTCGAGGACGGTGTCGGTCGAGACCATATCCCCGCGGTTCAAGATCCCGGTGCGGTTCCAGCCGGCGCGACGGCCGGCCTTGGCGGCTTCGGCGAGGGCGTCGGCGTTGCCGCTGAGCAAGGAGGAGGTGATCAGCCCCCGGGCATCGACGGCGTAGAAGGCGACGTTGGCGCGGTTCGCCTGGCCGACCAGGGCCTCGAACTGCTGCATCACGTCGTGAGGAAGCTGGAGACCTTCGGAGAAATAAAGCACGCTCTTGCGCCCCGGCAGCGACTGCTGGCCCTTGACCAAAGCGAGCAGCGCGGTGAGGGAGCTGTTACCTTGCTGCTGACGCGAGAAGCTCTGCGAGAGCTGGATCATGGCCTGGACAGTGCGGTTGACGGCGGCGGCGGTGGCGGCGGCGCCGATGGCGCTGGCGTCGGAAGGTCCGCTGGCTTCGGTGGGTGCGCCGGCCGTGGATGCGGCTTCGGCGGCGCTCATGCGGCCGAGGCGCTCCAGCGAGAGATCGCTGGTATCGAACTGAGGCGCGGCGCCACCGGTGGCGCGTTCGACGGCGGCCCGCAGCTTCTTGCGGTCGCGGGTGAACGGCTGGAGGATCCCCAGGCTGTGGTCGATGCGCATGACGGCGTAGAAGGTACCGGCGCCGGACTGCTGCCGGAGCAGATCAAGAGCGGCCTGCCGGGCCAGCCGGCGGCTCTGTTGGCCCAGGCGATCAAAGACCAGCGACACGAGGCGGATCTGGCGCAGGGGGTCGAGGCGGACGGTCTGTCCCTGGACCATAGCTTCGCGGCCCTGGATGAGGCGAAACGAGGTAATCTTTTGGGGCTCGCCGTCCTCGAAGACTTGGATCTCCTCAGGCCGGAGGTCGCGCACGAAGCGTCCTTTCTTGTCGCGGACGATGAGGTCCACGAGGATTTCCTCGGCGGTGGCGCGGATGGTGACGTCCGGCGGCGCCGGGGTTTGCGGCCACGCCGGGGGCGGCACGGCCAGGAAGGCGGGGATGACGACTGCCATGAAGCCTTTCATCGGATTCCTCCGAGTCAATGAGCCGCCTTCTGTTCGCGCTGCTGCGCTTCCAACTCCCGCTTTCGCTTCTCAGCGGTGAGTTTCATGATCAGATCCCGTTCGCGCTTGCCGTCCTCTTTGCGTCCCAGCCGGTAGTAGACGGTGGCGAGCTGGGCGTGGGCCTCGATGAAGCCGGGCGCATCCTTGACGACCGACTCGAGGCGTTCGCGGGCCTGCTCGAAGTTGCCGAAGGCGACATCCAAGCTGGCCATCTGGTAACGGGCGGTGACGGAGGCGGGCCGGAGTTGAAGGGCGCGGCGGATGTAGACGGCGGCTTCGTCGAGTTTGTGGTCGACACGCAGCAGCGCGCCCAGGCTGAGGTTGGCGTCGAAGTCGTTCGGGTCGAGAGCGAGCTGGCGGCGGAAAGCCTTCTTGGCGGCTTCGGCGTCGTCGTTCTCCATCTTGGCCCGGCCGTAGAGGGACCAGACGCCGGGAAGCTTCGGGTTGAGCTCTGCGGCCTTCTTGAGCGTCAGCTCCGCGGCCTGGTAGTCGCCGGCCTCGAGCTGCGCGGCGCCGATGAGCATGTTCAGCTCGGCGGTGTCGCCCTGGCGCATAAAACGCTCGATGATCCGCTGTCCGGCCTCGACACGGCCGTCACGGATCAAAGCGGTGCCGAGCAAGTAGGCGACGGTGCGATCCTCGGGATCCTTGGCCGCGGCGGGCTGCAGGAGGCCAATCACCTTACTGTTTTCGCCGAGGCGGAGGTAGGTATCGGCGAGCAGGTAGAGGGCCTGCTTGTTGGCGGGATCCCGGGAGTGGACTTCGGCGAGCTCGCGGGCGGCGCTCTGAAGGTCCATTCGCTTGTAGTAGGCCAGCGCGAGGTTGAGGCGGACGGCGGTATTGCCGGGAGCCAGGTCCAGCGCCTTACGGTACTGCTGAATCCCCTCGTCGAAACGTCCGAGTCTGACGAGGGCCGCTCCCAAGTTCGAGCGTGCGGGGACGAAGTCCGGCCGGAGATCGAGAAACTCTTTGTACTTCTGAACAGCGGCCTCCAGCCGGCCTTCTTTGTGAAGACGGATGGCTTCGGCATAGATCGGGGCGGGATTTGGGAGTTGGCCCAGGAGGCCGGCGAGACCCACGACCGCAACAGCGGGCAGCATCCTTTTCCAGCATACTACAGCGCCGGGCGAGAGGCCCTCGGGCGGAGGTCTATACCCATCAGATACTCCTATAAGAGATTGACTGCAAGAAGCTTAATCACCTGAATACCCCAGAGCCCTTTTCTCAGGCGGCGGGGCGTGTTAACCTGAACTTCAGTCCGATGGACGCGGCGAAATCAGTTCGAGTGGTTCGGTTCGGAGTGTTCGAGGTGGATTTCGGCAGCCGGGAACTGCGCAAGGGCGGAATTCGGATCCGGCTGCAGGACCAGCCCTTCGAGGTGCTCGAGGCGCTACTGGAGAAGCCGGGTGAAGTGGTAACGCGCGAGGAGTTGATCGGGCGGATCTGGGGCGCGGAGCCTCCGGCGGACGTGAACGCGAGCTTGAACAAAGCAGTCAATAAGCTCCGAAACGCGCTGGGAGATTCGACCGACAGCCCTCGGTTTGTCGAGACTCTGGTGAAACGGGGATACCGTTTCCTGGCGCCGGTGGAGGTGGTTGAGACCTCGCCGCGGATCCCGGAGCCGGCGCCGGCGGTAGAGAAGGAAGCACCTTTAGCGATTGAAGAAGCTCGCCGGAGACCGAAGCGGCGACAATGGATGGTTGTGGCGGCAGTGCTGGCGGCGACGGCGGTCGCGCTGTCCGGCTGGTGGGTGATGCGGCCCTCGGCGCCATCGGTGCTGCGGTATCGCCAGTTGACCTCGGACGGGCTCGAAAAAGCCGGCCGGGTGGTCTGCCGGGGGGACCGGGTTTACTTCTCGGAGTTCTACGGCGGCCGGCTGACCATTGCCTGGGCACCGGTGGAAGGGGGGCGGACACGGCATGTGGCGTCCGACTCACACCCCCCGGAAAACGTATTTTTGCTGGACGTCTCGACGGACGGCGGCCGTGTGCTGGCCAAGACCACGGCGGGGCCGGGGGCGGAGCTTGCCAGCGGGCCATTGTGGGTGATCACGGTCGCCGGCGGCCCCCCGAGGCGGCTCGGGGAAGCGATGGTTACGGACGCGCGGTGGTCGCCGGACGGCCGGCGGCTGGCCTTGCTGACAGGGGATGGGCTCTATGTTGCGGACAGTGACGGGGGCAACGCACGGCGGGTGGTGACCAAGCCGGGACTGAATTACGGGTTGGCCTGGTCGCCCGACGGCGCCCGGTTGCGGTTTGTCTCCCAACTCTCCCGAGTGGGTCATCCCACCCTGTGGGAGACCACTGCTGAAGGAGCCAAGCTGCACCCGGTGCTTCCTGAGTGGGGGCGGGAGCAAGGAGAAGGGAGCTGGACGCCCGATGGACGCTATTTCATCTTCCAGTCCCCCCCGGACTCCACCTTGTGGGCGCTGCGGGAAGAAAGCGGTGCCTTCGGCGCGAACACCGCAGAACCGCGTCCGCTGACGACGGGCGCTATCCGCTTCAACGCTCCGACGGCGGATCCGGCGGGCAAGGTGCTGTGTGCGATTGGAGGGGTGCGGCGGGGCGAACTGTATCGCTGGAATCTCCAGACGAAGCGATTCGAGAGATTCCTGCCGGGGCTTTCGGCGGACCAATTGGACTTCAGCCGGGACGGCAAGCGCATCACCTACGTGACTTATCCCGAGGGAGATCTTTGGTGCAGCCGGGTTGACGGAATGGAGCGGCTCCAGCTCACCTTCAGTCCGATGCAAACCTACCTGCCACGTTTCTCGCCCGACGGAGAACAGATCGCGTTCATGGGGCGGACACCGGGCCAGAAGTGGAAGATTTACATCGTGGCTTCGACGGGAGGCACTCCGGTGGAACTGCTGCCGGGCAAAGGCCCGGAAGCGGATCCGAACTGGTCGCCGGACGGCACTCGGATCGTGTACGCCCCGTTCCCGTGGGACGTACCGGCCGAGGAAACCGGCATTCGGATCTTTGATTTCGCAACGCAACGGTCGACGCTGTTGCCGGATTCCGAGGGGCTCTTCTCTCCGCGCTGGTCGCCCAACGGCCGGTACATTGCGGCGCTCCGCTCGCCAGCGCCGGGACTCATGCTTTACGACATACGCCGACGGTCGTGGCGCAAGCTGAGCGACTGGATGGTGGGGTTTCCGGCCTGGTCGAGCGACGGGACGTCCTTGTTTGTATACTCCGGCACGCAGCAGGTGCCCGTGGGCATCTACCGCGTGCCGATCAGTGGCGGGCCGCCGGAGGTGGTGGCGCCGCTGGCGGGGATCCCAGTGCTGGGGATCGGGGGGCCTTACGGGTTCTCGCTGGGGCCTGGCGATGAACCGATCGTGCTCCGGGACGCCGGTCTCCACGAGGTCTACGGGCTTCAAGTGAAGCTGCCCTAGATCTTCCGGCCGGGTAGAAAGATTCCCGAGACATACTCTCTTAACACATTGATAATAAAGATCTTATCAAGAAACATATCCAGGGGCTGAAATTTCCTATTGACAGCCCAGGCGTTTCGGCCCTAGAATAAATCGTCGTTCTCGGTGCGTTCGATCTGACACGAGAAGGGGTAACAAGTTATGAGCATAGTACTCAGGTATCGTTGGGGGACCCTGATGCTTGCGGGGCTCCTCATGATTTTCTGCCTGGCGCCGGCGGCGGCACAGCAAATCACCGGTTCGTTAACGGGTGTAGTAGCCGACTCGACCGGAGCTGTCATTCCCGGCGCCTCAGTGGTAATGACCAACGAACTTTCCGGGGACACCCGGAGAACCGAAACGAACTCTGACGGCTATTTCTCGATCACCGGCGTGATGCCGGGCACGTACACAGTCACGATCGAGGCGCAAGGTTTCACGACGTACAAGGTGGAGGGCCTGGAGTTCACCTCGGGAGACAAACGGACGCTGGGGCAGGTGACTCTCGATGTCGCACCAGCGACCGAGCAAGTGACGGTGACGGCGGCGGTTGAGGAGCTGACGCCGGTGGACTCGGGCGAGAAGTCGATCGTACTGACCACCCAGCAGTTCGAGGACGTGGCGATCGTCGGCCGGAGCGCCGCGGAGTACATCAAGATTCTTCCCGGGATGGTGCCGATTTCCTCGGGCATCGAGAACCGCCCGGGCTTCAACGGCGAGAACATCGGCATCAACGGCAACGGCGACGGTGGCAAGCAGAGCGCCATTGGGAACTTCTCGGCCAACGGGACCCGGGAGAACGCTCTGGACATCACCGCCGACGGAGCGCAGGTCTCGGACCCGGGATGCAACTGCGCGAACCCGGTGAATCCGAACCCGGAGATGATCTCCGAGCTGAAGGTCCTGCAGTCGAACTATTCGGCCGAGTACGCGAAAGGGCCGGTAGTGATCAATACGATCACCAAAGCCGGAGGCAAGGACTTCCACGGGGCGGCGTATTTTTACGCCCGTCACTTTGCGTTGAACTCGAACGACGCGCTGAACAACGCCAACGCACAAAAGCGCCCCAGGAACAAGTACTTCTTCCCGGGCGGCAACCTGGGCGGACCGGTGCTGTTGCCGGGGACGAACTTCAACCGCAACCGGGACAAGATGTTCTTCTTTGCCGGGTATGAGTATTTCCGTCAGCGGATTGACACGGGCCTGTTGCGCTCGGTGGTGCCGACGGCGGCAATGAAGCGGGGCGACTTCAGCGACGTGGGCTATCTGGCGTCTCTGGCCGCGGCGGCCCCCGGGGCATCGAATCCGATCGACGGCATGTTCCCCGGCGGCATCATTCCTCCGAGCCAGATCGATCCAGGCATGGAAGCAATCCTGAAGCTGGTGCCGGAGCCGAACGTGGATCCGGCCGGAATCGGCGCCGGCTTCAACTGGGTGAAGGTGTTGGAGCTGGACCAGAACATGCACCAGTTCGTGACGCGGGTGGACTACTCGATCTCGGACTACACGAAGCTATTCGTGCGCTACAACCTGCAGCGCGAGCTCCAGCCGTTCCCGGTTCAGCTCTGGTGGCGGAATCCCGGGGCGGTACCGATGCCGACGCCCATCGAAGGCCGCAACCGCAGCGACTCGATCGGGTTCAACTTCACCAAGGTCATCAGCCCGACGATGACCAACGAAACGGTGTTCGGCTACACCTTTGTTGATTTCCCGAACGCCTACAAAGACCCCAACAAGATGATGCGGTCCACGGTCGGATTCCCGTATAAAGGCATTTTCAAACAGGATCCGAAGATCCCGGGCTTCCTGTCGTGGGGCAACCCGACGGCGGGGATGTGGCTGCCGGGAGGCATGGACCCGGTGCTGTTCGCCACCAAGCACCTGGTGACGCTGACGAACAACACGAGCAAAGTGATCGGCACACATACGCTGAAGTTCGGCGGCTACTGGGGCTGGACCATCAACAAGCAGCCGGGCAACGATCCCTCGGCGGGCCTGATGCTCTTCGCGACCTGGCACGGCAACACGACGAACAACATTCTGGCGGACATGGTTCGCGGCGTAGCCTTCAACTACAGCGAATTCACCAAAGCCATCGTCCGGGACATGGGCTGGCAGGAATACGCCGGCTTCGTGCAGGACAACTGGAAGGTGACGCCGACTTTCACGTTAGAGCTCGGTCTGCGACTGCAGCACATGCAGCCGTGGACGGCGCGCAACGGGATCGGCATCGCGACGTGGGTACCGGCGGACTACAACCCGGACGCACCGGCCGCGGATCTGCCAGGCGTGAACTGGCACGCCAAGAACAAGAACATCCCGCTGGCGGGCTGGGCGACCCGGGGCATTTTCTGGGCGCCCCGCGTCGGGTTCGCCTGGGATTTGTTCGGCACCGGCAAAACAGTCCTCCGGGGCGGCTTTGGAACCTTCGTTTACCACGACCCGCAGTTTGCGGCCGGGGCGATGGACCTGCCGGCTGGCTTGCGCAACACCACGATCTGCTGTGGCGTGAACATCTCCGATCTGGACAACATCTCAGCGGAAGGCAATCTGGTCTTCAACGGTGAGGTCGTAGACAGCAAGGACGACAGTCAGCCGACGACGCACACCTGGAATGTCACGATCTCACAGCGTCTTCCCGGCCGTACGTTGTGGGAGATTTCGTACGTGGGCAACAGGAGCACAGCGCTCGCCTTGCGGGGCGGCCTGGTGGACATCAATCAGGTTCCGCTTGGCGCGATGCTGAACGATCCCACTGCAGATCCGAACAACTTCCGGCCGATACCGCAGTACGGCACGCTTTCGCTGCAGCGCCACGGTGCGTATTCGAACTACCACGCCCTGCAGACGACGCTGACCAAGCAAACCGGGAGGGTGAACTTCACCTTCTCTTACACCTGGTCGAAAGCGCTCGGCATCGTGGACAACGTGATCGACGCGCTCAACCGGGATGCCAACTACGGACCGCTCGGTTTCGACCGCAGCCACGTGATCGCCGGCAGCTATGTAGTGAAGCTCCCGGACGCGGTGAAGACCGGCAACGCCTTCGCGAAAGGTCTGCTGAACGGATGGCAAGTCTCGGGCATCGTCCAGTGGTCGAGCGGCATCAACCTCCAGCAGGCGCAAGGCGCCGCAGGCGTGAACTTCAATATGAACGCGCCGTTCCCGGGCGGCGGCCGCACGATCAGCGGACCGGACATCGTCGGAACCAATGCGATCAGCCCCCAGCCGATCTTGACCTGCGATCCACGGAAAGGATTGGCTGACGGGCAGTATCTGAACGGCGCCTGCTTCGCGCCGCCGGTTCCCGGCCAGAACGGCCAGCCCGGCTTCAACGGAGCGGTGATCATGCCATATATGCAAGGTCCGGCGTTCTTCAACACCGATCTGTCGATCTTCAAGACGTTCCGGGTCGGTGAGTCCAAGAGCCTGGAGTTCCGGGCCTCGGCGTTCAACTTCCTGAACCATCCGGTGCGCTCGTTCATCAGCGGCGATCAGAACCTGCGGCTGACGTTCGACGCCAACGGCAAGGTGACGAACCCGAGGTTCGGCTATGCCGACTACAAGGTCGGCAAGCGGATCATCCAGCTCGGGATCAAGTTCCGGTTCTGACCTCACCCCCGACAACCCCTGGCCTAGTGAAGGACGGGCGCCGAAAGCGCCCGTCCTCTTTTTTTCTCCGCCTTCTGCTAAATTGAGACCGAGGCGATGCGATTGGCGTATGCAGTTCTCTGGTGCGTGATTCTGCCGGCGACCGTGGCAGCGGCAGCGATGGACGCCGCGGCGTTGGCCAAGCAGGCCCAGGAGGCGCGGGAGTCCGGCCGGCTCGAGGAATCGATCGAGCTGTACGGGCGGGCGTTCAGAGCGGGCCTGTCGGATCCGGAGGCGCTCTGGTACCAGGGGCTGAACTTCTACGACCTGGACCGGTACGCCGAGGCCGAGGAGATGTTCCGGCGCCTGGTGGAGAAGACTCCGAAGCATGCCGGAGCTCAGGCGCTGCTCGGGCTCTGCGAGTTCCGGGGCGGGAGGTACCGGGAAGCGTTCGGCCACTTGATGGAGGCGACGAAGCTGGGCCTACCGCCCGGTACGGAGCTGAGTCGGATCACGCGCTACCACCTGGTGGCGCTGACCAACAAGCTCGGCCAGTTCGAGCTGGCGAGCAGCCTACTGGCGGAGCTGGTTCGAACGTGGCCGGACATGCCGGATCTAAGGGAGATGGCCGGGCTAAGCTCGCTGCGGCTGCCGCTGTTGCCAAAGGAAATCGCCGCGGCGGACCGGGAACGGGTAGAGCTGGCCGGGCGGGCGGCGGTGCTGGCGTGGCGCTCGAAGCTGGACGAGGCGCTGGCCGCGGCCGACGAGCTGCTCGAGAAGTACCCGGCGCAGCCGAACGCGCATTACTTGAAAGGTTACATCCTGCTGCTGAAGCACACGCCCGAGGCGGTGGAGGAGTTCCGCAAGGAGTTGGAGATCAGCCCGAATCATGTGCCGGCGCGGCTGCAGATCGCCTACGAGCGCCTGCAGCGGGGCGACGCCGACGGCGGGCTGCCGTACGCCAAACGGGCAGTGGAGCTGGCTCCGAACGACTTCACCGCCTGGGACATCTACGGGCGTCTGCTGCTCGAAGCGAACCGGGTCGAGGAGGCGGTGCGGGCGCTCGAGAAGGCAGTGAGACTGGCGCCGGAAAGCGCGGAGGTCCATTTCCATCTGGCCACCGCTTACAGCCGGGCCGGGCGCAAGGAAGACGCGGCCCGGCACACGCGGGCGTTCCGGGAGTTGAAGAAGGCGGCGGCCGAGAGGGAGGCGGTAATCAGCGCGCCGTGAGGCGGAGCGGGCACGGAAGAAACCGCCGGTTTCTCAAGAGTCCTCACGAGAGGATTCGATAAAGGGCATGATCTGTTGGAGCCGCCGCCAGACAGTGAGCTTGACGTCAGACTCGCCGGCGCCGAACCAGTCGCGAACCCACTTGGCCCGGCCCACCTGGTTCATGGTGACGTTGAACGCCATACCAGGAGCGTAGAAGATCGACGGGAGGAAGGAGACGAAGGCCGGGCTATAACCTTCCCCCAACTCGAACGCCGTCCAACTGCCCAGGAAAGGGAAAGCCGTCCGGCCGGAACGGCTCTCGGCCAGATTCAACTCCATCGCCAGCCGTGCGGCTTTCGCCTCTTCATACTGGAGCGGCAACTGAAGGTGAATCGAAACGCCGCTGCCCACGCGGGGGTGCTCAGCGTCGCCGACGATCTGGAGCAAAGTCGTATCCGAGCCGAACGGGAACTCGGCGGTGAGGCCGCTGTCGCGCGCCGAGGCAAAGCAGTTGTCCTCATTCAGCATCTTCACGAGGCCTGGATACTCCTCGCACTCGGCCCACCGCCGGTGTCTTTCCCCAAACGGCTTGATCACGCCGCGCATCAGGTTGAGCGTATCGTCGGGCGCTAGCCGCCTACCGCTGGAAGGGTGCCCGGAGTAGTCCGGAGTGGCCGCCGCGTTCACCTCGCCGGGCAGGTTCTCGGCGATCAGCTCGGCCTCGACGATCTGGATTACGGCGATCCATCCGAAGATTCCGCGGGCCAGCCAGTCGAAGTTCTCCTCATGCACGTACACACTGGAAAAGGTGCAGAGCCGGCGGGCGTCCGGTTCGATAAGCAGCGACGCAACAGTAGGCTGGCGGGCGAGCCGGGTTACCTTCTGGAGAATCTCATCAGTGATCTCGAGATCCCGGAGGCAGTCCGTCCGGGCGCAGAGGCGGTAGATCTTGAAGCCGTGGTCCATGAATCCAGGCTCGGCCCAGACCCGCTGCCGGAGCCGGTAGGGCCACCAGGAGAAGCCACGCTCTTCCCAGAGGGACCACTCGCGGTCGATCATGCAGGTCTCGTAGACGGCTTCGACGGCCCGGAGGCCCAGATCCTGTTCGCGGCTCTTGCTGTTCATGGCTCCCTACACTCAAGAGTTTATGCCTGCAGCAGTCTCATAGCCCAAGACGGCAAGCTTGCCGGACACGCCCCCCTCCGGGCGCCGGGCCGGGCGTGTTCCATGCGCCGCCCAGGCGCCTCCTGCAAGTCCGGGGAACAGTGTGTGAGGGCAACGCCGCGAACATCTTTCCCAACATTTCGCCTCGTTTGCCGCCGCCGGCCGAGTTGAACGGCACAGCGCCGGAAACCGTCCTGAATGAGTTGGAGGAGCTCCGGGAAAAGCTGAAGATCGAGACCCGCTACAGTTCGGGTCCGCCGGCTCTCTAAGAACCGGAGTCGTTCATGATCGATCCGGCTTTCGGGACGATGAGTATCCTTCGCCATCGGCTGGAGGTGGGCGTCGAGTGGGACGAAGTGCTTCGCGACGCCATCGATGGCTGCCGCCGCCTGCGGCGCGCCGTCGAGCGGGCGAGGCCGTTCGCGATCGCCCAGCGGTGAGGCACATGTTGCAGTAGTCCCGCCGGTTCCGTCAGCGGCATCGAAAGCTCATGCCGCTGGGAGCCAACACGGCGGGAAGCCATCTAGTTACAAGCAGAAATCCTGGGATAGTCAGCCAATTACACGAGAAGGCGCCAACGAAGGTTTCGGCGCCGGGTAATTGGTCACGGTCCCCGCATTTCCCACCGCGGAGAATCAGGCGGCGGAGTGAATCCGGGTCAGGCCGACCCACCGGTCGAAACCGGCGTCGAAGCTCATGATACGCGTGATGCCGCAGCGCTCCATGACGGCGAGGTGAAGCGCGTCCCGGGCGCTGAAATGCTGCGTCCCGAGGACGATATCTTTGGCGCGGAGCATGTCGGCGTCCTCGATGGGAAAGATTTCGTCAACCACCGAGCGGAGAACGGCAAACGCCGGCTCGATCGCCTCCCGGCGGCCAATGGCGACGTAGCGGTGCAGGATCTCCTGGAAGACTTCCACGTCTGTGACCAGCCGGTCTCCAGCGGCTATCGCCCGCTCGAGTAACATCTGCGCATCCGTCTTGTGAGGATGCGGGGCGCCGATCAGGCACATCGGGATGTTGGAATCGATGAGAATCACCGCCCGTAACCGCGCTCGATGTCGGCGAGCATCTCGGAAATGTCCCCGGTTGGGAAAGAGTATTCGGCCGCCTGCCGGACCGCTTTCAGCTTCGCCAAGGCGTCGGAGGACGAAGATTCCCTGCGCCTGGCCCGCAGGGCCTCGCGCACCCAGGCCGCAACGGTCAGCCCCTGGCGGCGGGCGAGCCGGCGAATCTCCTCCATCTCCTCTTCATCGAGGAGGACTTGCAGCCGGTGGCTCATATCTACAGCATGAATTGCTCATCATGATGAGTCAATCATGAGTCTGCGTTCACCATTCGGGCGCCTGGCCATCAAAGCGTTTCACGCCTGGGGAAGCTCTCGCCGATGACGTCCCGGGCCCCGTTCACTCCGGCAGGCGGTGTGTGCGGGCGAGCCAGTTGCGGAACATCCGGGCGAAGTCGGCGACTTCCGGGGAGGTCTCGAGCTCCTCGAGCGTGTAGCGCATCTTGCGGCGCCAGTTGGGGTACTCGGCGGTGGTGCCAGGCAGGTTCTGCTGTTCGGTCTCCTTGGTGAGATCCTCCTGGTTCAAAGCGAACAGCATGCAGGGCGTGGAGGCGAGGAAGCCGATGACGGCGTTGTGGAGCTCGCCGGTGAGTTCGGGAAGCGCTTCGGCGGTGCGGGGGAAGCCTTCGGGCAGCAGGGCCAGGGAGTGGAGGGCGTCGAGGATCTGCTGCTTGTCGCGGCGGCGGGCCTCGAGGGCGCGGCGGTAGGCGTCCTCGCCGGGAAGGACGCCGGCGGCGCGGCGGGCCTCGATGTCGCGGCCTTGCCAGAAACCGGCTAGCGTAGGCAGGTCGTGGGTGGTGGAGGCGACGAGCGCCTGGGCGGGGTAGGCCGCGGGGGGCTTCCAGGCGCCGCGCTCGTCGCGTTCGAAGTAGAAGAGCCGATAGCCGAGGATGCCGTAGCGGGCCAGCTCCTCGCGGATGTAGGGGGCGACGGTGCCCAGGTCCTCGCCGACGACGATGACGCGGTTGCGGACGCTCTCGAGCGCCAGGATGCGGAGGAGGTCCTGGTGGCGCTCGCGGACGTAGGTTCCTTCGGCGGGGGAACGGCCGGCAGGGATCCAGAAGAGCCGGAAGAAGCGCATCGCGTGGTCGATGCGGAGGGCGCCGCCGTGGCGGCAGGACTTGCGGATCGACTCGCGGAAGCGCTCGTAGGCGTCTTCGAAGTGGCGGCGGGAAGCCGGGGGCGGGAAGGCCCAGTCCTGGCCCTGGGGGGAGAAGTCGTCCGGCGGAGCGCCGACGCGGCAGCCTTCGACGAAGAGGCCGCGGTGGGCCCAGAGGTCGGCGCCGCAGCGGTCGGTGGCGAGGGCGAGGTCGTGGAGCAGGCCGATGGAGACGCCGCAGGAGCGGGCGGCCTGCTGGACGGCGGCGAGCTGTTCGTCGATCTGCCACTGGACGTACTTGTGAAACAGGACGCGGCGCCAGTGGCGGCGGGCGAACTCGCGGACGGCGTCCGAGCCGGGATCGCGATAAGGCTCGGGCCACTGGGGCCAGACCCAGACGTTGGGGTCGCGGCGGTGGAGCCATTCGCTGAGAGCCGCGTGGACGGCGAAGCGGTCGAGCAGCTCCCCTTCCTGCTCGACGTAGCGGCGGAAGCGGGCGGCGCGCTCCGAATCGGACCGGTACTCCTCGCGGAGGAACCGGCGGAAGGCGAGCTGAAGGAAGGCCGTCTTCAAGCGGTGGACGCGCTCGTACTCGACCAGGGGGGTCTCGTTCAGGGCGCGGATCTCGGCCTCGACCGCGGGCCTGCGGCGGAGGCGCCGGGCCCAGGCGGAGCGCTGGAAGTCCTCGATGCGCTCGACGTCGAGGTAAATAAGGTTGCGGTAGTAGACGCTGTTGGGCAGGTAGGGGCTGGTGTTGAAGGGTTGGCGGTTGAAGATGGCGTGCAGCGGGTTGAGGGCGATGAAGGCGCCGCCGATGGCGCCGGCCACCCAGCGGGCGAGGCGCTCGAGATCGGTGAAGTCGCCGCAGCCCCAGTTCCGCTCGCTGCGCAGCCCGTAGAGACTGATGTAGAGCCCGGCGCGCTTGCCGCCCCGGCGGAGCTCTTCGGGCAGCCAGGCGCGGGAGGGAGCGACGATCCAGCGGGTGAAGGCTTCGAGGAGCGGCTGGCCGGGGGCGGCGACGGAGACCCTGATCCGGTGGTAGCCGAGGGGGGCCTCGGGCACGGGCACGGGCTTCTCGAGGAATTCCCTGCCCCGGAGCCGGGCGGCGGCGGAAGTCTCGATGCCGTCGAGCGGGATGGACGATTCCCGGATCTCGCCGTCTTCGAGTTCGAGCCGCAGGGTGGCGGGAGCGCAGGCGCAGGCGGCGGGCAGCCGAAGGGGGAGCCTGTGCGGGGCCTCTTCTTCGGCGGCGACAAGGACCGGGGGCAGCGGGCGGCTCCAGGAGCGCCAGAGCTCGGCCTCGAGGGCGCGGTTGAGATCCTCAAGGCTGCCGGCGGCAACGCCCAGAGACTCGAGGATGGCGCGCTTCACCTCGGGGGAGGTCTCGTGGTAGCGGCCCCAGATGTCCCAGTAGCCGGGCTCGACGCCCCATTGTTCGGCGGCGGCGTCGAGGGCTTTCGAATAGTCGTCGAACGGGGTGAAGGTAAGGGGGGAGGGATTCATGCGCGGGCCAAGTATTCATTCTAGCCGGTCTATGGGATAATCGAAGCAAAGGCCATGGAACGGCGCATCGAGCTACAGAAGGTAGAGGGGCTGTTCGACCGGATCGACCAGGAGTGGGCTTCCGGTCCGGCCGAGGGGATCCTGTTCACGACGGTGGACAAGGCGATCAACTGGGCGCGGAAGAACTCGATCTGGCCGATGACGTTCGGGCTGGCCTGCTGCGCCATCGAGATGATGGCCACGAGCGCCTCGCGGTTCGACCTAGCGCGGTTCGGGGCGGAGGTGTTCCGGGCCTCGCCCCGGCAGGCGGACCTGATGATCATCGCCGGCCGGGTATCGAACAAGATGGCGCCGGTGGTGCGCCAGCTTTACCAGCAGATGCCGGAACCGCGCTGGGTGATCTCGATGGGGGCGTGCGCGACCTCGACGGGCGTGTTCAGCAACTACGCGTTGATTCCGGTGAACCAGGTGATCCCGGTGGACGTCTACGTGCCGGGCTGCCCGCCGCGGCCGGAGCAGTTGATCTACGCCATCATGCTGCTGCAGAAGAAGATCGAGCAGCAGACCGGGACGGCGCTGGAAGTGCTGAACCTGAGCTGAGCCGGCTGCATTCGGGTCCCGCCGCATTTTTCCTAAAATCTCCCCCCGCGGAAACGATACGGAAAGAGGAGAAGCAGAAACCTCTGCCAAGGAGTCTGCCATGGACATCGGGCCTGTATCGATGCCGATGTACGCGCCCGCCACGGCCCCGGAGCCGGGGGTGCGCGTGCGACCGGAGGACCGGCGGCTGATCCAAGCGGTGAAGGCGCTGAACGCCTCGGAGCTGTTCGGGGAGAACGCGGAACTGACGTTCGTCGTGGACCGGGAAACGGGGCGGCCGCTGGTGCGGATCATCGACCGGGAGACGAAGGAGGTGATCCGGCAAATTCCGCCGGAGTACGCGCTGCGGCTGGCCGAGGACCTGAAGCTGGACATTTAGGCGCGCGAAGGCGATGAATATCCGGGAGCGGTCGATGAGTGGTTCTGGAGGACAGCAGATGGCGACCGATTTCCGGGGAGCATACGAGGAGAGCGCGATTCTGACGGCGGATCCATGCCGCCTGGTGGTCTTGTTGTACCGGGCGGCGGTGGATGCGGTGGGAGAAGCGAGGCGCCACCTGGCGGCGGGCGAGATACGGGAGCGGTCCGAGGCGATCACGCGGGCCTGTGAGATCGTGGCGGAGCTGGCGCTGGGGGTGGACCATTCCAAGGGCGGGGAGATCAGCCGGAACCTGGTGGAGCTGTACGACTACATCCAGCGGCTGCTGGCCCAGGCCAACGCGGAACAGGCAGACGCCCCCCTGGCCGAGGCGGAACAACTGTTGAAGACACTGCTGGACGCCTGGGAGCAGGTGGAAGCGGCGGCCGCGCTTCCCGGACCGGGCAACGAGGCGGCCGCGGTGCAACCGGAAGCCTATGCGCCGGTGAACGTGACCGGGTGAGGCAACCGAAGCCGGAGACACGGCGCGCCGGGCAAAGCGGGCGGATCAACGGCGGCGTTCGAAGAAGTCCTGGAGCAGGCGGGTGCATTCGGCGCCTAGCACCCCTTCGGTGATCTCGACGCGGTGGTTCAGCAGGTCCGAGTCCGCAATCCGGAACTTGCTCCGGACGCCGCCGAAGCGCAGGTCGCGGGCGCCGAAGACGAGGCGGCGAATCCGGGCGTGGACCAGCGCCCCGGCGCACATCACGCAAGGTTCGATGGTGACGTAGAGGGTGGCGTCCGGAAGACGGTAGTTTCCGACAGCGTGCGCCGCCTCCCGCAAAGCGACGATCTCGGCGTGGGCGGTGGGGTCGTTCGAAGCGATGGGCATGTTGCGCCCCCGGCCGAGGATGCGGTCCCCGGAGACGACGACGGCGCCCACGGGCACTTCTCCGGCTTCGGCCGCTGCGGCGGCGAGCTGCAGCGCTTCCCTCATATATTCCTCGTCGGGGGCGGGCGGCCGGTCCGAAGGCATGCAGGTCTCAATTTCCGCGAACGCGAGGCGATCCCGCCGCGTTCTAGAATTTAGAGTAGCGTGTTTCGGTTCTTTTCCCTCGTCGTCAAGAACAGCTTGCGCAGCAAGCGCCGGAGCATACTGACCATCCTGAGCATCGCGGCTTCGCTTTGCCTGCTTGGGGTGCTCGGTGCGCTTTACTATATGTTCTTCCTCACCGAGGCGACCGAGGACCAGGCCCTCCGGCTGGTGGTCCGCAACCGGGTCTCGCTGGCGCGTCCGCTGCCGTTCTCCTACCGGGAAAAGATCAGGCAGATCCCGGGGGTAAAGGAAGTAATGGTGTTCCAGTGGTTCGGCGGCACCTACAAGGACGCGCGGGATCCGAACAACTTCTTTCCGCGGCTGGCGGTGGATGCGGACCGGCTGTTCACGGTCTATCCGGAGTACCGCGTGCCGGAAGACCAGAAGCAGGCGTTCCTCCGGGAGCGCACGGCCTGCCTGATCGGGCGAAAACTGGCGAACCGGCTGGGGTTGAAGCTTGGCGACAAGGTCCAGCTCGTGGGCGATATCTTCCCGGTGACGCTGGAGCTGACAATACGGGGCATCTACGACTCCGAGCGCGACAACGAGAACCTGTTCTTCCACAACGACTACCTGCAGGAGCTGACCAAGAGCCTGGGCTGGGGCGAGTGGGTGAGCACGTACGTGATCCGGGCCGAGACGATCGACGACGTGCCGCGGATCGCCGAGGCGGTGGACGCGATGTTCCGGAACTCGCCGGCGCAGACGAAGACAGAGACGGAAAAGCAGTTCGAGGTGAGCTTCCTGGCATTCCTAGGCAATGTGAAGCTGTTCTTGCTGAGTGTGTGCGGGGCGGTGACGTTCACGATCCTACTGGTGTCGGGCAACACGATGGCGATGTCGGTGCGGGAGCGGGTGCGGGAGGTCGGCGTAATGAAGACGCTGGGCTTCGAGCGGGGCACGATCCTCGGGGTGATCGTGGCCGAAGCGGTGCTGATCTCGCTGATCGGCGGCGTCCTGGGCCTGTTGCTGGCGGCAGGGCTATGCGAGGTGATGCGCCGGATGCCGAGCACCTTCACCGACATGAGCCGGGTGGCGATGCCGGCCGAGGTGTGGGGCCTGGCGATGCTGGTGGCGGCGCTGATCGGGGTAGTCAGCTCGATCGTCCCGGCGTGGAACGCAGCGAACCGGCCGATTGTAGAAGCTCTACGGTACGAGGACTAGAGGCGGCCGATGACAATCCCGCTTTCCTATAACATCCGAAACCTGATCGAGCGGAGGACCACTACGGTGATGACGGCGCTGGGCATCGCCCTGACGGTGGCGGTGCTGCTGGCGGTGCTGGCCTTCGTCGAAGGGCTGCGGACGTCGCTGGAGGCGACGGGGAACCCGCTGCACGTGCTGGTGCTCAGGCGCGGCGCGACGGCCGAGTTGACGAGCATCATCACCCGGCAGTGGTTCCAAGACCTGAAGCTGCGCCCGGGAATTGCGCGCAACGAGCGGGGCGAGCCGATGGCCTCGCTCGAGATGGTGACGGTAGTGGTGCTGGAGAGCCCGGAGGCCCCGGGCGGGATGAACGTGACGGTGCGGGGTCTGATGCCGATCGGCTTCGAGATGCGCGAGCAGTGCCGGGTGGTCCAGGGGCGGATGTTCGAGCCGGGGCGGCGCGAGCTGGTAGTGGGCAAGGGCATCGCCAGGCGGTATCCGGGGGCGGGCATCGGCGAGGAGATCGACTTCGGCAGCGGCCCGTGGACGGTGGTGGGGATCATGGACTGCGGCCGCTCAGCGGCCAACAGCGAGATCTTTGCCGATTTGAACCAGTTGGCCGCAGACCAGCACCGCAGCGAGGCGCTGAGCTCGGCGTTGCTGCGTGCGGTGGACGAGGCGGCGGCGCAGGCGCTGATCAACGAGCTCGAGAACGACCGGCGTCTGAACGTGAGCGCGATGACCGAGCGAGCCTACTACGAGCAGCAGCAGATCTCGGCGGCGCCGGTGCTGGCCATGGGAACGTTCGTTTCCATCATCATGGCGATCGGCAGTTGCTTTGCGGCGATGAACACGATGTACGCGGCGGTGGCGCGGCGTGCGGCGGAGATCGGGACGCTGCGGGTGCTGGGATTCTCGCGGTGGGGGATCCTGACGAGCTTCACCATTGAAGCGCTGCTGCTGTCCGTGGTGGGGGGCGTGATCGGACTGTTGTTGGTCCTGCCGCTCACCAACGTGACAACGGGGCTGGGGAACTTTGTGACGTTCGCCGAGGTATCGTTCAACTTTCGGGTGACCCCGCAGATCGCGGCGGGGGGAATCCTGTTCTCTTTGCTGATGGGGCTGCTAGGCGGGCTGTTCCCGGCGGCGTCGGCGGCGCGCAAGCAGGTGCTCGACGCGCTGCACCAGGTTTGAGCGAGAGATGAGCTCCGATCTCGAAAAACTGCGCATCGACCGTTCGCAGAAAGCCGGCGACGCGACGCCGAAGTGGGCGGTGCGCTGGATCATCGGCGGCGTGCTGCTGATCGCCCTGCTGGGAATCGCGAACCTGGTCTACAGCCGGTGGACGGCGGCGGTGGCAGTGGAAGTGATGCGGGTGAAGCCTGCCAAAACGGCGGCGTCAACGGCGCGGCGGCGGATCATCCTGAACGCGACCGGTTACATCATCGCGGCGCACAAGATCGAGCTGGCGTCCAAGGTAGTGGGCCGGGTGGCGTGGATCGGCGTGGAAAAGGGCGACAAAGTGAAAAAGGGCCAGGCCATCGTGCGCCTGGAGGACGACGAATACCGGGCGCAACTGCTGCAGGCGCGAGGCTACCTGCGGTCGCTCGAGGCGAAGCTCAAGGAGCTGGAGAACGGCAGCCGGCCCGAAGAGATCGCCGTGGCCAAAGCGAACCTCGAGCAGGCCAAGGCGGACATGGAGAACGCGCGGGTGAACCTGGAGCGCGTCAAGAAGCTAGCCGGCGAGGGGGTGCTCTCGCGGCAGGCCCTGGACGACGCCGAGGCGGCTTACAAGGCGCAGGCGGCGCGAGTGCGTTCGCTCGAGAAGAACTACGAGCTGGTGCGTCTGGGGCCACGGTGGGAAGAAATCGAGGCGGTGAAGGGCCAAATCGAAGAGGCCCGGGGCCGGGTAGCGTTCTTCCAGACGCAGTTGGCGAACACGGTCATCCGGGCGCCGATCAACGGCACGATCCTGGAGCGGGAGGTGGAGGTCGGCGAATACGTGACGACGAGCTTCGTGGGGGAGCGCGGAGCGAAGGGCTACGTCGTCTCCCTGGCTGATTTGAACGACCTGCAGGTAGAGCTCGACATCAACCAGAACGACTTCGCGAAGCTGAAGCCGCGGCAGCCGGGTATCATCACCACCGACGCCTATCCGGACCGCGAGTACGAGGGCTACATTGAAGAGATCTCGCCGGAGGCGAACCGGCAGAAGGCGACCGTGCAGGTGAAGGTGAAGATCCTCGAGCCGGACCAGTACCTGCGGCCGGAAATGAACGCGAGCGTGGCGTTCTACGAGGAGGCCGGGCCCGGAGCGGTGGCTGGGGAAACCCGGCCGGTGGTCTTCGTACCGCCTTCCGCGGTACGTGACAACGCAGTGTTCCTGGTTGTGAACGGCCGGGCGGTGCGCCGCGAGGTGAAGACGGGCGGGATCACGGCCCAGGGGATGCGCATCGAAGACGGGCTCCATGGGGGCGAGGAGCTGATCGTCGCCCCGCCGGCGGGCCTCGAAGACGGAGACCGCGTGCGCGTGCGGGGGTGAGAGCAATGAGCGAACCGATGATCCGGACACGGGACCTGAGGAAGGAGTTCGCCCGCGACAGCTTCCACATCGTGGCGTTGAAAGACGTGAACCTGGAGGTCCAGCCGGGCGAGTTTCTGGCGCTGATGGGGCCGTCGGGCTCGGGCAAATCGACGCTGCTGCACTTGATCGCGGCGATGGACCGGCCGACGTCGGGTGAGATCTTCGCCGCCGGGCAAGATCTGAGCCGGCTCGATGACAGCGCCGCGGCGCGCTGGCGGAACCGGCACATCGGCTTTGTCTTTCAGACATTCAACCTCATCCCCGTCCTGACGGCGCTGGAGAACGTGGAGCTCCCGCTGAAACTCACGCGGCTCAAGAAGTCCGAGCGCCTGGAGCATGCGCGGCACGCGCTCGAGCTGGTGGGCCTCGGCGACCGGATGGACCACACGCCGCGGCAGCTCTCCGGCGGCCAGGAGCAGCGGGTGGCGATTGCCCGGGCCATCGTGACGGACCCCGATCTGATCCTGGCCGACGAGCCTACGGGCAACCTGGACGCGGCCTCGGCGCAGGAGGTGCTGACGCTGCTCGAGCGGCTGAACCAGGAGTTCGGCAAGACGATCGTGATGGTGACCCACGACCCCCACGCCGCCAAGACGGCGCAGAAGATCCGGTATCTGGAGAAAGGCGAATTGCTGCCCGAGGGCGAAGTGCCGGAGGATTGGGTGATGCCGGCGCCGCGGGCGTGACGGAAACGCCCGCGCGGCGACTGCCGATCAAAGTGCCGAACAGCACTTACAGCGGGGCTGGCCGGCCTGAGTCCACCAGCAACACGCATAATACCCCGACCGGCAGCTTGTGTTGCAGCCTATGCCGCCAGCCCATACCGAACATTGGGTGGCTCCCTCACCACCCGTGTCACACGCTGCCGGACAGGTCTCGGGACGTTCCGGACCAACTCGCTCGGCAGCGGGACTCAGCTCGCCGAATTCGACCAGGTTTTCGAGCTGCTGCTCTGTGAATCCTCGATCACTAGTGTAACGAACGATCCCAAAGATACTGTACGCGACCGGAAAACTGTACTTGCTGAGCGAACTGGGCAGCGGCGCGGAGCGAAATCGGAACAGCTTGTTCATCCGGTTGCCGCCGAGGACGGCAATCCCCCGGCGCCACACCAGCACTCGGCCACTTCCAGACCAAGTGGCGGGAACAGCCGTTCCCGGATCGTGCTGCAAGAGGAGCACGATCTGCTTTGCACGCTGGGAGCTTCGACCTTGAGGATTCACGACAACCACTGTCTCCGACCGGGCGGGGTTGGACTCGAGCTTGATCATCCCCCGATAGCCGGTAACACTCTCATCCTCTTGGGCGGATCGAGTGGGAACGTTGTGCAAGAAAAGGAAAACGATCAGCGGTAGAATGTGAAGGAAAACGATTCTACTGTTAGACATTTCCCGAATGCCTCCGCTTGAATCGCTTTCTGGGGCAGATTATATCATGTGCTATCGGGCCGGTCAACACCAAACGTCCAGCCAAGAATGTACCTGTTTATTCCCCCCGAGACATCTGGTAACCTACCCTGGCTTTGCGTGAGAACCGGTCGGCGCTGTGCGGGAGTTTCAGAAATCGGTGCGGAGCCAGCTAGACTTCGCACCCGCCCGGCCTGCCGTTCAGCGCATTTCCACCATGCGCGTCTTCAAAACCGAGAACGCGAACCAGCCGGCGTCGATGCCCGTGGCCGTGATCGGCGCGATCTGTGAAGGGACGGGGACGTGCGTCACCCGGATCTGCGCCGACTCCGTGCCGGGCAACTGGGCGAGCAGAGAGGCCGGGATCGTGAGCGCGCCGGCGGAGGCCGGAACCCCGCAACGGACGCTGGTGAAGATGTGCGTGCCGGGATCGTCCGGCGGGGAGTGGGCGCTCGAAACGGCGACGGTGAAGAAATCCTCGGGCGCGTAGCCGCCGGCGGGCCAGGTGAGAACGAGATCCTGCGCGCGGTCGATTTCGCCGGGCAGGTCGATGGGGGGCAGGCCGGGGAACCGGGTGGTGGCAGAGAAGGGGCCGGCGTCGGGGCCGCCGGGCGCGGTGATGGTCCACGAGCCGGGCGCCAGGAAGTCTTCTGGGAGCGGATCGTGCCGGTAGAGGCCGGTGTCGGCGAAGTCTGCGGCTTTGGTCAGATCCAAGGTGCGGCCGCCCGGGCCGGCCAGTGAGAGGGCGTCGCCGGCATCGACTCCCCGAAAAGGGCTGGCCGGGGGCGGCGGCGGGATGTCGTCGCTGATTCTGACGATCGTGCCGCCCTGGGTGAGTGTGCAACCCGGTTCGCCGGATTGCGCCGGCGAGGGAACGAAGAACAGGTAAGGCGCAGTAAGCGAATACAGCCAGGCGGTAATACGGGGCCGGACGCCGGAGGCGGCCCCGCCGGCGGCGCCGTTGGGCGGTGCTTCGAGCCGGCTGGCCGTCAGTGAGATGGCCGCGATAGAGGCGCGGCCGCCCGCATCGAGCCGCGCCAGCACGTCCGGGGAGAGTCCGAGGGGATGGGGGCACGCGCCGGGAGCGTTGCCGGTGGTGACGGCGGCTTCGCGGCTGACATACTCGCCGGTGCGGAGGCGGACGGGCGTATAGCAATCATCGGGAAGCTCGGCGTCCGGCGGAATCCAGACGTTGATCTGGTCCAGACCGGGATAGCCGGGGGCGCGGCCGGCGTAAAAAGGCTTCAACCGCAGGGAGCCGATCTCGACGACGAGGTCCGGATCCACCGTGCCGATCGGGGGAGGCTCGTTGTCGGGACCGTGGATCGCCCCCAGGCCGGTGGCCCAAAGGATAAGCCACTGGCCGGGGAGCACGGGCCGGGTAAGGCCGTTGAGGGGCTGCTCATCGGGCGAATGAAAGATCTGGGCCACGGCGGGGCCGCCTCCGGTCATGCTGGTAGTGAAGAGCCCGGGAGCGCGGGGAACGATCTGGATACGATGCGGCTCGCTGGTCTCACCGGCGTAGCTGACCGTGAGGTCGGCCGGGCCGAGGGGGATGTCCGAAGGCAGGATCGCGGCGAGCTGCCAGTTCCAGGAGTAGACGAGCCAGGCGGTTCTGGGCAGGCCGTCGGCGGAAACGACGGTGACTTCCGTGCCCAGCGCGTCCTCCGGCAGCCGCGACGGGTAGGGCGGCGTGGCCTGGACGAGCTGTTCGGGTCCGAGGCCGATGCCTTGTACGACGAACATCGAGCCCGGGGCGATTCCTCCCTCTTCGGCGAGGGCGTAGGAGGCGGCGTTCTTGACGCCAAAGGAGCGGATCCGGGGCTCGGCGCCGAGCGGCGCGGCGAAAGCCATCAGCAGACTCAAGCACGGGACGAGAAGAAAAGACGAAGATTTCACCATCCTTATGAGAAGATTCTCGCACAGGTAGACGGAGGAATTTCAGGCGAAATCCGCACCGGGTGTGACGGGGCCGGCGGAATTGTTTTCGGAAAGCAGTTGGGAAGCAGTCGCCGGAAGCGGCCGGCGCGGACGCGGTCCGGAATCCAGGCAAGCCCGTACAATGGGACCATGAAAACGGCATGGGGTGAACTCGAAGTCAATGACGCGCACATCCATTTCTTCTCGCGCAACTTCTTCTCGCTGCTGGCGCGGCAGAAGCCGGGCCTGACGCTGGAGAGCATCGGCGAGAAACTCGGCTGGGAGATGCCGCCGGCGGACCCGGTGGAGTTGGCACGGCGCTGGGTGGAGGAGTTCGACGGGCACGGGGTGAGCCGCGGGGTGCTGATCGCCAGCTTGCCGGGCGACGAAGACTCGGTCGCCGAGGCGGTGCGAGCCTTCCCGGACCGGTTCTGGGGCTATTTTTTCTGCAATCCCGTGGGGGCCGACGGCGTGGAGCGGGCCGAGGCGGCGCTGGGAAACGGGCTCCAGGGAATCTGCCTGTTTCCGGCCATGCACCGCTATTCGCTCCACGACGAGCGGGTGCAGCCGGTGTTTGAACTGGCCTCGGCGACGCCGGGGACGGTCGTGTTCGTCCATTGCGGCGTGCTGACAGTGGGCGTGCGCGACAAGCTCGGGCTGCCGTCGCTGTTCGACTTGCGGTTTTCGAACCCGATCGACCTGCACGCCATCGCGCTGCGCTATCCCAGGGCGCGGTTCGTGGTTCCGCATTTCGGCGCCGGATACTTCCGGGAGGCGCTGATGGTGTGCAGCCTGTGCCCGAACGTCTACCTGGACACTTCGTCCACGAACCGGTGGACGCGGTATCAGGCGGGGCGGCTGGATCTGCGGATGGTCTTCGAGAAGGCCCTGGAGGTGGCTGGCCCCCGGCGGCTGCTGTTCGGCACCGACTCGTCGTTCTTCCCGCGGGGCTGGAACGAGGAGATCTTTCAGACCCAGGCGAATCTGCTTGCGGTGCTGGGTTTGAAGGCGGACGAAGCCGGAGCGGTGCTGGGCGGGAATCTGGCGCGGCTGCTGGAGCGGCAAGCGGAGGCTGCGGGCTGATGGCGACTGGGCGGCCCCGCGCGGCGTGAGAATTTTCCCGGCCTGCGCCCACTCAGTTTCCAGGATGAAGTTCGACTGGTGGCGGCGGCTGGTGGACAAGCGCCCAGGAAGGAGCGGGGAGCCGGAAGGCGGCCCTTGGCCCTTGGAGACGCGCGTTGCCTTCGTCGGACCGTGGTTCCGGCCCCGCTGGGCGCCGGTCTTCTCATCTTTTTCCGATCCGGAGTTGGCGCGCTATCGCCCGGACGTCATCGCGGCGCCTTTACCGACCCTGCTGGAGCTGGGCGAAGCGGTGCTGCACGGCGGGGCGAACGCTCCCGAGGCGGAGCTGGGGGTGGCTCCGCTTACAGGGGTGGGACGGCCGGCGATTCGCCCGGCGGAAAGAAATCTGCTGTGGTTGGCGTTACGAATGCCCGTCTTCGAGCAGTTCCGGGGACCGGCGGGAGAACTGCTGGCGTGGGAGTGCGAGGCCCACGCGGGACTCCATATCGTCGCTGGGCGGGCGGAGTTTTTCAGGAGCCGGGGCGAGGCCGAGATCCGCATGCGGCTCACGCGCGACTCGATTTCCGTGCCCACAGGCTTGGAGGGACGCGTCGAGACGGAGCCTTGCGCCTGTGGGCGCGAGGGGCCGCGGCTGTGCGGTCTGCGGACAGTGGGCCAGACGCCGGAGCAAGCCCTGACGGCGGCGGTGTGATGGTTCGGCCGCGCGCCGGGCGGGTGTTATCCTACTGAAAGAAGGGCACCCCGCGGACGTGGCGGAATCGGCAGACGCGCCGGATTTAGGTTCCGGTACCCGAGAGGGTGTGGGGGTTCAAGTCCCCCCGTCCGCACCAGCGGTTTGTCCCACTTTCCTTTTCATCCTTCGGAGTCGTCGCTGCCCGGCGCCCTCGGATTGGGCGGCCGATCTTCCGGGGACCGGCCAGCGGGCCGGCGCTGGTGGAAGAACCGGGAACGCCTGGCCGGAGAACAGCCCACTCATCCGGCCGTGGGCAGTATAGTGAGAAAGTAAGGCCGGAGCGGGCCGGAAGGAGTGTTCGAGAAACCCTTGTGATCCGCATCCCGACGGTGTTCTCCCAGCGGCGTCTTCTCGGGTGGTTCCTTGCAGTCTTGCTCGCCGGCTCAGGCGGGTGCAGACGGCGGCCGGAAGTGGTTCCAGGAAAGATCTTCGTGCCTCCGCCCCCGGCGGTTCGGGAAACCGGTCCGCCGCCGCAGCTGCCACCGCCGGCGATCGAGCGGATCGCCCGGGCCCTCCGGCCGGCCGTACCGCCCCAGCCGCCCGAAGCAATCCGATGCGGCGTCGAGGCGCCGCCGTTTCGTGCAGCCGTCCGGGAGCCGAGCCGACAGGCGCCCGCGGTGGAGTCCCCGGCCCTGCGGCTCGGTGCGCTGCTGAGCCGCGAAGAGGAGCAGCGCTACCGCGACAGGCTGGAAGCGGATCTGGCGCGGGTCCGCCGCAACCTGGCGAAGCTGGCGCAGCGCGATCTCATCCCGAAGCAGGCAGCTGATCTGCGGCGCATCCGCGCTCTGGCGGAACAGGCGGAGGCGCTGCGCGGGCGGGACCTCGTGGCGGCGAGCGGGCTGGCGGGGCGGGCGGTGATTCTCTCCGAAGAGCTCCTGCGCACAAGCCGATGAGAGTGAGCAGGTGGGCGGGCCGGCGCCCGGGGGCACGCGCGAGCCGGAGGGGGCTCCCGGCGTCCCTACCGCGACCTACTGAATGGGACCGAGTTTCTCCGGCGGCCAATAGACGAAGACGGCTTTGCCGTAGATTTGATCTCTCGCCACGGGTCCCCAGTTACGGCTGTCGTTCGAAGAAGTCCGGTGATCGCCCATCACGTAGTAGTGATCCGGCGGCACGCGCAGCGGGGGCCGGGACTGGCGGTCGCGGTACTCGGGGGGCACGTACGGCTCCTCCAGGAGCTCACCGTTGACGTAGACCAAGCCCTTACGAATCTCCACGACATCACCCGGAAGGCCGATGACCCGTTTGATGTAAGACTTGGACGGATCGCCGGGGAACCAGAAGACGACGAGGTCCCCACGCTCGATCTCCCCCAGGCCGAAGCGGTAGATAAACTTGTTGATAAAGATGCGCTCCTGGTCCACCAGGGAGGGCATCATACTGGTGCCTTCCACCTTAACCGGCTGATAGACGAACAGAATCACGACGACGGCAATGAGGACCGAAAGAGTGAGATCCCGCACCCAGACCGCGACGCTGAACCACCAGGGACGGCCCGGGGAGCCGGCGCGGTCGGCGGGCGTCCCGGTTTCTGTGGATTGCTGCCGGAAATCTTCTTCCATAGATGACCAGACCGCTTCTATCCTTATCCTAACGTGAATGACACCACGAGACGAGAGCCCGCGCTACCGAGCCGCTTTGGTGATCCCTGCGCTGAACGAAGAGGATGTGATCGGCGGGACTTTGGAGCGGATTCCGGAGGGTCTGTTCGACATGGTGATCGTGGCGGACAACGGCTCGACGGACCGGACGGCGGAGATCGCGCGGTCACAGGGGGCGACGGTGGTCTACGAACCGCGGCGGGGCTACGGAGCGGCCTGCCTGGCGGCGATCGCAGCCCTGCCGGCGGAGGTGGAGTGCGTGGCTTTCATGCAGGCCGATGGTTCCGAGGAGCCAGGGGAAGCAGTCAAGCTGCTGGAGCCCATCGCGCAGCGGGAGGCGGACCTGGTGATCGGCTCCCGCGTACTTGGGACTGCAGAGCCTGGAGCGCTCGGTCTCCACCAAAGGTTCGGCAACCGGCTGGCGACTTTCTTGATCCGGTTGCTGTACGGGCGCCGGTACACGGACTTGGGCCCATTCCGGGCCGTCCGCCGGGACGCGCTCGAGCGGTTGGGGATGGCCGACCGCGGCTATGGATGGACGGTGGAAATGCAGGTCCGGGCACTGCAGCAGGGACTGCGAGTACTCGAAGTTCCGGTATCTTACGGGCGGCGGCGGGCCGGCAGCGGGAAGGTTTCCGGGAGCCTGAAAGCGAGCGTGCTGGCGGGGGCGAAGATCCTTACGACTATCGTCCGGCTGCACCTCAGCGGCGGCCGGCGGCCCCTGCGGTAAGGACCAAGGTCACTGGGCGGCCCGTTCTCGGTGCTGGCGGTCGTGGCGCTCCCGGCCGCTCTGGGGCTTGTCGAGAACCTGGTGGACCTTTTCGTCGAAACGGCCGAAGATCATCTTCCCGGCAGTCGTCTGCAATACGCTGGTGACGGTGATCTCGATGGTCTTCGAGATCATCCGCCGGGCGTTGTCCACGACGACCATCGTACCGTCGTCCAGGTAGGCGACGCCCTGATTGTACTCCTTGCCTTCTTTGAGGATGAAGACTTTCATCATTTCGCCCGGCAGGACGACCGGCTTCAAGGAGTTGGCCAGTTCGTTGATGTTCAGCACCTCGACGCCGTGCAGGTTGGCCACCTTGTTGAGGTTGAAATCGTTAGTGACGATCTTGCAGTCGTAGAGCTTGCCGAGTTCGATGAGCTTCATGTCCACATCGCGGATGTTGGGGAAATCCTCTTCCAGGATCTGAACGCTCAACTGGGGCATCTTCTGCAGCCGCTGCAGGATATCGAGGCCGCGGCGGCCCCGGTTGCGTTTCATCGAGTCGGCCGAGTCGGCGACCAGTTGAAGCTCACGAAGCACGAACTGCGGGATGACCAGGATGCCGTCCAGGAAGCCGGTCTCGGCGACATCGGCGATGCGACCGTCGATGATGACGCTGGTGTCGAGGATCTTGAACGAGTGCTTGGCTGACTTCTCGCCGCCGAAGAGTCCACCGAGAGCCGCCAGATTCAGCATCTCCCCTTTGCTGGCGCCGACGACGAGGCCGACATAAGTCATGACGAGGAGCACGAGCACCTGCAGGAAAGGAATGTTGGAAGAACCGGCCGGCACGGCGCGTTCGATGACCTGAGTCATGAGGAAAGCGCCCAGAATTCCGAGAACCGAGCCGATAGCGGCGCCGATGAGGCGCTTCAGGCTGACCTGTTTCAGGCGGGCCTCGAACAGGACGATCGCCAACCCGGTGACCAGGCCGAGACCGGCGGCCCACGGCTGGGAAAGCCCGAAGGGCTGGAGAAAGCACGCCGCCCCGATGACGATAAGAATAAATGCAGCGCGTATGAAGAGCAGATCATTGAACATGCCACCCTCCCCGGCGGCAAGGCCGAAACCATAGTAAATGGATATGACTACGCTCGGCCTTGAGTATATCACCGATCAGCGTTTCCACTTCGAACCGGTCGAGAGCGCCGAGTCCGCGGCACAGCGGGCAAACCGGCCGGGTGCGAGGACCGGGGGGACCAGGAGAGAGAAGCTCGGCGAGTAGACGTAACGGACAGGAGGGCGGCGTCGCCGGGAGCGACGGCACCGGTGAAGCGGAAGGGAACTCGGGCCTAGAGGACCTTGGCGAGTTCCTGGGCGAAGGCGCTTTGTGACCGGTTCTGCTTGCCGGACCGTTTATGTTTGCGGCCCCCGCGGCGGCGTTCCTGGGGCCGTTGCCCTCTCGGCCGGGGAGGCTGGGCTTGGTTGGCACGGAGCAGACGCCCTTCGAGCGGGGCCCGGTCAAACCGGCGGATGATAGCCTGCATCTCCTCGCTGTTCGGGGTTTCGATGAAGGCGAAGCCTTTGGATTCTTGTGTTTCGGGGTTACGAATGACTTTGATCGAATCAGCGACCAAGTTTTCGGCCTGCAGCCACGACATGATGTCGTCGGCGGTGACCCAAGTGGGAAGATTTCCGAGGAATACGGTATGACTCATTCTGAGGGCGCTGTACTCTCCTGTTAGGTTTTGGGGACCGGCATGAACAGACGGGCGAGGTCCATCGAAGCACCCCTATGATACCATAGCGAAGAACGCCCCGCCAATCGCCGGTTTGCGGCCTCCTCACGAGGCCGCTGCGGGCCACGGGATCCTGCGGGTTCCGATTACGATTCAAAGGAGCCGATTACGACCTTGTTGCGAAAGCTGCTGAAATCGAAGATCCATCGCGCCACCGTCACCGCGGTAGACCTCGACTACGAGGGAAGCATCTCGATCGATGCGGAGCTGATGAAGGCGGTGGACCTGGTGGAAAACGAAGCGGTACAGGTGTGGAACCTCGCGAGCGGGGCCAGGATCGAGACTTATGCGATACCGGCTGAAGCCGGCAGCGGCGAGGTTCGCGTAAACGGGGCGGCCGCGCATCTGTTTCGACCAGGCGAACTGGTGATCATCGCCGCCTTCGCGTGGATCGAGGATGCCGACTGGCCGCTCCACAAAGCCAGGATCGTTCTGGTGGACGAGCACAACCGGCTGGCGCGCGAGACGAGCTGACGCCCACATACAGAGGGGGGGCGGCAATGACGACTTCAGAGAGATGGGACCCTGTTTTCGTAGTGGGCTGCCCGCGGAGCGGGACTACGCTGCTGCGGGATCTCCTGCGTTCTCATCCCCTGCTGACGCTGCCGGACGAGACCCATGTGATTCCCGACTTCTACCGCGCCTATGGCGATCCGCGGACGGCCGAGGAGGCCGAGCGGCTCGCCGCCCGCCTTCTGGGTACGTTCTGGATCGGGCTTTGGCAGTTGCCCCTGAGACCGGCGGACTTCCGGCGCTGCCGCAGCTTCCGGGCAGTGATGGAGTTGTTCTACGACTCGTGGGCGCGCCGAGAGGGAAAACCCCGGTGGGGCGACAAGACTCCCCACTACGTCCTTCACATCCCTTTGCTCGCATGGATGTTCCCGGAAGCGCGTTTCGTCCATATCTATCGCGACGGCCGGGACGTAGCCTTGTCCTGGCTGAAAGCGGGGTTCGAACCACGAAACCTCTATGCGGCCATGGAGTACTGGGCCGGCATGGTGACCGCCGGCATGCGGGACGGCCGGAAGCTGGGCCCAGACCGGTATCTCGAGGTGCGATACGAGACGCTCACCTCAGAACCCGAACCCACCATGAAGTCGGTGTGCGAGTTTCTCGATTTGCCGTGGGACCCCGCCGTGCTCAAGCCGAACCGCCTGCGCAGGATCGTGACGGACCACGCCCGGTTTGTTTTATCGAAACCCCATATCGTCAAGGGAAACTTCCGCAAGTGGACTACCCAAATGAGCCCTGACGAGCTGAGGGTGGCCGAGTCCGTGGCTGGGGACACGCTGGAGCGGCTCGGCTACGAGACGAACGGAGTGGCGCGCCCAATCCCCGCCTGGAAGCGGCTGTCCTGGCGTGTCCAGGACCGCCTCGGCTGGGCGGTATACAAGGCTCGCGAGAAGCGGCGCGGGAAACGACACATGATCGAAGCCAAGCTGCGGGCCCGTCTCTTGCCGCGGGTGCGAGTGCCCTTCTGACCGCCAGTCGCCAGATCAGGGGGGAGCCGAGATCAGCCGGCGGCCATTTCGATCAGTTTCTCGGCGTGGCGCAAGGCTTCCGGCGTCAGCTTCCGGCCGGAAAGCATCCGGCCGATCTCCCGGACCCGCTCCTCGCGGCCGAGTTCCTCGATGGTCGCCACCGTCCGCCCAGCGGACTGCGCCTTGCGGACCAGATAGTGATGATCGGCGAAACCGGCAATCTGCGGAAGGTGGGTGACGCAGAGCACCTGGTCGGCGGCGGCGATCTGTTTGAGCCGGCGGCCGACAGTCTCCGCCGCGCTGCCGCCGACGCCGGCATCGACCTCGTCGAAGACGAGCGTGCGGGGCGGTGCAGCCGTCTTCCGCCGGCTTGACCCGCCGGCGACGCAGGTCTTCAGCGCGAGGGCGATGCGCGAGAGCTCGCCTCCGGACGGAACCTTGTCGAGGGGCCCCGGGGGCTGGCCCGGATTGGCGGAGACAAGGTACTCGACCCGGTCGATTCCGGCCGGCGACCATCGAGCGCTCTCCAGTTTGATACCGAACACGGCCTTTTCCATCGCCAGCGCCCGCAGCTCCTGCTGGACGAGGCGCTCGAGCTTGCGGGCGGCGCTCCGGCGGCGGCGGGAGAGCCGCCGCGCGGCTTCCTCATAGCGGCGCCCCAGTTCTTCCAGTCGCTCTTCCAGCCGGCGGCGCCTCTCTTCAGAAGTCTCCGTCTCCTCGAGTTTCTGTTTGATCTCTTCGAGGTAAGCGCGAATCTCTTCGATCGTCGAACCGTATTTGCGTTTCAGCCGGTCGATGGCGGCGAGGCGAGCCTCGATTTCGTCCAGCCGGCGGGGATCGGACTCCAGCCGGCCGATGTAGTGCTGGAGCTCGCGGGCCGCTTCCTCGATGGCGATCGAAGCCGGCTCGAGGCTGTCGCGGATGGGCTGCAAGCTGGGGTCGTAAGCGGACGCCTCCTCGAGGCTCCGCATCGCCTGTTGCAAGCGGGCCAGCGCCGCGTCTTCGGCTTCGTAGAGGGCGGCGTGGGCGGCGTTGGTGCTTTCCGCCAACCGGGTGACGTTCTGGAGCACGCGGCGCTCGTGCTCGAGGGACTCGTCCTCGCCGGGCTGGGGGGCCACGTCTTCAATTTCCCGCCGCTGGAACTTCCACAGGTCCATCAGCCGCAGGCGCTCCTGCTCGGAAGCCGCCAATCGTTCGAGTTCCTCGCCGGCGCGGCGCCATTCGGCGTAGGCGGCAGCGGTCTCCTCCGCCAGACCGGCGGCGCCCGCGAAAGCGTCCAGCATCTCCAGTTGCGCCGAGCCTTCGAAAAGACGCTGCTGGTCGTGCTGGCCGTGGATGTCGCAGAGGAAAGGGGCGATCCGCCGCAACAGGGCCGCGGTCACCGGCCGGCTGCCGGCGAAGGCCCGGGACTTGCCGCCGGTTTGCACTTCCCGTTCGATGAGCAGTTCGCCGTCTTCGGTTTCGACGCCGGCTTCGTCCAGGATGGCCTGGAGAACGGGGTCGGACGGAAGTTCGAAAATGCCGGCGACACGGGCGCGGGGGGCGCCGGAGCGGACCAGGTCGGCGGAAGCCCGGCCGCCCAACAGAAGCCCGAGGGCGCCAACGATGATCGATTTGCCGGACCCGGTCTCGCCGGTCAGGAGATTGAGACCGGGATGGAAGCGGACACGGAGGCGCTCGACGACGGCGTAGTTCTCGACCAGCAGTTCCACCAGCATCCGAGACCGATTATCCCATCGCGAGCGCCGGCGGGGGCAAGCGGCGGCGGCGGAACACGTCCGGCGGACGGGCGGCGATCCAACAAAATAGGCCACAATTGTTTTCTCGAAGCTGCTCCGGAAGTCGGCGGCGGGTATGATAGTAGCTTGAGAAAGGAGTACGGTCCACCTTGCCCTCCTACCCCGCTCTCCTACTGCAAGTGAGCCTTTGGGAACTGGTCAGCCGGGCGAAGCCCATTCCCATGGCGGCGATGGCCATCCTGTTGATTTTCTCGATCCTGTCGTGGGCCATCGTCTTCTCGAAATGGAACGTGTTCCGCAAGGCGCGGATCGCCAACCGGAACTTCCTGCGGGCCTTCCGGAAAGCGAACGGTCTGGAAGCGGTGGCGGTGGCGGTGGAGCAATACCGGGCATCTCCGCTGGTAGCCGTCTTCGAATACGGCTACGAAGAGGTGGAGCGGCAGGTTTCCTCCAAAGGGACGCTGAGGAACAAGCTGGCCCTGGAGCGCAGTTTACAGCTGGCCATCAGCGAGGAGATCGCGAAGCTGGAGCACAACATGAACTGGCTGGCGACGACGGCGAGCGTCTGCCCTTTCATCGGGCTGTTCGGGACCGTGTGGGGGATCATCGACGCGTTCTCGGCCCTGGGGCTGGCGGGCAGCGCGAGCTTGCGGGCGGTGGCGCCGGGCATCTCCGAGGCGCTGATCGCCACGGCGCTGGGCCTGGGGGCGGCGATTCCGGCGGCGATCTTCTACAACTACTTCGGCCACGTGATCCGTGACATCGGGGCGAGGATGGAAGACTTCGCGCTGGAATTCATGAACTTCGCCGAGCAGCATTTCGGCGACTGACCGGCCATGGCGTTCTCAGTGAACAACAGCGGATTCAGTGGGCGGAGACGCTTCCGCGGGACGCCGACGCTGTCTGAGATCAACGTAGTGCCGCTGGTAGACGTCGTGCTGGTGCTGCTCATCATCTTCATGCTGACGGCGCACGTAATGGAGTTCGGCCTGGAGATCGACGTACCCAAAGTCCGGCAGGTGAAAGACACGACGGAGGAGCTGCCGGTGGTAAGCATCACCCGTTCCGGGGAGCTGTACCTGAACGAGAACCCGGTGAACGTCAACGAGCTCGGCGCACGGGTGCGGGAGCGGTTTCCGGGGGCGCAGGCGGTCTACGTGCGGGCGGACCGGCTGGCGACGTTCGAGACTTTCGCCCAGGTGGCGGACGCGTTGAGCCGGGCGCAGCTCGAGGTCCGGGTGGTCACACAGCCGGAGGAAGACACGCGCGCGGGACAATAGTTGCAGAGGGATGATGGCGGCGCGTCACTACATATTGGACGAGCGCGAGCCGTTGGGTAAGCCGCTGCTGGCTTCCATCGCCTTCCACGCGGCCGTTTTCGCGACCCTGGCGGTGTACGCCGTCCTGCCGCTCGGCAAGGTGGTGCAGTGGGGAGACTGGAACGCGACCGGTGGAGGCGCGGTATCGATCACCCCGGTGAGCAAAATACCTCTGCCAGCGCGCGCGGGCCGAGTGAACCCGGTGGCCAACGACACCGAGTCCCGGGTACCGGCGCCGCCGCCGCAGGTGAAGCCGCAGCGCCGCAAGGCCGCCCCCGCAGACGAGATGGCCGATGCGGTGGTTCTCAAAGGGCGGCAGGCGGCCAGACGCCGGGCTACCCGGCGGCGGCGGGCGAATCCTTCGCGGGCGTCGGTGCCGCGCGAGAACCAGCTCTATAGCTCGAGCGGAGCGGCGGCGACGGCGCCGATGTTCGGCCGGACGGGCGGAGGAGCCGGCGTGGGGTTGGGGCAAGGCAATCCGTTCGGCAGGCGTTTCGGGGCTTACGCGGCGATCCTGCGGCAGCGGGTGGCGCAGGCCTGGGACACGAGCCGGGTGGATCCGCGGATACAGACGGCGCCGATGGTAATCGTCACTTTCGAGATCCTGCGCGACGGGTCAGTCAGGAACGTCCGTTTCCTGCAGCGCAGCGGAATCCCGACGCTGGACTACTCATGCGAACGGGCCATCCTGGACGCGGCGCCGTTCCCGCCGCTGCCCCGGGGCTTCGAGCGCGACGTGGCAAGAATCGAATTCTGGTTCCAACTACAACGATGAAAAGACGAATTGCATTCCTGTTGGCGGCGGTCGCCGCCGCGGCCTGGGTGATCCCCGCCCAGCAAAGCGACGTCATCATCCGGCTGACGCAAGGCGAGAGGGCGGCGATCGCGGTACCGGACCTCAGAGGCGCCGGGGCGGCAGCCGGGCTCATGGACACGGTGAACAGGACGCTCTTTGAGGAGTTGCAAAGCTCCGGCCTGTTTCGGATGGTGCCGAAAAGCATGTATCCGCTGCACACGCCCCAGCGGCCGCAGGATTTCGACGAGCGGCGCCCGGAAGACCGCAAAGGGCTGTGGCTGACGGACTGGGCCGAGCCGCCGGTGAACGCGAACTTCCTGACGATCGGCTACGGGGCCGAACAGGGCGGGCGGCTGGTACTGTTCGGCTGGCTGTTCCATGTCGATCAGCCGGCGCTGGACAGCGCCCAGGTCTTCGGGAAGCTCTACTTCGGGGATCTGAACGAAGACGGCGCCCGGAAGGTGGCCCGGGAGTTCGCCGCCGACATCCTGGGACAGTTCGGCTACAAGAGCCTGCTGGGTTCCAAGATCTACTTCGTCTCGGACCGCACCGGGGCGAAAGAGATCTGGGTGATGGACTATGACGGGTCGAACCAGCGGCAGATCACCCGGTACGGATCCACCTCGACGTTTCCGGCCGTCTCCCCAGACGGGACGAAACTGATCTTTACGACGTTCGTCGAGGGCTTGCCGATGCTCTACATGCACTCACTGGAGACGGGACGGCGCCTGCCGTTCTACAACCAGAAGGCCTCAATGAACGCCACGGCGGAGTTCACCCCGGACGGCAAGAAGATTATCTTCTCTTCGACGGCGGCGGGCCGCTACCCGCAACTCTACATCTGCAATCTGGACGGCACCGGGCTGCAGCGGATCACCTACTCGCGGTCGATCGACGTCGAGCCGACGGTGAATCCGAAGAACCCGAACGAGATCGCCTTCGTCTCCGGGCGCAGCGGGTTGCCGCAGATCTACAAGATGAACATCAACGGAACGAACGTCGTACGGCTGACGACCGGCGAGGGGGAAGCGGTGAACCCGAGCTGGCACCCGGACGGGCAGCACATTGCATTTGCGTGGACAAGGGGTTATGATCCCGGTAATTACAATGTTTTCATCATGGACGTTGCGACGCGAGAGTACGTGCAGTTGACACACGGCGCCGGAAGGAATGAGAATCCAACCTGGGCGCCGGATGGGCGTCATATCGTCTTCTCGTCGAACCGCAGCGGATCGACACAGATTTGGACGATGCTGGGTGACGGAACCCAGTTGCGGCAACTCACCACCCAGGGCAATAATGAGAAGCCTGTGTGGAGCAGTCAGTAACAGACTCGATCGACCAAAGATTCCAGGAGGCAAGGTTCAGGATGAACAAACGGAACGTCAGTGCCATCTTGTTGGCATTCTCTTTGTTTCTCATCGCGGCGGGTTGTAAGAAGAAGGCTCCACCACCGCCGCCGCCGCCACCACCGCCGAAGCCGAAGCCGGCTCCTCCCAAACCGGTGATCGCCACGTTCGTTGCGGAGCCGTCGAGCATCCAGCGGGGCCAGTCCTCTACGCTGCGCTGGAGCGTGCAGAATGCGACGAACATCTCTATCAACCAGGGGATCGGCAGTGTCCAGGCGAGCGGGAGCCGCCGCGTGTTCCCGAGCAGCACGACCACTTATACATTGACGGCCAAGGGACCCGGTGGAACGGCGACCGCACAGGCGACCGTGAACGTCACGCAGCCACCGCCTCCCCCGCCGCCCCCGCCGAAGCCGCCGAAGAAGTCATTGAGCCAACGGCTGGCGGAAGAAGTCCAGGATGCGTACTTCGACTTCGACAAGTACGACATCCGGTCGGCGCCGGAGAAACCGGTGTGCGACACGGCTGAATGCCGGCAGGACGCCCGCGCCACGCTGACCCGCGACGCGGAGGCGCTGAAGGCCATCCTCAACGACTTCCCGAGTGCAGTGATCACCGTCGAAGGCCACTGCGACGAACGGGGGTCGGCCGAGTACAACCTCGGTCTGGGTGACCGGCGCGCCACGTCCGCCAAAGAGTTCCTCGTCAGCCTCGGTGTGCCGGAGAGCCGCTTGCGCACCGTCAGCTACGGCAAGGAGCGGCCCGTTTGCACCGAGTCGAACGAAGAGTGCTGGCAACGGAACCGCCGCGTGCATTTCTCTGCCGGACAGTAAGCGGCTGGGAAACCATTCACCGGGAGGGCCGTCTCACTCGATAGGGTGAGAGGGCAACTCCCGGTGTACCATCTCGGAGCTGGAACAATGCGCATCGGCCGCCTTTGTTTGATCGTGCTATTGGTTCTTGCGCCCGCCTGGGGCCAGAAAAAACAGATCCAGGAGCTGCAGCGCGACATGGCTCTGCTCCAGGACGAAGTCCGCACGATGAACGAGCGCCTGACAAACCTCACGGTGATGGTCGAGCAGTTGCTCGACCGGACCAGCAGCACGAACACGGCGGTCACCGTACTGGAATCCAGCCTCAAGGACAGCCTGAAAAAGCAGCAAGAAGCGATGGCGGCGCCGATCGCGACGCTTGGCGCCAAAGTCGATCAGATGGCCAACGAGTTCCGATACGTGCGCGAGTCCATCGCTGATCTGAACTCCCGGATCGGCAAGATGCAGGCGCAGATCGATGATTTGAAGACCACGGTGCAGATCCTCTCCGCGCCGCCCGCGCCCCCGGGAGCGCAACCGGGAAGCGCGCCCGCCGCAGGGTCTGCCGAAGAACTGTTCAACAGCGCCCGCCGCGACCAGTCCGGCGGCAAGCTGGACCTGGCTCTGACGGAATACCAGGAATTCCTGAAGCTGTATCCGAACTCCGACCTTGCCCCCGCCGCGCAGTACAGCATTGGAGAGATCTATTTCGCCAAAGGCGATTTCGAGGCCGCCGCCAAAGCCTTCGATCTGGTCCTGGAGCGGTACCCGGAGAACGAGAAGACCCCGGATGCCACGTTCATGAAAGCCAAGAGCCTCGCCGAGGCGGGGCAAAAGCGCCGGGCGGCGGTGGAGTTCCGGGGGATCGTCAAGAAGTACGCGGACCTGCCCATCGCCGAGCGGGCGCGTGAAGAGCTGGCGAAGCTCGGCTACTGACGCGAAACCCGCCGGCGGCAACGTTTCCCCGTCTCGTTGCATCCTCTCTAGGGTGTGGAGAATTCAGACAATGGAGACGGCGCCATCGGACACCGCACCAGAGAGATCCGAACGGCTCGCTGGAATGATCGATCATACTCTGCTGCAGCCGGAGATCAGCGATGAGGAGGTGATCGCCGGCTGCCGTTTAGCGGTCCGGCACAAAGTGGCGAGCGTTCTCGTACGGCCGTCGGACGCTGAACTGGCCCTGGGGATCCTGGGTTCGACCGGCATCCGGGTGGGGAGCGTGGCCGGATTCCCGTGCGGATGGGAAACGACGCCGGCGAAGCTGTACCAGGCGCGCGACCTCCTGCGCCGGGGCGTCCAGGAGATCGAGGTGACGGTGAACACGGGCAAGCTCCGGTCGCGGCAGTTCCAGTACGTCGAAATGGAGCTGCAGCAGTTGGCCGACGCTTGCCACGAACGGGGCGCGCTGCTGAAGGCCGTGCTGGACACGACGCACTTGGGAAAAGACCTCCAGATCATCGCGTGCAAGCTGGCCAAGCGCTCCCGGGCCGACTTCGTCGTGATCTCGGGCAAGGAGGAAGCGCTGGTTCGGGATGCTTTGCGGGTGGCCGCGGCCCAGTGTATTCCCCGCACCCAACTGAAAGCCGCCGGCATCGAAACTTTGGAACAGGCCCTGGCGGCCAAGGCCTTCGGCTGCACCCGGATCGGCACGGCGAAAACCGCCGAACTCCTCGATGCCTGGAGGCGCCGTACCGGGCCGCCTCCGGGGGGTGTAGTTTCGTGATCCGCCGGCAGGCGCCGTGCTATTCTAATTCCTCGCCTGACTGATGCCAAGCCGTCCCAACTATCCGCGCACTTGTGTTTCCCTGGGGTTTCCCACTCCGGAACAGATGCTCGCCTGCGCCCGGGAGGAGGCCGCCGCAGGCAGCACGTTCTTCGAATTCCGCCTTGACTTCTTGCCGGAGCCGGAAAGCGGTCTGAACGCCATCGCGGACTTCCTGAAGGAATGCCCGGAGTGCCGGGCGCTGGCGACCTGCCGGCGCGAGGCGAACGGAGGCCGTTTCCGGGGGGGTGTAGAGAGCCAGCTGGATTTGTTGACGGCGGCGCTGGAGGCGGGAGCCACGGCCGTGGATGTAGAGTTGGAAAGCACCCGCGCAGGGATGGCGCGGCGGCTGGAACAGATCCGAAAGCAGGGCGATTTGATCGTTTCCTATCACCATTTCGAAGCCACACCGGCCATGGAGACCGTTTTCCGGCGGCTGACGCGCATTCCGGCCAAGGCGTACAAGATTGCGGTGACCGCCCGCAAGCCTTCCGATATCCTCCGGCTGCTGGAGGTCGCCCGGAACCATCGGCGGACACCGCTCATCCTGGTCTCGATGGGCGAGATCGGCTTTCCGGCTCGGGTCGTATCCCCGATCTTCGGGGGCCTCTTTACTTTCGCCGCACCGTCGTCGGCCGCCGGCACGGCGCCCGGGCAGGTCAATGCGCGGACGCTACGCCAGCTCTACCACGTGGACTCGCTCTCCCGCACCACGAAGATCTACGGGGTGATTGCCGATCCGGTGGGGCACTCGATCTCCCCGGCGGTGCACAACCGGGCGTTTCACGCCTTGCGGGTGGACGCGGTGTATGTTCCGTTTCTGGTGCCGCCGACACGGCTCCGAGACTTCTTCACTTTGGCCGAGCGGCTCCCGGTGCGGGGCTTCAGCGTCACCATTCCTCACAAACAAAAAGTACTTCGCTACCTGGACCACGTGGACCCGCTGTCACGGCGGATTGGAGCGGTGAATACGGTGTGGCGCAAGGCCGGCAAATGGCGGGGAACCAACACGGACGCGCCGGCGGTGACCGGCCCATTGGAAAAGCGGCTGCGCCTGCCGGGCGCCTCGGTGCTGGTGGCCGGCACGGGAGGAGCCGCGCGGGCGGCGGCATTTGCGGTGGCCGACCGGGGGGCGCGGGTCTGGATCACCGGCCGCAACCTGGACCGGGCCAGGAAGCTGGCCGAGCGCTGCGGGGCGACGGCATTGCCGGTGGAAGAGGCCGTCCGGGGCGATTTCGACGCCTTGATCCATGCCACGCCCCTGGGGATGCACCCGAGAACGGAGGCGTGCTTCTTCGATGGGCGCATCCCGGCTCGCGTCGTCTTCGATATGGTCTACAACCCGTCCGAGACGCTGTTGCTCAAGCGCGCGCGCGGCCAGGGCAAAACAGTCATCAGCGGCCTGGAAATGTTTGTTGACCAGGCGGTGCGGCAATTCGAGATCTGGACCGGTTGCGAGGCGCCCGCCGCGGTGATGCAGCGCGCGGCCCGCGAAGCGCTGGCGGGTAGCTGAACGCCGCCGCCGCTGCGGTTTCTATAATAGAAGCACCCATGGCCGAGAAATGGACGCGGCGCGAAGCCGCGGGAGCATTGCTGGCCGCGGCAGCCGTCCCGGCGGCGCGGAGCCAGGAACGCACACCGCAACAGCGGGCGCTCGCCGAAGCCAGGGAAGAGCTGGCAAGGACGCGGCGGAAACTGCAGGAGTTCCCTCTTCCGGAGGATACGGCGCCGGCCTTTGTCTTTCGTCCCTAGGGGGAACACGCGGCGTGGCCAAGAACTTCACCGACGACATCTTCTTCGCCACGGCGGTGGAGATCTCGGCCCGCCTCAAGGCCAAAGAGTTCTCCTGCAAGCAACTGACGAGGGCCTTCCTGAAGCGTTTGGAGACGCTCGGCCCGCAGTACAACGCCCTGGCGGCATCGTTGCGCAAGCGAGCTCTCGAGAAGGCCGGCGATGTAGACGACGACCTGAAGATCGGCCGTGACCGGGGGCCGCTGCAAGGCGTACCGTACGGCGTCAAAGATCTACTGGATGTCAAGGGCTATCCGAGCACGTGGGGGGCGCAGCCGTACCTCCGCCGCGTGGCCGAGGACACGGCCACCGTCATCCGGAAACTCGACTCGGCCGGGGCGGTGTGCATCGGCAAGCTGGCGATGGTGGAACTGGCCGGCGGAGGCGGGTACAGCTCGCCGGCGGCGTCGCTCCAGGGCCCCGGTCTGAACCCGTGGGACAAGAGCCGGTGGTCCGGCGGCTCCTCGAGCGGATCGGCGGCCGCCGTGGCGGCGGGCCTCGTTCCTTTCGCGCTGGGTTCGGAGACTTCCGGATCGATCCTGACGCCGAGCGCCTACTGCGGCGTAACGGGGCTGCGGCCCACCTACGGTTACGTGAGCCGCTATGGCGCAATGACGCTTTCGTGGACGATGGACAAGATCGGCCCGATGGCGCGCTCGGCCGAGGACTGCGGCCACATCCTGCAGAAGATTTCCGGCGGGGACTACGAGGATCCACTCTCGGCGGGCAAGACGTTCTACTACCAGCCGAAGTTCGCCCGGGAGTTCAAGACGCTTACGCTGGGGTTCGCCCCCGTTGATTTCGAGGAAGCGGCCGAGGAAACGGCCAGACCTGCATTCCGTGATGCACTCGACGTGCTGATGAGGATGGGCTTCCGGGTGAGGGAAGTCGAACTTCCTGACTTCCCTTACGGCGCCGTCACCGGGACGGTGATCGACGCCGAGGGGTCGGCCTCCTTCGAGGAACTCATTACCAGCGGGCGGGTGGAAGAACTGGCCGACGCGAAACAGATCGCCGGACTGAAGGCCGGCCTGGAGATCCGCGCCGCGGATTACCTCCGGGCGATGCGGATCCGCCGCCTGATCCAGCAGGCTTTCCGGGAACTGTTCGTGGATGTGAGTTTTCTGGTCACTCCGACGCGAATGGGGCCTGCGCCGAGCGCTTTCGAGCCCTTCGGCCAAGGCGAGCAAGAAAAACACCGGCCCCGCTCACGGGGACTCCAAGCCCTGATCCCGGCCGGGAATCTGGCCGGACTGCCGGCCTTGTCGTTGCCGTGTGGATTCGCCGGCCACCTCCCGGTGGCGATCTGCCTGGTAGCGCGTCCGTTCTGGGAGAATACGCTGCTGGCCGTCGGCGCGGCCTTTCAGAGGCAGACGAACTGGCACCGGCGGCGGCCGCCGGTGAGCGGCCCGGAACCTTGACGGCCTCGCCCAGGAACGGGCGCCCGAAGCCGGGTGGAGAGGAAAAGAGGCCCGCACCTGAAATTGTTGTAACTTCCCGTGCGGGATATGCGCCTAACTGAGCAGATCCCCCGATTCGCAAGAGCGGGTGCGAGCCTCCCCCGCAAGTCGAGGCGGCGCCCGCTCCTTTTTGTTCCTCAGTCGTTGAAGAGGCCTTCGAAGAGGACCGTCGAGAGATAACGCTCACCGGAATCCGGCAGGATCGCGACGATCGTCTTGCCTTCCATTTCGGGTTCCCGGGCGAGGCGAACGGCGACCGCTGCGGCGGCTCCCGAAGAAATCCCGGCCAGGATGCCCTCCTCTCGCGCCAGGCGCCGGGCCATCTCGATGGCCTCTTCGTTGGTGACCTGCTCGACGCGGTCCACCACGGAGAGATCCAGAGTGTCGGGGATGAACCCCCCCCCGATGCCCTGGATCTTGTGCGGGCCGGGCTTCAGCTCCTCTCCCCGCAGTTTCTGGGTGATCACCGGGCTACCCGCCGGCTCGACGGCCACCGAGAGGATGTTCTTGCCCTTCTCGTGCTTGATGTAGCGCGAGACGCCGGTGATGGTGCCGCCGGTGCCGACGCCGGCAACCAGCACGTCGATCTTGCCTTCCGTATCGTCCCAGATCTCGGGTCCGGTGGTCTTGAAGTGGATCTCCGGGTTCGCCGGGTTCTTGAACTGCTGGAGCAGCACATAGCGGTCCGGATCTGAGGCGACGATCTCTTCGGCGGCCTCGATGGCGCCCTTCATCCCCTTGGCCCCGTCGGTGAGCACGAGCTTGGCCCCGAAGACCTTGAGCACCTTGCGCCGCTCGATCGACATCGTCTCCGGCATGGTGAGGGTGATCGGATAGCCCCTGGCGGCGGCGACGAACGCCAGCGCGATGCCCGTGTTTCCGCTGGTCGGCTCGATGATCTCCTTGCCGGGCTTCAAGATCCCCCGCTTCTCTGCGTCCCAGATCATCGAGGCTCCGATCCGGCACTTCACCGAGTACGACGGGTTGCGCCCCTCGATCTTGCCGGCCAGGGTCACCGGAAGCCCCTCGGGGATCCGGTTCAGGCGAACGAGCGGGGTTCTGCCGATGCTGAGTGAATTGTCTGCGTAGATCAAGCCATACCTCCTCGTACTGTTTACACTACTCGAAAATGCCTCCGGCTGCGCGTTCAGATTTCCCAGTTGGGTATATAAGCGGCCTGCCTCTCGCGCCACTCCCGGGCGAGCTGGCCAAAGGTGGTATTGTCCAGGATTCTGCTGACGGCCGCGTCTACATCTTTCCACATCGCGGCGAAGGGAGAGTCGGACTTCCGCTTGGCGGCTGCCTTGGCTGCCCGCGCCCCCTCGACGAAGCGCAACACCTCCCCGACGGTAATCTGATCCGCAGGCCGGGCGAGCATGTAGCCGCCATCGGCTCCGCGGCGGGAGATGACGAACCCCCCCTGCTTGAGACCGGCCAGGATCAGCTCCAGAAACTTCTGCGGAATGCGCTGGCGTTTGGCGATGGCGGCGATCTTGACCGGCCGGCCGTCGTTGTGGAGGGCGAGGTCGAGCAACGCGTGCAACGCGTACTCGCCTTTCACTGAGATGTTCAACGGTCCCACAGTCGATCTCCGATTCTCTAGTAGAGATTACAGAAAACATCGGGCTGGTGTCAAGTGGTTTGGTGGCCCCGAGATCCCGACGGCGTTGGGTTACAATGACGGCGGGGTGGAGCAGATCGGTCGATACCGGGTGCTGGGTGAAGTCGGCCGTGGGGCCATGGGGATCGTGTACCGGGCTGAGGACCCGGCGATCGGGCGGACCGTGGCGATCAAGACGATCCGACTGGGTGAGGTGGCCGACGAAAAGGAGCGCCAATTCATGCGGGAGCGGCTGTTGCGGGAAGCGCGGTCGGCAGGCATCCTTTCCCACCCGGGCATCGTCACCATCTATGACATTTCCGAACAGGGCGACACGGCCTACATTTTCATGGAGTACGTCCACGGGACGACGTTGGACAAGCTGATCGCTCCCCGCGGGAAGCTGGAGAAGGCGACGATCCTGGACGTTCTCAGACAGACGGCGGCGGCGCTCGATTACGCCCACTCGAAGGGGATCATCCACCGGGACATCAAACCGGCCAACATCATGGTCAGCAGCGACGGGGAGACGAAGATCACCGACTTCGGCGTGGCGAAGATCGTCTCCCAGCAGCTCACCCAGACCCGAGCGGTCCTCGGGACGCCTTATTACATGTCGCCCGAGCAGATCCAGGGGGCGAAGGTGGACGGGCGAACGGACCAGTTTGCGCTCGGGGTGGTGGCCTTCGAACTGCTCACCGGCGAACGCCCTTTCACCGCTGACAGCCTGCCGACACTGCTGTTCCGGATCGTCCGGGAAGCGCCACCCCCGCCGCGGCGGCTGAATCCGACGCTCCCCCGGGAAGTGGACGGAATCTTCGAGAGAGTGTTCGCCAAGAAGCCGGAGGACCGGTTCTCCAGTTGCGCGGAGTTCGTAGAGGCGCTCGCTAAGGCCCTGGAGCGGGCGCCTGCCTGGGAGCCTTTGAACCGCAAAGACGCCGAAGAGATGACCACCGCGGCGGCGTCCCCGCCCCCCTCGGGCGTCCAGGAAGCGGCCGAGACCGAGAAGCATGCCCCGGCGCCGCCGGCTCCTCCCGAACCGGCTTCCCCACCCGGGGAGGCGCAACACCCGGCGCTGCCCAAGATGCCGCGGGTGCGGCGCCGGGAGCGCGATTGGGAATACGAAGAAGAGCCGACTCACTTCCTGCGGAACACCGTGCTTATACTCCTGGTGCTGGGACTTGCGGGCGCCGGAGCCTGGTACTATCAAGACTACCTCGCGGCCCCTAAGGAAACGGCGCCCGAGCCGAGCGGCCCCGTGGTTCAGGCGCGGCCCGAGGCGGGCCTGCCGGCCCCGCCCCCTAGCGGAGAGACAACGCCGGAAGGGCCTCAAGAAACGGCGGCCCAACCGCCGGTTTCGCCGCCGGCCAAAGAACCGGGAACTGCGGCCGGCGCGGTGACGGCGTCCTCAGCGAAACCAGTACCCGCACCCCCGGCAACGCCTCCACCGCTGGAGTCCCAGCCCGAGAACCCGCCTGCCGCGGCGCCGCCCGCCGGGTCGAAACCCGGGCCAAGAGCTGCGAAGGCTCCCCAGGTCTATTGGGTCCAGATCCGATCCACTCCACCGGGGGGCCACGTGAGCGCTGACGGCGATTCCGAACTCGTGTGCAAGACCCCGTGCGAGTTGCCGCTCGAAGAGGGCCGTCACGTGATCACCGTGACCATGGCCGGGCGCCAGATCGGCAAACGAATCATCCGGGTGCCGGAAATCACCGATGTCACGGTCGCTCTGAACCGGCGGGCAGGAACGCTGGCGGTGGTCACCAAGCCCCCGGGAGCGGCCATCTACATCGACGGGGAACGGCGGCCCGAGAAGACGCCGGCGATGATCAAGCTACCAGAGGGAAAGTACCGTATCCGGCTCGAGTTGCCGGGCTACCAGCCGGTGGAAGACGAGGTCGAGATTCGGGACCAAGCGATCCGAACGTTCCGCGTAGAGTGGTGAGGCGCCGCCGGGCTCCTAGAAGAGCAACAACCGCCTCGCCTCCTTCTCCACGGTCTCTACCTGGGGCAGGATAGCGTTTTCGAGAATCGGACTGTAGCCGACGTAAGTGTCCAGGGCGCCGACGCGTCCTACCGGCGCATCCAGGAACTCGAAGAGTTCGTCAGCAATCCGGGCGGCGATCTCGCCCCCATAACCCCAGCTCCGGTTGTCTTCGTGCACTACCAGGGCGCGGCTCGTCTTGCGCACCGACTCGGCGATGGTCTCCCAGTCGTACGGCGACAGCGAGCGCAGATCGATGACCTCCACGCTCCAGTCTTCCCGCTGCTGCTCCAGGTTCGTCGCCGCAAGCAGAGATTTCTGCACCAGCGCTCCGTAAGTGATGATCGTCAGGCGCCGACCCTGTTTCACCACGCGGGCCTTCCCGAATGGGATCATGTAGTCGGAACCGGGATACGGAGCGCGGTTGTACGTCTCGCGGTAGAGCTTCTTGTGCTCGAGGAACAGGACGGGGTCGTCGCAGCGGATGGCTGTACGCAGCAGTCCCACCGCATCCTGGGCGTTGGATGGCATGACCACCCGGATGCCCGGTATATGCGTGAACATCGACTCGCCGGACTGGCTATGGTATATGGAACCTCCGGTCAGGTAGCCTCCGATGGCCGCCCGCACCACGGCCGGGCACTTGAACCCGTTGAGGGAGCGCCAGCGGATGTTGGCCATCTCGTCGCGGAACTGCATCATCGCCGGCCAGATATAGTCGAAGAACTGGATCTCGACCACCGGCTTCATGCCCCGCGTGGCCATCCCGGTGGCCCGCCCGACGATCGCCGCTTCGGCCAACGGTGAGTTGAAACACCGTTTCGAGCCGAAGCGGCGCTGAAGCCCCAAGGTGGCTTTGAAAACGCCACCTTTCCCTTTCACCTCCTTCAGATTTTCTTCACGGCTGCAGTCGGCGACGTCCTCGCCGAAAACGACGATGCGCTCGTTGCGCTCCATTTCGTCGTGGAGCGTCCGGTTGATGGCATCGACCATGGTGATGGGAGGCCCCGTAGGCCGAGGCTCGGTCTCGAAAGCGGGCGACGTCGGATCGACATCCGGCGAATAGACATACAGCGGCGCGGAAGCCGGCTCCGGCAGCTTCGCCTTGAGGGCCCTCTCGGTAGCCTCCTGGATCTCCAGATCGACCTCCCGGCGGACGGCCTCGAGTTCCGCTTCGGTAACGATCCCCTCTTCGACCAGCCATTCCGGATACCGCAGGAACGGATCCCGTTTCCGCTCCGCCTCGCGCTCGGCCTCGGTCTTGTAGAGCCGCTCGTCGTCGGAGAGCGAGTGCGAGTACGGGCGGATGACGTGGGCGTGAACGAGGGCCGGGCCCAGGCCGCGGCGGCAGTACTCGACGGCCTCTTTCATCACCCGGTAGGAGGCGACGAAATCGGTGCCGTCGACCTCCTTGACCAGCAGCCCGGGGAAGCCTTCGACCAGCTTGGAGATCTTGCCGCCGGGCGTCTGCAGATCCACCGAGGTGGAGATGGCGTAGTGGTTGTCCTCGATCAAGAAGATGATGGCGAGCTTCTCCAGGCAAGAGGCGTTGATCGCCTCCCAGAACTCGCCCTCGCTGGTGTGGCCGTCGCCGCCGCAGACCAGCGTCACCTCGGTGCGGTCCGGGCTCATGTAGCGGCAGGCGTGAGCGCAGCCGACGGCGGGTAAGAACTGGGTCCCGGTGGTCGAGGACGTGGTAACGATGTTCCGTTCCGGCGAGCTCCAGTGGGTCGGCATCTGGCGGCCGCCGCTGGCTGGATCCTCAGCCGATCCCACAGCCTGCAGCAGCATTTCGAGCGGCGTCACTCCCAGAGCGAGGCATAAGGCCCGGTCGCGGTAGTAGGGGTAGAACCAGTCCACGCCCGGGCGCATGGTCATCGCCGCGGCGGTCTGAATCGCTTCGTGGCCCGCGGCGCTGATTTGGAAATAGGTCTTCTGCTGCCTCTTCAGCAGGATTTCCCGGTCGTCGAGCTTCCGCGAACTGTAAATGGTGCGGAATGCTCGAATGAGGTCGGCCCGCTCCAGTCCGATGTTTTCCAGACCCGTTGTGATCTGCCTGCCCGCAGGTGCTGCCATCCGGTCGGACCTCCACGTCCAGTTTAGCTCAGCGCCCGGCTGCTTCAAGACAACACAAGTACTAGTCTACACGGCGGTTGAAGGATTTGCGGCCTCCAGATATTCGCCCTTCGTTCGCCTTCTCTTTGCCGCGCGGGTCCGTAGGCCAAGGACGGGAAGCCCCGGCGAGGCCGCCGCCGAACGACCGTCCGGTCTTAGCCAAACAGCCCGAAGGCGGGCAAGCCGGTCCACTCACCCGGCGTTCAGCGCCCGATCGATGCGCCGCACCAGCATATCGACAAACTTGCCGGGAATGAGGCCCGGGATTCGGCTCACGAGGTCGCCCCGCTTGTCGATGACGATGATGGTAGGGATGTTGGTCACCTGGAGGAACCGCTCGAGGCCGTCCTCGAAGTAGACGGCGTCCTTCCACCCCAGTTCAGCGAGGAAAGGCCGGACGAGGCCGCGGTCCATATCGGCGTTCACGCTGACAAAGACGACGTCGTCGCGCTCCGCGTAGTGCTGTTTGACCTTGTCCATCAGTTTATGAACCTGGCGGCAGGGACGGCACCAGGTGGCCCAGAAGTCGAGCACGATCACCTTGCCCCGGAGCGAGGCGAGATCCAGGCGGGTTCCGTCGAGGCCGCTAAGGACGAAGTCCAGCACATGGGTCGCATCCAGGTTGGGAACAATCTTTCTCAGTTCGGCATGGCGGGCATCGAGAGCCTGCCGGGTGCGGTCGTAAGCGGCCAGGAGGATATCGCCGAGGCCCGCTTCGCTGTCGTGGGTTTTCAAGTAGAGTTCGCGCATCCGGCGGCGGTCTCCGGCGCGGAGTCCAGCCGTATTGTCGGGATCGTCGATCACGAAAGCCTCGGCATAACGTTCCAGCGCCTCTTGCGAACGCCCCAGCCGGGCGAGCCAGCGTCCCATCTCCCGGGCGGCTTCAGCCGTCGGGAAGCGCTCGAAGCTGGCCCGGGCGAGCTTCACGGCCTCCTGCAAGCGGCCCAGATTCCCGAGGGCGCGGGCTTCGAAGACATAGGCCTTGGCGACGGCGCGGTCCAGCCGGTTCCGGGCGGCGAGAAGCTTGCTGCCCCCGGACGGCTGTTGCAGTTCGAGAATTCGGAGTGCAGCCAGGAACTGCTGTGCATACCGAAGCGCCCGTTTCGAGCTGTCCGGATCGTCCTTCTCGAGCAGCGCCCGAATCACGTACTCGGCGATCTCCACGTGGCGCGGCTCACGCTCCAGCACCCGCTCCCCGTAGCGGATAATGCGGCGGCGGTCCTTCATTTCGATCGCCGACTGTACGATAGCCCTCTCGATCTCGGGGCGGCGCTTCGTCTCGGGAAAGCGCTCCAGGAATTCTTCGAGAGCGCGGACATAGTCCAACTCGCTGACGCGGGCCTCGCTCATCAGTTCGCGCCAGGCGGCGTTCTCGGGCGTTTCGCCCTTGGGTTTGGGGCGCTTTTCCGGCGCCGGGGATTCCTCCCCGGGCCGGGACCCGGCGGGAGTCGGCGGCTCCTGTGCGGAAACGGCGCCGGGCAACAAGAGCGACACCAATAAGGCCACCGCCCGGAGCATCACTTCCCGCCCTCCGCCGAACCGCGGATCACCCGGGCCAGCATGGCGGCCCGGCTGCGAGCCATGTTGAGGATCGCTTCATCGGAGGCGATCTTGTCCAGCAACGGCAGGAACTGGTCGGCCGCCACCAGACGTTTCCTCTCCATGGAGATCTGCAACTGCAACAGCACCTTGTTCACCCCCAGCTTGTCGAACCTCGCCGTCCGCTCCAGGTTCACCCGGTGGCGGATCGTCTCGGTGATCCGGGCGAACCAATCGGCGAGCAGGCGGGCATCGGCGTTTTTCGAGAAGTTGAACTTCTGCTCGTAGCGCTCGTTGCCCTGCTCCCAGCGGAAAGTCTTCAGCCCCATGTTGGCGACCTTGAGGTTCGACTCGAGAGGCTTGCGGAAGCGGTCGAGCTTCTCGGCGAGATGGAAAATCTCGCGGACCTCGGAGGGCCGCAACCGGAACTCGACCGGTTCGTCATCCGGGTCGTCCACCGACTCGCGATAGACAGCCCGGCCGTCGTAGTGGACGACGATCTGAACGTAGGGCGGATAGGCGCCGGGCAGCTCGCGCGAGTAAAAGATCCGCGGCTCATCCACGGGGCCGGCGAGCATCCCTGAGAGGGACAACGTCACGATGAAAGCAAACACCCTGCCTCGCACGCGACAACCTCCTCACTTCGTTGGACGGGTATGTTCCCGCATCGCGGCGCTGGTGGCGTGGCAGATAGCCACGGCGACGGCGTCACTGGCGTCCTCGGACTCGAGCGGCCGGGCCAGCCCGAGCAGCGACGCCACCATCATTTGCACCTGGCGTTTCTCCGCCCGCCCATAGCCGACAACGCTTGTCTTGATCTCCAGCGGGGAATACTCAGCGCACTCGAGGCCGGACTCGGCGAGGCTGAGCAGGGTGGCGCCGCGGGCGTGGGCGAGCTTGAGCGCCGTCTGAACATTCACCGCATGGAAGACCGCCTCGACAGCGGCGATTTCCGGTTTGTGCTCACGGACGACTTCGCGCAGGCCGGCGGCGATGACACAAAGCCGGGCCGGCAGGGGATCTCGCGGGCGCGTCCGGATGGTCCCGGCAGCGATGAGGCGATGGGACCGCCCGTCGCTGTCGATCACGCCGTATCCCGTCGTCTCGGTCCCGCAGTCGATACCCAGTATGCGCATCCCGGATCCGGGCGGCGGATCAAGCCGTGAGCCGCTCCAGCTCTTTCTGGTCGATGTCGAAGTTCGAGTAAACGCTCTGCACGTCGTCGTGCTCTTCCAGAGCCTCGCTCAACTTCAGCATCTGCTCAGCCTGCTTGCCCTCCAGCTTGACGAGGTTTTGCGGCAGCCAGGCGATCTCGGCGTTGAGGGTTTCGATGCCCGCTTTCTGCAGAGCCTCGACCACGGCCTCGTGCTGGTCCGGCGGGGCGATCACCTCCCAGTTGTCGCCGTCTTTTCGGATGTCCTCGGCGCCGGCATCCAGAACGGCAGCCATCAGCTCATCCTCGGTGGTCTTGTCGCCTTCAATCAAGACATGGCTCTTGCGTTCGAACATGAAGGCCACACTGTTCTTCTCACCAAGGTTCCCTCCGTGCTTGGAGAAGATGTGCCGGATCTCGGCCACGGTCCGGTTGCGGTTGTCGGTGGCGGCCAGAACCATCACGGCGGCTCCGCCGGGTCCGTAGCCTTCGAACATCACCTCTTCGATCTGGCCGCCCTCGATCTCCCCGGTGCCGCGCTTGATCGCCCGGATGATATTCTCCTGGGGCATGCTGGCGGCCTTGGCGGCGGCGATGGCGGTCCGCAGACGGGGATTGGCGTCAGGGTCGCCGCCGCTGCGGGCGGCGATGGTGATCTCTTTGATCAAGCGAGTGAACAGCTTGCCCCGCTTCCTGTCCTGGGCGGCTTTCTTGTGTTTGATGGTCGCCCATTTCGAATGACCTGACATGACTGGATCCTCTTCGGCGTCCCCGGTTCCAGGCGCACTCAGCCAGCCGGCGCGGTCCCATCGGCGGAGCTTCCCTCGGCAGCGGGGAACCGGGTGCTCAACCCAACCCTGAGAATAACAGAATGAGTGATTTAGCGGCAAGACGAAAGGCTGTGTTCAAGGCGCGCCCACGTGTGGTTTCACCGGCGGGGGATTGAAGACGAGGGTCACGTCCACAGTGCGCGTCTCCTCGTGCACCGTCCAACGGACGTCGGTCTTCGTCAGGTTGTCGAAGACGCCGAGCTCGCGGATCCGCTCGAGGAAGAACTCCGGATAGCCGCCGTCGAATACGTCGCCGGGCTTCATACCCCAGATGCGGCGGATTTCATGCTCGCCGTGCAGGTCGAGCCCCTCGACGATGAGCCTGCCGAAGCGGTAGCGGGCTCCGGGGACAGCCGTGAAGGTGATGTCGGCGGTGTGCGCCGGGACATGGAGCCGGCGCTCGTAGGTGACGGCGGCTTTCATATAGCCCTGGTTCTGGAGAGCTTTGCGGATGCGCGCCGCGGCGGCGCTCACTTCGTTCATATTGGCAACGTCGCCCGGCTTGAGCGCCGCCGCCGAATAGAGGGAATCCGCCATGGCCTCCGGGCCCCGGATGTGGATGCGGCCGAACTGGAAGCTCTCGCCCTCATCGACGGTGACCACCACTCGGATACCCCTGACGCCGCCGGCGGCCCGCTCGGTCTCGATCTTAGGGAATTGAACGTTCAAGCGGCCGCGCATCTCGTAGACCGGCCGCACCGAGGCGTCGAGCAACGCCCGCATCCGGCCCTCGGTGAACCGCGCGCCGACAGCCGCTCCGTGGATCGCTTCCTGAAGCCGCTCCTTCGGGAGCACCTTGTTGCCTTGGAAGTCCACTTCGGCGATCACCGGAAGCGCGCCCTTCGGGTAGAAGAGGATGTAGAACGCCTCGGGAACGTCGGCGGTGAGTTCCCCGCGGACATCCACCTTGCGCCCTTTGGCGCCGAGCAACTCCTCGATGTAGGTGCTGTAGCGCCGCAGGAACTGCTCAGTGCCGGGCCCTTTGCCGGTAAAGAGCGGGTCCTTCTGCTTCAGAAAGGCCAGGATCTCCTCTTCCGGCACGCCGAGGTTGACGAACTGCAGCGGGAAGACCTGCTGGACTTCGGCGACCTCGAAGGTGACCGCGTAGCCGTCGCCGGTCGCCGCCGGTCCGAAATGGAACGCGACAGTCTCCAACGCTCCGGTGGCGAGAAGGCGGTCACGCGCCGCTTCGAAAGCGGCCTGGTTGCATGCTTCACCGAGTTTGAGCCCGGTGGCGGCGACGAGCTGCTGGTCGGTATAGAGCTTGTTGCCCTCGATGGCGATGGAGCGAAGCGGCCACCGCGCCTGGGATGGCCGCTGGGCGCTCAGGGCAAGGCAGGCGGCGGCCAAGACGACTCCAAGCAGGAAACCGCGCCGGTAACGAGACATCACTGCTACTCCAACATGACGTAGGCCGGGGGCGAGGCGATTCATCTTCCTAGATCAGTGTAATGCCCGATTCCGCGGTCACGGGCGAACGAAAAAATATATCTCGTTTGGTTTGAATCGGTTCCACCCTTCGTCCCCGGCCGCCGCTACCACTGCTCCCGTAGCCTGAGAGCAGCGGTGGCCGTTTCGAGCGGCCCCCGGCGGGGTCCGGCGGCGGGTCCTCTTCTCCGCCGCTTCCGAATCACCGGGAAACACGATGAGCGACGAGAGAACCTGCAATGAGACCGGCGAAACGAACCCGGGAGCGCCGGCGCCGGAGCGTCCCGAAACAGCAGCCCGACCCGGTGGCGGGGCGTCCCCCGAGCCAGCCGCCGACTGGGCGGAACAGCGGCTCCGGCGCCTCGACGAGCTGCTCGACAAGGTCGAGGCCAAACTACAGGCGCAGAACTTCCGGCCCAGCGTCGGGGACTTCGTCCGGCTGCTGCAGTTGCGCCGGGAGTTCGAGGACGAACGGCCGCGGGAGATCACGGTGACATGGGTAGAACCGTCAGAGGACGAAAGTGCGAGTGTCGAATAGAATACGCCCCGCTGCCTTCGCAGGCCAAGTTCCACCGGTGCCGGGCGCGGTTCAAAGGCTTCTCCGGACCGATCGGTTCGGGCAAGAGCGAAGCGCTCTGCCAGGAAGCGATCAAACTCAGCTACCTGAATCCGGGGCGGCTGGGGCTGATCGGCGCGCCCACCTATCCCATGTTGCGCGACGCCACGCAGACGGCGCTGGTAGCCATCCTCGAACGCAACCGGATTCCCTACGCGCTGCACAAGAGCGAAAGCGTCCTGCTGATGAAAGACACCGGCTCGCGCATCCTGCTGCGCTCGCTGGAGGAGTACGAACGGCTGCGCGGCACGAACCTGGCCTGGTTCGGCCTGGACGAGCTGACCTACGTCCGCGAGGAGGCGTGGCTGCGGCTGGAGGGCCGCCTGCGGGATCCCCGGGCGCGGCGGCTCGCCGGTTTCGCCGCCTGGACGCCCAAAGGCCACGACTGGGTTTACCGCCGCTTCGTCGAGAACCCGGCGCCGGACTACGCGGTGGTCCTGGCCAGGCCCATGGAGAACCGGCACGTCCTCGAGAAGGTGCCGGACTTCTACGAGCGCCTGCGCCACACCTACGACGAAAGGTTTTTCCGCCAGGAGGTGCTCGGCGAGTACCTGAACATCGAGCAGGGCCGCGTCTACGAGCCGTTTCACCGCGACGAGCACGTCTGTCCGGTGGAGCTGGATCCGGAGAAGAGGCTGCTGTGGGCGCTCGACTTCAACGTCGATCCCATGTGCAGCATCGTGGCGCAAGTGACCGACGGGGAGGTGCGGGTGCTGGACGAGATCGTCCTGAGCCGGGCCGGCACCGAGCAGGCCTGCGAGGAGTTCCACCGCCGCTACGGCGGCCACGAGAAGGGGGTGACGGTCTACGGCGACGCCAGCGGCGATCACTCGCGGACGAGCGGACCCACCGACTACGCCATCATCCGGCGCTTCTTCGCCCGGGTGGGGATGAAGAAGGTCCGCGTCGTCGTCCCCCGGGCCAATCCGAGGGTGCGGGACCGGGTGGCGGCGGTCAACGGCGCCTTGAAGAACACCGCCGGCGAGATCCGCATGTTCATCCACCCGCGGTGCCGGGAGCTGATCCGGGACCTGGAAGAGGTCGTCTACAAGGAGAACAGCGGGGTGATCGACAAAGAGCGCGATCCGCGGCGGACGCACCTCTCCGACGCTCTCGGCTACCTCGTCTGGCAGGAGATCCAGGGCCGGCGCGAGTTCGGCGAACAGAAGAGGCGGCTGCCGATTTGAACAGCGACGCAAACCAGGGAGGCGACAGACAGTGAACGGCATCGACAAAGAGCATCCCGATTACACGGCCAGCCAGGCCCTGTGGCGGATGTACCGGGACCTCTACGCCGGGGGCGAGCAGATGCGGGCCAACGCCGCATTCTACTTGACGCCCCGGCAGCGGGAACCGGTGGACGTCTACAACGAACGGCTGAGCCGCGTCTACTACGAGAACTACATCGGCTCGATCATCGACTGGTACGCGGCCACGCTCTTCCGGCGCGAGCCGATCGTCATCACCGGCGGCGAGGACGAGGCTGGACGGCGGTTCCTCTCGAAGTTCACCGAAGACTGCGACCGCCGCGGCTCCAGCCTCACCGAGTTTTTCAAGCGGCGGCTGATCGAGACGCTGGTGTGCGGCTCCAGCTACGTGCTCATCGACTTCCCGCGGACCAAGAAGCGGCCCGGCTCCCGCGCCGAGGAAGAGGCCTGCGGCGCCTCGCGGGCCTACCTGGTCGAGTACTCCCCCGAGCAGGTGACCAACTGGAGCCTGGACGAACAGGGCAGCTTCGAGTGGGTCGTCGTGCGCACCGAGCGCCGGGTGAGCAAAGGCCCGGGCGGCGAGACGAAGCGCATCCGGCAGTGGACCTACTACGACCGCGAGCGCTTCGAGCAGTACGTTCAGGAGTCCGGCGGCGGCAAGCCCGGCGGCATCCAAAAGACCGCCTCCGGGCCGCATGCTCTGGCGACGCTGCGCCGGGTCCCGCTCTTCCGCATGGAGGTACCCAAAGGGCTGTGGCTGATGAACAAGGCGGCGTCGCTGCAGCTCGAACATTTCAACAAGTCCAACGCCCTCTCCTGGGCGCTGACGATGGGGTTGTTCGCCATGCCGGTCGTCTACACGGACCGGGAGTGGAACCAGATCGTCGGCGAGTCCTATTACATCCAGCTCGGCCCGGAGGACCGCTTCGGATGGACCGAGCCGGAGGGCCGCGTCTTCCAGGTGGCGGCCGACAACCTGCGGCGGCTTCAGGAAGAGATGTACCGCGTCTGCTATCTGCTTTCGCAGGCCGGCGGCTCGTTCTCCAGCCGGTCGCTGCAGTCCGGACTGAGCAAGCAGCGGGACTTCGCCATCACCCAGGAAGTGCTCCGCGCCTACGGCGACGTGGTGAAAGACATGATGAAGACCATTCTGCGGGCGATCGTCGCCGTCCGCGAGGACGACGTCACCGTGGACGTCTCGGGCCTGGATGACTTCGACATCGGAGACTTCAGCAGCGACCTCGCCGACGCCGAGCGGCTGCTCAACCTGGGCATCGCCTCGCCGACGCTGCGGGAGCAGGTCTTCAAGAAACTGGCCTTCAAGTACCTGTGCGACGTCAGCCAGGAGGTCAAGGAGCACATCGCTCGGGAGATCGAAGCTTCCGAAGCACCCACAGAGAGTTAGCCAAGGAGACGCAACATGGAGCAAGAGAATCAAGACATCATCCAGACCACCGACGAGCAGGGGCCGGGTCTGCGGTCCCTGATTCGCGAAACGATCGAAGAGTACCTGGCCACCGAAAAGGCCCAAGCCGAACCGGCCTACAAGGCCGAGCTCGTCGAGGAGCGCCGGCGCCGGGAGCAGCTCGAGCGCCGCGTCAACGAGCTGATCGCCGAAAACGAGCGCAGCCGGCGGCTGGCCGAAGAGGCCGAGCGCAGCGCAGCGATCCGGGACGAGCTGCGGCGCCTGGGCGTGACGAAGGTCGAGCTGGGCTACCGGGCGGTGAAAGACGACATCTACCGTACCGACGACGGCCGCCTGGTGGCCCGCACCGAGAGCGGCGAGATGAGCCTCCAGGATTACCTCGCCAGGTTCACCAAGGAGAACCCGGAGCTACTGCCGGCGCGGATTCCCGGGGGCAGCGGCGCCTCTTCGGGAGCCGACGGCGCCGACGAGCCGCCGGTGACGCTCGACGCCATCAAGCCGGGAATGGATCCAGAGCAACTGAACCGGATCCGCCGGCAGGTGGCGCAGGCGATCGCGCGGACCCTGCGTTGAGTGCAGCGGCGGGCGCGCGGGGGTGGAGGAACCGCGCCGGACGCGCCAGCAGCGGTTGTCCCGGCCGCCGGGAATGCTTGCGTCACCGGCGCGAGGAGCTTGACGGAGGTTCGCCGTCCCGCCGCCGCCCCGCGGCGGCGATAGGACTGCGGCCCCCAAGGGGCGAACGTTCGTTCGCCGGATTAAACAACAACAGGAGAGAACATGGGAGCGATTACGACTGCCAATGTTGCAAACGCGATTGTCAAGCTGGTAGCGGCGGATGCGTTGCCGGCTTTGATGGGGAACCTGGTCATGGGGAACCTGGTCAATCGCAACTACGAGCCGGCGCTGGCGCAGGCGGGCGATACGGTGAACGTACCGATTCCCCCGAGCCTCAGCGCCAACAACCTTGCCGAGGGCGGCGCCGTGACGGCGCAGAATCCGAGCCTCGGCAACGCCCAGATCGTACTGAACACCCACGCCGAAGCCACGTTCCAGATCCCGGACGTGACCAAAGTGCTGGCCGTTCCGGAGCTGCTGCGGCTCTACATGGAACCCGCGGTGATCGCCCTGGCGGAAAGGATCGAGTCCGATCTACTCAGCCTCTACTCGCAGTTCACGGCCAATGCCTCGGTAGGGGCGCCGGGCACCCCGATCACCGAATCCGTGGTGGACACGGCGGAAACCACGCTGTTCAACGCCAAGGTGCCTCCCAGCCAGTCCAAGTACCTGGTGGTGGACGGCGACACCTACTCGCAGTTGCGGCAGATCCAGCGCTTCAGCGAGTTTCAGACGGCGGGCGAGGCCGGCCTGCGGGCGCTGGTGGAGGGGACCGTAGGCAAGATCAAGGACTTCTTCGTCTTCCGGTCCCAGTTCGTCGCCAAGACGGGGAGCGCTCCCGTCTCGACGCACAACCTCGCTTTCGCCCGCGACGCCATCGGCCTGGTCATCCGGCGTCTGCCCCAGCCGCTGCCGGGTACCGGCGCGGTGGCCGAGTACGCCGAACTCGGCAACTTCGGCATCCGCGTGGTGATGAGCTATCAGCCGGACACCCTCGCCCAGCAATTCACCGTGGACGTGCTCTACGGGGTCGGCGTGCTGCGCAACGAGTTCGGCGTGGAAGTACTCACCTGATTCTGCGCGCCGGGCTCTACCAGCGAGAGGGTCCCGGAAGAGTTTTCCGGGACCCATCCTCCCATCCCAAAGGAGAAAGCCAGATGGACTTGAAAGTGTACTACCGCAAGATCCACGAGATCGAAGATCAATTGCCCGACGGCGACATCTGCGTCGTCAGTTGCGAAACGCCGGATGGCGGCAAGGCCGGCGTCATCAGCGAAGTTCCGCGGCGCATCGCTGCGAAACTCCTGGTGGAAGGCCGCGCCAGGCTGGCCGCCGAGGAAGAGGCCAAGGCGTTCCGGGCCGAGCAGAAGGCCGCCGCCGAACGGGCCAGGGAGCTGGCCGCGGTGAATCAGTTGAAGATCGCCGTGGTTCCCGAGTCCGAGTGGCGGGGCAAGACCAAGGGCGAGCCGCGCTCCAAGCGCACGAGCTAGCGGCCCCGGAAGGACACTGCCATGCCGTTGTTCACCGATGGACCCATCTCCGGAATCGAGGACCTGAGTGCCTACGATTCGAGCATCCTCGACGTCGCCGGGGCCGAGCGGGTCGATCTGGACCGCAAGCTGGCCTTGGCGGCGGCCGAGATCGGCATCGAGTTGCAGGAGTTTCTGGTCCGGCGCACCGGCCAGGTGCCGGGCGGGCGGAACGCCGGTCTCACCTTACGCAACGTGGTGGTGACGCCGGCGCTGAAGCAGTGGCACACGCTGCTGGCGCTCACGCTGGTCTACGCCGACGTGGCGGGCAACCACATCGAAAGCCGGTATCCGGCCAAAGAGAAGGAATACCGGCGCCGGGCGCGGAGGGCCGCCGACAGCCTCTACCGGATCGGCGTCGGGATCACGCTGAACCCGGTGCCCCGGGCGGGGCTGCCCGAGGTGCGCGGCATCCCCGGAACCACGCCGATCGCCACCTACTACGTCCGCATCGCCTGGCGCAACGCCGCCGGGGAGTCCGGAGCGCCGAGCGAGACGGCCGTCTTCACCCCCGGAGCCGACGGCGAGATCGCCGTGAAAAGCCCGGCCGCGCCGGAGAACATAACCGGCTGGGACGTCTACGTGGGTCTCGACGCCGGGAACCTGAAACGGCAGAACTCCCAGCCGCTGGCCCCGGCGGCCGAGTGGGTTCTGCCCCCCACCGGACCGGCCGACGGCCCGGCGCCGGGCTCCGGCCAGGAACCGGCCTACTTCATCCGGAACGACCGGGTGCTGTTGCGAGGCTGAAGCCATGGCGCGGACCACGCGAGCAGTGACGGAGATCCTGGCCGGGATCCTCCGCTCGAGCGAAGGCCTGCCCAAGGCGATCGCCGAGCGCTCCCGGGCCGAGAACGAGCATCTCGAAGAGATCGGCGAGGACCGCATCCTGGCCGGCAACCTGCCCCCGGCGGCCGACCTGGCGCGGGTCACCCACCCGGCGGTGCGCGTCTACTGCGACCGGGTAGTGAACGAGCAGCGCGAGAAGTTCCGGCGCTTCTCCGGCTGGGTTCGGGCGGTGGTGGAGGTCTGGCTCTCGGCCGAGACGCCCCACGAGCTGGAACGCCGCCTCCAGCTCTATACCGAGGCCGTCACCGACGTGCTCGAGACCAACCGGGGCGACTGGGGCCAGGGGATCGTCTACGGGGGCAACTACGAGATCCAGTATGCGGCGCCCAAAGGCGGCGGGCGCAACTACGTCCAGTCGGCCAAGGTGCTGCTGCGGGTGGAGGTCAGCCAGCCGTAGCGGAGCCGGGCCGGCGAATGCCACAGCGGAGTAAGAAGAATGCCTTGTTACGTTTCATCTAAGGAGAATCGGTTTCTCGCAGCGCTGGAGCAGAGCTACGCCAGCGCGGCCGACGTCGCCGCCGCCCGGGCGCTGCCGGCGCTGAAGCTGGCCGTGAGCCACGTCACCGAACGGGTGAACCGGCGCGACAAGACGGGCGGCCGGACCTTCCCCGGACTGCCGTCCAACCTCCGCCGCGAGACCAGCTTCGAGCTCACCGCGTACATGACGAGCTGGTCGCCGGCCGATGCCGAGCCGCCGCACGGCGTCCTGCTCCAGGCGGGGCTCGGCGGGGCTCCCCTGAGCTTCTCCGGCGGCGCCGTGGACACCATCACCGGCACGCAGTTGCGCCTGACCGCCGCCCACGGACTTTCGGTGGGCCAGGCGGTCAGTTGCGGCGGAGAGATCCGCTTCGTCACCGCCATCGTCGATACCCAGACGGTGGTGCTCAACGCGCCGTTCACCGCCAACCAGGCGGCCGGCTGGCCGGTGGACCGCACGGTGACCTACGCGCCCGCCTCGCAGTTGCCCAGCGCCACCATCTTCGACTACTGGACGCCGGCCGAAGCCGTGCAGCGGATCCTGGCCGGCGCGGCGGTGAACCGGGTGGCGGTGGAGATCAATGGCGACTTCCACCAGTTCCGCTTCAGCGGCGCGGCGGCGGACCTGATCGACAGCGCCAGCTTCACTTCCGGGCAGGCGGGCCTGACGGCGTTCCCCGCCGAGCCCACGCCGGTGGAGCTCGACTACGCCCTGGTGCCGGGCCATCTCGGCCAGGCGTGGCTGGGGACCAACCCCGACCAGTTCTTCACCCTCACCAGCGCCGAGGTGCTGCTGGACAACGATCTGGACCTGCGGGCCAACGAGTTCGGCATGTCGCAGCCGCGGTGCGTGGCCGCCGGGCGGCGGGAGGTGACAGTGGACTTCTCCCTCTACGAGAAACCGGACGCCCAGACGACCCAGCTCTACCAGGCGGCGCGGAACCGCAGCCCGGTGAGCGTGATGTTCCAGCTCGGCGAGCAGCCCTCGCAGCTCTGCGGCGTGTATTTGAAGAGCGTCGTGCTGGAGGCGCCGGAGTTCCTCGACGACGAGGTGAAGCTCGAATGGCGCTTCCGCAACTGCCGCGCCCAGGGCGTGACCGACGACGAGATCTTCATTGCGTTCGGGTGATCGGGTGAAGCGATGGAGTACGAGAGCACGGTCAAGATGAAATCGAAAGTGGCCGAAGACGTGGCGTACCGTATCGTCCGCATGTCGTTCGGGCGGCGGATCGAGCTGACCAGGCGGGTGCGGGAGCTGGCCTCGAGGCTCGGCTTCCTCGAAGCGGGCGATACGCCGGAAGAGCGTTTGGAGGCGGCGGCCATCGCCAACGAGATCGAGCGGCTCTATCTCGAGTGGGGCCTGTGTGGGATCGAAGGGCTGACGATCGACGGCAAGCCCGCCACCCCGGAGCTGCTGATCACCTGCGGCCCGGAAGACCTGTGCCGGGAGATCGTCGAGGCGATCAAGGCCGAGTGCGGCCTGAGCGAGGAAGAGCGAAAAAACTGATCGTCGCCTTCCACTTCCAGTTCGCGAACCAGGCCGGGTGGAAGTGCGACGACTGCCGGCGCAACGGCCTGGAGAAACGGCGCAACTGCGGCTGGCTGGGCGGCCGGGCCCCGGCGCCGCGGCGGCCGGTGTGGATCCGGAAGCACGCGGTGGCCGAAGAGTGCCCGGTCTCCTACGTCACGCCGCAGAGCATGGCCTGGCTGGAGGAGTTCACGGTGCGGAAGCTCGTGGGCGGCCGGCGCCTGGAGGCGCTTCCGGCCAAGACGGTGGACGCGCTCTGCGTGTTGGAGAACGAATATCGGCGCGAGGTGGCTGATGGCGAAGAATGAACTGAACAGATTGTTGGAGCGGCTGGCGGGGAGCGGTGCGCGCACCGCCGGCGTTGGGCCGGGCCTTCGCCTGGAGCTTGCCGGCCGGCGTCCGGAAAAGGGCGAGCCGGGCCGGCCAAACCCGGAAGCCGCCGGCCTGCTCCTGGCGCAGATCACGGGCGGCGCCGCGCCTGCGGGCGGCGGCCAGATCGAGAAGCTGAACCGGCAACTCGCCGGGCTGACCAACGCCGCGCGGCGCCAGACGCAGACGACGGAGGCCAACACGCGGGCGGTGATCGAGAACTCGCTGGTGCGCGCCGCCGGCGGCCGGCGCGCGACGGCCGGCTCGATCGCCAGGACCGTGCTTTCGTTCCTGGGCGGCGGCCTCGGGCTGGTTTCCCTGATCGGGAAACTGTTCGGGGGCGGGCGGCCGAAGCCCCAGCCGGCGCCGGCGGCCTTCTCCCTGCCGCCGCAGCTTCAGGTAGACGCCGGCATTCTGGGGGCTTCCCCCGGGCTTCATCCGATCCGGTACGCCCAGGACGGGCTGCCGCGGACCGTGCCGGCGCAGCCGGCGGCCAACGTCACCGTCCAGGTCCAGGCGATGGACAGCCGGTCGTTCCTCGACCACAGCACGGAGATCGCCCAGGCGGTGCGGGAGGCGCTGCTCAACTCCCACGCCCTCGGCGACGTGGTGACGGAGTTGTGAGGCGATGGCGGAGTTCCCCAAGCTCAAGACCGGCGCGGTGATGCAGTATCCCGCGCAGCGGACGACCGGCTATTCCACGCGGGTGCTGCGGTTCGTCGATGGCTCCGAGCAGCGCTACCGCCGCTACGGCTCGCCCCTCAAGGCCTGGCTGATCCGGCTGGAGCTGCTGGACGAAGAGGAGCTGCGGTCGCTCGAGGAGTTCTTCCTCAGCCAGCAAGGGGCCCTCTACGACTTCTCCTTCACTGATCCCTACGACAACACCACCTACCCGAGTTGCCGCCTGGAGGGCGACGCCGTCGAGCTGCGCCTCCAGGGCGTCCACCGCGGCGGGACGGCATTGATCGTCAGGGAGAACCGGAGCTGAGATGAGCGTCTTTCCCCAATTCGCAGCCCAGAGCGGCGCCCAGTATCCGCTGGTGAAGGTCCGGCGCACGCGCACGGTGGTGGAACTGAACCGCGCCGGGAAGCCCTGGCGCTACGGCGATCCGGACGCGGCGCGGGTGGAATGGGCGCTGGAGCTGCGGCATCTGGACGAGAACGAAACGGCGTCGCTGCGGCAGCTCTTCGACGCCTGCGAGGGGCGGTTGCAGCCGTTCCTGTTCCTCGACCCCACGGACAACCTGCTGAGCTATAGCGAAGACCTGACCGCCGCCGTCTGGCAAAAGGACGCACTGATCAGCCTGACTACCGGCGTGGCCGATCCCAAGGGCGGCACGGCGGCGACGCTGATCTCGAACACGGCGCAAACCGCGCAACGCGTAATGCAGAGCCTCGGCGTGCCGGCCGATTTCCGCTACTGCCTGAGCGTCTGGATCCGCGCCGCCCAGCCGGGGCCGGTGGACCTTCTCATGAGCACGGCCTCGGCCACGGTGCGGGAGACCCGGACGGCCGGTACGGCGTGGTCGCGCGTCGATCTCTCCGCCAGCCCGGGCGGGACGGAAACCACCGTCAGCTTCGGCATCGAGATTCCCGCCGGGGCGTCGGTGGAGGTCTTTGGTTATCAGGTGGAGGCGCAGCCCGGCTGCGGTGAATACAAGAGGACGGCGGCGAGCGGCGGCGTCTACCCGAACGCGCGCTTCGCCCAGGACGAGCTGGCGGTGATCGCCGAGGCCCCGGGCCGCTACTCGGCAGAGGTGCGAATCTCGAGCAATCCTCCGGATGGTGCGTAATGGCGACGATCTCGACGATCAAGGAACAAGAGATACTGCAGACGCCGCTGCTGGTGTTCGAGTGCCGGCTCCCGGACGGGACCATCGAGCGGTGGTCCACGCACGACGTCACCGTGGACGGGGCCAGCTACGCCGGCCGGGTGCTGGCCCACAACGTCTTCGAGTCGCGCGCCCTGGCCGACGAGGGAATCGACGCCATCGTCCGGATCTCGCTCACTCTGGCAAACACCGATTCGCACTTCTCGCAGATCGAGCGCGCCACCGGGTGGAAGGGCGCGAAGCTCACCGTGCGGTTCGTCTTCTACGACCTGAAGGCCGGGGCGGCGGCTTCGGAAAGCGCCGTCGTCTTCCAGGGCGTGGCCAACGCGCCGGCGGAGATCCGCGAGGGCTCGTGCCGGCTGAGCTTTACCAACAGGCTCAGCCTGAGGCGGATGCTCCTGCCGGAGGTGCGGATCCAGCGCCGCTGCCCGTGGATCTTCCCGGCCACGGCGGCGCAGCGCCAGGAGGCCGTCGATGGCGGCGCCAAGGGCCGCTACTCGCCGTTCTACCGCTGCGGCTACTCGCCGGACCAGCCCGGCGGCGCGGGGAACGTGAACGCAGGGGCGCCCTTCACCAGTTGCGACTACACGCGGCAGGCCTGCGAGCAGCGGGGCATGTTCAACCAGGACGCCGGCGGGCAGGCGACGCGGCGCTTCGGCGGCATCGAGTTCGTCCCGGCGAGCGTGCTGGTGCGCAGCTACGGCGAGCCGGGCTACCACGTCTCCGAGCCGGTGGAGAACCGGGCGCGGTACAACGACTTCGTCCCGCTCGTCTACGGTACCGCCTGGTACGAGCCTCCCATCGTCTTCGCCCGCAACGACGGCAACCTGACGCGGATGGAGGTGCTCCTCGGCAGGGGCGAGATCGAGGGCGTCCGCAAGGTGGTGGTGAACGGCGTGGAGATCCCCGAGGGGCAGGCCGGAAAGGACATGACCGCCACCGGCTGGTTCAACGTGGTGAGCGCGGGCGGCCGTACCGGCGCGTTCAATCCGAACTTCACCGACGGGCAGGGTAACCCGGCCGGCGACCCGTACGGCAGTATGGCCTACCTGTCGGTGGTCGTGCCGAACCGGGTGAGCGAGGGCCGCTCGCTGCCCAGGATCGAAGTGTTGGTGGACGGGATGAAGCTGGATACCTACGACAGCGCCGGCGCGTACCTCAGTACGCAGTTCACCAACAATCCGGCGTGGGTGCTGCTGGACCTGCTGCAGCGGTGCGGTTGGGCGGCGGACGAGTTGGACCTGGCGAGCTTCGCCGCCGCGGCCGCCCACTGCGGTGAGCTGATCCCGGCCACCGACTTCAACGGCAACCCGGTCCAGATCCCCCGCTACCAGTGCAACGTGGTCGTCCGGCGTCGCCGGAGCGCGGCGGACCTGGTGCGGGGCGTCCGCAACGCCGCGGGCCTGTATCTGACCTACGGCACGGGCGGCAAGCTCCGGCTGCACGTCGAAAGCACGCTGGCCGTCGAGCAGCCGCAGAAACCCGAGGGCAGCAACGCCACAGCGGCGCTCAACGGCGGCTGGCCGGCCTACGAGTTCGGCGACGGCAGTCTGGGGTTCGGCGGTTTGTTGAGAAAACCTGACGGAGAGCCGGCGATCCGGGTCTGGGCGCGCGAGACGGCCGACACGCCGAACCGCTACTCGGTGGAGTTCCAGGACGCCTTCAACCAGTACCAGCAGGACAGCCTCTCGATCGCCGACGTGGACGACGTGCTCCGCACCGGACAGGAAGTGAGCGCCCGGCTGGCGGCGCTGGGGCTGCCGAACTTCCACCAGGCGGCGCGGATCATCCGGCGGCATCTGGACAAGGGCATCCGCGGGAACCTGTTCGTCCAGTTCGAGACGAGCGTCCGGGGCGTCTACTTGAAGCCCGGCGACCTGATCACCCTCACGTACCAGAAGGAGGGCTGGCAGCGGCAGCCGTTCCGGGTGATCAAAGTGGCGGCGGGCGAGAACTACTCCACCATCGCCGTCACCTGCCAGATCCACGACGACGCCTGGTATTCCGACAGCGTCGATGGCGCAGGGGGGAGCGCCGGACGGCGGCCGCGGGGCGAAGTGGGGCTGCCGCGGCCGCTACCCGGCAAGTACCTGGACGCCGAGGGCCGCCCGCAGTTCGAGATCGCCGAGGAGACGGTGCAGCGGACCGACGGTTCCGTGGCGGTGTCGCTCTCGGCGGCCTTCAACCCGCCGGCGACGCCGGGTCCGACGGCCCCGGGCATTCCCATCGTGGGGCTGACGCCGACGGTGGATACGACGCGGGGCTCGCTGGCCGGAGGCGAGACGTACTACTACGCAGTGAGCGCCGTGGACAGCCAGGGAACCGAAGGGGAGCTGTCGTTCATCGTCCGGGCGGCGGTTCCGGCGGGTTCGGCGGCCAACACGGTGATCCTCAACGATCTCAGCTTCCCCGCCGCCGCCACGTCGTTCCATGTCTACCGCGGGACGAACCCGCAGCAACTGTTCCGGATCGCCTCGAACGTGGCCGTCGCGTCCCAGTTCGAGGACGGCGGCATGGCGGCGGCGGCGCAAGGGCCGCCGGATGCGAACTACGACCACGCGCGGTTCTACTGGCGGCTGGAAAAGATTCCGGAGACGGCGGCGACCATCTATGCGGCCAACACGATCGGCAGCTCGGCGCTGCAGATGATCGCCAACGAGCACGTAGGCGCGGTGGTGCGGATCACCGGCGGCGCGGGAGCGGGCCAGGAGCGGGCAGTGATCGGCAACGATGCCCAGACGCTGACGGTGAGCCCGGACTGGAGCGTCACGCCGGACGCCACCAGCCTGTTCGCGGTTGCCGAAGGCGGCTGGCGTTTCGGCGCCGCGGGCAAGACCAGTCCGGTGGAGTTCGAGATCCCGAACCGCCAGGGAGCGACGGTGCAGGTGACGGGCCGGGCGGTGAACCCCCACGGCCGCGAAGCGGCCCCCGAGCTTTCGCCGGTGACGCGGTGGACCATCGGCGGAGGACCGGGCGGCGCCCTCGACCTGGACGTGCCGCCGGCGCCCGTCTTCGGCCTCAGCTTGAACGGGCAAGGCACAGTGGCGCTGGTCGGCCTGGGCTTCAGCGACTTCACCAACACCCGGAGCATCGAGGCCGGCACGCTGACGATCCACTACTGGAACGAGCTTTCGAGCCCCACGGCCTACTCGCTGGGCGCGGCGCTGGCGGCCACCGATACGATCGTCGAGCTGAACACGCCGGGGCCGGCCTCGGTGGGCACGCTGCTGCAGATCGGCTCCGAAGTGCTGGTGGTGGACAACGTCCTCGACGGCGGCCTGCGGTACGAGGTGACGCGGGGCTCGCACGGCACGACGGCCGCGGCCCAGGCGGCGGGGACGCCGGTCTACCACCTGGACCGGAACGTCTTCGTCATCCCGTTCGTCAAGGACTTCTTCGGCAGCCCGGCCAGCGGCAGCTTCAGCTATCCGATCTTCCTGCCCGACGTCCGCATCGCTGCGGCTGAGCTGTTCATGACCAATTCGCGGGGCAACAGCGAATCGACGCGCAACGCCTTCACCGCCAACACCGACGAGGGGCTGCGGACGCTCTCCGGCGGCCAGTTGTCGATCCAGGTGGAGGGACCGCTGGCGGTGGAGTCCAATGCCGCGCCGCCGCTGGTGATCGAGGAGGCGCACGCGGTGCGGGACGTCTTCGCCGTGGTGCAGGAGGCGCCCACCGAAGCCCCGGTGGATCTGGAGCTGCTCCAGGACGGCGTGACCTACTGCACGCTGACGATCCCCGCGGGCCAGCGCACCTCGAACGTGGTGGATGGCTTCGGCTTGCCGCCGCTTCAAGAGAAGTCCGAGCTGACGCTGCGGATCGTCTCGGTGGGGCAGACCTCGACGGCCACGCCGGGGCGCGACTTGACGGTGATTATCCGCCTGTGAGGAGCGATGCCGGAAACACTGGAAAAACTCCGCCCGGACCGGGACCTGCGCTGCTTCTTCGAGCGGCCGTCGGCGATCGCCGCCATGCACCACGCCTCGCCCACCGGGTTCCAGGTGTCGGGCACGTGGCGGCAGCAGTTCGACTGGGCGGTCGTCGAGTGGAACCGCGACAACGTCATCGAGCACCCGCTGCTCAGGAACCTGCCCGACGGCGACTTCCGCGGCATCACGCTCACCTACGACGAGGCCCGGACCAACTGCCTGGCGATGGATTCCGACATCTATCCGACGGTGGACTGGCCGTATCTGCGCATCTGGGCCGACGACGGAACCGGCGAGCAGTTCTACCGCGTCCGGCTGAAGGACTACGCCACGGCCATCGAGGGCAGCTACGTGCCGGCCACGGCGGAACTGACGCTCCAGGGCAGCCCCACCTCGGGCGACTACATCGGCGTCTCCTTCCTCGACGAGCACCACACCTATCAGTTCAACGCCGGCGACACGCTGGAATCGGCGGTGCAGGCGGTGGTGGACAGCGTCAACGCCTTCTCCACGCGGCTCGAGGCCGAGCGCATCGGGACGACCATCCGGCTCACCTACGTCGGCGAGGGCCAGACGGCGGCTACCAGCACCACCGGGGCCAACGGCAACCGGCTCGGCGTGTACGGCTTCGTCTCCGGCGCCAAGACCGAATCATGGAACCCGTGGTGGACGCGCTTCAGCGGCGGCCAGTCGCCCACGCGGTGGCGGGTGACACTGCCCTTCGACAACCTCACGGCCATCGACGGGCGCGCGGTACCGGCGGCGGCCATCCGCAAGATGCGGTGGACCTACGCCGCCGAGCTGCAGGACGGGGCCTTCCAGCGCAGCGAGTTCCTGGTGGAGGTCACCAACTGGACGGTGACCGGCGGCTCGCGCAGCTATTCCGTCGCCGGGCCGGGCAGCCGCCGCATCGAAGACGACGCTCCGGAGGCGTCCTACAGCGGAACGTGGAACTCCGCCAAGGGCAACTTCTCCGGCGGCACGATCCACTACACGGACCAGCCCGGCTCCTCGGTGACCATCCAGTACCGGGCTTCGGCGGCGCACAAGCTCTATCTCGGAACGCGCAAGACCTTCAACGGAGCCGCGATCACGATCACCGTGGACGGCGGCGCAGCGCAGAGCGAGAGCCTCTTCATCGTCGGCGAGGACGTGTTGTGCCGCGTCGAGGTGGGCGACCTCGGGGCCGGCGACCACACGGTGACCCTCACGCACAACGGGACGGCGGGCAGTTATTTCTACTTCGACTTCATCGAGCTGGCCGTTCCGGCCACGGCGCTTCCGGACCTGCCCGTGGAGCCGAAGATCACGCTGGCGACGGACTGGGACACGGACCACTCGCTCTCGATCCCGGCCGAACGGACGGCCTGGCTGATCCAGAAGCTCGGCTTCCGCGGGCGGGTGAATCACTACGTAGGGGCCCTGTGGTTCTACGAGCTCTACCGGCCGGGGCACCAGTACGCTTCGGCCACGGTGGACTTCACCGGCACGCCGGTCTTCAGCGAGATCACCGAGCTGCGGATCGGCACGGTGGGCGAGCCGCCGGAGAACGACACGGTGATCCAGCACGTCAACCGCATCGGCGACACCGCCGAGACGATCGCCAAGGCGTTCGAGCTGGAGCTGAACCGCGGCTACACGGCTGTCAGGGCCGAAGCCAACGGCTCGCAGCTCGTCGTCTACGCCCGCGCCATGGGCGAGCAGGGCAACACGGTGACCATCCAGGCCAGCCCGACGTCCGGGCAGTTCACCGCCGTCGCCAGCAGCTCGACGCTCACCGGCGGGGTGGACGGCGACTGGCGGACGGACCTGACGGCCTCGCCCCGGCTGAACCGCGCCGTGCGCGACTGGTCGCTCGCCTTCTTCCAGGCCCTGGCGGGCTACGGCCTCGACGCGGCGGCGGCCTTCAGCATGGAGCTGCAGCACGGTGATCCGTCGGTGGCGGCGGGGATCGCCCAGCGGTACCCGGACGGCTCGCCGGTGCTGCTGAACACGCCGGCCCTGCAGACCAACTTCTCCCCCACCAGCACGGACTTCTGGAAAGAGGTCTACCGCGAGGCGGCGGACCTGATGGCGAACGCCGGCCTGCAGCCCTTCCTGCAGTTCGGCGAGGTGCAGTGGTGGTACTTCCCGCTCTCCGGCGCCGGCATGCCCTACTACGACGACTACACGCAGAACAGCTTCCAGTCCACGTACGGCCGCGCCATGGCCGTCATCACGGACCAGTACGCCGACCCCAACGCCTACCCCGACGAGGCGGCCTTCCTGCCCACGTTGATCGGCCAGTTCACCGACGCGGTGATGGCCCATGTGCGGGTGTCGCATCCGAACTGCCGCTTCGAGGTTCTCTACCCCACCGACGTGAACGAGACGGCCTGGAACTCGGCGGTGAACTACCCCGCCGCTCAGTGGACGCCGTCGCAGCTCACCAACCTGAAGACGGAGAGCTTCACCTACACCTACGCGCGCGATCTGGACAAAGCCAAGGGCACGGTCGAATACGGCAAGTCGCGGAGCTTCACGCAGAGCGCGCGGAGCTTCCTGGTGGGCATCTCGGACTCCTCGACGGCATGGATCAAAGAGCTGCGCCACGCGCTGGCCGAGAACGTCGAATCGATCGTGCTCTTCGCCCTCGACCAGTACTGCCTGATCGGCTATCCCACTCCCCTGCCCCGGAGCTCGCGCCGGGCGCTGCGGCTCGGATGAGACCGATTGTGGGCCGGCGCCACGCCGCGTTATAGTCGTCGTTTCGGCGTGATTCTCGTCCAGCGCGTCTCGAAAGTCTACCGCCTCTACGAGCGGCCCTCGGATCGCATCCTGGAGATCTTCCCCCTCGTCCGGCCCCGGCACCGGGACTTCTGGGCGCTGCGCGACGTGAACCTCAACGTGGAGCGCGGCGAGACGCTGGCGGTGATCGGCCCCAACGGCTCGGGCAAGAGCACGCTGCTGCAGATCGTCAGCGGCATCCTGCAGCCGACCTCCGGCCGGGTGGCCACCGAAGGCCGCATCGCGGCGCTGCTCGAGCTGGGCGCGGGCTTCAACCCCGAGTTCACCGGCCGGGACAACGTCTTCCTGAACGGCGAGATCATGGGCCTGAGCCGGGCCGAGGTGGCGCGCATCTTCCCCGAGATCGAGGCCTTCGCCGGCATCGGCGAGTTCATCGACCGCCCGGTGAAGGAGTACTCGAGCGGCATGTACGTCCGGCTGGCCTTCGCCACCGCCATCCACGTGAACCCGGACATTCTGATCGTCGATGAAGCCCTGGCCGTCGGCGACGCCGTCTTCTCGAACCGCTGCATCCAGAAGTTCGAGGAGCTCAAGCAGCGCCGGGTCACGGTGCTGTTCGTCTCCCACGACCTCGGACTGGTGAAGCGGCTGGCCGACCGGGCGGTGCTCATGGTGAACGGCCGGGTGGCCTGCGAGGGAAGCCCGAAGGACGTGGTGAACCGCTACGTGGGCATGGTGCTCGGGCGCGAAGAGGAGCCGGAGCCCGAGGAGACGGCCAGGCCGAGCCGCCACGGCGACGGGGCGAGCCGCATCGAAAGCGTCGAGCTGGTGGACGAAGCGGGAAGGAAGGCGACCACCATCGAGAGCGGCTCGAAGATCGCCGTGCGCATCACGGCGCGGTTCGAACGCGACGTGGAGCGCGTAGTGGCCGGCATCCTGATCCGCAACCGCCTGGGCATCGACGTCTTCGGGACCAACACCAGGATCGAGGGCCTTCAGATGGGCCCCTTCCGCGCGGGCGAGCGCCTCCGCGTCGAGTTCCGCTTCGCCTGCCTGCTCACCCGCCAGGACTACACCCTCACCGTCGCCACGCAGAACTGGGACGGCACCAGCCAGGACTGGCTGGACGACGTGCTGGCCTTCACCGTGGTGGACCCGCACGAGACGGCGGGCTTCGTCAAGCTGGCCACCGACATTCACTGGGAGAAACTATGAGCGCCACGGAACACGCCGCCCGCCAGGGATTCTTCGGCCACCCGAAAGGGCTATCGACGCTGTTCTTCACCGAGATGTGGGAGCGCTTCGGCTACTACGGGATGCGCGGGCTGCTGATCCTGTTCATGACCGCGCCCGCGGCCGCCGGGGGTCTGGGATTCAGCGTGGCCAAGGCCGGAGCGATCTACGGCATCTACACCTCGATGGTCTACCTGGCGTCGCTGCCCGGCGGCTGGATCGCCGACCGCATCCTGGGCCAGCAGCGGGCGGTGCTGGTAGGCGGGCTGATCATGTCGGTGGGCTATCTGACGCTGAGCGCGCCGGGGCTGGCCCCCTTCTACACGGGACTGGTGCTGGTGGTGCTCGGCACGGGGCTGCTGAAGCCGAACATCAGCACCATCGTCGGGCAGCTCTACTCGCCGGAGGACCGCCGCCGCGACGCCGGCTTCTCGATCTTCTACATGGGCATCAATCTGGGAGCGTTCCTGGCGCCGCTGGTCTGCGGCTTCGTCGGCGAGACCTACAACTACCGCTGGGGGCTGGCGCTGGCCGGCGTGGGCATGGTGATCGGCGTGCTCACCTTCGTGCGCGGGCGGCCGCGGCTGGGCGAGGCCGGGTTGCACCCAGCGGCCCCGGAGGAAGAAGCCGAGCGGGCGGCGGTGCGCCGGAAACTCTACCAGTCCGGGATGGGCCTGGCGCTGGTCGTCGTGGCGGCTGTGGCGGGCGAGGCGGCGGGAATGTACGAGCTGACGGCCGAGGTGGTGGTGAATCTGGTGGGCCTGTTCCTGTTCGCCGTGGTGATCGCGCTGTTCGGCTGGATGTTCTTCGCCGGGGACTGGACGCCGGTAGAGCGCAAACGCCTGATCGCCATCCTGGTGCTGTTTCTGGTCTCCTGCTTCTTCTGGTCGGTCTTCGAGCAGGCCGGCTCCACGCTGAACCTGTTCGCCAAGCAGGACACCGAACGGCTGCTCTTCGGCTTCGAGTTCCCGGCGAGCTGGCTGCAGTCGCTCAACAGTTTCTTCATCTGGACGCTGGCGCCGGTCTTCGCCTGGCTGTGGATGCGCCTGGGGCCGCGGGAGCCGTCGAGCCCGGCGAAGTTCGCTTGGGGAATGGTGCTGGTGGGGGCGGGCTTCCTGGTGCTGGTGCCGCCGGCGATGGGCGTGCAGGGCGGAGAGAAGGCGGCGTTCCACTGGCTGCTGCTCACCTACCTGCTGCACACCATGGGCGAGTTGTGCCTCAGCCCGGTGGGCCTGAGCGCGGTGACCAAGCTGGCTCCGGCGCGCGTGGCGGGCATGATGATGGGCGTGTGGTTCGTTTCGATCTCGATGGGCAACTACCTGGGCGGGCGCATCGCCTCGGTCTACGAGGCCTTTCCGCTGCCGCTGCTGTTCGGCGTGGTGGGCGGCTTCGCCGTGGCGGTGGGGCTGGTTCTGGCGCTGTTCGTCAAACCGATCGTGAGACTGATGGGGGGTGTGAAATGAGCTTCGATCTGCGGGCCATCCAGCAGGCGCTCCGGGAAGAAGGCCTGGACGGGTGGCTCTTCTTCGACCATCACGAGCGCGACCCGCTGGCCTACCGGGTGCTGGGATTCCGGCCGCCGCGCACGCCGACGCGGCGGTGGTACTACCTGGTCCGGGCCGAAGGCGAGCCCGCCGGGCTGGCGCACCGGATCGAGGCGGAGATGCTCGACGCGCTCCCCGGCGAGAAGCGCCTCTACGCAAGCTGGGAAGAACAGACCCACAAACTGGCCGGGCTCCTGGCCGGCTGCAAGCGGGTGGCGATGCAGTACTCGCCGCGCTGCGCCGTGCCGTACGTGGCGATGGTGGACGCCGGCACGGTGGAGCTGGTGCGCGAGGCGGGCGTCGAGGTCTGCAGCTCGGCCAATCTGGTGCAGTACTTCGAAGCCCGGTGGACGAGGCGGCAGCTCGAGACGCATCTCGAAGCCGGCCGCCGCGTGGACGCGATCCGCCGCGCGGCCTTCGAGGAGACCGGCAGGCGGCTGCGCGGCGGAGTGGCGGTAAACGAATGGGACATCAAGCGGTTCATCCTCGAAGCGTTCGAGCGGGAAGGCATGGAGACCGACCACGGCCCCATCGTCGCCGTCAACGAGAACGCCGCGAACCCGCACTACGAGCCCACCGCGGACGTGCACCGCGAGATCCGCCCGGGCGACTGGCTGTTGATCGACCTGTGGGCGAAACTGCGCGAGCCGGACGCGGTCTACTACGACATCACCTGGACCGGCTATTGCGGGACGGCGGTTCCCGGCGCGATTCAGAAGGTCTTCGACATCGTCCTCGAGGCCCGCGACGCGGCGGTGAACAAGGTCCAGGCGGCGGTAGCCGCCGGTCGGGCGCTCCACGGCTACGAGGTGGACGACGCCGCCCGCGAAGTGATCCGCGGCCACGGCTACGGCGAGCGGTTCATCCACCGTACGGGCCACTCCATCGGCCGCGAGGTGCACGGCGCCGGCGCCAACATGGACAACCTGGAGACGCACGACGAGCGGCGGGTGATCCCGTGGACCGGCTTCTCCATCGAGCCGGGAATCTACCTGGAGGAATTCGGCGTGCGCTCAGAGGTGAACATGTTCGTGGGCGACCCGGAGGCCATGGTGACCGGCGAGATCCAGCGCCGCCCGGTGACGATCGGTTGATCGGCGGGGAGCCCCCGTGCTAGCTTCCTAGGTAACACGGGAGGGGATCCAATGAAAGCACTTAGACTGTTCCTCGGCGCGGCGCTGGCGGCGGCCTTGCTGCCGGCGGCCACGCACCTCAAAGTGGGCGACAAAGCGCCGGACTTCACGCTGCCGGCCACCACCGGAGGCAAGATCTCGCTGGCCGACTACATCGGCAAGAAGATCGTCGTGGTGGGCTTCTTCCCGGCGGCCTTCACCGGCGGTTGAACGAAGGAAGCCAAAGCGTACCAGGATGGTATCGCACAGTTCCAGGAAGCCGGGGCGCAAGTATTGCTGATCAGCACCGACAACCTGCCGAGCCTGCGGGCGTTTGCGGGCCAGCTCGGGGTGAGCTACCCGCTGCTGAGCGACTTCGCCGACCGCAAGGTAGCCAAGGCCTACGGCGTGTTGAACGAGGAAAGGGGCATCGCCAACCGCACCACCTTCGTGATCGGGCTGGACGGCCGCATCCAGGAGATCATCGAAGGCCGGGAGGCCCTAGATCCCACCGGGGCGTTGCAAGCTTGCCGCCGGATCAGCAAGTAGGGCCCGCTCCAGAACGGCTGGGCGCTTCTTGCGGCGCCGGTCACCTGACGGCGTGCAGCTCTCTCCCGCGCAGGCGGCCGTCCGGAGCTGTGGTTCAATTGACCTGATGGCTGTCGAAAGCCTGCGGGGAGAGGACAAACGCCTGGTCGCAGCCGTAGCGCTCGTTCTTGCGGCCTCAGCGGCCTTCACCATCGCGAACTATTCGGCGGCCTTTCCTCAGGCCTCGATCGAGCTTCGCTACACCAAGGCCGAGATCACCGAGAAGGCCCGGCGGTTCCTCAAGGACCGTGGCTTCTCCACTGAGGGCTTTCACAACATCACGCTGTTCGACTCCGACACCAGCGCCCAACTGTTTCTGGAGCGCGAACTAGGTCTCGAAGAGGCCAACCGCCTGATGGAGCGCGACGTGTCGGTCTGGCGGTGGCGGGCCCGCTGGTTCCGGCCGCCGGAGAAGGAAGAGCTGCGTGTTTACCTGGCGCCGGACGGCCGGCTCGTCGGGTTCCGCCACGTGATTTCCGAGGCCGAGCCCGGGGCGCGGCTCAGGCGAGACGAGGCCTACGCGATCGCCGAGCGCTTCCTGCAAGAGCAGACCAGCGCCGCCCACCGGCTGGTGGAGGAGCGGCTCGAAGAGCGCCCCGCGCGTTACGACTACGTCTTCACGTGGGAACAGGAAGGGTTCCAGGTCAAAGACGCCACCTACCGGCGCACGGTGGTGATTCAAGGGGCGGACGTCGGCGAATACTCCGAATACCTGCACGTACCGGAGCGGTGGACGAGGGAGTATGCGCGGCTGCGGTCCGCCAACGAACTGTACGCGACGATTGCCTGGTCCTTGTTCGCGCTGCTGATCGTGGCGGCGGTGGCGGTCCTGGTCCGCGCCTTGCGGCGTCACGAAGTCCGGTGGAAGCCCCTGCTGGTGATTTGCGGTGTGGTAGGCGCGGTGGCGGCGCTGAACGAATGGAACCTGCTGCCTTTCTATGTGGACGGCATGCCCACCAGTTCGACATTCCACCAGATGGTGCTGCTCAGCATGCTTTCGGGACTGGGAACGGGGGTGGGCTACCTGGCCTACGTCCTCCTTGGGGCGGCGCCGGGACTGACGCTCTACCGGCGGAGTGCTCCGGAGCGGCTGGCTCTGCCCCATATATTCAGCGCCCGCGGCCTCGAGACGCGGGAGTTCTTTCGGGGCGCAGTAGCCGGGTTGGGTTTTGCCGGGTTCCACCTCGCTTACGTGGTGGCTTTCTACCTGCTGGGAAAGCGATTCGGCGTCTGGACTCCGCAGGACGTGGGCTACTCCGACGTACTCTCCACGGCGGCGCCGTGGCTCTATCCGATGGCGGTGGGCATTCTGGCCTCGACATCGGAAGAGTTCTGGTTCCGGCTGCTGGCGATCCCGCTGCTGAAGAAACACCTGAAATCTTCATGGCTGGCGGTGCTCATCCCGGCGTTCCTGTGGGGCTTCCTGCATGCCAACTATCCCCAGCAGCCGGGCTACATCCGCGGCGTCGAAGTCGGGATCATCGGGGTGGCGGCGGGCTGGCTGTTTCTCCGGTTCGGCATCGTAGCCACGCTGGTCTGGCACTACACGATCGACGCCCTGCTGGTGAGTACGATGCTGTTCGAGGCACAGGGCTGGCACTACCGGCTGAGCGGAATCCTGGTCTCGGGCGCGGCGCTGGCGCCGCTGGGCTACTGTTTGTGGCGCTACCGGCGGCGGGGCGGATTCGTAGCCGATGAAGCTCTGCTGAACCGGGCCGCAGCGCCGGAGGCTCCGCGGGCCGGAACCGTGCGGCGCATCCCGGGAGAACCGATCCGGGCGGCGTGGCCTGTCCGGTATCTGTATCTGGCGGCGGCCGGCGCCCTGGCGGCGGGCCTGTGGCTGAAGCCGGTGGTCTTTGGGGACTTCCTCGAGATCAAGGTTCCGCGGGCCGAGGCGCTGCGGATCGCCGACGCGGCGCTCCGCGGGCGTGGAGAGGAGCCGGAGAGATGGCGGCGGGCGGCGACCTTCCTGCCGAACCTCTCGCTCGAAGACTTCGAATACCTGCGGCAAGTGGCCGGCGCGGAAGTGGCCAACCGGGTCGTCGGAGAGCGCACGTTCCATGGCGTCTGGTACGTCCGCTACGTGCGGCCGCTCGAGCGCCAGGAGTGGCGAATCTACGTACGGCAGGACGGCAAGGCCTACCGGGTGGATCACCTGCTGGCGGAGACCGATCCCGGAGCCGACCTGCCCGAAGAAGAAGCCCTGGCCCTCGCCCGCGACTATGTCACCCGGGAACAGCAGATCGATCTGGCCGGCTACCGCCTGGTGAGCAGCAAGTCGGAGAAGCGCGAGCGCCGCCGGGACTATGAATTCGTCTGGGAAGACACTGAGTTCCGCGCCGGCGAGGCCCGGGCGCGGCTCTCGCTTTCGCTGCTCGGCGACGAGCCGGCGTTCTTCCGCAAGTTTCTGAAGCTGCCCGAAGAGTGGCTGCGTGCCTTCCGCCGTCCGCGCCTCCAGCAGTACGTGGCCCCGGCGCTGCTAGGCGCGCTGGCGACACCGCTGCTGGTGCTCTTTGTGTTGCGGCTCGGCGCCCGGCGCGAGGAGTCGCGGACCCACTACCGCTGGCGCTTCTACGCCGGTGCGGGCGCCGTGGCGATGGCGCTGTCGGTGACCAGCGGATTCAACCAGTGGCAAGACGCCTTGCTGGGCTACGATACAGCTCAACCGTTCGAAAACTTCGCCGGGCGGTGGCTGCTGAACCGGTTCGTGTTGATCTTGATCACCGGACTCGGGGCGGCGATCATCGTTACGGCTTGCGACGTCTTCCTGCAGCTGGCGGCCGGCTACCGGCGGTTCGTGCGCCCTTCGCTCAGGCGCACGGCCTCGGTGACAGCGCTCATGTGGGGCTTGTTCCGCATGTTTCGCTGGCTGGAGAGTTTCCTACCTGGAGAAAGGTTGAGCCTGCCGTTGCGGGACATTCCGGGAGCCGGCGCCTTCCTGCCGGCTCTCTCGGCTGTTACACGAAGCGCTTTCGCGACGCTGCTGGCGGCCGGAGTGGTGATCGTGGCGGGAGCAGCGGCCTACCGCTATTTGCGCAGCCGCTGGGGGGCCGGACTGCTGTTCGCGGTCCTGAGCCTGGTGGCTCTCAGCCGGGCGACGAACGTCTGGCAATGGGGCGCGTATTTCGCCGAGGCGGCGCTGGCCGTGGTCTTGCTCGTGTTCATCGTCCATACCCTCGGCCTGGACCCGGCCGGTTTCGCGGTGAGCATCTTCTGGCTGGAAGCCGCCCAAGCCTCTACCGCACTGATGGCCCAGCCGGCGGCCGATATGCGATGGAACGGCGCTACGGCCGCAGCCGTCTGCCTGGCGGCGGGGTGGGCATTCCTGCACTGGTTCGCCCGCTACACGGCATCTCCACGAGCGTAACGGAGGGGGCCGAAGGGCGGGCCCGGGTCGCTTGGGCCGAAGCCGGTGCTATCGTGTGAGGCATGAGCGCACCCATGGATGCCGAGGAGTTCCGCCGCTTCGGACACGAGGTGATCGACTGGATCGCCGATTACCTGGCCAATGTCCGCGACTATCGCATCCTGCCCAAGATAGCGCCTGGCGATCTAGTGAAGAAGCTGCCGGCCTCGGGCCCGGAGCAGGGCGAGCCTATGGAGGCGATCCTGCGGGATTTCCGCGGCCTGATCCTGCCTGCCTCCACCCATTGGAACCATCCGCGGTTCTGCGGCTATTTCTCAATCACCGGATCGGCCGAGGGGGTTCTGGCGGAAGCGCTTGCGGCGGCGCTGAACATGAACGGCATGTTGTGGCAGAGCTCGCCGGCGGGGACCGAACTGGAGCAGGTGACGCTCGATTGGCTCCGGCAATGGTTGGGGCTGAAGCCGGGTTGGTTCGGTCTGATTCTGGACACGGCGTCAGTCGGGGCGCTGCACGCCATGGCCGCGGCGCGGGAAGCGGCGGACCCGGGGGCCCGTGCGGGCCAGACACCCTTGCCGCTGACTGTCTATGCCTCGGAACAGGCGCACTCGTCCATTGAGAAGGCCGCCGTCACCGCCGGAATCGCCCAAACCCACGTGCGCAAGATCCCCGTGGACGCTGAGTTCCAAATGATTCCCGAGGAGCTGGAACGGGTGATCGAGCGGGACGCCGCCGAAGGCCTGCGGCCGTTCTTCGTCGCCGCCACCGCCGGCACCACCTCGGTGGCCAGTATCGATCCGATCGGCCCGATCGGCGAGATCGCGGCCCGCTACGGCCTCTGGCTCCACGTGGACGCGGCCTACGGAGGCTCGGCGGCGGTGGCCGAAGAGTTCCGGTTCGTGCTCGACGGAGTGGAGACGGCCCATTCACTCGTCGTCAGTCCACAAAAGTGGCTTTTCACCCCGATGGATTGCAGCGTGTTCTACACCCGCCGGCGGGAGGTCTTGCGCCGGGCCTTCACCCTCGCACCGGAATACTTGCGGACCGACGAGGACTCGCGGGCGGTGAATTTCATGGACTATTGCCTGCCCCTGGGCCGCCGCTTCCGGGCGCTGAAACTCTGGTTCCTGATGCGGCGCCTGGGCCGGGAAGGAGTGGCGGAGCTGATCCGCAACCACGTGAGCTGGGCGAAGTGGCTGGCCAGGCAAATGAAGGAGGACGGGCGATTCGAGATCGTCGCCCCGGTGCGGCTCTCGCTGGTCTGCTTCCGCTACCGGGGTTCGGACGAACAGAACCGGCGGCTCTTCAAAGCCGTCAACGATTCGGGAGACGTATTCCTGTCTCACAACGTGCTGAACGGGCGGTTCGTGATCCGGTGCGCCATCGGGAACGCGAAGACGACGAAAGAGGACGTCGAAACGACATGGCGCCGGATCCGTGAGGCGGCAGAGAGCCTACCTGCACGGGGCTAGGTTTCCGGATACGGGCGCCGGGGCGGCGCTTCCGCGGCCGTTGGCGTAGCGCTCCACCACCGACAGCAGGGCCGTACGGTTCACCGGTTTGGTCAGGAAACCGTCCATGCCCTCCCGCAGGCAGAGCTCGCGGTGAGTGGCCGGCGAGTGCGCCGTGACGGCGACGATGGGGATGGAAGCCCAGGCGGGGTTCCGGCGGATCCGGTGGGTGGCCGTCAGCCCGTCCACGCCGGGCATCTGGATGTCCATGAGTACGAGCGAGAAGGCGCTGCGGCCGAGCGCGGCGATGGCCTGTTCGCCGTCGGAGGCCAGCTCGACGTCGTAGCCCTCGCGCTTGAGGATGGTCGCGAAGACGCGCTGGTTCACCGTGTTGTCCTCGACGATGAGGACTTTGCCTTTCGAGGGGCGGCGCGCTCCGTTGCCGGCCGAGGCCCGCTCCTGCCGCGAAGCAGCCTTCTGGGGGCCGGGCCAGGGCGAGACGGGCCGGCATGGCACTTCGACGCGGAAGGTGCTGCCTTTGCCCACGGTGCTGACGACGCTGACCTGCCCGCCCATCATTTCTACGAGGCGCCGGGTAATCGCCAATCCCAACCCCGTACCTCCATAGCGGCGGCTGATGCTGCCGTCGGCCTGGGTGAACTCGTCGAAGATCAGGGTGAGCTTCTCCGCCGGGATCCCGGGTCCGGTGTCTTCGACCTCGACGACCAGGTGCGGCGGGCCAGCGAGGTCCGACCGCGGGGGCGTAACCGAGACCCGCAGCTCCACCCAACCTTCGCCGGTGAACTTGATGGCATTGCTCAACAGATTGTTCAAGACCTGGCGCCATCGCAAGGGATCGCCGCTGACCATCCGTGGCACGCCTTCGCCGAGACGAACCCGCAGTTCCACATCCTTCTGATTCGCCCGCGCTCGCAGAGCGGCAGCGGTCTCGCGGACCGTGACGTGGAAATCGAATGGGATCTCTTCGAACGACATCTTGCCCGCCTCGATCTTCGAGAGGTCGAGCAGGTCGTTCAGCAGGCCCAGCAGGCTGCGCGCACAGTTCTTGGCGGTCACGAGCTGCTCGCGCTGGCTAGGGTCCAGGTGCCCGTCCAGGACGATGTCGATCATGCCGAGAACACCGGTGAGCGGGGTGCGGAGCTCATGGGACATGTTGGCCAGGAACTCGCTCTTCGCTTTGCTGGCCGCCTGGGCCCGCAACGAAGCCTCCTCGAGGGCCCGGGTCCGTTTCTGGACGAGGTCCTCCAAGGACTCCTGGTACTCACGGAGCTTGTTTCGGTAAGCGGCGAGGTCCTCGATCATCGCGTTGAAACTCTCGGCGACGAACTCGATCTCGTCGCGCGTCCGGCTGACGCGGATCGGCTCGAGGCGCCCTTCGCGCACCGAGGTGATTCCGTCGAGCAGGTACTGGAGCGGCCTGGCGAGCAGTCGGTTGGTGTACTTGGCGATGGCTCCGGCGATCAACGCCGAAAGCGCCACCATGGCGAGCGCTTTCGGCATGTTGAAGGCGCCGGCGTGGATGTCGAGCGCGATGATGACGAAGTTGACGTAGGCGAGGAGGACTGCAGTGAAGACACTGTACTTGCGAGCGATCGAGCCGCGCCTGCGCGAAACGAACACACTTCTCTTTCGCTGTGGATTCGGCTCCACCTCCTCATAATGAGGGATGTCGTGCGCCACTCCCATCCGGAGTTCGTCTTAGGAAGAAGCGCCGCATGACCGTAGTACCCACGAGACAGGGGAGGGGCAGACCCTCGGGCAGCGCCTGCCCGCCGTCAGGGCTGCCACACGAAATAAGATGGGTAGCCGCCGCCCCAGTTGTGCGCCAGCCAGAGCCGGTACTCGCGTTGCGCCGTGCGCGTCACTTCGCGGCGGGAGACCGGAGCGGTGTTGGAATAGATGAAGATGGCCGGGGCGCCGCTGTCGGCTCGGCCGATGCAGACGATCTCGTCACGGTAGTCTCCCAGCAGATCGGCTGTCAGGCGGCAATTTCCGCCGCTCCGCTGCGTGCCGGGGATCCCTCGCAGTTCGACGACCGTGCGCCCGTCGAAACGGCCGATCCTTCGGCCGTCGCCGCTCATCAGGTCGCGGACAGGGCCGCCGGTCCAGTTCACCGGCCGCCAGCCGCGGGGGAACGGGTTCAGCAGGATCTTGCCGTCGGCGGCGAACAGCACCAGGTCGCGGGCGAGGTGGCCGTCGCGGTTCGTCAGCATCTCGATGCCCGGAGAGTCCGCCCAGATGTCCGCCGCCCAGCCGGTGTGAGCGTGGACCCAGCGCGGGTCTTCCTCGGCGTTGAGCTTCCAGAGGATCTTGCCCGTGCCGGCATCCACGAGGTAGGCGCCGGCGTGCACGCGGCTCTCGACGGCGAAGAAGACCTGGCGGCCGGGCGAGCCGGGCAAGATGCGGGCCACGGTGACGATGTCGGGATGCATCTTGTAGATGGCCCAGCGCAGGGTCCCGTCGGGATTGAGCAGCATCGTCCCGTTGAAGACCTCGTCGCGGCCGTCGCCGTCCACGTCGGCCACAACGATCCGGTGCGCGCCGCTGCCGCTGGTCTCGGCGAAGCTCTCGTAGGTCCATAGATGCTTCAGGCCGGCGTCATAGGCGTCCAGCACCTCGTTCTCGTAGAGGCCCGTCTGGGTGACGATGGCTGGGCGGCGGCCGTCGAGAAAGGCCACGGACATGTGGATGCGGGTGGAGGACTTGGCGAAGTCGGAGACCATCGCCCGCCAAGGGGTCTTTCGCAGCACCTTGCCCGTCATGCCGTCGAGCACGGCCAGGAAAACGTCCTCGCCTTCCTGGAGCCGGGCGATGACCTCGGCCCTGCCGTCGCCGTCCAGGTCGAAGACATTCACCGGCACGTTGTTGGCATTGCCGAAGCAATGGTCGTGGCGCACCAGGGGCCGCCGCCACAACTGCCGGCCGTAGCTGGTGAAGGCTTCGAGCTCCACCGGGACGCCCGGGTCGCGGGACATCTCCCGGATGCCGTTGTCGAGCCGGAGCACCACGTCGAGCAGCCCGTCGCCGTCCAGATCGCCGAAGACCGGAACAATCCCGCCTTGGTCGACCGATGCCTCGTAGACCGCGACGAGGGTGGCCGGCTCGCCGCCCGGCTCGATCCCGGCCCATTCCGACGGCGGCCCTTCGGAGCCGTCCTCCAGGACCGGGCGCACGCGGTAGTAGATCCGGCGGCCCCGGGGCGGGTCCCGGTCAACGAAGTTGGTCGAACCGGCGACGGGCGCCTGGGTGACGCGGATGCCGGCGGCGTCGCGCCGGGGGGAACGGTAGACGTGGAAGCCGGCGCCCTTGGGATCGGAGGGAAGCAGTTGCCAGCCGAGGTAGACGGCCCCGCCGGGGGCATGGGCCGCCAGCACGCGGCGGACCTGGCGGCGGAAATGCGCGCTACCCTCCGGCTCGCGCACCAGCCGGAAGCCGATGTCCGGGTGCCGGATGCCCGGGGAGGCGCTGCCGAAGACGCCGCAGCGCAGATAGTACTCGCCCCGGGCCCAGGATCCCCCGGCCAGGCCCCGTTCACGGTCCACCGGATCCATGACGCGGTAGACGAAGCGCCGGGTGGCGGGGTCCGGGTACGAATCCACCATCTCCCAGACGTTGCCGGCCATGCCGTAGAGGCCCCAAGGGTTCGGCTCACCGGAGCGGGCCGGTTGCAGATAGCGGCGCCACTCAGTGAAGCTGCGGGCGCCGGCGGGGTCGTAGTTGGCCCGGCCCTCCGGACTCTCGTTTCCCCACGGGTACCGGGCATCGCTCCGGCCGGCCCGGGCGGCGTACTCGTACTCGGCGCCGGTCGGCAGCCGGTAGACGCGGCCTTCCTTCTCCGAGCGCCAGCGCAGGTATGCCTGCACGTCGTAGCGGTTGACGAAGATCACCGGGTTGTCCTCGAAGCCCTCCGGTATGCGTCCGTTCTCCCAGTGAAGCGGCGGCGCATGCCCGGTGGCGTCCACGAACTGCTGGTACTCGCGATTGGTCACCGGGCGGACCGCCATTTCGAAGCTGTCCACGCGGGTCTCGGGCCGGTCCGGCAGGGCGCCGCCCCGGATCAGAACGAACTCTTCGGCCGCGGCCGGGGCGGCCAGAAGCGAAGCGATCCCCAGCAGCAGGAATTCCGGTCTCATGATGGCGCACTCTACCACAACGGAGCCGGACCGGGGCCGGGCCGTGGAGCGGACGGCGCTTTCAAGGCTGATTTGCCGCCATTCGGGTCCGGATGGCGCTGATTCGCTGCACGGAAGTTGCTCGGTTCAAAGGGGATCTGCTAGCATGGCACACTGCGGAGGGCGCGTGGGTGAATTGTGCACCCGACTGCCCATCCGCGGGCTGGCTCACCATGCGGAAGACACCTCTCGGGCAGTCGCTCAGGATCATCGCCCGCGGCACGCTCAACTGGGTCCGCCAGCGGCCCATCGTGGTCTCCTTCGAGGTCACCGACTCCTGCACCTGCTGGTGTAAGCACTGCGACCACGGCGGGCCCAAGGATGATTCCCGGAACCTGAAACCCGAGGACTACCGCCGCTACATGGACGTGCTGCGGCCGTGCGTGGTGCAGATCTCCGGAGGGGAGCCGCTGTTGCGCCGCGACCTGGTGGAGATCGTCCGCAACATCAAGCAGCCGGATTCCCTGCCCTACACGATCCTGGTCTCGAGCTGGTCGCTGATGACCGAGGAGAAGTACGAAGCCCTCCACGAGGCCGGCGTGGACCAGTTCTCAGTGAGCCTCGACTTCCCCGACGAGCGCCACGACGCCTTCCGCGGCGTGCCCGGGCTCTACAAGCGCCTGGAACGGCTGATCCCGAAGCTCGCCAAGCTCGGCTACGACGACATCGTGCTGAACTCGTGCATCACCAGCGCCAACGTGGGCGAGATCGAGGCAATGGCCGCCAAGGCCCGCGAGTGGGGCGTCAACATCTGCTACAGCGCCTATTCGGCGCGGCGCACCGGCTGCCGCGACCTGTTCCCGAACACCCCGGACGAGTTGCGGCAGATCAACGCCGGCTTCGACTACGTCGAGGCCCAGCGGGACGATACGAACTGGATCGTCAACTCCACCTCCACGCTGGACGGGACGCGCCGCTACTTCGAGCGCGGCGGCGCCCCAGGCTGCTCGGCGGGCCTGCGGTTCCTGGTGGTGACGGCCGACGGGAAGCTCCAGCCGTGCTCGATGCAGTTCCGGCGGTACGAGCTCCACGAGCAGGCGAAGATGGTCCGTGAGTTCACCCGGACGAACACCTGCGACGAGTGCTACGTCTCGATCCGGTCATATTTGGACAAGAGCTTTCCACAGCTCCTCAAGGAAAACGTCGCCGGCTACTTCTCCTTCCAGACCGGGCCGCGGCGGCCGGCGGCCGGCGGCACCGCCGTTTCCTAAGGACGCCCGGACAAAGTTCTGCCGGGCAACCCTCCTTGGTTACGGGGTCTCCGCGGCGGCCGCCGGGGAGGCTTGCGGGCCTCGAGAGTCAGCGCGCGCGGGCTGTCGAGCCAGCGCATCTGCTCCGGGTCCCGGAACAGGGGGACGTGGATCTGCACCGGCTCGCCGCCGTTGCCTGCGCCGGAATGCGAGCGCGCCGTCTGGACGGGAAACACTGCGGCCGCCCGCTGCTTCCTCGCCGCGATCCGCCGTTCCATCTCCCGGATAGCCTTGGCGAGATGCGCCGGCTTGCGGATGCCGAAGACTTTGCCGTGCTGCGCCTTAGTCAAGCTCTCGATGGGGTCGGGCCAAGGGAAACGCCAAGAGAAATAGTCGAGGTGGAGGTAGAAAAAGAGCGGCTTGCGCACCCCGGTCCGCTCGATGCGGCGGGCGGGGAACTTATCGCTGTGGCGGGTATTCGGACCGATAAAGACGATGGCGTCCGGGGGATCGGCCGATGCGGCGGCACGGTTCACCAGCCCGGCAAGGAAGTCGATGCGGCCCTTCGGGTTCGCATACTGATCGATACCGATCGTTCCGAGTTCGAATTCCTCCATGGCTTCGAGCAGCCGCTGGAAACTCCGAGTGTCGAGCCGGGCGGTCTCGAAGATCGTTTCTTGCTTTTCCAGGCTCACAGCGTAGACGCCGGCCTCCTGGAAAGGCGTGTTCTCGAGTAACGAAAGCAGCAGGGTGGTCAGGAACGCCTGGTCGAAACGGGTGAGTTGGATGGAACGGGGAAACAGGGGCGCCACGTGCAGGATGACGGCGATGCGGTAGGGCCGCTGCCGCCGGCGGGCGGGTTCTTCCCATTCCAAGACGATCGGGGCGACGGCGCCGGAATCGAGCGACCCGTTGACCCGGCGCCGCCCAGCCTTGAGTTTCAAGGCGAAGGTCCAGTCCTTGCGGCACGTCCGGCCCCGGGGACCCACCATGACCCACTCGACGCGGTAGCGCCCCCCGCCGACGAAGAACCCCCCGCTGAAGCGGCCCGAGTGATCGCCGGTCCGCTTGCCGGGCGGCACCCGGAACTCATCCCAAAAGAGGGCCGGTTCCCCGTCCTCGGGGGTCACCCGGAATGCAACCCGCAGGGGGAAGCCCTCCTCGGGGAACTGCCGGAGGGGGAAGCGGACCCGGTAACCGGTCTGCCAGCGGAATGCGAAGTTCAGCCACGGATCGACCGGCTCCACCTTGCATCTGAGGCCGCTCCCGGCCGGGACGGCGAGGTATTCTTCAATGCGCCGCCGGAGTTTATCGGCCCCCGGGCGAGCGGGGTCGATCAGCTCCTGGCCATGAACGGGGAATTGTCCGGCGGCGAGACCCACGACCGCGAACAGGAGCAGGTGCCGCCGAACCCGCGGGACCGGGGGCAGAACCCGGCGAGCGGTGAACGGCTGTACGTTGAAGATCACGGAACGCCCAATCGCGGAAATCAGCCGCCGATGGCGTACATCGGCCGCGGCGGCGGCACGAACCGCGCCGTATTGATCTCGTGGCCTTCCCACTTCGCCCGGACCGTGGAGCGGATGACGCCGATGATCTCCTCGTCCGAGGCGCCGCTCCTCAGCAGGCCCTTCACGTCGGTCTCCTCCAGGGCGAACAGACAGTAGCGGAGCTTCCCGTCGGCGGTGAGCCGGATGCGGTTGCAGTTCCGGCAGAAGGGATCGCTCACCGAGCGGATGAAGCCGACCCGGCCGATGCCGTCAGCGAAGACATATTCGGCGGCGGGCCGCAGCGGATCACCGTCTTCAGCCGGCCGGAGCGGACCGATCTCCCTTGAGAGGCGCTCGAGGATCTCCCCGGCGAACAGCACCTTGTCCCGCTGCCAGAGGCCCTGGGCGTCCAGGGGCATGAACTCGATGTAGCGGATCTCCAGCCCCTTCTCCCGGCCGAAGCGGGCCAGGGGCACGAGGTCCGGCTCGACCAGATCCTTCACCGCCACGACATTGATCTTGATGGGCGAGTACCCGAGGCGGCGGCAGGCCTCGACACCGGCCAGCACGCGATCCAGCTCGTCGCGGCGGGTGATCTGCCGGAACCGCTCGCGGTCCAGCGTGTCCAAGTGAATGTTGATCCGGCGGAGTCCGGCCTGGTACAGAGGCTCGGCCAGGTCTTCCAGGAGAATCCCGTTGGTGGTCAGCGAGAGGTCCTCGATCTCGTTGATGGCCGAAAGGATGCGAATGAGTTCCGGAAGCCCCTTGCGGACCAGCGGCTCGCCCCCGGTGACCCGGACCTTCCGGATCCCCAGCCGGACACTGATGCGGACGAAACGTTCGATCTCTTCGAACGAGAGGATCTCACCGCGGGGTACGAACTCCACCGGGTGCTCGGGCATGCAGTAGAAGCACCGGATGTTACACCGGTCGGTGACGCTGACGCGCAGATTATCGTGCGAGCGCCCAAACGTGTCGAGGAGCGGTCCGTCCTGGGCCATGGCCGCCTACTTCCTCGTCGTGACGGCCAGCATGCGCTCGAGTGGCACGAGCGCCCGCTTCATGATCTCCTCGGGAAGTTCCACTCGCGGCTCGAGCTTTTCCAGGCAATCGCGCAGCTTCTCGAGCGAGTTCTTCTTCATATATGGGCATTCGCTGCAGTTGCACTGTTCGTTTTGAACGAAGTGGAACTTCTTGTCCGGGGCCAGGCGCTGGAGGGAGAAGTTCACCCCGCTTTCGGTGACGATGATGAACTCCTTGCCCGGATGCTCCACGCACCAGCGGATGATCGCCGAGGTGGAGCCGATGAAGTCGGCCTGCCGCAGCGTCTCCTGCGGGCTCTCCGGATGCGCGGCCACGAGGGCGTTCGGGAACCGCTCTTTGGCGGCTGCGAGGCGCCGGGCGGAGAAGGTGGCGTGAACCACGCAGGAACCCTGCCAGATTTTCAGGTTGTCGCGGCCGGTCTTGTGCTTGACGTAGAGGCCGAGGTTGCGGTCCGGCACGAAGAGGATCGTCTTCTCCGGTGGAATGGAATTGACCACGTCCACGGCGTTGCGCGACGTGCAGAGGATGTCGCTCTCGGCCTTCACTTCGGCCGAGGTGTTGATGTAGCTGACGATCACGTGGTCCGGGTGACGGCGGCGGTAGGCCCGCAGATGCTCCGCCGGGCAGCAGTCCACCAGGCTGCAGCCGGCCTCCGGGTCGGGTACGACGACGATCCGCTCCGGATTCAGGATCTTGGCCGTCTCGGCCATGAACCAGACCCCGCAAAAGGCGATCACTTCGCCTTCGAACTGGCGGGCCTTGCGTGCCAACTCCAGGCTGTCGCCGACGACGTCGGCCAACTCCTGGATCTCCGGCTCCTGGTAGTGGTGCGCCAACAAGATCGCATTGCGCCGGCGTTTGAGGTCGAGGATTTCCTCGGTAATGGATTTCGTGGCCAGCATCGGAGCAAGCCCCCTTTTCTTTGATTCTATCAGGCCATGCAGGGGGCTGACGTCACCGGAACCGGAAGGGCGCCCGCGAGAGCCGCGGCGGCGCGTGTCAGGCGGACCGGGCGCGGCTCGGGCCTAGTCCATCTCCGGCTCGGGGGCGGGCGGCGCCGGGGGCTGGGGCGGAACCCGCGGAGCCGGCGGCTGTGCACCCCGGGGCCTCCGGTACCGGGGCCTGTTCCACCGGCGCTCTCTCATCCGGTGAACCTTCTTCTGAAGCTCGCGCCACTGGTCGAGGGTGAGCACCTGGCGCAGTTCGAGGCTCATTTCGGCCAGCGCCCGGGTCATCTCGCCGCGCTGCTTTACCAGCTCGTCGATCACCTGCTCGGCCTGGGCCGGGTCGATGGTTTCCATCTCGTAGAGGTCCCGCAGCCGAGCTTCGGCCTTCTCCACCGCCGCCCGCAAATCGATCATGCGGTCCCGGTACTTGCGTTGGACTTCACGAACCTTCTCGCGCTGCTGGTCCGACAAGTGGATGTCCCGGGCGATCCGGCTCTCCCACCAGGGGAAGTAGACCCGCGGCATCTGCGCCCTGGCGCCGCCGCAAACCAGCAGCAGAATCGCAATCGTCATACGCATCTCGCTCACCTCAAATTGTTGTCGAAGAGCCCGTAGATCGGCTCGGCCGCCATCGGTTCAGGGCTCTCGACCAAGGAATAGATCTCCGTGTACAGGCCGCCGTCGTTAGCCGCCCGCGTAGGCTGCGGCTCGGGGACGGGCCGGGACAACACCAGCGCCAGCACCACCACGCCGACGGCGGCCAGGGCGGGGGCGAGCCGCGATGGGAATCCGCTGCGAGAACGGCCCAGCACGCGGTCCCGGATCGCTTCGCGCTGCCGCGCCAGCAGATCTACCGGCACTTCCGGCCGGCTCTCGAGCAACTCCTTCCGGCGGACCGCCAGCCGGTCCCAACGGGCGCGGCACCCCTCGCACTCAGCCAGGTGCCCGCTCTGCGGCTCCACGCCGTAGAGCATGCGGATCAGGTCGTCGTCAGTCAAATGCGTTCTCATGGCTTTCCCCCACTTCCCGCCGGCGAGGGCTTCTCATGGCGGAAATAGAGATCCCGGAGCAAGACCCGTAGGCGGGCCACCGCCCGGGCCATGTGGGCCTTTACTGTGCCCACTTCGAGCCCGAGGATCTCCGCGATCTCATCCAGGCGCCGGTCCTCGTAATGTTTCAGCATGAAGACGGCCCGCTGTTTGGGCGAGAGCTGCTCGAGCGCCTCGGCCAGCCGGGCGCCGATCTCCCGGGCGAAGACGCGGTCCTCGGCCGAGGGATTCCCCGCCGGCGTCATCACCAGCAGCAGCTCCTCGTCCTGCTGCCGGGGACGCCGCCGCCAGAACTTCCAGGAGCGGGACCGCAGCCGGTCCAGGCAAGTGTTCACGGCAATCCGCGTCAGCCACTTGCCCGGATCATCCAGCTCGATCGGCCGCTGGAGCGCCTTGTACGCCTTCAGGAACGTGTCCTGGGTGGCCGTGTCAGCTTCATCCCGGTCCTGAAGCATGCGGTAGCACAGCAGGAAAATCCGGCGTTGCTCGGAGGCCATCCAGCGATCGAAATCGGCCGCCGGCAGGCTTCTCTCCACCGGGACCTCGAGCGGGCTCGCCATCACGCCCATCATGGCACCGTTCTGTAACTGATGACGAGGTTCGAGAATCCAGGGATTACAGCGGTCTCCGCCTCACTCCGGGTCCCGCGTGAGCACGCGCGTCTCGCCGGGTTTCATGTGCAGCCGGAGGATCTTGCCGCTGAAGGGCGAGACCAGGCTGCAGACGCCGCCCTTCTCCGCCGTGACCTCGACGCGCACCACGCGCCCGCCCTGGCGTTCGGCCGAAACCAGGAACGCCCCCTGGGCGCGCAGGGTCGTAAATGCCACGTCCTCCCAGGAAGCGGGAATCGCCGGGAAGACTTCAATGATACCCGTATGGCTCTGCAGCAGCATTTCCTGGGTGGCCGCGGCGGCGGCGAAGTTGCCTTCCAGGGTGAACGGCCGGTAGGTGAACTTCGAGTAGCCCTTGCCGGACTGGTCCCCGTTACAGTGAAAGCTGTTGCGGAGCGTGAAGGCGGTGGAGAAGATCTCGAGCATCCGCTCGGCGGTGGCCCCGTCACGGGCCCGGGCGGCGAGAGCGGCGCGCCAGGAGAAGCTGTAACCGGTCCAATGAGCGGTGCCGAGGCGGTTCAGGTGGTCGAGGGAGGCCCGGATGATGCGCTGGGCCTCGGCCCCCTGGCTCCAGTCGATCAGCCCCAGCGGGTGGATCGCCATCAAGTGGGAGAAGTGCCGGTGGGACTCTTCGAGCGGGTACCCGGCGGCCACCAGCAGGCCCTGCTCCGGGTCCACCGCGAACTCCGGCAGCTCGGAAAGCACCTCACGCCACCGCCGGGCCTCTTCCATCAGGTCCAGTTCGTCGGCCAGCTCGGCGGCGGCCTGGAAGAGCCACCGGGTGAGCGCCAGGTCGTAGTTGGTCACCGTGTCGAACCAGGCCTCGGGGCGGTTGTCGTTGATCTCCGGAGAGGAGCTGATAGGGAAGCGCCGGCGGCCGTCCGGGCCTTTCTCCGAGGTGAAGGCCTCGAGGAAGATGCAGGCGTCCTTCAGATAAGGATAGGCGCGCTCGGCCAGAAACTTGCGGTCGCCGCTGAACTTCCAATGCAGGTAGAAGTGGTGGGCCAGCCAGGCCGCCGTAGTCGCCGAGTGGGTGTACTGGCGCCAGCCGCCGATCTGGCGTCCCTTGAGGTCCGCCGTCATCGGGACATTCAGGCCCGGGAGCCGGAAGAAGCGCTTGGTCCAGTAGAAGCCCTCGTCCCGCGTCTCCCACAGCCAATCGAGAAACGCCAGTTCCTCTTCGAGATGATTGCCGCTGTAGGCGGGCCAGTAGCTCAGCTCGGTGTTGAGGTCGTGGTGGTAGTCGCCCTTCCACGGCGGCAGCTTCCCGTTGTCCGCCGTCCAGACGCCCTGCAGGTTGACGGGCGGAGCCCCGCGGCGGCTGGCCGAGCCGAACTTGTACTGGTCCAGGAACCACTGGCGCTCGACGACGGCGTTGGGGATGCGGATCGACGAGGCCCGCCAGTAACGGTCCCACCAGGCCGCGTGAGACGCTTGCAGCGCCGGATAGCCTTCCCGCAAAGCCGCCCTCACCCGCCGCCGCGCCAGCGCCAGGACGTTCGAGCGCTCGAAGCTGGAGGCGATGGACCATACTCCGAACCAGGCGTCCTCTTCCTGCTTCCAGGCCACGTAGACCGCGTACCGGAAGCCCTCGGCCCCCTCCTGGACATAGGCGCTCCAGTCCGGGCCGGACATCTGCTCCGGAGCCGGGTAGCCGAGCTGACGCAGGTCGCCCGCGCCGATGCCTCCGGAAGCGGCCTCCTTCACCTGGCCGGCGAACGGCGGCGCCGCCAGCCGCAGGTGGATCTTTTCCGTGCCCCGGATGCGGATCACGCCCACCGGCTCCACCGCGTGGACGAACACCTCCGCCGTCACTCCGCCGGCCAGCCGCACCGTGGCCGCCGCGCGCCGCAGATCTAGGCGGGCGGACTCGAACTTCGCATCGTCCCCGAAGCTCAGCTCGATCCTTCCCGCCGGGATCTTCGTCGGGGCCGGCCGGTGGTACGGCTCTTCGTAGAGCCGGATCAGGTCCTTCACCCGGCCCGCCCGGCGCCATTCGAGCATCCGCTGGAAGTTGTAATCATCGGCGTACTCGTCCGAGTAGAACTCCGGCACCTTGCGCAGATCCCACAGGTCGCCCCGGTCGAGCGAGATCTTCAGCGGCTTGCCGTCGCCCCACACCAGGGCCCCGAGCATCCCGTTGCCGAGCGGCATCGCCTCGTCCCAGACCGTGGCGGGCGTCTTGTAGAAAAGGCCGTGCTCCGGGGCGGGCAGGTTCACCGGAATGGATTGCGCCGGCAGCAGCGCTGCGGCGGTCAGAGACAGAAGAAGTGCGACAGCGGCGTTTCGCATGTACCTATTCTGCCGCAACGGAGCCGGATTCAGACCGGAGGGTCCCGCTTAACCTTCTGCGGCCGCCCCGCCCACCAGGAAGTCGAAGTCGCAACCCTCGTCGGCCTGGGTGACGTGATCCAGGAAGAGCTTCCCGTAGCCGCGGCTGTAGTGGGGCGGCGGGGGCGTGAAGCGCGACAGGCGGCGCTCGATCTCATCGCCGGGGACGAGCAGCTCCAGTTTCCGGTTCGGCACACCGAGCAGGATCTCGTCGCCGGTCTCGACGATGGCCAGCGGCCCGCCGACGGCCGACTCCGGCGCCACGTGCAGGACCACCGTCCCGAAGCTGGTGCCGCTCATCCGGGCGTCGGAGATGCGCACCACGTCGGTCACCTCCTGCGCCAGCAGCGCCTTGGGCATCGGCATGTGGCCCCACTCGGGGAAGCCCGGGGCGCCCTTCGGCCCGCAGTTCTTCATCACCAGGACGGAGTCCTTGGTCACCGGCAGGTCCTCGCGCTCCACCATCTGCTTCATCTGCTCGTAGTTGTCGAAGACGAAGGCCGGGCCGCGGTGGGTGAGCAGGTGCGGAGAGGCGGCGGTCTGCTTGATCACCGCGCCGCGGGGGCAGAGGTTCCCCCGCAGGATGGCCGTTCCGCCCTCCGGATGGAGCGGCTGGCCGAACGGGCGGATGACGTCGCGGTTGTGGCATTCGGCGGCCTCGACGTTCTCCCGCACCGTGCGCCCGTTCACCGTGAGGCAATCGCCGTGGAGCAGCGGCAGGATCTCGCGCATCAGCGCCGGCACGCCCCCGGCATGGAAGAAGTCCTCCATCAGGTGCTCGCCGGAGGGTTTGATGTTCGCCAGGTAAGGGGTGCGGCGGGAGATGCGGTCGAACAGCTCCAGCTCCAGCCGGATGCCCAGGCGGCCGGCCATGGCCACGAGGTGGACGACGGCGTTGGTGGAGCCGCCCAGGGCCATCGAAACGGTGATGGCGTTCTCGAAGGCCTCCCGCGTCATGATGCGCGAGGGGCGCAGATCTTCGTAAACGAGTTCCACGGCGCGCTTGCCGCTCAGCTCGGCGATGGCCAGCCGCCGGGAATCCGGAGCGGGGATGCTGGCGCAGCCGGGAAGCGTCATGCCCAGGGCTTCGGCCAGGCTGGTCATCGTCGAGGCGGTGCCCATCACCATGCAGTGGCCCGCCGAGCGCGCCACCGCCCCCTCGATCTCGCACCACTCTTCCTCGGTGATGCGTCCCATGCGGTACTCGTCGTAGAGCTTGCGGCCGTCGGTGCCCGAGCCGAGCTTGCGGTTCCTCCAGACGGCGTTCAACTGCGGGCCGCCGGGGACGACGATGGCCGGCAAGTCCGCGCTGGCCGCCCCCATCAACTGCGCCGGGGTGGTCTTGTCGCAGCCGCAGAGCAGCACCACGGCGTCCAGCGGGTTGGCCCGGATCGACTCCTCGACGTCCATCGCCATCAGGTTGCGCAGCAGCATCGAAGTGGGCTTCAGGAAGGGCTCGCCGAGGGAGATGGTTGGGAACTCGAGCGGCAGCCCGCCCGCCTTCCAGACGCCGCGCTTCACCGCCTCGGCGACCTCGCGCAGGTGCCGGTTGCAGTGGTTCAGCTCGCTCCAGGAGTTGCAGACGCCGATCACCGGGCGGCGCTCTTCGAAGATGTCGCGGTTGAAGCCCTCAGAGCGCAGGTAGGCGCGCCGGGCGAAAGCGTAGTATTCGTTCTCATAGAACCACGCGTCCGAGCGCAGTTTCCGTTTCTCGTCCTTGGCCATGAGGTTCCATTAAAGCGAATCGGGCCGACGCCTCGCCTGGATCGGGCGCCGAAGCGCCGCGTGGCGCCAATGGACGGAAGAGGCCCGCGGCCGAACAATGCGCGCAGCCGCGGGCCGTGGATGGATGCCTAGAAGGCGATACGGGCGCCGAGCTGGATGGTCCGCGGAGCGGTGGCCCCGCTGATGGAACCATAAGCCGGCGATCCCATGACACTATTCGGCCGGTTGAAGTCCGGGTGATTGAACGCATTGAAGAAGTCCCCGCGGACCTGGACATACTTGCCCTCGCCGAACGGGAAGTTCTTGCTGATGGAAAGATCCAGGCTCACCCGGCCATCGGCCCGAATGAGCCCCCGGCCGGCGTTACCGAAGGTGTAGGGCGGCGGCGCTTCGAACGCCTCGGTGTCGAACCACCGGTCCACCGAACGCTGGCTGGTGGGCAGATTCGGGTTGCGCAGCACATTGGCGCGGAGGGCGCCGGCCGAAAACGCTTCCGTCGTGTTGGTCTGCATGGTGACGGTGAACGGGCCGCCGCTCTGCATCACGACGATGGAGCCGAGGTTCCATCCGCCAAGGATCGTCGCGGCCAGGCCCTGATTCAACCAGCGCCGGCCTTTGCCCCATGGCAGGTCGTAGGTAGAGCTGAAGGTGAAGCGGTGGATGATATCCAACGCGTCCGGGCCGCGATCCAGCCGGCGGTTGTAGACGTCCTGCCAGATCTGGTTGTTGCCGAGTTCGCTGCTCGTCGTATTGCTGGCGTCGCCGATCGAGCGCGCCCAGGTATAGCCGGTCAGGAACGTCAGCCCGTGACTCAGCCGCTTCTCCACCCGGATCGATCCCGCATGGTAGTTGTTCGACCCGAGGGTCGCCGACAGCACCCTCACATTCAGGAACTGCGGATAGGGGCGCAGCCACTGGTTGGCGTCCGGCCCCATGAGCTCCGGCCGGATCTGATTGATCTGCATACTCCCAACCGGCAGTTTCCGGCTCAGGTTCGCAGTGTAGGTGATGTCCAGGACCATGTTGCCCGGCAGCTCCCGCTGGACGGTCAGATTCATTTGCGAAGCATACCCGGTGCGCCGGTTCATCTCGTAGAAAGAGACTTGTGTATTGGGTTTCTTCCCGAAGGGAACCGCCCCGAACGAGTCATTGAGCGGCGGCTTTTCCACCTCGACCGTCGGGCCGTTTTGCAGTAGAAACGCAGGCGTGATTCCGGCGTCGGGAGAAGAGGCCGCAGCGGACTTCTCGAAGCCGAGGGTAGCGGCGTTGGCCGAAGTCGAAGGCCCTTCGTAAAAGAGCCCATAACCACCGCGGATGACCCACTTGTCCGAACCACGAGGCCGCCAGGCGAAGCCGAAGCGCGGGCCAAAGTTGTTCCAGTCGGTGTAATAAGGCGACTTCGGCCAGCCGTTCAAACCGGCGAACTTGACCACACCGGGGGTCCCGCTCACCGGGTTGATCTGGTAACGGTCAAAACTGTTCGAACGGCCGTTCTTGTCCGTTACCGGCGTGTCCGTCTCCCAACGCAAGCCGAGGTTCAGCGTCAGGTTCGGCGTGATCTTCCAGTCGTCCTGGACGTACCAAGCAAGGTAGTAGCTGTAGCGCTCCAATTTCTCGGTCTCCCGGAGCGAAAAGGCGTTGACCCAGCCGGTCATGAAGGACGCGAAGGGATGGCCGCCTTTCTTGGTCGCCGGGTGCCTCGTGCCGGTGGCGCTGAAGTTGTACTGGCCGCTGATGATCGGGCGGTTTACATCGACGTTGATGCCCTTGCGGATCTCGCCGCCGAACTTGAACACGTGCTTGCCCTTCACCCAGGTCCAGCTATTGGTGACCTGGTGCTGCTGGATCGGCATCTGCTTGCGCTCGCTGCTTCGCCCGAGGTTGGCCATCGACGTCCCGCGAATGGCCGGGAAAGCGTCATTGGAGACGTTCGGCAGTCCGATCTCGTCCACCGCGTTACTGCCCAGGCCCGCGCTCGTGGCATACCAGGTCCGATTGCTGAAAGCGTAGCCGACGTCCATCACCAGGTTCGGCGAGATCGTGTGGGTATCCTTGAACAAGTAAGAGGACTCCCAGCGCGTCGGCGAGAAAGGCCATTGCGGGTCGCCGACGCCTTCGAGTGGATAGTTCGTGGTCCACGAGTACGGGTCGCGGTTGTAGACGAACCGGAAGAAGAAGCGATTAGCGTCCGAGAAGATGTGATCGATACGGGAGGTGACATTGTCACGAGTGAACTTCCGAGCCCGGTTGGCGGCGAAGTTCTGAGCACCGGTGATCTGCTTCGGCGGCCGGTTCGGCTCCGGCCAATACTTCGTCAAAGCACTGGCCACGGGATCGATCTTGTCGGGAGGGATGACGTTGCCCGGGAATGGGATGCGCTCCTTACCCTGGGTGCTGAACGGGTCGTAGATGATGATGAGGTTGCCTTTCTTGTCGTACGTCTCACTGAAATCTCCGGCCCGCTGCCGAGCCGTCGGCACCGTCAGGATCTGCGTGTTGCCGTCGGACTTACGTGTCCCTTCGTAGCCGACGAAGAAGTGGGTCTTGTTCTTGATGATCGGGCCGCCGAGAGTGCCGCCGAACAGGTTGTACCGGAGCGGGGCCTTGACCTTCTTGCCGTCTTTGACTGGAGCGAAGAACCCGGCGGCGTCCAGCTTGTCATTGCGGAAGTACTCGAAAGCACTTCCGTGGAAATTGTTCGTGCCGGATTTCGTCGTGCTGATCAGCACGCCGCTGGCCGAGCCTCCGTACTCAGCCGGGTAGCTGTTCTGGAGCACACGAAACTCTTTGATCACCTCCACCGGCGGATCGATATCCACTTGCAACGACGCCATGCGGATGTTCTGGATGTTGCCGCCGTCGAGCATATACGTGCTCTTGTAGGCGCGGCCGCCGGCCACGGCGAATCGCGGCTTGGCATCACCGGAATAATTGACGAACACGACGTTGGAAGACAAGCGCACGAGTTCGAGAGCACGCCGGTTGGCCAACGGCATGTCCTCGACGGTGCGCTGGTCGATGAACTGGTCAACGGTCGAATCCGAGGTCTTCAGCAGCGGCGCTTCACCCGTGACGGTCACGGTTTCGATGACCGCGCCGACCTCCATCTCGATGTTCAATTCCATCACCTGGGAGGTTTCCACTACGATGCCCGCGCGCTCGTACTTCTTGAATCCTTCTGAAGAAGCGACGATCGTGTACCTTCCAGGCTGGAGGAACGGGAGAATGTAGCGGCCCACCTCGTTCGTCTGGGCTTTCGTCTGCACGCCCGTGTCCTCGTTGATGGCAACGACTTCCACTCCGGGGATCACCGCCCCGTCAGGGTCGGTGACGGTCCCGACGATGCGCCCCTGAGCAGTTTGGGCCACCGCCACGACCGGCAGCAGCGCCATCAGGCACAGGGCCGAAACTATGCAAGTCATGCGAGACACGATACTAACCTCCCTTGGACCCGGCCCTTTCGGCAGCCGGCCGGGCCCATTTCAGATGAACTGGTGCGATGTTATCGCCGGGCGGCCGGAGTGTCAAGTGGAAAACGATTTCTGTCAACGCCAAATAGAAATGTCCGGTTGTCTGCCAAGTAGGAATGTCCGGTTGTCAGGGCGTGGGCTGGTCGGGGGTTGCAGGATGGAGTTCTCCGCACCGGGTCGCGCCGGCGGCGGATGCCCGGCGCCGAAGCGAGTGCCTGGCCCCGAAGAGAATGAGCTGCGGCCGACGGGCGCTTCACTTCCCGTAGATCGCCCGGCCGACGCGGCGCATCCATGCCATCTCCTCTTCGGAGAGCGGACCGCGATCGAGCGCGTCCAAGGCGTGTTCGGTCTGTTCGAGATCCGCGGTCCCCGTCATGCAGACGTCCACCGCCGGATTGGACAGCACGAAGCGGTAGCAGTCGCCCGCCGTGGGCGTGCGCTCGTCCTTGGGAATGCGCCGGTGCCCGAGCAGTTGCCGCCAGGAGGTGGCCGTGTAGGCGACGATCCCCGGCGGGTTCCCGGGCAGGTGGGGAAAGATGTCCCGCTCGGCTCCGGTATGCACCGCGTTGTAGCGGATGTGAAGGATGTCGTAGGCGGGATCGCGGGCCAGGCGCGCCGCCAGCGGGCGCTTGTGCGTCGAGACGGCGAGAAAGCGGATCAGCCCCCGGTGCTTCAGCTCCTCCACCGCGTCCAGGATCCGCGGCGGAACCGGGCGGCTCCACATGCCGAGCAGCAGTACGTCCGCGTAGTCGAATCCCAGCCGCCGCAGGGCGCGCTCGACGCTCCGCCGCACCATCCAGCCCGCCGGCGCATAGGACTGGACCACCAGTACGAACCGCTCTCGATGCCGGGCCAGGTTCCGCAGCCCCTCGGCGAAACCCTTCTTCCGGAGGCTGCCCCAGTAGAAGTAGTTCGCCCCGCGCTCGAAAGCGCGCTCGAGCGCCGCCGCCGGCATGCCGTAGCTGGAGCTCATGCCGAGCCGCCCCACCGTGAGCCCGGTGCGGCCGAGCGTCGTGGTTCGCCAATCCGCGGCCATGGCCGCCACCATTGTCTCAAACCGCCCGCCGCGAGTGGACTTGGGTCAGCAGGTGACGCGCCGGGACCTCGACAGCGGCCTCTTTGGCGGTGAGAAGATGCTGTCCGAAAAGCGGCAGGTTCGTCAAGAAGAGAGGAAAAAGACGGACGATCCGTCAGGTCGAGATGCGGTTCCGGCCGGGTTGTTGAGGGGCGCTCCCCGGTATCCGAATCGAACTGTTCAGGTTGACGCCTGTTCAGACGCGGCCGGGCCCCCGGTGGTGAGGGGCAAACTCGGACTTGCCGGGCTCCCGGCGCGCCGATCAGTGGACGATTCCCCGGCCACGAGGCTCCGCGCGGCGGCTCGAGACCCCATGTTACAGTAAGAAGTTAAGAATGATTCGCAGGATCACGGCTCGGGCGGCGGCCATTGTACTGTTGCTGCTCGTGTGCGTGGACCTGGGCATTCCTTCACTGTGCCGAGCGGAATCGGTTCCAGCGGCTCCGCCGGAAACAGCGGCCTGGAAAGCGGTTCCTGATGGAGCGCAGAAAGCGCCTGCTGCTCCCCCTGCCGGCGAAGAGGATTGTTTCTGCTGCTGTCCGCACATCCAGCCGGCGTCTCTGGTCTCGGTCGTGTCAGCTTTCGCCCCGCTGCCGGCAGAACTGCCCTTGGAAACCGAATCCGTCGGCCTGTTGCTCCCCCACACGATTTTCCACCCCCCACAACAGTAGTTCTTCGCTGGCAGTCCGCTTTGCGTCCGGCGGAAGCCGGGCCGGTGACGGCTCTCTCAAATAGCGTCCCAGGAGAAAAGGTAGTCCATGCGAAATCGACTCAGGTGTGCCATAAGGGGCAGCATATTGATGTTGGCGCTCTGCCTCATCCGCGCCTCCGGGGCGGATCTGCCCCGGTTGCTGAGCCTTGATCAGGCAATCCGGTTGGCCATCGAGCGCAACCCTCTGATTCAGGCGGCGAGGAGCGAGATCCTCATTTCCGAAGGCGATCTGGTGGCGGCCAGCAAGCGTCTGAACCCGGCTTTCACACTGGAGAGTGAAAACTATCCGTATTTTCAAACCAACCCCGGTCCGTTCTTCAGCAACCAGGAGATTACCGCGCGGGTGGATTACGAGATTCAGACCCGCGGCCGGCGGAAGCTCCGCACGGAGGTTGCCCGGCGGGCGGTGGAGATGCAGAAGTCGCTCTATGACGACCGTCTCCGGCAACTTCGGCTCGAAGTGCAGCGCGCCTACTACCAAGTGGTGCTGGCCCGGTCCAATCTGAACGTCGCCAAGACGGTGCTGGAGCAGACAGACAGGGTGATCGAGCTGAACCGCGTTCGCTACGAACAGGGCGCCATTTCCGAGCTCGAGCTGACGCGGGTGGAAGTGGAGCGCCTTCGGTTCGTCGATGATGTCTTCCAATCGGAGCTGGCCCTGCGTAATGCCAAAGCCGCCCTGCTCGCGCTGCTGAACGCTGACGACCTTGGCGCGGACTTCGACGTGGTCGGCGAACTGCCTGTCTCGGACCCGGCCAAGGAAACCGGCGTGCCGTGGGGCGCGAGCCTGGGCGAACTACGGCGCATCGCCTTCCAGAACCGCGCCGATCTCCGGGCGGCCATCGAGCAGGAGCGCCGGGCCGACACCGAGACGCGCCTCCAGCGGGCCATCCGATCACCGAACGTCACCGTGGGAGCGGGCTACAAGCGCAACGGACCGGTCAACAGCTTGATCTTCGGCGTCACCGTACCGCTACGGGTCTTCAACCGGAACCAGGGGGGGATCCTGAGGGCCGACGCTGAACGGCGCCGGGCGGCCAGCCTCGCCGCGGCGGTGCGCAAGCAGATCGAACTGGAGCTGCAAAAGGCATGGAACGCAGTCGAGATCAACCGCAAGCGCGTCGAGTACATCGAGAAACAGCAGCTTCGCAAAGCCGAGGAGGCCAGCACGGTCACGCTGGCGGCATACCGCCTGGGGGGTGCGCCGCTGATGGACTTGCTTGATGCGCAGCGGCGGTACCGGGAGACCGTGCGGATTTACAACCAGGCGCTCTACGACGAGCGGGTCAGTCTCTACGAACTAGCCGGCGTTCTTGGAATCGGAACAGGAGATCGATAGATGTCAGAAGCACAAGTTTCTCGCGCCAGGAAGTCCCGGTCCGGCATCACCTTCGCGGCGCTAACGATCGCGGTGGCCGCCGGCATGGGCCTGGGCGCTTTTCTTTACTCCTCGCTGTGGCAGCCGGAACAGTCTGAAGCCACCGCGCCAGAGGGACCAGCGGAAAACAGCGCCGGAGGCGACGGGCTGGTCACCCTGGCCGAATCCCTGCAGGAAAGCGGGCAAATCGAGGTCGAAGAAGTGAAGCACCAGGATATGCAGACGGTTCTGTCTGTCACCGGCGTCGTGTCCGCGGACCAGACGCGCGTCGCCCACATCCGGCCGCTTGCACGCGGCGTGGTGGAGAAGGTCCGCGTCCGCCTCGGCGACCACGTGGAAGCCGGCGACCCCCTCATCGAGTATGACAACGTCGAACTCGGCATGCTGATCGGCGAGTACCTGAGCGCCGTCGCCGAACTCGACCGGGCTCGAACCGACCTGGAAGTCAAGCGCACCATCCTCGCCCGCAGCGAAGCGATGCTCAAAGTGGGGGCCACTGCCCGCACGACCCATGACATCCGGGCGGCGGAATACCGGGATGCCGAAGCCCGCGTCGCCGCCGCCCGCGCCGTCGTCGCCAAGATCGAGGAACAAATCCATCGTTTCGGGGTCACCGACGAAGAGCTCGGGAAACTGCGCAGCCAGGAGCGGGACGCAGTCCATCGCACGCGTTCCCACAACATCCTCCGGGCGCCGTTCTCCGGAGTGGTGACTTACTACGACGTGGCCGAAGGGGAAGTCGTCTCCACTACGGACCGGCTGCTGACAATTACCGACATCTCCACCGTGTGGGTCCTGGCGGATGTCTACGAGCAGGACCTCGCCTACGTGAGTGTTGGCAAGACCGTGACCATCAAAGTCGCCTCGTATCCCACGGAATCCTTCCGCGGCCGGGTTACTTACATTAGCGATGTGATCGAGCCCAGCACCCGCACGGCCAAGGTCCGGTGTGTCGTGGCGAATCCGGGCAACCGATTGAAACTGGAAATGTTCGCCACCGTGCACATCCCGACTGGCCGGAAGCGCAATGTACTGGCAGTGCCCGCTTCGGCCATCCAGCGCATCAGCGGACGGCCGGCGGTCTTCGTTCAGGTCTCCCCGACACAGTTCCGCAAACGAGAGATCGAAACCGGCGCCGAAGCCGGCAGGTGGGTCGAGGTGCTTTCCGGGTTGCGGCCGGGTGACCGCGTCGTCACCCAGGGCAGTTTCTACCTGAAGTCCGCCCTACTGCGCGAACTGATCGGTGGGGAGGAGTAGCGCCCATGCATCACCTGGTGGAAATCTCGCTCCGTTACAAGTTCCTGGTCATCGTCCTCACCTTGCTGGTGATCGGCTTCGGCATCAACTCGATGTTGAAGCTACCGATCGACGCGGTTCCCGACGTCACCCCGAACCAAGTGCAGGTACTCACTCGTGCCCCGGCCCTCGGCCCGCTGGAGGTCGAGCAGTTCATCACCTTCCCGGTGGAGACCGCCATGAGCGGACTGCCGGGCATCACCAAGATCCGCTCGGTTTCACGTTTTGGTCTTTCGGCGGTCTACATCTACTTCGAAGAGGACATGGACATCTACTTCGCCCGCCGGCTGGTGATGGAGCGGCTTCCCGAGGCGCGTGACGCCATTCCAGAGGGCTTCGGCACACCGGTGATGGGTCCGATCAGCACCGGGCTCGGTGAGATCTACCAGTTCGAAGTGCGTGGTGAAGGCTATTCGCTGATGGAGCTGCGGTCTATCCTCGACTGGGACATCGCCTTCAAACTACGTTCCGTGCCAGGAGTCGTCGAGGTGAACTCTTACGGCGGCGAGGCCAAGACCTACCAGGTGACCCTCGACGCCGACCGGCTCACCGCGTACAACCTCTCTCTGGACCAGGTTTTCCGGGCCATCGAAGAGAACAACGCCAACTCCGGCGGCGCCTACATCGAGCACAACCAGGAGCAGCGCATCATCCGCGGCGAAGGTCTCGTCGAATCGCTGGAAGACATCGCGAACATCGTCGTAGCGACCTCCGACGACGGCACCCCCATCTACGTGAAGAACATCGGGCGGGTCGAGTTCGCTCCCCTGGTGCGCCAGGGCGCCGTGACGCGGGACGGCCGCGGCGAGGCTGTCACCGGCGTGGTGATGATGCTCATCGGCGAGAACTCCCGCGTGGTGGCCCAGAGGGTTCACGAACGCCTCGAAGAGATCCAACAGACGCTGCCTCCCGGCGTCGAGATCGACACGTACTACGACCGCACCGAGCTCGTCCAAAAGACGATCCGGACCGTCGAGAAGAACCTGGCCGAGGGAGGTCTGCTGGTGATCGCTGTCTTGCTCCTGCTACTCGGCAACCTACGCGGCGGGCTGATCGTTGCGTCGGCCATTCCGCTCTCGATGCTGGTCGCCTTCACCGGAATGGTCGAGGCCGGCCTCTCCGGCAATCTCATGAGTCTCGGCGCCATCGACTTCGGCCTCATCGTGGACGGCTCGGTGGTGATGATCGAGAACATCGTCCGCAAGCTGAGCGAGAAGCGCACCAGTGGACTCAGCCGGGACGCGCTCGTTCTGGAAGCCGGCCGCGAGGTGGCCCGGCCGGTTTTCTTCGCCGTGGGCATCATCATCATCGTCTATCTGCCGATCCTCACGCTCCAAGGCGTCGAAGGCAAGATGTTCCGACCCATGGCTTTGACCGTGATCTTCGCCTTGGTCGGCTCACTGATCCTCGCCCTCACGCTGATGCCCGTGCTGGCGTCGCTGTTGTTCCGTGGCAAGATGGCCGAAAAAGAGACCCGGATTATTCGGGCCGTCAAGCGCGTCTACCTGCCGTTCTCGGAAACGGCCGTCGCCCACCCGAAGCTCGTGGCCGGCATCGCCGCGCTGACGTTCGCCCTGTCGTTGCTGCTGGTACCCTTCCTCGGGGCCGAGTTCATACCCAAACTCGACGAAGGGACCATCGCGGTACAGGCCTGGCGGCTACCAAGCGTCAGCCTCTCGGAGTCGATCAACAGCACCACGATGATCGAAAAGAAGCTGCTGGAGTTTCCCGAAGTCAAGACCGTGATTTCCCGCACCGGCCAAGCCGAAATCCCCACCGATCCCATGGGGGTCGAAACCAGCGACATCTACGCCATTCTGAAGCCTCGCGACGAGTGGACCACCGCTGACACCCAAGAAAAGCTGGTCGAGAAAATGAACGAAGTCCTGGAAGAGAGTATCCCCGGAAACATCTTCAGCTACTCCCAGCCTATCGAGCTGCGGGTGCAGGAGCTGATCGCCGGCGTCCGCTCCGAGCTGGCGATTACCCTCTACGGCGAGGATCTGGAGGAGCTCCGGACCACTGCAGAAGAAATCGCCCGGGTCGTGCGGCGGGTCCCCGGAGCCGCCGACGTAAAAGTAGAACAGACGGCGGGCCTGCCTTTCCTGCGGATCCGCGTCCGGCGGGCCGAGATCGCCCGCTACGGCATCAACGCCTCCCAAATCCTGGATGCCGTCGAGACGATGGGCGGCAAGCAGCTCGGCGAGGTATTCGAGGGACAGCGCCGCTTCCCGATCCAGGTCCGCTTCGAGGCCCAGGACCGCACGGACCTGGACAAGATCCGCAGGCTCAAGGTCGCCGATCCGCGCGGGCGTTTGATCCCGCTCAGCGAGCTCGCCGACATCTGGGTCGAGGAGGGCCCGGCGCAGATCAGCCGCGAGAACATCCACCGGCGCATCACCGTGGAGGCCAACGTTAGGGGGCGCGATTTGGGCAGCTTCGTCTCCGACGTCCAAGAGGCCATCGCCGCGAAGGTCAAACTGCCGACGGGTTACTGGATCGAGTACGGGGGCCAGTTCGAGAATCTGCAGGCCGCCTCCCGCCGCCTCTCCATCGTGGTGCCGCTGGCCCTGTTCCTGATTTTCGTGCTCCTGTACACCACCTTCCGGTCCGTGAAGCTGGCAGCGATCATTTTCCTGAACGTGCCGCTCGCCGCCACCGGCGGCATTGTGGCGCTATACTTGCGCGGCATGCCATTCAGCATCTCCGCAGGCGTCGGCTTCATCGCTCTGTTCGGCGTGGCGGTGCTCAACGGCGTGGTCCTGATGAGCTACATCAACCAGATGCGGGAACAGGGCGCCTCAGCCCGCGAGGCGGCTCTCGAGGGAGCCAGGATCCGCCTGCGGCCGGTGCTCATGACCGCCCTCGTCGCCAGCCTCGGGTTCGTCCCGATGGCCCTTTCGACCAGTGCCGGAGCCGAAGTGCAGCGTCCGCTGGCCACCGTCGTAATCGGCGGCCTGATGACCTGCACGCTGCTCACGCTGCTGGTGCTGCCATCCATCTACACGTGGTTCGAAAAGGAACGTCCCGAGGTGGAAATCTAGAAGGGGAATCCATGAAAGAGATCAAGGCGATCATTCAGCCGTTCATGCTGGCCCAGGTGATCGACGCCCTCAGAGAACTCGGTGGACTGCCCGGGGTTACCGTCTCGGAAGTCCAAGGCTTCGCCAAGCATCGCCCGCCGGACGCGGACGGGCAGCCGCAAGAAGACCCGATCGGCTATGCCAAAAAAGCGAAACTGGAAATCGTGGTTCCGGACGAGGACGTCGAGCGCGTCGTGGAGATCATTGCGGCGAAAGCTCACACCGGCCGCGCCGGCGACGGCAAGATCTTCGTCCTCCCGGTGGACGACGTAGTCAAGATCCGAACCGGGGAACGCGGGCCCGCCGCGATATGAGAGGCGAATCGATCGCCACGGCCGGAGGGCCGGGTTGCCGGGATAGAATCGTGGGAGTCGGCTGATGAGAGTCCGCGAAGCCCCGCTCGAGTTCAAAATCCACGGGATGGATTGCGCCGAGGAAGTGTCGGTTCTGAAGCGCGAAGTGGGGCCCGTGGTTGGAGGCGAGGAGCATCTCGCTTTCGACATCCTCAACGGCAAGATGACCGTCCTGCCGGAAGCGCCCCACCGAGATGCGAACGCAATCGTCGCCGCCGTCGCCCGCACCGGAATGAGAGCGGAGGCGTGGCGCGGGCCTGAGCCAAGCGCCGACGGCTTCTGGAAGCGCCGCGGTCGCACGGTGATGACCGCGGCCAGCGGGATACTCCTCTCCGCCGCCTTCGCCCTCCACGCCTGGCTGGCCGGCGGCGTTGTCGCCGCCCTGGTGGCCGAGGGCGGCGGCGTCCCCGTGCCGGCCCGCATCCTCTATGGACTCGCCATCGTGGCCGGTGGTTGGTTCATCGTACCCAAGGCCTGGATCGCCGCCCGGCGGCTGAGGCCCGACATGAACCTGCTGATGACCATCGCCGTGGCCGGGGCGGTGGGCATGGGGGAGTGGTTCGAGGCCGCCACCGTAGCGTTCCTGTTCGCTCTTTCGCTCCTGCTCGAATCCTGGAGCGTGGCCCGGGCTCGGCGGGCCGTCGAGGCTCTGATGGACCTTGCCGCGCCGGTGGTACGTGTACGCAATGAGGACGGCTCCGAAGAGGAAGTCGCCCCGGAAACGGTCCCGCCGGGTACGCGGTTCATCGTCCGGCCGGGTGAGAAGATCCCCCTGGACGGCCGTATCGTGAGCGGCGCCAGCGAAGTGAACCAGGCGCCCATTACCGGCGAGAGTCAGCCGGTGGCGAAAGAACCGGGCGAGGAAGTGTTCGCGGGGACGATCAACGGCTCCGGGGTTCTTGAAGTGGTCTCCAGCCGCCCCGCCGGCGATACGACCCTGGCCCACATCATCCGCCTCGTCGAGGAGGCCCAGAGCCGGCGGGCGCCGGCCGAGCAATGGGTGGAGCGCTTCGCCCGCGTCTACACCCCGGCCATCATCGGGCTCGCCGTGGCCGTCCTCATCGTGCCGCCCGGGCTTTTCGGGGCTCCGTGGGAGGACTGGATCTACCGCGCTTTGGTGCTGCTGGTGATCGGCTGCCCCTGCGCGTTGGTCATCTCCACCCCGGTGAGCATCGTCGCCGCACTGGCCGCCGCTGCCCGCAACGGCGTTTTGGTGAAAGGCGGCCTCTACATGGAGGAGCCGGCCAAGCTCCGGGCGCTGGCCCTCGACAAGACAGGCACCCTCACCGAAGGACGCCCGGCGGTGGTGGAGGTGATCCCGCTCAACGGCCATACCGAGGCGGAGGTGCTCGAGCGGGCGGCGGCCCTCGAGGCGCGCAGCGAACATCCGTTGGCCCGGGCGATCGTCGAATACGCCGGCCGCCGCGGTATTGCGCCGAGACCGGCCGTAGACCTCCAGGCGATTCCCGGCAAGGGCGCCACGGCGCGCCTGGATGGGCGCATCTTCTGGCTCGGTTCGCACCGCTACCTGCACGAGCGGAATCAGGAGGTGCCGGGGATCCATGAGCGCCTGGAAGAGCTCTCGGGCGCCGGGCGCACCGTGGTCATCTTCGGCAACGATACCCACGTTTGCGGCATGATCGCTTTGGCCGACACGGTCCGCAGAGAGGCCCGGCCTGCGGTCGAGTCACTGAGACGTCTTGGCGTCCGCCACGTCGCCATGCTCACCGGCGACAACGAACCCACCGCCCGCGCCATTGCCCGGGAGATCGGAGTCGACGAGGTTTACGCCGAGTTGCTGCCCGCCGACAAGGTCCAGACCGTCGAGAAGCTCGTCGAGAAGTACGGCCACTGCGGGATGGTGGGCGACGGGATCAACGACGCCCCGGCCATGGGCCGGGCTTCGGTGGGCATCGCCATGGGCGCCGCCGGCAGCGACGCCGCCATCGAAGCGGCCGATATCGCCTTGATGTCCGACGACCTCTCGAAGTTGCCCTGGCTGGTCGCCCACTCCCGCCGGACGCTCTTCATCATCCGTCAGAACATCGCGCTCTCGATCGCCATTAAAGTGCTCTTCGTCGTTCTCACCTTCGCAGGCCACGCTTCGCTCTGGGCGGCGATCGCCGCCGACATGGGCGTCTCACTGTTGGTGATCTCCAACGCCCTCCGTTTGTTGCGCCGGGATTGAGGCTGGGCCCCTTCGAGGCGCCGGCAACTCTCGAACGGGCGGACCGCCGACTCGGAGCGGTCCGGCACGCTACCGTGAGCCTTGTTTCCGCCGCCAGACCAGGAACCCCGCCAGAAAGCCGAAGAGGACGGCCGCTCCACCGCCCACTTGAGTCCACGCTGCAGTGAGCAATAGCGAATGAAGCACATTCTCGTGCCGGCGGCGGGAAACGGGAAGCAATCCGGCGGTGGCGGCGGCGTGGTGCAAGAGACTGACCGCCAGCGACCTGTCGGGGATCTCCTGGTGGCAGCCGAGACACACGTTCCGGCGGTCCAGGACGAGGCGCTGTTCTCGACTCAGTGGTCCGGAACCGGCGAAATGATGGCCGACAGTTTGTAGCTGGCGCCCGTCCCGCGTCACCACCGCGGACCAGTCCCGTTCGAGCCCGGCGATCGCTTCGATCTGCACCCGTGCGCGCCGCGGAATCACTTCGCCGCCCGGCGTCGTCAGATCCACCACCGTGGGCTGGTCCCAGGGCCGATTCAATCGCCCGCCCCCAATGCCGTAGCCGGCGGCCTTTTCCGATCCGTGGCACGATTCGCACGTCCGCGCTCTCCCGATCGTGTGCGGCTGCACGGGACTCATGTCACTGCCGAGCTGCCCCTCCGGGCCGGCGCCCTCACTATCGGGCAACGTGCGGAAGATATGATTCCGGACGATCTCCTTGCCGTCCGGGCCGATGATCGTCACCGAGACCTGACAGCCGGGGATCAGCGGGCTGACGCGCCCTTCGCCGTTGACGCCCAGAACAGGGTCTTCCCAGCGCATATAAGAGCGCAATTCGGTCGCTTTTCCAGGGATCATCGTACGGAACCGCGTTTCGCCTTTGACAGTCCGGCCGGCCCGGGTGGCGTGCTGGTGACCGGCGGCCACCCAGTCGAAGCTCTTTTTTGCTCCCGAATAGTCGATCTTCACGTGGCAGCCGTAGCATTGCGGCGCCCAGGATGCGTGGCAGGCGTAACATTCCATCCGCTCGATGTGCCGGCCGATGTTCACCATGGCCACCCGGGCAGCCAATGACAATGCGCCCCGCCCGGCCTTCCGTTTCAGGGGCTCCAGCCGGAGCGCCTTCCCGCCGGCGGTGTGGACCACGACAAAATCGCCGTCCCGCACCACCTCGGGCATCGGATTGCCCCGGGCGGTCAGGATCCAGCCGTCAGGCGCCTCAGCCACGGCGCCACGTCGCAGATGTTCCGGCAGATTGCGGGCGGTGCCTCTCGGCGGCCCTTCGGCAGCTCCCGGCCCGTTCTCGTCGCCGAAACCGAGCGGGAGCTCCCACGGATAGCGGTCCGGAGTCCCGTGGCAGTCGGCGCACTCGATCTCGACGCCGGCCAGGTTGGCCCCGGCGATGAAACCGTCGCCGTGCACGTCGCCCGACGTGTGGCAGTCCTGGCACAACATGCCCCGCCGGTAGTGCACGTCTTCGGTCATCGCCAGGTAGTGCTTCGTGTGCAGCGCGATCTGCCCGCCGCCTCCTTCGGTGTACGGCGAATCCCAAGCCGCTTCCATGAGGCCCTGGTAGGAGACGCCGATACGCTTGCCGCGATTGTGACAAGTGGTGCAGGTCTCGACGGGGATCCCGGTGTAGCGCAGGCGGCCCGTGTCCACTACAGCGTCGGAAGTCGCCTGGATCGTGTGGACCAGCAGATGGCCGGGCTGGTCTTTCGGAATCGTCCGGTCCGCCCCTTCATAGAGTCCTTCATTGCTGTAAGGGATGTGGCAGGCGCCGCACCCCATACCCCGGTAGTCGCCCCGGCGGGCGCGGCCTTTCACCGCCAGGTGGCATCGCTGGCACTCGGCCCGGATGTAGGTGAACACAGCCTGCCGCGGGTCTCTCGCAAGTCCCTCGAGACTGTCGTCGGAAGGGGCCTCCGGCAAGGTCTCCTGCCGGGTGACGAACACGTTTGGAAATGCCGCGGCCTTCCGTGCCATGTAGTCCCGGTACGCCGGCGTGCCGAGACGCTTTCCCGGATCCACCGGGTTCGTCCCGTCATAATTGGCCCACCGGTGCTCATAACCCTCGAGGGAGCCGAAGGACCAGGTCGTGCCCTGGATCTTGCCGGCCTCGGTCATCATGAGACTGTTCCACTGGGTGCGGACGAGCTGGGCATGGCACTGGCCGCAGGTACGCGGATTCACCCAGGGCGAGGCGGGGTCGGGGTAGAAGGCATCCGGTCCCCCGCCCGCCCTGACTTCCTTGCGGGAACCGGAATGGGCCGCGGCCACCGTGCGGGCTGCCGGGTCGCCGCCGTGGCAAACGATACAGCCGTCGGGATCCCCCCACGCCCGCCCCCGCCCCAGGATCTGCTGGAACATCCCGCTCCCCGGCTGGCGGATCGGCTCGATACCGGCGTGGCACCCGGCCGCCGTACAGCCGGAACCGCTCCAACGAAACGGCTTCGACCCGTCCTGGGGGCGGGCGGCACGGGTCAACAGCAGCGACCCGGCGAGGATCAGGGCGGATCGGAAGCCTCGGCACCCCCGGGCAAGCCCCATGTGAGAGATTGTATCAGCGCCCGCACAGACAGCGGGCGCCGGCCGCCTGCTCAGAAGATAAAGCTGATACCGGCCATTGGCGTCAGGTTGTGGATCCAGCCCCCGAGATCGGCGCCCGGGGCGGGTAGGATCACTTCCTTGGGAAACGGCGTCGTGTAGTCGAGCACTTCCACATGGAAGCGCACGTGATCGCCCGCCCGGAACTTGACGCCGGCACCGAACACCACCAGTGGTTTCCATTCCGACGTCCGCGTCAGGATGGCGTAGTCCTGCAGCGGCTGGGTGGCGCTCTCGGTCCCCGTACCGGCGTACTGTTTCACTCCACCGCCCACCGCGATATAGGGCCGCACGCTGCTCCCACGGTCCGTGAAATGGAATTGCAGACTGTAGGCGATGGCGTGGGAACGGCCGTCCATAGTGACGGTCTCTCCCCCGGCCTTCAGCCGCAGTCCGTTCTGCTGGAAGGCGTAACGGATTTCGCCGCCGACCTTCCCATAGAGGTCCTGCGTCAGCCAGGCGCCGAGGGCGAAACTGGACTCGAAGCCCGCCTCCGCCGAGCCCGGCGGGGCGGTGAAGCTCTTGTCGAAGTAGAAGCTCCCGCCGCCGCCGAAGCCCAGGGCCCAGGTCCCTTGCTGGGCCCCCAGGGAGCCGGCCGCCGCCATCATCATGGCCGTCAGACACACTATCCGCGTTTTCACTGTAGCCTCACCCATTCTCTTTGCTCTGTGCCGGCCGCGGGCCAGCGAACCTCATCACTCGACGACGCGCACGTAAACCGTCGTCTCGCTCGAGCCCTGGCTGATCACCAGGGGCTGCCGCTTACCCTTGGGCGTCCACCAGGGTACATAGGCGTTGATCTGGTAGACGCCCACCTGGCCCGGCGCCAGACCGGCGAAGCTCACCGGAAGGCCCGTCGGGCCGATGTGTAGCTGCACCGGGATCAGCACTTCGGCAAGCGGATCTGAAGGAGCGGGGTTCCCCTCCTTGACGAAGGGATTCGTGGGCCCCAATCCAGTCAGATAGATCGTAATCATCTCCTCGCGGTGGATCGGGTTCGCGTCGGTGACCATCTGGCCGTTCTTGGCGCGCACGATCGTCGGGTAGACTTGCGTCGTCCCGGGCGCCCCATGCGAGAAGACAGCCGGAGCCGCCGGCTGGATCGTGAGCCGGTAGCTGTCGCTCACGCCGCCCGGCGTCCGCAAGATCAGCGTCGTCTCGCCGATCGCTTCGAAGGGCAGTTGTGCATTGATCTGGGTCGGCGAGACGAACAGCACCGGCACCGGCACGCCGTTGACGGTCAGACAACTGTTGCCCAAGGCCGTCGGCAACGGAATCTGGCTGGTAGCCTCGTTGGTCGGACTCAGGTCCTGCCCGAAGATGCTGATCAGCCCGCCGGGAGCGACCGGCTCCTGATAGTCGGCTGCGTTCACCACCGCGCCGATCTTGGGCGGCGCCACGCTGGCATCGTAGTCCCAGGGCAGCACCGTAAAGCCGGACCGCGTCAGGCTGATGATCACCTTTCGCCCGTAAAGCGGCGCCAACGTCCGGGTGAAGGGGAAATCCTCGTCGCCGAGCAACGGAGCCTCCGCCATTCGGGTGGCGCCGGTACCCTGCCCCGTCTGGATGTCTACACGCTGGATGACGCCCGGCGACGAGGCGTCCGGGGCTGTCGTTCGGATACCCACGTCGTCCACGAAGGCGAATCCCGAGGGCGAACCCGTGCCCGTCTCCATGATGCTCGTGGTCACCAGCGAGGCGTTCATCAGCCGGTCGCCCACCACGTACTGGCCGAAGGCCGAAGCCGCATAGGCGCCGCTCAACTCGTCGGTGTCCTGCCGCGAAATGGTGAAGGTGTCCGCGTTGGCGTCATAGAGCATGACGTTGCCGTTCGCCATGGCCACGAGGATCGTCGCCCCGTTCGGCGAACCCACCAGGACGGTCTGATCGTCGATGTCGTTGGCGTAGACCCCCAGGCTCGGCAGCTCCACCGCACGGCGGGCCAACAGGTCCACCCGGTCGATGGCGTGGGTGCCGTCCGCATCGCGGTTGGCGGTAAGAATGGCGTTGCCGGACGTCGCAACGGACCTTGGGTAATGGCCCCCCGGAGCCAGAACCGGCATCGAGGGCTGCAGCGTCTCGAGATCATAAACCGCAATGTACTGGGAGTTGTCGTGCCCCACCAGCAGCCACCTCCGGTCGAAGGTGATCGCCATTTGCGTGGGCGTGTTCCCCGTCGGCAGCGCCGCGATTTGCCGGTAGCTGGCGCCGTCGAAGACCAGAACTTCGTTCGTGTCCTGGCGCAGGATATAGAAGCGGTCACGCGTCGGGTCGGCCAGCACGTCCACCAGCTTCCCCGGCACGCTCACCACCGTCCCGCGCTGGTCCGGCTCGGGCGTATGCACCAGCACCCGGACCGGTTCGGGCACGTTGATCGCCGCGCTGGAAGCGACGTCGATCAACACCTCGGCGGTCCCCGAGACGAGCTGGAACGCCGCTGGATCCACCTCGACGGTGATCGTCGCCGGCGTGGTGCCGTTGGCCGGCTGCACGGCCACGCCCGGCGTGTTCACGGAAAGCGTGAAATCGGTCTGTCCGCCGCCCGGATCCAGGAGTCGGAACTGCGCCTTTTTCACCGAGCGGTCGCAGAAGCTCCCCTCGAACAACAATTGCTTCCGGTCTGCGCGGACCCGCGGCATCTGGTCCAATTTCCCCACCGGCAGGATCAGCACGCCGCTGTCCGAGATCGAATACATGGTGTTGTGGTCGGAACTCAAGAGGCTCTTGCCCGCCAGGTTCTCCGGCAGCCGCAGCCGCTCCAGCACCGCCAGGTTGTCGCTGCGGAGCACCTGCAGGATTGCCGGCCGGTTCTTCTCGTTGGCCGTCGATGCCGTGGTCACCTGGGCGTAGACCACCCCGCGCGAGTCGTCGATCGCGTGGCTGCCCACTTGAAGCAGCCCTTCCGCGTCGGGAAACTGGGCGAGGTTCCAGACGCCGAATCCCGGGTTCCAGATGTTCGTTCCGTGCAGGGTCCAGCCGGCCAGGTACTTCGAGCCGTCCTGGTTGACGCTCACCACCCGCGGACCCTGCGGTGGTGAAGAGGTGTAGTTGAGGATCCGCAGCCAGCCGTTGCGCACGTCGTAGCCGAACTCGAAAGTGTCCGTCAACCCGTAGATCTTCATACCGTCTCCGGAGACGTTCAACGACGTGGCCACGATCTGCGGCGGAAAGTTCGCCGGCGGCGCCGGCAGACTTGTCGCCGCCAGTTCCGGGATGGTCCCCAGAGAGTCGATGACGCCGGAAACCGGGTCAAACAGAAGGAAGTCGGTGGTGGTCACCACCAGCGCGCGGCTGCTGCGGCCGAAAGCCACTCCGAGCGCCGGCGACCCCAGCGCGTACGTCTGTTTGCCGCGGGTCTCCAGGTCAATCACGGTCAATGCGTTGGTGCCCGAAGCCGGCGGCTCGAAGTTCCCGAAGTGGGCCACGACGAGGTAACGGCCGTCCGGCGACAGCGCGATCGAACTCGGCTGCGGGGCCACACTCATCGATGTCTCCAGACGGCGGCTTTCCAACGACACCACGTCGATGCGGTTCGCCGTGAAGTTGGCGACGTAGAGCACTCCTCGCGCCTCATCCAGGGCAATGTCGGAGGCGTGCCCCCCGATAGCCACGACCTCCCCGAAGGTGCCGCCCCACGCGGGGACGGCCAGGGCGGCCGTAACCAGCCAGGCGCTGAGCGCGGTGATCAACCTCCTTGACTTCCGTTCCATAACCTAAACTCCAGACTGCCTTCTGTTTCGTCTCCACGAGACCGGAGGCGCTCCCGCGCCCCCGGCCCGCTGCCGTGGACGCCCTACTCGGCGTCCGCGTTCTTCCGACGGCGCAGCACGATCAGCCCCAGGAACAGAACCGCCAGCACTGCGCAGATGATCCGAATCATCGTCGTATCCATCGTCGTTCTCCTTTCGCACCAGTATTCGAACTCTCTCCCCGGCCTTCCTCCTCGAAGACCGTCTCTTCGGCAGCCTCCGGCGCGCGGCGCGGCCGCCACCCGCCGCCGCGTCACGCCGGCGCTACATGTTATTCATCATCGGGAGCAAGTCCCGCATGATCCGGACAATCACCGGACCCACCGTCACCACGAACAGCGACGGCAAGATACAGAAAAATATCGGGAAAACCAGTTTCACCCCGAGCTTCGCCGCCTTCTCCTCGGCCGCCTGGCGCGCCTGCACCCGCATGAAGTCCGAGTGCGCCCTCAGGCTCTGGGCGATCCCGGTGCCGAAACGGTCCGCCTGGATCAGCACCGCCACCAGCTTCTTGAGATCGTCCACCGCCGTCCGCTCGGCCAGGTTGCGCAGCGCCTCGACCCTCCTCTTGCCCGCCTTCAGCTCCAGGTTGACCAGCCCGAACTCCTCGGCGATCGGCGGGTGGGCGTGCTCGAGCTCCTTGGCCACCTGCAGGATCGCCTGATCCAGACCGAGACCCGACTCGACGCAGACGACCATCAGGTCGAGGGCGTTCGGCAACCCTTTCCGGATCTCCTTCTGGCGCTTCTTGGCTTTGAGCCTTACGTACTCGTTCGGGCCGAAGAAGCCGATCGCCGCCGCAGCGATGACCGCCAGTGTCTTGTTGCCCGGGTCTCCGGAAGAGCTGGCCGCCGCAACCCCAACGATCACCGGTAGCAGCACCCCGAACAGCACCTTGGTTCCATAAAGCACCTTCAAAGCGTTCGGCCCGCGGTAGCCGGCCCGGATCAGCCGGCGGCGGACGATGCTCACGTCCCGGGGTGACGCCGGCAACACCGAGCCGAGCTTGGTGATCAGTTCCCGGAACACCAGGCTCGGGTGCGTCTCCGGCTGCTCGGTCACCGTCACCGCCGCCCCGGTCACCCGGTCGATCGCTTCCTTCGGGCGCACCCACAGCTTCATCCCCACCAGGGTCAGCGTCACCGACAACATCAAGAAAAGAACGACGGTCAGGACAATCTGCATGGCTCACACCTCGATGGTCACGATCTTCTTGATGATCAAATAGCCGATCACCTGCAACACGGCGGCGGCGATGGCCATGATCTGTCCTGTCGGATCGGTGAAAAAGAAGCGTACGTAGTCCGGGTTGACGTAGAACATCAGCAGCGCTACCGCCAGCGGAATGCAGGTCAGGGCCACGCCGGTCATCCGTCCGTGGGCGCTGATCGCCCGGATCTTGCCCCGCAACTTGAACCGCTCCCGGATCAGCGAAGCCAGCTTGTCAAGGATCTCGGCCAAATTGCCGCCGGTGCGCCGCTGCAACAGCACCGCCGAGACGAAGAAATGCACGTCCATCGACGGCACCCGCTTGGCCAGGTTCTGCAGCGCCGTCTCGAGCGGCAGGCCCAAGTTGTGCTCCTCGAAGGTGCGCCGGAACTCGCCCGCCAGCGGCTCCTGGAACTCCCGGTGGATCATCTCCAGCGACACCGAGAAGGCATGCCCGGCCCTCATCGACCGGGCGACGAACTCCAGGCTGTCCGGAAACTGCTCCTCGAACTTCCGGATCCGCTTCATCCTGAGCCGCAACAGATGCACCACGGGCAGCGCCGCCGCGGCCAGCCCCAGCGGGATCGCCGTCCACCGGTAGCCCGGAATTCCGTACCAGCCCACCAGGAAACCCAGCAGGAACAGCGCCAGACAGGCGTGCGCCAGCCGCGCCGCCCGCCACTTCAAACCAGCCTGCTCGATCAACTCCTGGGCCCGGTCGTGATAACGGAACTTCCGCAGCAGCCGCATGACCAGTTGCCCGGTGGACTCGTCGCGTTCGAGCAGCGCCGGCCCTTTCTTGGCCGTCTTCTTCTTGCCGCTCCGCTGCTGCGTGCCGAGCAGACGGCTCTTCATCTTGTCGGCCTCGGCTGACCGGAAAGCGTTCATCACCGCCCAGCCGGCTGCCAGGGCGACGATCCAGATCACCGCGAATATGGCGATGTAGCTGCCCATGACACCACCGTCAGACTTCCACCACCTCGTCGAACAGGTCCGGCCGCAGACGAATGCCCGCCGCCAGCAGCTTCTCGTAGAATTTCGGCCGGATGCCCGTGGCCGCGAACCGGCCCACCACCTTGCCCTCCGGCGACAGTCCGCGTTTCTCGAAGACGAAGATGTCCTGCAGGGTCACGATCTCGCCCTCCATCCCCGTCACTTCGGTCACGCTCGTCACCCGGCGGCTGCCGTCGCTGAACCGCGCCGCCTGGATGATTACGTCCACCGCGCTGGCGATCTGCTGCCGGATCGACTTCAACGTCATGTTGGCGTTGGCCAGCGAGACCATCACTTCCAGGCGTGAGACCGCATCCCGGGGACTGTTGGCGTGCACCGTGGTCAACGAGCCGTCGTGGCCCGTGTTCATCGCCTGCAGCATGTCCATCGCCTCTTCGCCGCGCACCTCGCCGACCACGATCCGGTCCGGGCGCATGCGCAAGCTGTTGATCAGCAGCTCCCGCTGCCGCACCGCCCCCTTGCCCTCGAGGTTCGGCGGCCGGGTCTCCAGCCGCGCCACGTGCGGCTGCTTGAGCTGCAGCTCGGCCGCGTCCTCGATCGTCACGATGCGCTCCTTGGGGGAGATGAAGAAGGAGAGCGCGTTCAGCAGCGTCGTCTTGCCGGCGCCCGTGCCGCCGGAGATAACGATGTTCAGCCGCGCCTTGACCGCCGCTTCGAGCAGGTCCATCATCCCCTGCGTCAGCGCCTTGCGTTCCACCAGGTCCGGAGGCATCAGCTTGTCGGTGCTGAACCGGCGGATCGACAGCAGCGGTCCGTCCACGGCCAGCGGCGGGATGATGGCGTTGACACGGGAGCCGTCCCGCAACCGCGCGTCCACCATCGGGTTGGACTCGTCGATTCGCCGGCCCACCTGCGAGACGATCTTGTCGATGATCCGCAGCAGGTGGGCGTCGTCGCGGAACGTCACGTTGGTCAGCTCCAGAACGCCCTTGCGCTCCACGTAGACCTGCTTGTGAGTGTTCACCAGGATGTCGGAAACCGTCGGGTCTTGCAGCAGCGGCTCCAGCGGCCCCAGCCCGAAGACCTCGTCGAGAACCTCCTCGCAGATCTGCTGCTTCTCGATCGAGCTCAGCAGCGTCTGTTCCTCGTTGATCAGCGCCAGCAGCGCCTGGCGCACCTCGGTGCGGACCCGCTGGTTGTCGATCGTCGCCAGGGCCTCGAGGTTGATCTTGTCGAGCAGCTTGCGGTGGAGCGTGAACTTCAGCTCCTGGTACTCCGGCCGCAGCGCCGTCTTCGGCCGCCCGGCGTTCTTCAGCAGCCGCTGTTCCCAGCTCATGTATTGCGATCGCTTCGAGTCAACACCCGGTAACATCTGCTTGCCTCACTATGCTGTTTGTGCCTCCAACGCCGCCGACCGCTGGCTCTCCTGGCGGGCGTTCTCGATGAGCTTGCCGGCGAACTTTTCCAGCGCCCGTCCCAGTTCGGTCTCCGGACCGAGGGCGTGGCCCAGCGAGATCACCCGGTGCAGCGAAAAGTAGTCGTTCGGAAACAAGTGCGACACAGGACAATTGAAGATCTTCTCCATGTCGGAGGCCGTGATCCCGTCCCGCTTGCTGGCCCGGTTCACGAGGACGCGGTAGCGCTCTCTGGTAAAACCCAACTGTTCGAGCAGGCTCACCGCCCGGCGGGTCAGGTGCAGACTCGCCAGTTCCGAGGTCGTCACCACGAAAGCCTCATCGGCCTCCGAGACCGTCAGCAGGCTCGTCCGGTGCGGCAGCGCCGGCGCGTCGAGGATCACCCAGGAATAGAGCATCCGGGTGAACTCCAGCGCGTCATGGAGCCGGTTCGGTTCGACCGGCGCGCTGTCGGGTTCGTCGGGCGCCGGAATCACGTCCACCCCGTCGCAGTGCGCCACCAGGGAAGCCCAGACCGCCGGGTCGAGCCCGTCAGAGCGCTCGAACAGATCGGTCACCGAACAGGTATGGTGAAGCTTCAAATAGAAGGCTAGGGTGCCTCCCATCAGGTCCAGGTCCAGCACCAGCACCCGGTCGCCCGTAGCCCGGCGGAGGGCAAAGGCCGTCTGCACCGCAATGGTCGACGCCCCGGAGCCCGGCTTCGCACTGGCGAAAACCAGCACCCGGCCGCTCTCAGCCGTCTCGGCCGTCGCCGGCTGCCGCAGACGCTGAATCCGGGCCACCGCCTCGAGCTGTTGCTGAGCCTCGAAGGGCGTCCAGAGGAACTCGGAAGCGCCGGCCCGCAGCGTCCGGACGACCGCCCGGGAATCGTTCGAACGGTGCAATCCCACCACCTGGGTCACCGGACGGTAGGCCGAGACGAATTCCACCAGGCGGATCGCCCGGTCCAAATCCGTGGCTACGTCGATGAGCACCACGTCCGGCTTGACCTGCCGCAAGCGGATCTCCAGCGTATGCTCGGAAGGGTACGACTTCAGTTCCGTCAGCACCTGGAAGGTGTGCAGCTCGGAAGCGCTGCGCTGGAACTGCTCGCCCAGTTCCCGGTCCGGCGCGATCAGCAGCGCCGTCAGCTCCGTTTTGCGGGCGTGGGAATCCATTCTTCGGCCTCCCTCGAGCTTCGGTCTCTCTCTATTTCTTCTTCTTGATCCTGCCGTCGTAGCGCATCTGGTCCCCCGGCGCCAGATTCTCGAGGAACTTCATCGGCATCACCGGCGTCGGTTTGGGTTCGCCCGCTTCGAGCGGAGTCACAATCTCCGGCGTCACCATGACGATCAGCTCCGTCTTGGACTTCTGCTTGTCCCGACTCTTGAACAATTCGCCGAGGATCGGAATGTGCGACAGGCCGGGAATCCGGTTGAAGGTCGCCCGCGCCCGGTCGTCGATCAAGCCGGCGATCACAAAGCTTTGCCCCTCGCCGAGCTCGATGTTGGTCTCCATGCGCCGGGTGGCCAGAGCCGGGATCAGGAAGCCGCTGAACTGGATCGCATTCGTCAGGTCGATGGTCGAGACCTCCGGCTTCACATACATCCGGATGGTGTGATTCGGCGTGAGCTCCGGCCGGAACGTCAGCCGGATGCCGAACTCCCGGAATTGGATCGTCACCGCACCGGCGTTGGCACCGCCCTGCAGCACCGGAATCGGGAACTCGCCGCCCACCAGGAAGCTCGCTTCTTCGCCGTTGGAGGTGATCAGGTTCGGCTCGGCCAAGATCTGCAGCACCCCCTGGCTCTGCAACGCCTTCAGGAAGCCCGCCAGGTTCAAATCAGGCCGGAACGCGAAGACGTTCAACGCGTCGGAAATGGTGAACTCGCTCACCGTGCCCTCGTTGCGCCCGGGAATTACGCCGCGCAGGTCCGACGGCTGCGCCGAAGAGAACTGCCCCGTACCGATCAGCCCCGGCGTGTTCAGCGCGCCCGTAGAGAGCAGGTTCGCGGCGAACTGGCTGCCGGTCTGCCGGTCCATCTCGGCAAAGCGCACCCGTAAAAGGATCTGTTTCTTGACCGCCTCGGCCACCTGGAGGTTGTTCACCACCGCCTTGGCCAGGGAGGCCGCCAGCGCCGCCGCCCGATCCGAGATCTCTTTCGAAGACACGGTGCCGGTGAGGGTCACCGAGTCCTTGGCCGCCTGCACGTGGATCTCCTCGTTCGGAAAGGTGGCTTTCAACACCTTCTTGATCGGCGACAGATCGTACTCGACGCTGATGTTGTAGAAGTTCCGCTGGCCGTTCTTCGCCCAAACCACGACGGTGGCGATGCCGTAGTTCTTGGCGTGGAGCAGAATCTCCCGCGTCGAGACCGCCACCGCATCGACGACGCCCGGGTCCGAGGTGGAGATCCGCGCGATGTCGGTCGGGTAGTCGATCACGATGCTCTTGCCGGCCGTGACACTGAGCTCTTCGACACTGGTGTCGGCCGCCAGCGCCACCGCCGCCGCCAGCGCGGCGAGGACCGCGAATCGCTGGAATGTCGATGCTTTCCTCATGGGGATCTCCTTCAATCTCCGTTCGGCGCCGCGTTCACCACCTGCACCGTCGCCTTCGTGCCCCGGATCACCACGACTTCGTTCTGCGGCGGAGGCGGAGGAGCCACCGGCCGCGGAACCTCACGGACGATCACCCGCGGCTGCGGCGGCCGCCGCGCCTTCCGCCGGCGCTGTTCGAGGGGCTTGTACAGCTCGCTCAGCGCCTTGCCCTTGGTCTTCGCGATCGACTGGTCGCTGCCGTTGCGCAGCACCAGTTGCACTCGCCCCTCGTTGGCCGCCAAGGTCAGCGTCTCGGCCTGCTCCGGCGTCACCAGCAAGGTCACCGTCGGCGCGTTGATCGCCCGCCCTTCAGCATCCGGCTGGATCGTCTGGCCCGCCGAAAGCACCAGGATGTTCTGCAGCACGGTCATCGTCACCGTGCCTTCGTCGTTGTCCGGCGGGCGCCCGGTCACCAAGACGTCCACCCGCATGCCCGGCAACACGAACCCGGCTACGCCGGCCACGTCGTTGACCCGGATCGTCACCGCCCGCATGCCCTTGGGAATGATCGGCGCCAGACCCAGGCCGCTGCCCCGCGCCGCCAGTCGGCCTTCGTGCACGGGCTCGTCGGCCAGGATGTTGCTGATCACCGGCCGGTCGATCACCTCCTCGACCGTCGAGATCCCGCCCTTGGGGAACTGCGAGGCGGGCACCTGAACCACCTTCACGTCTTCCGGCTTGATCGTCGCGCCCACCGGCAAAGGCCGGACGGCCACCACCAGATCCTTCATGTTGGTGTCCTCCGCCTTCGGAGCCGGACTGCCGCGACCGGCCGAGATCTGATAGAAGATGGCCGATACCACCAACGCGAAGACCAAACTCACGCCGAGTACCGTCAGAAATCTGCGATCCATCGTCTCACGCTCCTGAAGCTCTACCGCTTCTCATCAACGTTCTCCCCGGCGGGCTCTCCGCCGGTCCGCTTCACCCCTTCGGGATCAGCGCCAGCCAGACCCCGGCAGCGATCGCCGGGGCGTAGGGAATCGTCCGGGGCCGTCCCCCGTCCTGGTCCCCGCGCCGCCACCGGGCCCGCACCCAGTGGAAGCCCAGAACGCCCAGGGCCATCAAACCTCCCAAGCCGGCCGTCCATAGAGCCGCCTCGAGCAGGCGTCCAGCGCCCAACAGGGCGCCGAAGCCCGCCATCAGCTTCACGTCGCCTCCTCCCATGCCGCCCAACACATAGAACAAGAGGAAGACTCCAAAGCCTGCCGCCGTCCCCATCGCGGCCTCCCATACTCCCCGCCAACCGCTGGCCAACACCTGACACAACAGCCCGCCGGCCAGCGCCGCTACGGGAATCCAGTTGGGGATGGTCCGCGAGCGCAAGTCGGTCACCACGGCCGCCAGCCCCAGCGTGACAGCGATCGCGACGTCCAATCTCACCGCCTCCCTCCTCCGGCGCTGCCGGCCGGCTCCTCATCGCCGGAGCGCCCGTCTCCATCCAACTCGAGGGCGTCCGGCGCCAGCAGCGGAGCCACCAGGCCCGCTTGCAACGCAAACTCGGCCAGTTGGTCTCCCCAGGGCAGCCGCCAGCTCTCCCGCCCAGGGGCGAAGCCGCGGCGGCCGGCCGTTTTCCGGCGGGACCACCGTCGTCTGGCCTGGCTCCGGCCGCGCTCCATCATGCGTGATCTCCTCTAGTACTTTCGGCCGGGGGGGACTGTTTCATTAGCCTCCGGTACCAGAATTCCGGTCCCCAGCCGCGCCTGAGCGGGATGCGCGCCGCCGGGGCCGGGGTTCGGCCCCTCGGCCCGGGGCACGAACAAGACCGCGTCTTCGTCCTCGTCGCACCGCTCCCAGTCCGGGTCCAGGTCGAGCAGTGCGGCCAGCGGGCGCTTCGGCGGAACCAGAACCGCCTCGAACTCATACTTCCGCAGCAGTTCCCGCCACCGGGGCCGGCCGTACATCAAGTCCAGATACTGCTCTCCGATCTCCTCGCCGTAGAAATCGCTCCTGCCGTCCATGAAGACCCGCTGCACCGGGAAGAACCGGTAGAGCAGGTAGTCGGCCCAGCCGTCGTCGGTGAACACCCGGCGACCCCGGATCAGGTTCTCGTTGCGTCCGATCACCGCCAGCGGGAATTCGGACTCGGGAAAATCGGAAGGCCACTTCAGCAGCCCCGGGACCGCCAGAAGCGACAGCGCAAACACGGCCGACCAGAGCGTAGCTCGGCCCAACCCCGCCCCCAGGTCGCGCCCAAATTCGTAGAGAGTCCTCCCCGGCGATTTCCGCGGCTGCCCCAAAGCCCACGCCCTCCACGCCTTCGAGCCCTCGACGGCCACCAACGGCGCCGCGAAGATCGCATACATCGGGATGTGCCGCGCCGACTGCAGCGAGAAATGGGCCCACGCGGCGATCCAGAGGGCATCCACGTACCGCCGCTCCCACAGCAGCCGCCCGGCTACCAGGAGGCCGCTGATCAGCAAGATCTCGAACTGAAGCACGTTCTCGGCCCGGAAACTCGGCGACTGGAACTCGGCGATCGACATCTTGATCCAGTCCGAGCTCAGGTAACTGAGGATGTGGCGGTGCAACTCCCACCCATAGGGATTCACCAGCGTCGCCGCTGCGCAGGCCGCCGTGAGCGCTGCGTACCGCCCGCCCTGGGCCAGCCTGGTCCGCCGCTCGGAACGCCTCAGCGCCGCTTCCAGGAAGGCCACTCCCCCCACTGAGCCCAGGCAGAACAGCAACACCAGGAAGCCGCCGTGGAGGTTCGCCCAGAGCGCAGCCATCGGAACCAGCGCCCATACGGCGCGGCCCGGACGCCGCAGGTCCCGCCCGATGATCCACAAGCTGACCACCAGCAGCAGCATCGTGAAGAGGTGGGGCCGGGCCAAGTAGTGCACCGAGGCCGCCCCCACCGCCAGCAAGGTCGTCAGCAAAGCGACCAGCGGGTCGGCCCCTAGCCAAAGCGTGTACCGCAGCAAGAGCACCGCGAAAGCCGCGATCAGCACTCCCGCGAACCAGACGACTCCCTTGAGACCCAGCCAACCGTGCAGCTCCGCCAGCACTACCTCGGAGAGCCACTCCCAGGCGAACCACTCCGCCTTGGGCTTGGAGAACGAGAACGGATCCGTGGTCGGCACCGAACCGCTCGACAGGATCATTTCCCCGACCCGGATATGCCAGCCCGTGTCGCCGTCGTCCAGCAGCCGGTTCCAGCCCGGCTCCACCAGGACGAACAGCCACAGAACCAGGAAAATGAAGAACCAGTCCAGGGTCGAGGGGACCAGCAGGTTCCAAACCCTCTTGCGGTCGCCCTCGGCCGCCTGCACCGGCCGTCGTGTCTCGGCAATCGCCTGCACGGAAGCGCTCCTCCCCATGCGCTTCTATCGGCTGGTTCGGGGTGTTCGTGTAGGCGTCAAGCAACGGTGGCCGGCTCTGCCGGTGAGCTGCGGGAAACTCCCCGCCGGCGAATCCCTTCGCCTAAGACCGCCGGGGCGGCGGCAGGGCCGGCGAGGCTGTCCGGCGGGGCCGGGTCCTTGCCGAGTCAGCCCGGGGATGGCGGAGGCACTCGACCCACGCCTCCTCCTCTCCGGGGCCGTCGAACTCCTTGTTCCAGAAACGCACGAAGCCCGCCACCCGCCTTCGCTGCGCCCGCTCTATGTGCTTCAGCACCCGTGCGGCGCCGGCAAGGTCGCCGGCCGCCCCGACCAGCGCCCGGGTCGCGACGCAGTCGTTGATCCGGCCCAGACGCTGCTGCAGCTCCCGCAATTTCGCCAAGCGCCCGGACAGCCCGGCGCCGTACAAGGGCTCGAAAAGCTCCAACGTGTAGCGGAACTGCTTGACCTGCAACCGGAACTCGTGCAGCCGTTTCAGCTTCGGTTTGCCCCGGGCAAGCCGGCGGCCGGCGCCGAACAGCCGTCGGGCCATGGCGGGCAAGATTTCGGCGGCGTTGTCCTGGGCGCTCTTGCCAGGATCCCAGACGATGCCCGGCGGCTTCTTCATGAGCTTGCCCCGCCCGGCGAACCCAGGCGCTCCCCCCACTTGTCGATCAATCCGGCCTCGTAGAGTTTCCTCACCCGCTTGGCCAGACGCCGTTCGGCCCTCGCCCGGTCCCGCGCCAGGCGCCGCCAGAGCGCGGCTTCCTCGCTCAACCCCGCCTTCTTGCAGAACTGCAGCGCAATATCGCGGTCCCGGACTTCTGCGGCGGCGGTCATGATCTTCCGCAACCGCTTGCGGACCCGCTTTGTTTCCGCCTCGGGCAACAGCGAACGGAATACCTTGAGGGCTTCCGAGAACCGCCGGATGGCCACCCTCAAATCGTGGACGGTCTCCTGCTCCCGGCGGCTGAGAGCGGTCTCCAGGCGCCGGGACAGCTCCCCGAGACGCGAGGCAATCTGGCGCCGCGCGAAAACGGAGATGTCGAGCGGTTCCACTGTGGCCACAGGCTTTCTACTTACGCTAGCGCACCCCCGGCGGCCCGGCAATTTCGGCCGCCGCGGGGCCCTCTGCCGGCGCCCGAAACAGGAGGTAGAGCGCCCGTTTCTCCCATCTCCGCCGCCCGGGCCCGCCCGTGGGCGGGAAACCGCCGCTTTCGCCGAAAACCGGCGGGATGTGAGAATATAATTGTTGCAGCAGGCTGCACGGGCCGATGCCTTATTTCGCACCCAATCAGTACCGCGGCAAGCTCATCGTCGTAGAGGGGATCGACGGATCCGGCAAGAGCACCCAGATATCCTTGCTGAGCCAGTGGATGCGATCCATGGGCGTGGCCGTCGCCTTCAGCGAGTGGAATTCGTCCCCCCTGGTCAAGGCGACGACGAAACGCGGCAAGAAGAAACAGGCCTTCACGCCAACCACCTTCAGCCTCATTCACGCTACCGATTTCGCCGACCGCATGGAGCGCTACATCATCCCCATGCTCAAAGCCGGCGCCGTCGTCTGCGCCGACCGCTACGCCTACACCGCCTTTGCCCGCGACGTCGCCCGCGGCGTCAGCCGAAGTTGGGTCCGAAACCTCTACCGCTTCGCTACCCGGCCGAACGTGGCCTTCTATTTCCGTGTGCCTCTCGAAGTCGCGGTGGGGCGCATTCTTGGCGGCCGGAACGCGATCAAGTATTACGAAGCGGGGATGGACCTCGGCCTCAGCAAGAATATCGAGGAGAGCTTCCGCCTCTTCCAGGGGCGCATCTTCCAGGAGTACGAAGCGATGATCCCGGAGATGGGTTTCCACGTCATCGACGCCACCCAGTCCATCGAAGCCCAGCAGCAGCAGATGCGGGACATCGTGCTCCGGGAGATCGGCGACAGCCTCCGCTCCGGTGTCCTGAGAACCGAGGGAGTGATCGTCAGTGCAGAAAAAACCGCTTGAGTATTACAGCGATCCTCTGCCTGGGGTCGATTACTCCGAACTCCACGGCAAGCTCATCGTCATCGAAGGGCCGGACGCTGTCGGCCGGTCCACCCAGATCACCCGGCTCCGCTCCTGGCTGGAGCACGAGGGCCATGCCGTCCTCGTCACCGGCATGTCGCGCTCGGCGCTGGCCGGCAAGGGCATTCAGCAGGCCAAGGAGGGCAACACCTTCGGCCCCCTCACCATGACCCTCTTCTACGCCACTGACTTCGCCGACCGGCTGGAGAATGAGATCATCCCCGCCCTGCGGGCCGGCTTCGTGGTTCTGACGGACCGGTACATCTTTTCTTTGATGGCCCGAGCGATCGCCCGCGGCGCCGACCGCGACTGGATCGAGAAGGTCGCCGGCTTCGCCCTGGTCCCCCACGCCATCTATTACCTCCGGGCCGACGTCCAGGACCTGGTCAGCCGGGTCGTCGTCGGACGGGGCGCCTTCGATTACTGGGAGAGCGGCATGGACATGCGCTTCGGCAACGACATGTACGAGAGCTTTGTCCGCTACCAGACCCGCATCCTTCGCGCCCTGGACAACATGGCCGAACGCTACGGCTTCCGCTTCATCGACGCTTCCCGGCCCCCGGACGTGATCTTCAAGGATTTGCAGGCCTCGATCAGCGACCTTTTCGAGCCCGCCCAGCCGAGGATCGCCTCCGGTCCGTTGCTCTAGAGAACCCGCGGTGGTTCCCCGGACGTGGGGGAGCCGACGCCGCGGCGCACCAGCGCCTAGGCCTGCGGCTGCCTTACGACATAGATGTCCGGCAACTGGCGGTACTCTTCGGCCAGGTCCAACCCGTAGCCGACCACAAATTCTTCCCCGATCCGGAACCCGACGTAGTCGATGGTCACGTCCCGGCGGTGCCGCGCCGGCTTGTCGAGCAGCGCCGCCACCCGGAGGGAGGCGGGGCGTTTCGAACGGAGATGATCCAGCAGAAAACCCAGCGTGATCCCGGTATCGACGATGTCTTCGACCAGCACTACCGGGCAGCCGGAGATCTCCAACGTCGCATCCTGCAACAGGCGCACCTCGCCCGAGGTTTCCGTCGCGCTACCATAGCTGGCGGCGGTCACGAAGTCGAGCCGCAGAGACCGAGGGACCGCCCGCACCAGATCCGCCAGGAACATGAACGAGCCCTTCAGCACGCCGATCAGGCACAAGGAGCCGTGCGGATGGTCTTTGGCGATCGCTTCGCCCAGTTCCTCGACCCGCCGCCGGATCTGCTCGGCGGAGATCAGCATCTTCAGCTCAGTGGGCACGGTGCTCTCTCAACTCGCCGCCTTCGGCGGCTTGCGGCCGAGTAGCGTGGGCCGTTCCATGACTCGATGAATTACTAGAAAACGGGCCACGCACCGCCTCGATGCGTGGCCCGCAACATCGTTTCCACCTGGCGAATTCGATGGCTGGCAAGCCGGGGCCGGCCGCAGCTAACGCCTCCGCTGCTTCTGCTGGCCAATCCGGACTTTGAAGTGAGTCTTGAGCGATTCCTCGTACGCCTCCCAATCGAAACGCTTCGCCGCATCGGCGAGATACGCCTCGACGTCCGTCCCCTTGGGCAATACCGCCATCAGCGTTGCGGTTCGTTTCCCGTCGGGGCTGGTAATCCGGTACCGCTTAACGTTTGGAATCCCCATATCTCACATCCAGTGTACCATGCGGCCGCAAATCGCCACAGCGCGCCCCATGATCAATAAGGAAGGCCGCGGGACCCTCCCGGCCTTCGCCGGCGTCCCGCGGCCCGTATTTCCGGCGCCTCAGCTAACTGCGGGCTCTTAGCCCCGCAACAAGCTGAGCACCGCCTGCGGCGCCACGTTCGCCTGGGCGAGAGCGGCGATGCCGGCCTGCTGCAGGATCTGCGCCTTCGTCAGATTGGCGGCCTCGGCCGCCAGATCGGCGTCACGGATCCGCGACTCAGAAGCGGCCAGGTTGTTCAACTGCGTCTGAGCCAGGCTCACGGCGAAGTTGAACCGATTCTGGCCCTTGCCGACCACGGCTTGCGCCGAGCCCAGTTGCGAGACCGCCTCGGCCAGCGCGTTCACTGCGTGCTCGGCTCCGGCCTGGGTGTCGATCGCCACCTGGGAGCCGCCGGCCGCCTGCTCAGAGGCCAAGACGGTGCCCTGGGTCCCGCTGTCGTTGATCCCGGCGGTGCCGCCGCTGGTGTTGGTGCCGAGGGTCACCTTGAAGCTGTCACCGGAACTGATGAAGCGGATCCCCTCGTTGTTGTCGTCGATGCGCTCCTTCACCGCGACGATCTTCTGGAAGTCGGAATCGTTCGAGGTCTGCAGGACGCTGTTGATGTAGGCGATCGCCTGGTCCAGGCTCGCCCCGCTGCGCCCCTGGGCCGTCAAGGCGTCGTTGGCCAGCACGATGGCCAGCGACTTCTCGTTGCCCGCGTTGTCGGCCACCGTGACGTTGATCGTCTGGTCGTCGGTGGCGTTGCGGATCGCCGAGAAGTCCAGCGCCGCGTCGTCGGAGGCCTCCACCGTGCTCACGCCGCCCGAGTAGATCGTCGTCGAGTACCCGGTCGGTTTCGCGGTGACGTTCTCGGCCGCGTCGGCGGCGCCGGCCGCGTCGAAGCCGAAGTTCGCTGCATCGGCGCCGTAGAGGTTCAGCCGGAAGTAGGTCCCGTTCTGTGACGCGATCTGGATCTCGCCGCCGGAGGCGCTGGCCACCAGTTGCGCATCGCGGGTGGCGGCATTCCCCAGGAAGGCGTTGTTCAGCGCATCCACGGCGGCGGCCAGCCGGGTCGCGGCGTCGGTACCTGTCGCCTGGATGTTGCCCAGACTGATCACCGCGCCGCCGGCGATGGAGACTTCGAAGGTCGTGCCTGTCCGGTCGGCGCTGAAGTCGGCGCCGGAGCCGGTGATGGTGGTGTAGTCGAAGTCGCCCTGCGAGAACGAGCCGCCGGAGCCCGACAGCCGGTAGGAGCCGAGCCCGAGCTGGTTACCCACGTCGCCGGCCACCAGCACCTCGAAGGCCTCGCCGGTCGAGCTGGTGAACTCCAACGCCGAACCGGCCGTGGCTCCGGTCATGGAGATGCCGGCCGCCTGCAGCGCGGCGTTGTTCTGGATCTGCGACTGCAGGTTGGTGATCACGTCGCCCACCGTCGTGTAGGTGTTCGTGTCGATGGTGATGTCCACCGGGCTGGAGAGACCGCCGCCCTGGAACCGGACCACGATCTTGTCGCCCGAGGCCGTGTTCGTGACCGTGGTCGCGGACGCTGCCGAAGCCGAGCCGCCCTGCACCGTGTAGTCCATCGCCTTGCCCGTCGGGTCCGAGGCGCTGGTCACGTTGCCCAGCAGGGCGTTGGCCATCCGGTCGCCGGCCCGCACCTGGAAGGCGGCGTCCGAAGAAGTGAACGACAGCCGCTTGCTGCCGTCCGTGTCGGTCTTCACCGCCGCCTGGATCTGCGCGTTCTTGAACGCGGCGGCGGCTTCGGTGGTTCCGTTGCCGGCATCCTGGATGGCCGAGTTGATGGCCGCCACCAGCTCGTCGATGTTGCTCACCCCGCTGGTGTTCACGCTCACCTTCACGCGGTTGGCATCGCCGAATCCAGGACCGTAGAAGTAGAAATCCGTGAACCCGTCGCCCGCCGAGGAGATGTTGGTGGCGTTGTTCAGGATGTTGTTGACACTCGTCGCCTGCCCGTCGGCCAGATCGACGCTGTCGGCGCCGGCCACCTCGAAGCCGCTCAAACCGAGGCTCCGGGTGTCCACCGTGGACTGCGAAAGATCGACCGCCACCGAACCGTTGTCGATGGCCGTGATCCCCGAGTTCGCCCGGCCGCCGCCGATGAACACCGACAGGCTCCGGGCAAAGGTCCCGCCCTGGTCCAGACCGATGGCCTGGGCCTGGCGGTCGATCTCCTGGAGCACGCTCTGGAACTCGCTGTTCAGAATGTTCCGGTCACCGGTGAACGTCCCCGATGCCGACTGCGCCGCCAGCGTCCGGGCCCGGTCGAGCAACTGCGAGATGTTGTTGATACCGCCGTCGATCGTCTGCAGCGTAGACAGGCCGTCGTTGGCGTTCCGAATGCCTTGCGTCAGCACCGCCCGGTCCGAACGGATCGCGTTGGCGATCGCCAGACCGGCGGCGTCGTCGCCCGAGCTGACGATCCGCAAGCCCGAAGTCACCCGCTGAATCGTCTTACTCTGAAACTCCGTCGTCACCCGCAGGGACTCCTGCGCCTGCAACGAAGTGATGTTCGTGTTGATCGTGTATGCCATAACCGCTCCTGTGTGGTGTAAACTGGGCCTCCTTGCCCAGCTGGCGGGTCTCCCGCCTGGGGGATCCGGTGTGACTCCCCCGCTTTCACCACTCCCTTATCGGAGCGACCGGAAGATTCTTGAAACAGAGGATGGAGAACCCTCGCCGCCGCGCCACCGCGCCAGCACTGACCGCAGCCTCTTCGGCGTCACCGCCCGCGCCGCCGCCCAATTCTCCTCGGCCGCCAGGCGGATCTCCTCGCGCAGGATCACGACGTCCTTCGGGGCCGTGATCCCCAGCGTCACCCGGCCCCCGGCGGTCTCGAGCACCCGCACCTCGATCCCCTCTCCGATCAGGACCGCCTCGCCCTCGCGGCGCCGGATTACGAGCATCGCCCCTCCTCGCCGTCGAGAGCCAGAGGGTGACGGTGCGAGTACTCCGCCTCGGTCTGGATCGCCTGGATCCCCCGCCGCGTCCCGGGATTGATCACCACCGGCGCCATCAGATTCGCGGTCGGGGGCTTCCCCTCCCGCACCGTCACGATCGCCAGGCACAGCAGTTCGCCCCCCGGCTCCACCTCGCCGTCGCCCTTCCACCCGAGTTCCTCGAGATCCTCCGGAGAGGCCGACAAGCGATAGTCCGGAACCACCGCCCGCACCGGCAGGCAAATGAACGCCAGATCCTCCCGCTGCAGGCTCTGCAAGAATACCACCGGCTTCTCGGCCGGCCCCTCGATCAAGAGGAACCGCTTCTCCTCTTCGAAAGCCGGCAGGCCCCGCGGGAACTCGATCACGTCCTCGGCCTCGTACTCGATCGGCCCGAAGTTCTTCGTTTTCAATATCGGCACTGTCTCTCCTGCGGCCAACCTGTTATCTTGCGCGCCCCGGCGGCGCGAATGCCCCCGGTCCCGTCAACGATCCGCCTTCGCCCACAGGGCCGACTGGCGCCCGGCAAGCCCTTTGAGAAACCCCGCCAGTTGGGCGCACTGCCCGAAAACGAAATAAAACGGCGCATCCAGCGCCCGCGCCCGCGGCCCGGCCGTCCAGCGCAGCAAAGCCGCCGCCGCCAGTGCTGCCGCCCCGGCCAGCGCCAGCCGCGCCAGCGGCGCCTCCCAATGCCAACCGGCCCATCCGAGCGCCCCCAAACCGACGAACGGCGACAACCACCGCAGCAGCTTGTGCGAGACGAAGACGAACCAGAAGCGCCACGGCGCCCCCACCGGCCAGCCGTTGCCCCGCACCAGCGCTTGGGCCGCTCCGGCGGCGATCCGCACTTTCCGGCGAAACTCCTCGGCCAGGCTCGCCACGCCCTGCTCCCAGCCCAGCGCGTCCGGCGCGAACACCGCCCGCTTGCCCTGCCGCACCACCTGGACCGGGATCACCAGGTCCTCGATAATCGTATCGTCCGGAACGGGGCGGAAAAGAGCCCGCTTCAGCGCATACATCGCGCCATCGGCTCCCACCATCGAACAGAACGCCGACTCGGCCTCCTGCAGGGACCACTCGATCGAGTAGTACTGTTTCTCCGCCGTCTCCAGCTCCGCCGCCGTCTCCACCAGCACGACCTTGCCGGACGCGCAGCCCACCTCCGGATCAGCCAGCCGCTCCACCAGCCGCCGCATCGCGTCGCGCGCGTACATCACGTTGGCGTCCGAGAGCACGACCACCGGCTCCCGGCGGCCCGCGATCACCCGGTTCAGGTTCCAGACCTTCCCCCGCCGCCGCTCCCGCTCGATCAGCTCGATCCGCGGCGTCCAGCGCCGCGCGATCTCGCCGGTCAGGTCCGTCGAGCCGTCATTGACCACCACCACCCGCAGCTTGCCCTCCGGATAGTCGAGCGCCAGCGAGTTCTCGATCTTTTCGCCGATGACGCCCTCCTCGTTCAGCGCGCAGATGATCAGCGCCGCCTCCGGCCACTCGCCTTCCGGGAACTCCCCCGCCGGCGGCCTCCGGCCCCGGGCCAGCAGCCGGATCAACGGCGGATAGATTGCGAACGGGTAGGCGAACAAGACCAGCAGCGCCGCCAGCACGGCGTCCGGCCAGCCCAGACCATCCAACACCGCAGCGGCGCTCTCCATCACGGAAACCATCCGATCAGCCGCGGCCCGAGCCGCTTGGTCAGCCCCAACGGCAGCCGCCGCCAGAGCGCCGCCGCCAACTCGAACTTCGGGTTCTTCGGGGTGAAGTCCGGCAGCTCGCGCCGGCGCACCAGCAGCACCTCGTAGGGCAGCTCCCGCGGGGCGGCGCCCCAGTGCTTCTTGAACTCGTAATTGCCCGTCTCCTTCTTGCTGCGCCCGAAATCGAAGCGCCGGCAACCGTGCCCGGCCGCCCAGAGCAGGTGGTCGAAGTAGAGATAGTTGTTCGGAGCCTTGGCGAAGTACTCCGCCCGCGAGGCGGCGTAGTAAGTGTGCATCTCGCCACGGTAGAGCAGGTTCAGACTCGCCGCCACCACCCGGCCCTCCAGCATCACTTCCCGGATCTCCAGGCGCTCCCCATAGTGCTCGCATAGCGCCTCGAACCAGGCCCGGGGGAAGACCGGCGTCCCGAGCCGGCGGTAGTTCAGCGCCAGCAGCTCGTAGAAGCCCTCGATCGACCGCGTCCGGCGCACCTGGTACGGGAACCGCTGCGCCTTCCGCACCATGTTGCGTGTCTTCTTCGGGATCCGCGCCAGCAGCTCGGCGGCGCTCATTGGCTCCAAAGGAAACGAGAAGGTCACGTACCGGTCCAGCCGCGCGAAGCCCGCGCACTGGTCCTCGTAGGCGTTGCGCAGCTCCAGGTGCTCCACGTCGAGACGCCGCGCCAGCCCCGCCGCCGCCTCGGCAAGCGCGGCCCGCACCGCCTCGGATTCCGCCAGGATGCCCCCGTAGACGGCGAACGGCGAGGAGATCAGCGTCCGGCCCAGGACCCAGTTCTCGACCAGGAACAGCGGCAGCACGCCGGTCAGTGCCCCTCCCTCCTCGGCCACCAGATAGAAGGGCCGGTAGCTGAACACGCTCTCCAGCGCTCTCCGCCACGCCGTCAGGTGGAAGACAGTGCCCCGCGGGTGACCCTCCACGAACGCGTCCCAGTCGCCGGACTCCACCGGCCGCAGCTCGCGAATCCTCATGCCGCCGCCCCTCCGTCCACGCGCGCCGCCGGCAGTTCATGAGCGGGAACTACCGCCGTCATCGCCGAGAAACGGAACTCCTCGAGCAGGCGCGCCAGCTTGCCTTCCATCGAAGCAAGCCCCCCATAGGTACGCCAACGGGAAACCGCCGAGCGCAGCAGCCGGGGCTGCTCCGGATCCATCTCCCAGGGATGGAAATAGACGCACGCCGGCCGGCGCTCGATCTCGTTCAGCCGCCGGATGCCGGCCTGCGTGTACCGGTAGGGCAACAGCCGCAGATAAGCGCCGCCGCCCACCGGGGCCACCCGCCGCCTCGACAGCCTGGCCGTCGCCGCCGGGACCTCGACGATGGGCCCGGCGGGCGTCTCGATACGGCACGGGAAGCGCTCGAACCCGGGGATCCCGTAACGGTCGTGCCGGATCGGGTAGATGCTCGAATCGTACTCGAAGCCGCACTCGGCCAGCGTCTCGAGCGCCCAGAGAGAGCCTCGTGTGATCGAGAAGCTCGGCGCGCGGTATAGCCGGGGCGAAACACCGCAGGCGTCCTCGATCGCGCGCCTGGCCCGCAGCGTGTCGGCCCGGAACTCCTCCGGCGTCATCTCGTAGATCAGCCGGTGCCCGTAGCTGTGGCAGCCGATCTCGTGGCCCGCCGCCGCGATCTTCCGCACCAGAGCCGGGCGCCGCTCGGCCACCCACCCCAGCACGAAAAACGTCGCCCGCACCCCGGCCACGTCCAGCATCGTGAGAACCCGCCGCGTCGCGTGCTCCACCCGGGACGGCAACCTATCCCAGCGGCCGGGTGCGGCTACCGCCTGGACTTCCGTCGGGTGGAAGTAGTCCTCCACATCAACGCTCAGCACGTTGACGATCGGTCGCATTCCTCCTCCCGCCCGCGGCACTCAGCGCCGCCGCAGCCAACTCAAACAGTATTGTGAACAGCCACAAGACCGCCCAGTCCACGGCCCGCCGCCACGTCGGATATGCCACTTCTGGCCATTATATCGGCCGCGCCGAAGCCGCCTGACGGCCCGGCACGGCGCCCCAATGGGCGGATGCTACAGTAGTAAGGTTCGATGACCGGCGCAATCGTCGTTGACAAACCTTCCGGCTGGACCTCCCACGACGTCGTGAACAAGGTCCGCAAGCTCTTCAATATCAGGAAAGTAGGCCACCTCGGCACCCTCGATCCGGCGGCCACCGGCGTGCTGCCCCTCGTCATCGGCCGGGCCACCCGCCTGGCCCAGTTCTACGCCGCCGGCGACAAGGTCTACGACGCCGTCATCCACTTCGGCTGGGCCACCGACACCTACGACGGCGACGGCGAGCCCGTCGGCGACAAGAACGAGCCCGCCGAGCTGGACCGCGAGCGCCTCGAAGCGCTCCTCGAGGAGTTCCGCGGCGAGATCGAGCAGCTGCCGCCACCCATCTCGGCCAAGAAAATTCACGGCACGCCCGCTTACAAGTTGGCCCGGAAGAACAAGCCGGTGGAGCTGAAGCCGGTCACCGTCACCATCTACTCGCTCGAGCTCCTCGAGCTCGACGGCCCCCGCGCGCGCCTGAAAGTGCATTGCTCGGCCGGCACCTACCTGCGCACCGTCGCTCACGACCTCGGGAGGAAATACGGCTGCGGCGCTTTCCTGGAAAAGCTCGTCCGCTTGAAGGCCGCCGAGTTCACCTTGGACCAGGCGCGGACCATCGAAGAGCTCGAGGTCCTGGCCCAGGAAGGGCGTCTCGACCGCGCCGTCATCCCCGCCGCCAGGTTGCTGCCCGAAATGCCGTCGGTGCGCGTGGACCGCCTCACCGAGACCCAGATCCGCCAGGGCCGCGACTTCCGCGCCTCGCCGTTCCGCAGCGCCAAGAAGGCCAAACTCGTCAAGGCCATCTCCGAGTCCGGCGATCTCGTCGCCATCGGCGAAGCCCGCCTGCCGAATCTCTACCACCCGATCGTCGTACTGTGACCGGCGCCAGCGCCGTGACTCCGGTCACATTCGGATATCAGGATTTTCAAGTATAATGTTGTCGCGCTTTCCGAACGTGGCGGCCCCATGGCCTCCCCGGGAGCGCCGGGAGGGAAACCGTCATGAACGCCATTGAAACGCTCTCCAACGAACACGGCCTCATCCGCCAATACCTCGACAACCTGGCCATGGCGATCGAACGCATCGAGGAGGGCCAACGGCCGCCGCGCGAGTTCTTCGACAAAGCGGCCGAGTTTGCCCGGTCTTTCGCCGACAAGTTCCACCATTTCAAGGAAGAGCACGTGCTTTTTACTCTCCTGGCCCAGAAGCACAGCGGCGAGATCGACGCCCAGCTCGAGACGCTCCGCCACCAGCACGAGCGCGGCCGCAGCCTGGTCGCCGCCTGGGCGCGAGCCATCGACGGCTACGCCGAAGGCGACCCGCAAAAGACCGACGAGCTGCTCGAGAACCTCGCCGCCCACATCGCCTTGCTTCGGCGGCACATCCACACCGAGGACCACGTCTTTTACCCGCTTGCCAAGAAGACGCTGACAGACGAAGAGTTCGCCGCTCTCGAGCAGGAGTTCGAAACGGAGCGGCAGCGCCACGGCGAGCGCACCTTCGAGCAGTCCCACAAGCTTGTCGTCGACATGGGCTCGCTGCTCGTCCATATGTAGGCGCGGAGCCTCCAGAGACGACGGGCACGACGGGCCTGCCCACTTTTGACGCGCCTGATCCACGGCCGCTACGATGGGGGTATATGAAAGGGTGGGTGGCTGCGGCCGCCGGCTTGTTGCTCGGGTGCGGGGGGGCGCCGCCGAAAGAATCGCTGCCGCCCCAACCCGAGGTGAAGCTGGAAGCCTTCCAGCCGACGATCCGGGGCGAGATCGAGAAGGTGCTGCGAGCCGTCGAGTCCCGCCCCGAAGATCCCGATGCCAACGCCGAGGCGGCGATGTTGTTGCACGCCCATCAGCAGAACGCCGCCGCCGAGGTCTATTATGACCGCGCCCGCATCCTGGAGCCCGACCGCTTCGACTGGGTCTACCTGCTCGCGTGCGTCCAACTCGAGCAGGGCAAGAACAAGGAGGCGATCGGGAATCTGCGCGCCGCCCTTCAGATCGACCCCGGCTACGTCCCCGCCGAGGTGAAACTCGCCGACTTGCTCTTGAGGACGGGCCAGCCCCGGGAAGCTGAATCCCTCTATTCCAAAGTGCTCGAAGCCGATCCCGAAAACGCCATCGCCTGGTATGGCCTCGGCCGCATCCACGCCTCCCGGGACGAGACCGCCAAAGCCGCCGAGGCATTCGAGAAGGCGATTCAGATCTATCCCCGGTATGGACAAGCGCACTATGCCCTGGCCCTGGCCTACCGCAAGCTCCACCGCCGGCAAGACGCGAAGCGGCACTTCGAACTGGGCGAAACGCACAAGCTCGATATGCCGCCCACCGGCGACCGCATTCTCACTGCGGTCCGGAGCAAGACCAAAAGCCCCACCGAATACCTGCGCGCCGGCGTGGAGTTGGAAAAGCAGGGCCGGCTGGAAGAGTCCGTAGCCGTGCACCTCAAGGTCCTCGAGATCGACCCGCAGCAGGTGCAGGCGCATATCAACCTGATGTCGCTCTACTGGCGCCTCGGCCGTAAAGAGGAGGCCCTGGCTCACTACCGCAAAGCCTTGGCCATCAATGAGAATCTGCCCGACTGCCACTACGACTACGGCGTGATCATGTACCAGATGGGCAACCGCGCCGAGGCCAAGAAGGCGTTTCGCCGCGCGCTCGAGATCAATCCTTTCTACGCCAAGGCCCACCTGAACCTCGGCGTCGTCCTGGAGGAAGAGGGCGATATCGCCGGCGCCGTCCGCCACTTCCGTAAAGCGATCGAAAACCAACCCGATTACCGCTTGGCTCACTTTCACCTGGGCCGCGTCCTCGCCGATCAGGGCAAGCTGGACGAAGCCATCCGCCATTTTCGGCAGACCCTGAAACCACAAGATGAGCAGACGCCGGGCTACCTCTTCGCTCTGGGCATCGCTTACGCCCGGAAAGGCGACCGCGGCGAAGCCCTCCGGTGCATGCGCCGGGCCCGCGACCAGGCGTCCCGTTTCGACCAGTGGCAGCTGCTGGCGAGCATCAACCGCTCGCTGCAAACCCTCCAGCGAGGGCGTCCGTAGCGGCGATGAGGCGGCATTGGATCGCATCGGGCTTGGCGGCGCTGCTGGCCGGCTGTGGGGGCGGTGAAAGACCACCTGCCGCCGAGTCGCCCGTCTACCCATTTCGCGAGGTTTCCCAGCAAACCGGGCTCCACTTCGATTACTTCGTCGGCGCCACCGGGGAGAAGTACATCGTTGAAGTGATGGGCGCCGGCGTCGCCCTGCTGGATTACGACAACGACGGCGACCTCGACATCTTCCTCCCCCAGGGCAACATCCTCACCCCCGGAAAGACCCTGGCCGACTCCCTCTTTCCCCTGCGCAAAGGCCAGACCCTGGGTAACAAACTCTTCCGCAATGAGATCGTCCCGACCGGTAAGCTCCACTTCACTGACGTGACCAAACAGGCGGGACTCGACTACGAAGGCTACGGCATGGGCGCCGCCGCCGGCGACTACGACAACGACGGCGACATCGATCTCTACGTCACCAATTTCGGCCCGAATATCCTCTACGAGAACAACGGCGACGGCACCTTCACCAACGTCACCGCCAAGGCCGGCGTCGGCGACCCGCGCTGGGGTTCGAGCGCCGCTTTCTTCGACTACGACCAGGACGGCGACCTCGACCTCATGGTCACCAACTATGTCGATTTCACCTTCCAGGGCAACAAGACCTGCTACACGCCGGGCGGCGAGGTGGACTATTGCACGCCTCTCGTCTACAACGGCGCCGTCGACAAACTCTGGCGCAACGACGGCAATGGTAAGTGGACTGACGTTTCCGTCTCCTCGGGTATCGCCTCCAAGTTCGGCCCCGGCCTCGGCCTCACCACCTCCGACGTCAACGGCGACGGCCTCATCGATATCTACGTCGCCAACGACACCACCGCCAACCTGCTCTGGATCAACCAGGGCGACGGCACCTTCGTCGAAACCGGACTCGAGGCCGGCGTCGCCTACAGCGAAGACGGTATGCCCCGGGCCGGCATGGGCACCAGTTTCGGCGACTTCGACGCCGACGGCGACGACGACCTGATCGTCCTGAACCTCCGCGCCGAGGGCTGCTCCCTCTACGTCAACGAGGGCGACGGCTTCTTCAGCGACGTCACCTTGCGGTTCGGCCTCGGCCACGTAACTTACCAGTACACCGGCTTCGGCGTCGATTGGTTCGACTATGACTCCGACGGCTGGCTCGACCTCTTCATGGCCAACGGCGCCGTCACCATCATCGAAGAGCTTCAGGCCAAAGGCGATCCCTACCCCTTCGCCCAGCCCAACCTCCTGCTGCACAACCTCGGCCACGACGCCCAGTTTGAGAATGTCTCCCCGAAGGCCGGCCCCGCCTTCCAGATGGCCGAGGTCAGCCGTGGGGCCGCTTTCGGCGACCTCGACAACGACGGCGACATCGACATCGTTTATCAAAACAACAACGGGCTCACCCGGATCCTCCTCAACCAGGTCGGCAACCGCCGGAACTGGATCATGGTGAAGCTCGAAGGGACCAAATCCAACCGCCAAGGAATCGGCGCCCGCGTCGGCCTGGTGCGGCGGGGAAAGCCGACGCTCTGGCGCCGGGCCCACACCGACTCCAGCTACTGCAGCTCGAACGATCCCCGCGTCCACTTCGGGCTCGGCTCCGACACCGCCGCCGACGCCATCGTCGTCAAGTGGCCCAGCGGCCTGGTCGAGCGCTGGGACAATCCCCCGGTGAACCGGCAGATCACCCTGAAGGAAGGCACGGGCCGGCCGGCAAACGGAACATAGTCCCCCACGCGCCCCTTTGGGCCATACGTTCGGCCCCAGGCATGCCCCGCCTCTCCGCCGCGATAGAATCTCCGGTGCAATGAGAAACTGGCGCGTTGCTCTCGTCCTGCTGGTTTGCATCACGGGCCGGGCCGCCACCGTCACGATCGATGCCGCGCAGACCCGCGAGCCGATCTCGAAATACATCTATGGCCAGTTCATCGAGCACCTGGGCCGGTGTATCTACGGCGGCCTCTGGGCCGAGATGCTGGAGGACCGGAAGTTCTACTACCCCGTCACCGGCGAGGCTCCCGCCTGGGAGATGTTCACCCCCGGCAAGAGTTCCTACCAGGGAGAAGGCCGCCCGTATGAGCTGCTCGTCCGCTCGCCGTGGATGATCATCGGGCCTAAGGATTCCGTCCGCATGACGACCGCTGATTCTTATGTCGGCGAGCACACGCCGGTGATCACCCTCCCCGGCGAGGGCCGGCCCGCCGGCCTCATCGAGGAGCGCCTTGGCCTGGTGGCCGGTAAGGAATATGCCGGCCGCATCGTCCTGGCCGGGGACCCTGCCGCCGGCCCCGTCGAAGTCAGCCTCGTCTGGGGCGGCGGAGCTTCGATGCGCGATACGGTGAAGATCGAGACGCTGACGCCCGAATACCGGAAGTACCGCTTCCGCTTCCGCTGCGGCGGCTCCACCGACAACGGACGTATCGAAATCGTCTCCCGCGGCGCGGGCAGCTACCGCATCGGCGCCGTCTCGCTGATGCCCGCCGACAATATTTACGGCTGGCGCGCCGACACCGTGGCGCTCCTCGAGGAGCTGAACGCTCCCATCTACCGCTGGCCCGGCGGAAACTTCGTCAGCGGCTACGACTGGAAGAACGGCATCGGCGACCCCGACCGCCGCCCGCCGCGCAAGAACCCGGCCTGGAAGGGCATCGAGCCCAACGACGTCGGCATCCACGAATACATGGCCCTGATGCGCGAGATCCGAGCCGAGCCTTTCGTCGCCATCAACACCGGACTCGGGGGGCCGGAGACCGCCGCCGAAGAGGTCGAGTACCTCAACGGAGCTCCCGATACCCCTATGGGCCGCTTACGCGCCGCCAACGGCCACCCGCAGCCCTTCGGCGTCAAGTTCTTCGCCGTCGGCAACGAGATGTACGGGGAATGGCAGCTCGGACACATGCCGCTCGAAGAGTACGTCAAGAAGCACAACCGCGTCGTCGCCGCCATGCGGGCCGTCGATCCCTCGATTGAACCGGTCGCTGTGGGCCACATGGGCAAGTGGAGCGAGACGATGCTCACCTACTGCGCCGATTTCATGAGCCTGATCAGCGAGCATCGCTACTGGCAGGACCGGGAAGATCTCGTGGAGCACGTCCAGCAGGTCCCGGCGTATATCCGGAAACTCGCCGACGCCCACCGCGACTACCGCCGCCGGATCCCCGGACTCGCCGGCAAGAACATCCGCATCGCCATGGACGAGTGGAACTATTGGTACGGCCCGAACGAGTTCGGCGAACTCGGCGTCCGCTACTTCCTGCAGGACGCCCTGGGCATCGCCGCCGGCCTCCATGAGTTCTTCCGCAACTCGGACATCTACTTCATGGCCAACTACGCCCAGACGGTCAACGTCATCGGCGCCGTCAAGACCACGAAGACGGCCGCCGAGCTCGAGACCACCGGCCTGGTTCTCAAGCTCTATCGGGAACGGTTCGGCAAGTTCCCCGTCGAGGTCTCCGGCCCGCCCGCTCCCCTGGATCTCGCTGCCGCCTGGAGCGCGGACCGCACCGCTCTGACGGTCGGCCTTGTCAACCCGACCTCCTCTCCTCAGCGCATCCAGGTCGCACTCCATGGCGCCCGGCTCACCGGACGCGGCGCCCGCTGGTGGATCACCGGGCCGGACCGTATGAGTTACAACGATCCCGGCCGCCCCCGCACCGTGGACATCCGCTGGGAATCGTTCTCCGGCGCCCGGCCGATCCTCGAAGCGCCTCCTTTGAGCGTCACCGTCTGGGAGTGGGAGGCGGTCCCGGAATAGCTGTTATCACCGTACTGGTACGCAACCGGCGGGGGCCACGAACTTTTCTCTCATGCGATGTTGCATCCCTCGTCGCATTGTTGTACAAGAGAACTTTTACGGCGAACGCCTGTTCCTGCGGGTCAGGTAGCCGATGAAAAAGAAAACGCCCGCCCCTCGGGGCGGGCGTTCTATTTTGTCGTCCTTCTGGCGACCCGCCGCCGGGCCGCCAGAATCCGGTCTAACTGTGGGCGCGGCCTCAGAAGCTCAGCCGCAAGCCGAAGCGGAACTGCCGCTCCGGGGGCGTCGCCAACCCGTTCAGCGTGCTCGTGATCGAGGAGAAGTTCCCCAGGCTGCGGATCGTTCCATCCGGGTTGAGCCGCAGCGCCGCCACGTTGGCGCCTGGGTTGGCGAACTTCGGCGTGTTCGTCAGGTTGAAGGCCTCGGCCCGGAACTCCAGCTTCCAGCGCTCACCCAGCGCGAAGGTCCGGAAGAGGCTCAGGTCCAGGTTCCACATCCCGGGACCGCGCAGGACGTTGCGGCCCGTGGTGCCGAACCGCACCCCCTTCGGCTGAGCGAAGGCCAGCGGGTCGAACCAGCTCTTGCCGGGGCCGATGTCGCCGATGATCTTCACCTTGGGCTTGACCTGGTCGGCCGTCTGCGACGTGCCCGGCATGTTCAGCTCGGCGCCCGAGGCCCACACCGTGAACGGTGTGCCGCTATAGGCGCTGAAAACGCCGTTCGTCTGCCAGCCGCGCAGCAGCCACGACAGCGCGCCGGACTGCGCCCAGGTCTTGCCCGGCCCGAAGGGCAGCTCGTAGAGGAAGCCCAACGTGAACATGTGCGTCCGGTCGTAGCCGGCCACCGCCCGGTTCCGCCGCAGCGTCGGCCCCCAGTTCGTCAGCGGCAGGCCGGCCCAGCCGTCGTCGTTGGTCCAGTTGATCGTCTTCGAGAAGGTGTATGCGCCCTTCAGGAACAGGCCCCGGGCGAACCGCCGGTTCAGGGCCACCTGCAGCGCGTGGTAATTGCCGCTGAGCCAGCCGTCCCACATCAGCGCGGCGATCTTCCGCCCCTGGGTCGCCGCCAAAGGACGCCCCGAAGGACCGCTGCCCGGAGGCGCCGCGTTGATGTCCCGGTCCGCAAGCTGGTGCACCGTCTGCGTGCCGACGTAGGCCACCGAGGCCACCAGATCCGCCGGCAGCCGCCGCTGCACCGTGAAGTTCCACGACTGGATGTAGCCGCGGTGCAGCATGCCGCCCCACGGGCTCCGTGGCCCCATGTTCACCGTCGGCGGCAGATCCAGCACACCCGTGCTCACGTCCGGCAGCGGAATCGGCGGGATCCCCTGGTCCAGCGTCGTCAGCGGCGTGTACGGGTTGGGCGCCACGAACGACGCGCCGATCGTCGCCGGGTACAGCCCGCGCAACGGCCGCGAGAACGGCAGCGGGTCGTACGTGATGCCGTAGCCGCTGCGAATCACCGTGTTCTCGGTCAGCCGGTAAGCGAAGCCGACCCGCGGCGCAAACAGCTTCTTGCTCACCTCGATGCCGACGTTCTTCGGGTTGCCACCGAGGCCGCCCAGGTAGACTTTGTTCGTGAACGGGTCCCAACGCTCGATGCCCCGGTCCCGCCGCGTGATCAGCGGATAGTACTCATAACGCAAACCGAGGTTCAGCGTCAGCTTCGGCGTCACCTGCCACCGGTCGCGGAAGTACCAGCCGAACTGCCATTCGCGGTTCGTCATCTCGAAGAACTGCACCGCCTTCTGCATCGAGCTCGGCAGGCCCAGCAGGAACGCCGCATACCGGTTCAGGTAGTTCGCCGTGTAACCCTTGGTGCCGGTGACATCGCCGCCGAAGTAGATCCAGCCCCGCGGGCCCTGGCTGATCTCCGGCTGCCAGTGGTCCAGGTGATACCGCACCAGGTCGAAGCCCCAGCGGAACTCGTGGCCGCCGCTGATCTTGGTCATGTTGGTCGTGTAGGTGAAGGTCCGCTCCTTGCGGAACAGCGGCTGCCACCCGTAGATGTTCCCCCAGGGCGTGAAGCCGTGGGAGATCTCCGGCATCCCGCTGTAGCAGGCCCCTTTGGCCGCCGGCGGGCACGCCTTCTTCACCTGGTCACTCCCCGGCCCGATGGTGATCGGATCGTTGGTGTTCGGGATGCCCCACACCTCCGAGCCGATGTTCTTGCCGTGGTCCGGGCCCACCACGCTTTGGTCGAACTTCGTGAACGCGAAGGTGCCGTCCAGCACCATCGTCGGCGACATCGTCCAGGTGTGGCCGACGGTGATGATGTTGACGTTCGTGTCGCCCGTGCCGACGCCGGCCCGGCTGAGTCCCGGGCCGCCGACCTTGCCCAGCGCGAACTTCGATTTCACCGGAGCGTCCATCCGGCTGTACTTGCCCCAGATAGCCAGCTCCGTCCGCGGGTTCCAGTTGATCTTGACGTCGTACTGGTGCCGGTTCAGTTTCTCGGTGCCCGAGTTGAAGTAATTGTTCAGCGTCCCCTGCGCCACGCCCGGCAGATTGGGCAACGGCGCGTCCTGCTGGATCCGCTGGCTGATCGGGTGGATTCGCGCCGGCGGAATGATGTTGCCCGGGAACGGCGTGCGGCCGCTGCCGTCCGGATTGCCCGTCAGCGGGTCGTACAGCGTCACCGGCAGCCCGGCGAAGTTGCCGGCCCGGATGCTCGCCGTCGGCACCGAGTAGGGCGAGGGCGAAATGCCGGCCCGCTCCAGCGTCCCTTCGTAGCTGCCGAAGAAGAATAGTTTGTCCCTCACGATCGGGCCGCCGAGCGTGCCGCCGAAAATGTTGAAGATCGACTTCGTCTTGCCCCGGTCAGGCGGCAAGAAGAAGTTCCTGGCCCGCAAATGCTGGTTGTCGTGGTACTCGAAGAGCACCCCGTGGAACTCGTTCGTCCCGGACTTGGTCGCCACCGTGATCGCCGCCCCGCCGGCCATGCCCTGCTCGGCGTCGAACGATCCGGTGGTGATGTTCACCGTCTCGATGGACTCCACCGGGGGAACGTAGACCATGTGGTGCGGGAGCCAGATGAAAACGTTCGTGGCCCCGTCCACACGGGCGTTGTTGTTGTTCCGCGCGGTGCCGTTGATGTTCGTTGACAACGCGCGCCCGGGCGTGTCTACCACCGCGTTCTGGAACCGCGCCGGCGTCGCGCCCGGAACGAGGTTGACCAGGCTCTGGAAGTTCCGGTAGTTCGACAGAGGCAGGTTCGTGATCTCCTGGCTGGTGATCTCAGCGTGTACGTCCGCCTTGTCGGTCTGCAAGGTCGCCGCCTCAGCCGTGACCGTCACCTGTTCGGCGACCGCACCGACCTCCAGCGTCACGTCCTCGCGAGTCACCACGTTGATCGACACCCGCACGTTCTTGCGGGTGATCGTCCGGAACCCCTCCGCGGAGACCCGCAGGTCGTAGTCGCCGGGAAGCACGTTGACCAGCGAGTATCGGCCCGCCATGTCGGTGGTCGTCTCGCGCGTCAAACCCGTTTCCCGGTTCGTAATCGTCACCGTAGCGTTCGGTACCACCGCGCCGGTCTGGTCGGTCACGGTGCCGACGATCGAACCATAGAGAACCTGCGCTTGGGCCGGCAACGAAACAAGCAGCACGCCAACCGCAAGCGCGGCCAATAGCGTCCAGCGCTTCATGAACGGCCTCCTGTTGTTTCGAATTCGACCCCCGATTGCGGTCAGAACGACCTACTTTTCTATTTACTCCCCGGCGAGTTCCGAGTCAAGCCCCTGCAGCATCCAACTCGGGAGATCCGCCAAGTCCGTGTCCGGAAAGCCAGAGTCGGCCGCTTCAGACTGTCTCTCGGGCGGGTAAACGAATATACTTTCTGCATAACGAATATACATTCGCCCAGGAAGTATCGGATCCTGACCGGTTTGTCAGTCGCCTTCCCGTCTGAACCCGGCGCAAAGGGAAGCCCGCCGGCGCCCACCGCGGCGCGCCCTCCACCCCGTCTCTAGTAACCCAGCTTCCGCAACGCCACCCGCATCCGCCGCGCGCTCTCGACGTAGTCCGGGACCCGGCGGTCGCGCTCCACCATCACCCAGCCCCGGTAGCCGATCTCCTCCAAGGCCTTCATCACCCCGGCCAGATCCAGGGCCCCGGTGCCCAGTTCCCAGAAAGCATCCCCGCCACGGATCCGTGTGCCCACCCGCGCCGGATCGATGTCTTTCAAGTGGATGTACCGGCACTTCTCGCCCAGGTCCCGGATCGTCCGCACCGGGTCCGAGCCGCACAGCAGCAGGTGGCCCGTGTCCGGACACGCGTAGATCCCCGGGCGCTCCTCCAGATACCGCAGCAGGTCTTCGCGTGTCTCCACCGCCCCCGGCCTCCCCGACCGCCCGATGTGATTGTGAATCACGATGATCATCCCCCTCTCCTTGGCGTACTCCACCCACCGCGCGCACTCCGCCCGGGGAACCGCCGCACGCGCGATCCGCGCCCCCGCCGCCGCTCCGTAGTCGATCGCCTCTTTGAGAGACCCGCCCACCGCGGCGCAGCTCAGCCCCAGCCGCGCCGCCTTCTCCCGCAGCTCCTCCGCTGGAACCCCGAACTCCGCCGGCTTGGCCTCAAACCCCTCCCAGCCGGTCTCCTTCGTCAGCTCCAGCCGCAGATCGAGCTCGCTGTCCCAGGCCCGGTCCCAGTTATAGAAGTGGTGCCCGAACCGGAATCGCGAGGCCGCCCCGCGCAGGCGTCCGGGCAGCAAGCCCGCCGCCAGCATCGCTTCTCTACGTGTAATCCCATTCATCTCCCGCTCCCTGTCCCTCTATGGCCCGGCCTTCGCTTGGCAGGCGCCGCCGCCCGCCCCCCGCCCCGCTTATACAGGGCGAAGAACTCCGTCGCCGGCGTCCGCACGACCGCGCCGTCCGGCAACCGCTCCTCCACCATGTACCACTTCTCCGGCGGGACCGCCGGCGGGAAGAACTGGTAGCTGAAGTTCGCCAGCACGAAGCCGGCGGACTCGACGATCCGGTAAAGCGGTTCTCCCACCGGCGCGCTGGCGTTGCCCCCGTGGCCGTAGATCGCGAACTGCGCCGAGCGCCGGATCAGCACCGGCGTCAAATCCCGCGGCCCGTTCGCCCCCAGCGTCTCCGACTTCACCCCGTAGACCCTCACGCGGCGCACGTCCACGAATTCCACCATGTAGTCGGCCCGGCTGTGCTCCGGATTCAGCATGTAGAACGCCAGCGGCTCCCGCGTGCCGCGCACCAGCACGTGCCGGTGGCGCAGCGTCTGCGGGAACTTCTGGTGCATCAGTGTGTTGTACCAGCGCCCGCCGCCGTGGCCTTCGATCACGATGATGGGGTGGTCTGCCGGAGCCGCCCCGTCGGGCCACGGCCAGGACTTCGTCCGAACCGTCCGCACCATCGAGTCGCGCCCGGCGCGCCAGTGGATGGCGTAAGCGCCCGGCCACCGGCACCACAACTGAAAGAAGGCCGCCACGCACCTGGCCGTGGCATCGTCCGGAGTCTCCAGCATCGGGCTGGGGTTCCGCGGGTCGGAAAAGGCCGGCGCATCGGGCAGCGGCTCGATCTTCGAGTGAACGCCCAGCCCGAACAGCCGGTTCTCCCGGCCGAGCCGCAATGGGTGCGAGATCCGGTAGTGGCCCTTCGGCAGGAAGACGTCCCGGTTTTCGTCCAGCGCCCGCTGGATGGCGTCAGTGTCGTCCGTCACCCCGTCGCCCCGCGCCGAGTACGGCGGATCCTTGACGTTCGCCACTGCCGGATCGTCCCAGCTCGGCAGCGCCTCCTTTCAGGCGTGCCGCAACCGGTAGTCCGCCGGCGGCGCCCCCGGCCGGACCACCTCCCACGGAGCCACCTGCTTGCGCCCCTCGATCCACACCGGATACAGCGGCGACGGCCCGGCGGCGTATTCGGCCACCCGCAACCACCCCGGACCGCCCTCGAGCGTCGCTCCTCCTTCGATCTCCACCAGCCGCTCGGCCCCTTCGATGTAGACGTTCTCGAGATAGACCGGACGGTTCGCCGCGATCGCCGTGTCCCGGCCCCGCAGCCGGATCACCGAATCGATCAAGTTGAGCGCCCCGTTGAACTCCGCCCTCGTGCTCGCCACGCGGATGCCCGGGCCGGTGATCGACGCGCCCACCAGCGTCAGCGGCCCCCGCACGTCAGAGAGGATCGACAGTTCGGTCTGCCCCGTCAGGTCCACGTAGCTGATCACCGGCGACGGCTGCGAACCGGCATACTGCTTCAGCTTCCCCAGCCCCGCCAGGTAGAGACCATAACGGCCGCCCTCGACGCTGATGTGCGAGACGCCGCCGCCGGAGCCCAGCGTCCCGCGGAACCCGGCAAAGGCGCCCTCGGCCTTGACGTGCACGTCCTCGGTCACCGAGCCCTGAGCCCCCTGATGGTCCACTCCGATCGCCCCGGCATTCCCCTTGCCCAGGTCCACGTCCAGGCTGACGATCATCTGGTTGAACGAGATGTTCGGGTTGTCCGGCTCGCCGTCCGGCTTGATCGAGATGAAGTAGATCACCGGCTTCGGCTTCCCCGCATCGCCGAAGCCCGGTGCGTGGTCCTTCAGCCGGATCACGGCCCGGCCTCCGTGCGTGCCGCCCCACAGGATGCACGGGAAATCGTCCCGCCGGTGCAGCGGCGGCCGCACCCCGCTCTTGGTCTCCTGCGAGGCGATGATCGAATCCGACACCAGGTAGACGCCGGGCGGAAACCACGTGATCATCCGCCGGTCGCGGGCGTCGTTCACGGCCTGCTGGATCGCCGCCGTCGAGTCCCGCTTGCCCGTCGGATCGGCTCCATAGGGGCGCTGCGTCACATCAAGAAGCCCGTAGGCGGCCGGATTCGCCCCGGCCGCCGGCAGCACGTGCAGGAGCAAACCCGCAACGAGCGCCGGCACGCTGTAAATCGCCACCTTCTCGCCTCCAAGTGCTCCCACTATAGTGGATCCCGCTGCCGGACGCCTCACCGTGACGCCTCGGCCATCTGTCGGAAACCGGCTTCAGCCAATCCCGGCGGGCCGGGCCGGAACCCTCCACGGCCGCCGCGGTGGGGCCATTGTGGTAAAAGGGAGTCCGTTATGTGGATTCGTCTCGTATTGCTGATCTTCTGCCTGCTGTCCGCGCCGGCCCTGGCGCAGGCTCACGATCCCTTGGAGGCCAGCTTTGCCTCCAAGCGCATCGAGGTCACCTACGACGCCGGCTTCCATCTTCAGCTCCGCTGGAAGGCCGCCCGCGGCGCGGATGTCCTCGCCTGGGAGCCGGAAACCCAGCCGGCTATCGTCGCCAACGGCTGGGAGTGCCGGACGTTCTCCGTCGATCCGGATTCCGTTCGCCAACAGCGCATCGACCACCCGGAATTCGGCCCCGCCGTCGAAGGCGTGCTCGCCGGCGTGCTCCGCAACGAGGAGCGCGGCCTTAAACTCGAGCGCCGGGTCCGCGTCATCTTCCCGGGCAAGTACCCCGACGCCGTGATCTTCGAGAAATCCTACCGTAACCTCGGGTCCCGGGCCGTCCACCTCACCCGCGTGGACGCCCAGCGACTCCTGCTCGACCGCTCCCTGGCCGAGCCGGACGCCCCCTCCTACGCCTTCGCTTCCTTCCAGGGCGGCGCCTACCACTGGGGACGCGACTACTCCCTCATCCGCCTCCAGCCCGGCTTCCAGCAGACGAACTTCCAGGGCCTCGACGACCGCACCTCGCCCGAGGGCGAAGGCGGCGGCAGTCCCTTCATCGATCTGTGGTCCCCTACCATGGGCGTCGCCCTCGCCCATATCGAAAAAAAGCCCCAGTGGGTCAGCCTCCCCGTGCGCGTCCGGGACGATGGCAAAGTGGAGATCGCCATCACCCAGACCCCGCTGGCGAAGTTCAAACAGCAGGAGTACCTCGCCCCCGGCGCCGCATACCGCACTGTCACCACCGCCGTCATTTTCCACCACGGCGATTTCTACGACGCCCTCCACACCTATGGCGCCCTGTTGCGGGCCCGCGGCGTCGCCATCCCGGAAAGCTCACCCCCGTCGGCCTACGAACCCTATTGGAAGAGCTGGGGCTTCGGACTGGACTTCACCGTCGATCGCATCCTGGCGCTGCTGCCTGAACTCGAGAAGATAGGCATCCGCATCGCCAATCTCGACGATGGCTGGTTCGACTACTACGGCGACTGGAATGCCAACCGCTCCCCCGGCAAGTTCCCCGGCGGCGAGCAGGACATCATCGAGTTCGTCCGCAAGATCCACGCCCGCGGCTTCAAGACCAACCTCTGGTGGTACCCCCTCGGCGTCAGCCCCGACAGCCGTCTCGCCCGCGAGCATCCCGAGCTGCTGGTCCACGACGAGAACGGCGACCTGCCGCTCGACGAGCGCGGCTTATACCAACTTTGCCCCGCTTACGAGCCTGCCCGCCGCCACATCGAGCAAATCCTCCGGCGCATCGTCGCCAAATGGGACTTCGACGGCGTCTACGTCGATAGCATCGGCCTCACCGCCGTGCCCCCCTGCTTCGAGCCGTCCCACCATCACTCCTCCCCGCTCGACTCCTTCCAGGCTCTCCCCGGCGTCTTCCGCCTGGTCAACAGAACCCTCAAGGAGCTCAAGCCCGACCCCTACTTCGAAGTCTGCATCTGCGCCATGCCTCACTCGCCCTACAACATGCCCTACTACTGGATCGCCAACGCCTCCGACCCCGTCACTCCGGCCCAGGCCCGCCGCCGCATCAAACTGGAAAAAGCCATCCGCGGCCCTGGCTTCGCCGTCGGCGACTGCTACCAGGTGCCGGTGGACGAGTGGCAAGGTTACTCGCTGCCGGAAGCCTTCGACTCCGCCCTCGGCACGGGCGCCCAGATGACCACTTTCTACGCCGATCTCAGCGCGTCCCAGCGCAGCGACTGGGAGCGCTGGTTCCGCCTTTACCGGGAGTTGGGTCTCGCCGACGCTGAGTACCTCAACCTCTATGACATCGCTTTCGACAAGCCCGAGATCCACGTGGTGCGCAAAGGCGGCGCCCTCTACTACGGCATCTTCGCGGATCTCTGGCCCGCCAACCGTCCCATCGAACTCCGCGGTTTGGACCCCGGCCGCAAGTACGAGGTCTACGACTACGTCCGCGGCGCCTCTCTCGGCGTCGTCTCCGGAGAACAGCCCCGTATCCGCCATGCTTTCAAAGGCAGCCTGCTGATCCGTGTCAAGCCCGTGGACTGACCGCCGCACGGCAGCCGCCCGTGCAAGCAGCCTCCGGCGCCGATAGAATCAATGCCATGCTGCCGCTCGAAGGAAAGTATGCGCTCATCACCGGCGCGAGCAAAGGCGTCGGCAAAGGGATCGCCCTGGAATTCGGCAAAGCCGGCTGCCACGTCGCCGTCAACTACAACCGGGACCGCGCCGGGGCCGAGGCCACTGTCGCGGAGCTCGAAGCCATGGGCCGCCGGGCTTTCCCCGTACAGGCCGACGTCGGCGTCGCCGCGGATGTCGAACGCATGTTCGAGGAGGTCCTCGCCCGCTTCGGACGCCTCGACGTACTCGTCAACAACGCCGGCGTGCAGACCTGGAAGGAGCTGCTCGAGCTCACCGAAGCCGAGTGGGACCGCGTGCTGAACACGAACCTGAAAGGCTGCTTCCTCTGCACCCAACAGGCGGCCCGCCGCATGAAAGAGACCGGCGGCGGCTCCATCATCAACATCGGCTCCGGCTGCAACAAGTTCGCCTTCCCCAAGCTGGTGGACTACACCGCCAGCAAGGGCGGCATCGAGCAGTTCACCAAGGTCGCCGCCGTGGAGCTGGGGCCCTACAAGATCCGCGTCAACTGCGTCGCCCCCGGGGCCATCGAGATCGAGCGCACGAAGGAAGAAGCGGGAGACTACGCCGGCACCTGGGCCCCGATCACTCCCCTGCGCCGCATCGGCTACCCCGCCGACGTCGGCCGCGCCTGCGTATTCTTCGCTTCGGGCCAGAGCGGCTTCGTCACCGGACAGACGCTCTTCGTGGACGGCGGCCTCTTCTCGAAACCCCACTGGCCCTACGATTGAATTCCGGCGCCGGGCCCCCTCACCTCGACCCGAGCTCGACCAGCCGGTCCAGGTCCGGATTCGCCCCCAGGACCACGAGGATGTGGTGGTCTCTTACCACGAAGTCCGCCGGCGGGCTCACCGTCACATCTCCCGTGCGCGACTCCCGCACCGCCAGAACTTGCACTCCGAAGCGGTTCCGCACCTTCAGCTCCGCCAGGCTCTTTCCGTGGAACTCCTTGGGCGCCATCACCTCCCGGATCGTGAAGCGTTCCCCGAGGGGGATGTAGTCCAACGACCCGGCCCCCCGCAGGCGGTTCGCCACCCGTTCGGCGGCCTGCTTCTCGGGCGAGACGATCTCGTCCGCCCCGATCAGCTCGAGCAGCCGCGCGTGATCGTCCGAATTGGCCTTCGCGATGATCCGGCGCACACCCAGGTCCTTCAGGTGCAGCGTCACCAGCGAGGACGCTTCGATCGAATCGCCGAGGCTGACGATTACCACGTCACAATCGCCCACGCCCAGAGCCCGCAGCCGCTGCTTGTCCCGCGCGTCGAGCACCACCGCCCGGGTCGCGTGGTCCTTGATCCGCTGCACCGCCGTGACGTCGAGATCGACGGCCAGCACTTCGTGCCCGCTGTCGAAAAGGATCGCCGCCACCGTGGCGCCGAAGCGTCCCAGCCCGATTACCGCGAATTGTGACATGCCCGCATCCTCACCATCGAACAACGGCCCGGCAGCCTCACCCGATCAGAACCTCCTCCTCAGGATACTGCCAGTCGGTGACCTGGTCCTCGCGCGCCAGGGCTCCCGCCACCGTCAGCGGCCCCAGCCGTCCCACGAACATCAGCACGGCGATGAGCACCCGCGAGGCCGGTGTCAGCGTCGCTGTCGCCCCGGTGGACAGCCCTACCGTCCCCAGCGCGGAAACGGTCTCGAACAGATAGCCGATGAAGACCCCGTGCCGCTCGGCGGTTACATCCGGCGCTTCGAGCAACAACAGCAGGAAAAGGCCGACGACGATCGTCGCGAAGGCGGCCAGCGCCAGGCTCAGGGCGTTCGCCACCGAGGCCGGACTCAGCGTCCGGTTGAAAACATTGACGTGCACCCGATGTCGCAGCCGGTTCACCGCCGTGAGCACCAGCACGGCGAAAGTCGTCGTTTTGATCCCCCCCGCCGTAGACGAAGGCGACCCGCCGATCACCATCAGAATCATCATGAAGAACAGAGTCGCCGGCGACAGCGCCGCGATATCGATCGTGTTGAACCCTGCCGTCCGGCAAGTCACGCTTTGGAAGAGCGAGGCCAGAACCCGGTCCGTACGCGGCAGGCCCGCCAGGCTGGCGTCTTTCTCGAGGACGGCGAAGATCACCGCCCCGGCCAAGACCAGAACCGCCGTCGTCGAGAGCACCAGCCGGCTGTGGACCGAGAGCGTCCGCCGCCGGAACCGCAGCGAGACCGCTTCGTAAACCACCAGAAATCCCAGCCCGCCCAACACGATCAGCGCTATCACCACCGCATTCACCACCACGTCGCCGCGCCATTCCATCAAGCTGTTCCGCCACAAGCCGAAACCGGCGTTGCAGAATGCCGAGACAGCGTGGAACACCGCGTACCAGGCGGCCGCCGGCGTGCCGAACTCCGGCTGCCAGCGGGCGAACAGCAGCGCTGCTCCCATGGCTTCGGCAGCCAGCGTGAACTTGACCACCGTCGCCAGCAACGGCCGGACCTCCACCCAGTCGCCCACTGCTGCCAGAGTCTGCCGCACCAGAGCCCGGTCCACGATGGACAACCGCCGCCGCAACGCGCTGAAAGCCAGCACCGAGAACGTCATGATGCCGACGCCGCCGAACTGAATCAGTACCAGAATCACCGCCTGCCCGAAAGCGGTGAACTCCGACCCGGTGTCCCGCACGATCAACCCCGTCACGCACACGGCGCTGGTGGCCGTGAACAGCGCGTCGATGAAGCCGATGGGCCGGCCCGGCGGCGTCGCCCAAGGCAAGAGCAGCAGGAGCGTCCCCACGGCGATCAGAGCCGCGAAGCTCCCCAGCAGCAGACGTAGCGGAGCCGGCCCCGATGCCCTCATAGCCGCCGTGCCAGAATTGCGTAATCGAGCCCGCCGAAGAAAGCCTGGCGGAACCGCGCCGGCAGGTCTTCGACTTCGGGCATCGTCTCGATCGCCGGGTTCAGCTCATGCACTTCGATGCGCCCGAACCCGGCCTCCTCGAGATAGAAAGCCAGCAGTTCGGACGGCACCGGTCGCACGTGCGTGGGGTCTATGTAGAAATGCACCGCCATCGCCGCCAGACAAGCCGGGTTCGGCGTCTCGATGGCCAGCAGCCCACCCCGACCGAGCACCGCCGCGGCACGCCGGATCAGTCGCGGCACCTGGGCGGGTTCCAGATGCTCCACCACGTGCGCGCAGAAGATCCCGTCGCAGGATTCCTCCTCGATTCCTTCCAGAAAGGCGAACAAGTCCTGCTGTTCGGCTTCGAGTCCCTTGCTCCGGCACCGCCCCACACACTCGCCATTCGCGTCCACCCCCCGCGCTGGGATGCCCGCCTCTCTCATCAACTCCAGAAACTCGCCCCGCCCGCAGCCCAGATCGATCACCGCCCGGCAGCCCCGAAACCGTTCCCGGTAGAACTCCTGCTTCCGCTTCACCTTTTCTTCGCTGCCGCGGAAGCGCTCCGCAAGCTGTAGATAATCCACCTCGGGAGGCTCTGGTCCAGCCGCGGGAAGCTGCCCGCCGGGCTCGGCGGCGGCCGGCCGGCGCACCAGCGAGGCCCGCTGCCGCACCACCCGCAGCTCGTTGTGAATCAGCCGCTCGTATTCGGCGCGGATCTGTTCGAAGTCCTCCCACATCTTCTTCTGGATCTCGAGCGAAGCCCGCTCCAGGGCCGTCTCGAAATCCGAGTGCTGGCCGCGGATCAAGTCGCGGAAGTTCGCTTCGATCTGCGAGACGCGGTGGTCGTAAGCGGCGCGCAGATCGGCCAGCCCCCGCAGGAACTGGATCTCGTTCGTCGCCAGCTTCTCTTCCCAGCCCTTGCGCCACTCCTGCCAGTGCGTCCGGATGTCTTTCTGCTCCCGCAGCTCCTGCATCACCGGGCCTTCCAAGGCCTCGGTCACATGGCGCTTGAGGTCTTCGTGCAGCGCCCGGATCTCGCCCAGCTCTCCGGCCAGCCGGACCGACAGCCTCTCCAGGCTCCGGTTGATCTCGTTCAGCGCGTCCAGGTTGCGGTTCACCGCCTCCACCATGGCCCGGTTGAACTCCACCTGCTCCCGGACGTGCCAATCCAGCGCCCGCGCCGCCAGCCGCTTCACCGCCTGGATCAGGCTGTTCACCAGACCCGGCGGCCGCGGGTTCACCGTGCCGATGGCCGCCACCTTCGCCTCGGCCGCGTCGCGGGCATGCACCAGCGGCATCAGGTCCGCCAGGAGCACGCCGGCGGCGTCGGCCCCCGAAGCGGGGTGCTCGGCCCGCACCCGCTCCCGGATCTCGCGGACGATCGCTTTCAGCTCTTCGACCCTCAGATCGTTGCCGTTCTCCTCACCGCCGGCCACGTCGCTTGCTCCATGAAGCAGTGATTTTCGTATGCACACCCCCGCGCGGCCGGAACTCGCCGGTCACCTTCACCGAGACCGGCTGGCAGGCCGCCACGATGTCCTGGACGAACCGGTTCACCACGTTCTCCTGGAAGATGCCCAGGTTGCGATAGGCGAGCATGTACATCTTGAGACTCTTCAGCTCCAGGCAGAGCTTGTCGGGCACGTACTCGATGAGGATCGTTCCTTGGTCCGGCAGGCCCGTCCGCGGACACACTGAAGTAAACTCGGGATAGGTGATCTCGATCGTGTAGCCGGGATACTGGTTCTCCCAGCACTCGATCTCAGGCAGTTGCGCATCCACGCCCGCGCGAGCGTGCTCTTCGGTATAGAGCCGTTCTTTCTTCTTCGCCGGCATAGCAGCGTCCCCCAGCATAGCGAAGGCGGCCGGATCCGGTCCTTGCGCCGCCCCTCAAGAGGCCGGCCGGCCAGCCTCCTTGCGCGACAAGTAGGCATCGAAGACCTCATCGGCCTCGCCTTGCATCACCACCTCCCCGGACTCGATCCATAGCCCGCGCTTGCACAGCTCCCGCAACGTATCGGCGGCGTGCGAGACGCAAATCAGAATCGTGCCCCGGTCGCGCATCTCCAAGATCCGATCCGAACACTTCTTCTGGAAATCTTTATCGCCCACGGCGAAGATCTCGTCGATCAGCAGGATCTCCGGCTCCACCTGCACGGCAATCGAAAAGGCCAGCCTCATCACCATTCCCGCCGAATAGGTCCGCAGCGGCTCGTGGATGAACTCCTCCAGCTCGGAGAACTCTACGATACGGTCGAAGGCCCGTTCGGCTTCCTGCCGCGTCATCCCGCACAGGGCGGCGTTCATGTAGAGGTTCTCTACACCCGTGAGGTCCGGGTGGAAACCGCTGCCCAGCTCCAACAACGCCGAGAGTCGGCCCTCGACATCCACCAAGCCTTCCTCGGGCGCGGTCAGGCCCGCCACCAGGTTGAGCAGGGTGCTCTTGCCGGCGCCGTTGTGGCCCACGATCCCCAGCGTATCGCCGTCGCGAAGCTCGAAGCTGATATTGCGCAGCGCATAGAAAGCGTCGCGGCTGCGCTGTCGGCGCTGGCCCCTCAGCAGCTCCCACACGTACCGGAACAGAAACTGCCGGGACTGCCGCGTGTAGACCTTCGAGACACTCTGGAGAATGACGTGGGCCATCGGATCACAAGAAATCGGCGAAGTTCCGCTTCAGCCGCCGGAAGATTCCAAACCCAACCGCGAGAAACAGCGCCGACACCAGGGGCAGCTTGATCAGCAGCGGCGCCGGCGGCATCCTCGCCTCGAAGACGACCGCTTGCAGCGCCAGCACCACCGCGGCGATCGGGTTGTACTGGTACACCGACCGGAATTCCTGCGGGATCATCGTGAACGTATAGAAGATCGGCACCAGCCAGAACAGCACCGTGTTGGCCGATTCCACCACGTATCGCATGTCCCGGAAATAGACGTCGAGCGCCGATGTCACCAGGCTCAGCCCGCAAACGAACACCCCCTCCAGGGCGAAGATCACGGGCAGCAGCAGCCAGTAACGGTTCACCCCATAGCCGGCATGGAGGACCAGGACTACCAGCAGCCCGATCTGAATCAGGAAGTGCAGCCCGTTAGAGAGCACCGTCGAGATCGGCAGCAGCTCCCGCGGCATCGGCACTTTCTTTACCAGCCCGGCATTGCTGTATATCGACACGGTCGCCGACAGCCAGGCCAGCGAAAAGAAGTTGAACACGACGATGCCGGAGAGCACTTTCAGATAGAAATCCTCGACGCCGGGGGGGCGGAAAATCTGCGTGAAGATGAAGGTCAGCACCCCCATCATCACCAGCGGGTTCAGCAGCGACCAGAACACCCCGAGCGACATGTTCCGGTAGCGGATCTTGAAGTCCCGCAACACCAGATTCCGTAACAGGAAGCTGTAGTTGTTGTACTGCATGGAAGCGGAAGCGCCCAAGTCTTCTATGGTACGCCAACCGCCGCCCCGGGCCGGTTCCCCGCTCCGTAAGGGTGCACTCCGGAACGGCTCGTCTGCTACGCAAAGTCCGGGAGGATGTCGGCTCTGCGCCGGCCACGCCCGGCTGGTGGTCGAGCCGCCGCCGGCCCCGGGGGCGGAGCCGGCGTTCGTCGATTATCATTCCGGGCTGCTCAGGCCCAGTTGCGGCGCTCGATGATGGTCTTCGGTTCGTAGGTTTTGCCGCGGGCCAGCCGCTTCTCTTCGCGCTTGGCCGACCACAACAGCAGCGGCCCCAGAAAGGCCGCCGCCATGCGCGCCGCGGCGCCGAACTCGATCTGCAGCTCGAAGCGAAGCTGGCGGACCTGCCGGGCCACCGCTTCGTTGGTCTCCCTGAGACGCTTCTCCATCGCCCAAAGCATCCCGGTGTAAGCCGTCTTCAGCCCCTTGATCTCATTCTCGAACCGTTTCCGCACCCGCAGGTCCGGGTAATTCTTGTACCGCCGCCATCCGGCCAGCGTCGTGCGGCAGATCCGGAACAGGCTCGGCCCGTTCTTCTCGAAGTCCCGCTGGAAGGCCCAGTCGAGGAACTTTTTCGAGTCGTCCCGGGAAATCGCCGGGTGCTCGAAGTTGAACTTGTACTGGCCGTGGATGTCCGCCAGATCGACGTCGAGGAGCTTGCCCTTCTCCTTCATCTCCCGGTAGAGCGGCGTGCCCGGCACCGGCGTGTAGAGCATGAACTGGTGAAAATCGGTCCCGTGCGAGATCGCATACTCGATCTCCTCGCGGATGTTCTCCGGCGTGTGGTGCTCGAGTCCGACGATGGTGGAACCCAGCAGCTTGATCCCGTGCTGCTGCAGCTCCCGGGCCAGCTCCTTCGTATCGGTTCCGTTCAGCTTCGAGTACTGGGACCGCGGCGACTCCAGTCCGATCCAGATCCACGAGATTCCCAACTGGACCAGTTCCTCCATCGTGTACTTGCGGATCGCGTTGGCCGATGAGAATACGTAGAGCGCCCACGGCTTGTCCGCCCGCTTCATACAATCGAGAAGCTCCATCGCCCGCTTGCGCTGCAACAGGAAGTTCTCGTCCATGATGAAGAAGGAATCGACGTTCAACTTCTCCTCGGCGTCGCACATCGCTTCGAACACTTCCTCACCGGTGCTGAGGAAGTTCAGCATCTTGCCTTTCCCGCCGAAGAAAGCCGACGTGGTGCAAAAGTTGCAGCCCATTGGGCAGCCCGCCGAGGGAATGATCGTCGCCGCCACCGAGCCTTGCGGCTGCGGGATGCGAACGCCCAATACCCGGTGGCCGAAAGCCGACGAGATCGTCGGATGCCGGATCGGTGCGTCCGGGTCCTCGCCCAGATAGCGGCGCATCCACGAAATGCCATCGCCTTTGACGATGTGGTCGGCGTCCACTATGTTCTCGATCCCTGGTATCGCGGCCACGTGGCCCCCGACGACGACGACCGACTCCGGAGAGTGCTTGCGCACCAGCTTGCACATCTCCCTCACCTTGCCGACGTTCACAATGATCGATGAGATGCCGACGATGTCGTAGCGGTACCGCCGCAACTCCCGGATGAAGTCGTCCCGGGTCGGAAAGTCCAGCACCGTGCACGGCGCGGAGATGTTCTCCTGGATCATGAGGATGCCCCACGAACGGTGGAACATCCGGAGTGAAAAGGCCCCCTGCGCGCGGGTGACCTGGTTGTGATAAAGCTCCATCGGATTGATAGAGCGGCTGCCGTACTCATCGTCCCGGGCATACGGGCCGAAAACGGAGCTGAGCAATACGCGGGCGTGTGCGCCCTTGGGATGGCGTTCCATTCTCTCTCTTCTTCTCAACTGCTATCGCCGCTGTCGGCCTCCACCTTTAGCAGCAGAGACAGGATCTCGGCGTCTTCAGCATTCTCGATCGTGAACCGGCGCCCAGGTGTTCGCAGGTAGGTTTCCCGGTGAGGCCGCAGCCTGGCACCGGTCCAGGAAGAATACTTAACAGTCCCTTTATCCTATCACGCTTGGGGGTCTCCGCACGGAGAAAGGCCGGCCCCCGTAGGATTCTTCCCGCCGGCTGCCCCCTCCCGGCGCCGGGCCTCACTGCCGGACCGCCCAGTGCACCCCGATCCCCCCGAGAATGAACCCCTCCGCCCCGCACACCGAGAAGCCGCACTCCTCGGCCAGCCGGCTGTAGCCCTTCATCGTCACGAAGGTCGCCAGCGAGTCCGGAATGTAAGTGTAGATCCGCGGGCGCCCGTGCAGCGCCAGCCCCCAGAAGAACCCTTGGACATAGAGGTAGCCCAGGTAGAGGCGCCGGAACACCCGGTTGCGCGGCAGGAAGAAGTCCAGCGTCACCAGCACGCCCCCGGGCTTCAGCACCCGGCGGATCTCACGCAGCGCACCGGCCAGGTCCGGGAAGTTTCGCATCCCATACCCTGTAAAGACTGCATGAAAAGTCTCATCAGCGAACGGCAGCCGCATCGCGTCGGCGCAGACCGGCCTGGGAACCCCGTGCCGGCGCGCCAGCCGCAACATGTTCAGCACGAGGTCCGCCGAGACCGCCAGGCTCCGCGGGCTCCGTGCCGCCACCAGTTTGGTGAAGTCCCCCGTGCCGCACGCCAGATCCAGCACCACGGCATCATCAGGCAACTGCGCCCGCTCCACCGCCCGGCGCTTCCAGCCCGGATCCATCCCGTAAGAGAAAACCCGCGTGATGAAATCGTAGTGCGGCGAGATGGTGTGGAACATCTCGCGCATCAGACGGGAATCCTGTTTCTCGGGGGGCAGCGGCCGGCTCATAGGACAGCGTGCTTGGAAAGCAACCCTCGATTCTCGCACACGGGCCCGGCGCCGGCCACAAATCCGGCTGACATCCATGATAGGTAATTGTCAAGGGGAGACGGAGGTCCTCGTGGTCCACCCGGGGGTGGACGGCTGAGTTGGAATTCGACGTCGAAGGCGGCGGCCTTCTTGCCGTGAGCACGGCGAAGGCGGCGAAGAATCCCGCGGCTAGGCCGGCGAGAGGCAACAGATCAAGCATCAGATGCGCCTGCATTATTTGGCAGGAAACCGGGCGCCGTCGCTTCTTTTCTTTGAGAGTCACGCTACCAGCGAAACACCCTGGGGTCTTCCGGAAATTGCGTCGTTTCGCCAGGCCGCAGCAGTCTTACGGGGCGGGGCGTTGTCCCAGCACACTCCGGGCCGGCGCCTCCGGCCACCGTAATGCTCTCCCCCTTTCCCATCCCGCGTCCCGGCGATGGCATAGGGCGGAGGATGGACCAGAGATCGGCGGGGGATCATCGCCCGGCCGCCGGCGGCATCAGGGGGTGCTCGACATCGGCTCTTATCCGACGATCTTCGGCGGCGGTGGCGTGGACCGTTTGCCGTGGTTCCCACCCGGCCCGCCCGGGGGAACACTCCGGGCTTCTCTCCCTCCCAAAGGCTCTGGCAGGTACAATGTTGGCAGCCATGACGCGGGCAAGCTGGATCTCCACCCTTGTCTTCCTGGCTGCGGTGACGCCGGCGGCCTTCGGTGCAGACTCGGCGAAGCCCAACATCGTCTTCATCCTGGCCGACGATCTGGGCTGGAGCGACGTCGGGTTCAACGGCGCCGACTTCTACGAGACGCCGAACATCGACCGCCTGGCCCGCCAGGGTATGATCTTCACCAACGCCTATAGCGGCGGCCCCAACTGCTCCCCAACCCGAGCCTGCCTGATGACCGGCGCCTACACGCCCCGGCACCACATCTGGACGCCGGGCGGCGGAGCGAAAGGCGACGTGCGCCGGATGAAGCTCAAAGTCCCGGTTCAGGCGCCTTTCTTCAAGCGCTCGGGCGTCGAGCCCTGGCCGCCGAACTTCGAGACCACGAACGAGCTGGATCCGGCCTTTGTCAGCATCGCCGAAGTGCTCCAAACTGCCGGCTACGTTTCCGGCCGCTTCGGCAAATGGCACCTCGGGCCGGACACCCAGGGCTTCGACTACAGCACCCTCGGAGCCGCCGACGACGGCAAGAAACGCTACTACGACGACCCGGACGCCACCGAGCGGCTCACCACCGCCGCGCTGGAGTTTATCGAGAAACACCGCCACGACCCGTTCTTCGTCTATCTGCCCTACTGGGACGTCCACACCCCGCTGGTGGCGCACCCGGAGGCCGTGGCGAAGTACAAGGCCAAACTGGAGCGGTTCAAAACGGACCGCGAGTACAACCCGGTCTATGCGGCGATGATCGAGGCCGTGGACACGGGCGTCGGGCGCGTGATGGCCAAGCTGGCCGAGCTCGGACTCGAAGAGAACACGCTGTTGATCTTCTCCTCGGACAACGGCGGCGTCTCGAGCATCACCTACAACGACCCGTTGCGGGCGGGCAAAGGCTCCTTGTTCGAGGGCGGCATCCGGGTGGCGACCTGCATGCGCTGGCCGGCGGTGATCCAGCCCGGCACGCGGTGCGATACCCCGGTCACCAGCGTCGATTTCCTGCCCACCTTCGCCGAGATCGCCGGCGCAGAACTGCCGAAGTCGCAGCCGGTGGACGGCGAGAGCTTCCTGCCCCTGCTCCGGGGCCAGCGGGCCCTCGAAGACCGGGCCATCTTCTGGCACTACCCTCTTTATCTCTCCGGCAGGAACCGGACCAACTTCATCCCCTTCCCCGGCGGGACCCCGGGCAAAGGCCCCGGCTGGCGGACTACGCCGGTGAGCGCCATCCGGAAGGGCGACTGGAAGCTGCTCGAGTTCTTCGAGGACGGCCACATCGAGCTCTACAACCTGCGGGAGGACATCGGCGAGAAGCACGACCTGGCCCAGAAGATGCCCGCCAAGGCCCGCGAGCTGCTGGAGAAGCTCCACGCCTGGCAGCGGGCGGTGGGAGCGCCGATTCCGAAAGAGCCGAACCCGGTCTACGGCGGAAGCTGACCGGGTGGCGCCGGGATCTGCACCGCGGCCATCAGCCATTCGGAGCCGGAAGAGCCTCCCTCATGGGGAGGAGACATCCCAGGGCGGTTCGGACGCGAGCGGCTACTCCAATCCTAACGTATTGAAAATACGGATATAACTACTGCAGGAGCCCTGCGGGAGGCGGGAAGGGCCCCCCTCATATGAGCATGTATCACTCAAGTATTCTGGTCTACACCGCAGTCTTGCCGTATGCGATTTATTTAGAAAATATGACTTGACAAGAATCATATCCTGTGCGATATAGGAAGTAGGGCAGCCAAAGTTGGTTCCGGGCCTTTCGGTCCGGGCCATGCTCACGGCTGCCAAGCTGGGAATCAGAAATGATTCTCATCAGGAGGTGACAGTCCATGCTGGAGAGGATGTTTGAAGAGTTCGATCGCATGCGTCGGGAGATGGATCGTCTCTTTGAACGGACTTTCGGTTCCCGTTGGACTCCGACCGAAACCTCTGGCGAGTGGACGTTCACGCTTCCGGTGGAGACCGGCTGGACGAATGACTACTTGAATCTGCGGTTCATCCTGCCGGGCGTCACCGAGAAGGATTTCGACCTGACCGTCCAAGGCAACCAGTTGGTGATCCGCGGCGAGCGGAAAGCTCCGGAGAACTTCGGCCGTGAGGATACCGTCTGGCACGCCATTCCGTACGGCAAGTTCGAGCGGGTGGTCGACCTGCCGAACGGTCTGGATCTGGAGCACATCGAGGCCCACTTGCACGATGGGGTGCTGGACATCCGGATCCCGTTGACGGCCGAAGTGAAGCCGCGCCGGATCGAGATCAAGGCCGGCGAGGAGCGCAAGCAGCTCGCGGCGGCATAGTAGCTTTTCTTTGGGCCGCCGTGGAGGGCACGCCGAGGCTGCCCCCGCCATAGGGGCCTGCTCCTATTGCAGGGGCGGTCGCCCTCCATGGCGGCATCAGGCGCCCGCCAAACGGCGGGGTGTTTTTTTGTCCGCAAAACGGGCCGGCGGCAGGACGCGCAGGGAGCAAGCGTCTTAGGCGTGCAGCATCCACAGGCTCCAGGCGCGTGGTGGATCCGGATCCCGGCTCACTCGCAACACGTCCGACCCGGCAGCACGGTAACGGTAAGCCAGAAGGTCTCGATGGAGCGGATCACACCGGTCAGCTCCTCCAGCCCTTGGGGCTTGGTGACGTAGCAGTTGGCGCCGCGCTCGTAGGCCTCCAGCACGTCGGAAGCGGCCGAGGAAGAGGTGAACACCACCACCGGGGTCCGTCTCCAGCCGCTGTGACGGCGGATGTCGGCCAGCACCTGGTGGCCGCTGCGCTTGGGCAGATTCAGGTCGAGCAGCACCAGGTCCGGCGGCCGCGAGGAGCGTTGCTCGAGCAGAGCGGTGGCCTCGGCCCCGTCGCGGACCACGCGGATCTGCTTGCGCGCCGGCCCCTCGGCCAGAGCCTCCTGGATCAGATACACGTCGCCCGGATTGTCCTCGACCAGCAGCACTTCGAAGACCGGGTGCGGCATCGCTCATTCCCTTCCGGCGCGCTGCTTGGGCAGCGTGAAGTAGAAGGTAGAGCCCTTGCCCGGCTCCGACTCCACCCAGATCCTTCCGCCGTGGCGTTCGACGATGCGCTTGCACAGCGCCAGGCCGATGCCGGTCCCTTCGTACTCGCCCTGCCCGTGGAGCCGCTGGAACATCTGGAAGATGCGCTCGGCGTGGCGCGGGTCGAAGCCGATGCCGTTGTCGGTAACCGAGAACCGCCAGAAGCCCTCCCCCTCTTCGGCGGCGGCGATCCGGATCCTGGGGGGCTCGCCGGAACGGAACTTGACGGCGTTCGAAATCAGGTTCTGGAAGAGCTGCGCGAGCTGGACGTCGTCGCCCATCACCCACGGCAGGGAGCCGCTGGTGACCTCGGCGCCCGTTTCCTCGATCACCACTTGGAGGTTCTCGAGAGCCTGCCGCAACGACGCCGCCGCATCGATCGGCGTCAGGCGTTTGCCCTGGGTGCCGACCCGGGAATAGGCGAGGAGCCCTTTGATCAGGTTTTGCATACGCGCGGCCCCGTCCACGGCGTAGCGGATGTACTCGTCGGCGTCCGGGCCCAGGCGGCCCCGGTAGCGCTTGGCGAGCAGCTCCATGAAGCCGCGGACCATCCGTAGCGGCTCCTGGAGGTCATGGGAAGCCACGTAGGCGAAGTGCTGCAGGTCCCGGTTGCTGCGCTCCAGGTCTTCGGCGTAGCGGCGGATCTGCTCCTCGGCCGCCTTCATGGCCGAGATGTCGACCACCTGGCTGATGCAATACTGGGCCTCGCCGGCGGCGCCGGTGATCAGCGAAGTATTCCACTGCGCGTAGACGGCGCGCCCGTCCTTGCCCCGCAAGCGAACCTCTTTCTGCGCGCCGCCGGCGAGCAGCGCTGAGGCCGTAGGCTCGGGATCGTCCGCATCCAGCAGGTCGGCGGCCCGGAGCCGGAGCAGTTCGGTCTCCGAATAGCCGAGCATGCGGCAAAAGGCCGGGTTCACCCGCAGGAAGCGGCCCTCGCGGCTGACGATGGCCATGCCGATGGGGGCGTGGACGAAGGCGTTCCGGAACCGCTCCTTGCTCTCCCGGAAGGCCTCGATGATCAGGTTGCGCTCGGTGACATCGACCATCATGGCGATGACGCCGTGGCTGCGGTCCTCCTCGTCGGTGAGGGGGGCGCAAAAGATCCTCAGATCCACCGCGGCGCCGTCCTTGCGGGTCTGGGTGGTTTCGGCGCCGATCAGCCCGCCGCGCTCCAGGGCCTCCTCGAGCAATGAGGCCAGCCCGCCGGCCTTGAGCATCTGCCGCAAGGTGGCCCCGAGCATCTCTTCCTTGGGCCAGCCCAGCACCTCCTCGGCGGCCGGGTTCCAGACGTTGACGGTGCCGCGGCGGTCGATGACGGCGATGGGCAGGGGCGCGCAACGGATCAGGGCCGTCAAGACGCGGTTGGCGTTATTCATCGCCGCCAGGGCGCCCCTTCGTTCCCGCCTCAGACACGCCTGGTCGGCCACTCGGCGGACGGCCGCGGGCAGCCCGGCCAGACGATCCTCGAAGACCACGTCGGCAGCCCCCGCTTCCAACCACCGAGCCGTGGCCTCCTCGCCCTGGTAAGGGGCGACGACGACCACCGGCCGCTCGCGTCCGCCGGCAAGGCCGAGCGCCTCGGCAAGCCGCTCCGGTCCGGTGAGGATCACATCCCAGGCCGCCCCTTCCGCCGCCTGGCGGAACTCCTCCGGGGAAGCTGTCAGGCCGGCTTCGATCCCCGGAGCGGCCTCCAGCGCCGCCAGCGCCGGGGACCCGCCATCACTGCCGTCCGCCAGGACGAGGACTCGCACACACTCTCCGGCCCCGCGGCGCCGACCGGCCCCCTTGCCCGTCTCATCCGCCGGCTCCGGCCCCACCCCGTTCATCCCAGGCGGGAGAGCCTCCTGAGCCATCTGGTTCTCACCAGGCGTTCGGCACGAAACCAACGACACAGTATTCCTCCACCTCTCTCATCGGCCCGCAGCCGAGAAGTTGATGGAGGAATTTTGCCGCACCGCCCGCCCTAAAGAGTTGGACGCCGGCCGGGAACCTAGCGCAGCTTCACCGGTTTCCCCCCCTGCTCCTTGCTGCGCTGGGCGGCGTCCATGAAGGCGAACAGCTCGAGGGTCTCCTCGTTCGGCACCGGGGGCTTCCGGGTCCGGAAGAACTCGACGATGGCCTCGAGCAGCGGTTTGTAGCTGTGTTTGGCCTTTTCGGGCCCCTGGCGCACGCCGCGCGGCAGGAACACCACGGCGCCGTAGTCGCCCCGGGGCCGCAGAGCGTGCACGGTTCCCACCCGGCCGTCCTTCCACCGGCCCACGACGACGTCGATGTTCTCGGTCGAAGTCCGGGCCACCTCGACGCAGCCTGGTCCCATCAGGGCGTAAAGCATCTCGATGGGATGGATGGCGTACCAGGACAGCTCCAGGTAGTGATGGGGCTCGGTGGGTCCGGGGCCCCAAGTGGCGACGCCGGTGGCCTCCTTCATGTGAGGCTTCAGCGCGGTGACGATCTCGCTCCAGCGCAGCGAGGAGCTGGAGAACCAGGGTACGCCGGCCTTCTTGGCCAGCCGGGCGATCTCGCGGGCATCGTCGAGCGTCGCCGCCAGCGGCTTGTCGATGAACAACGGCTTGCCGGCGGCGATCACCTGGCGCGCCTGTTCGAGATGCGGCCGGCCGTCCACGCTCTCGAGCAGGATACCGTCGACCTTGCGGCAAAGCTCGGGGATGCTATCGACGAACTCCACGCCCCACTTCTCGCGCAGTTCGGCGGCGAACTTGTCCACACGCGTGTAGCTGGCCTCGACGTCGGGACTGCCGCCCTTGTAGGCGGCCACCACGCGGGCGCCGTCCACGTGGTCCGGTCCCGGGGGACCGTTGAAGGCGCGAGTGAAGGCGATCACGTGGGAAGTATCGGTACCGATGATGCCGAGCCGGATCGGCTCCTGAGCAAATGCGGCAACACTCAACAGAATCAGGACGAACCACTTCTTCATGCCCGGCATTGTATCGGGTTCGAAGCCGGCGCGGGAGAGCCCGGAGGCGCTCCCGGACAACGGACACTAAACCCACATGGGGATGATGTCCGGATCGGTGGTCGCCGGGTCGTTGCTCTCGGCCAGCCGCTCAGCGTAGGCGTCGGCCGGATTCGTGCGAATGGCGTTCTCGTCGAGGGCGCCGATGAAGTGGAAGATGCTTCCGAAGGCCGCCACGTTCAGCGTGTGGCCGGTCTCGTGGTCCTGCACCGTGGCGCCGGGCGTGATGTAAGCGAAGTTGCCCAGGTTGAAGCCGCCGCGGAAGCCCGGTAGGAAGGTCCAGCCGCCCTCCATGACGATGGTGCCGGTGCCCCAATCGATCGAGATGCTCTGGATGCTGACGGCGGGCACCATGTTCAACGTGAAGATGGCCGGGATCACGTTGAGGAGGAAGAAGATCAGGCCCACACCGGTGGCCAGCCACGACATGGGCATCAGCCAGCTCGACCAGCCGAGGATGCCCTGGTAGATCTCGCTGTTGGCGATGGTGTCGAAGGCGGCCAGGAAATTGATCACCCCGAGGGTGAGGCCGACGGCGGGCCCGAACAGCACCGTGGCGATGGCCGCGTTGAAACCGGCGTTCAAGCCGATCAAGAAGCCGCGCATGAACTCGCCGAAATCCGTGCCGGCGGTGGCGTCAGCGACGACATAGCTCACCGCCACCAGGCCGACGGCCAGGGCGATGCCCAGGACGACGCCGAGGGCCCCGCCGGTGAGGATCACGGCGGCAACTACGGCAATTGCGGCAATGACGCCCACGATGGCCCCGACGACGCTCCAGAAGGAATAGCCGTCGAGGTCGGCTTTGTTGAGCGGATCGTTGCCCGCGTAGATATACGGGTGCAGGCCCTTGGGCGTGGAGAGGTACTGCTCGGGCCGGTAGACGGCCAGCGGATCGGGACTGAGGAAGCGGCCGAGGCGGGGCGAGTAGTAGCGGCGCTTCATATAGACGAGGCCGGACTCGGCGTCCACCGGGTGGATGCCGAAGGTGCGGAAGTCCGCGTCGCCGGAAGCCGAAGCCAGGTTGCCGAAGGGGCGGTAGGCGATCGAGGAGATCTTCGTGCCGGCGGCGTCGGAGTAGAAAGCGGTCGAGCCGAGATAGTCGCTATGGACGAACCGCAGCGTCCCGTTGTGCAGGATGCCTACGCGCAGGTGTCCCAGGGTGACGAAGCAGGCCGTGACGCCGTTGCGGATCTCGGCCAGGTCACTGACGAAGAAGGTCTCGGCAGCACCGCCGCCGTCGCTGACCCGCTTGCTGACGCGGATGCCTTTGTGGTCGTAGCGGTATTCGGCCACCAGCCCCGAGCCGTTGTCGAAGCGCTCGATGAGGTCCCGGTAGTCGTAGTCGAAGCGCTGGCCGGGCAGCGCGGTGACGTTGCCGTTCGCATCGTAAGCGACGTCGAAGCGCGAGCCGCCGGAGGGAGTGATGCCGGCCACGCGGTCCGGGTGGAGCGGATCGTCGTAGTGCATCTCGACTCCGGCCTCGTCGAAACGGGCCAGGTTGTAGCCGCCGGTGTAGGAATAGGTGCGCGACTGCTGTGCCGCGCCGGCGCCCTCGATGAGCTCGGTGACTTGATAGAGCGGATCGTAGGCGTAGGCGCGCCGGCCGGCTCCGCCGGGGGCGGTGTCCTCACTGGCGAGGAGCATGCCGAGGCGGTCGTACTCATAGGTGACGTCCTCGAATCGCTGCCCGCCGGGGCCGGTGGTGCGGCGCGTCTCTAACCTGCCGGGGCCGGGGGTGTAGGTCATCTCGGTGACAACGCCGTTGGCGTAGCCAATGCGAACGGGCAGGCCGCGGGCGTCGTAGCGCACTTCGTCGAGCACGCCCGGGATCGCCTGGACCCAGCCGTTCGGGGTGAGGCGCTTCTCGACGCGGGGTCCGCCGGCGTGGTCTCGGGCCGTCTCGCGGCCCAGCAGGTCGTACTCGTAGCTGACGACGTGGGGTTCGGGGCGGCCGTCGAAGTGGTGCTCGTGGCGCTCCAGGCGCCCGGCGGCGTCGTAGTGAAACACCTGCCTGCCGCCCGGATAGCTCACTTCGGCGAGCTTCCCGTGGGCGCCCTGGGCCGGGTCGTCGTAGCGGTACCGCTCGACCGCGGCTCCGTCCACGCTCAGCCGGACGAGGCGGCCGCGGGCGTCGATCACGGCGCGCAAATCGCGGCCCCGGCCGTCCACCATGCGGACCGCCTTGCGGCGGGCGTCGAACCAGATGCGGCGGTCGCCGGCCTCGCGGTGGCGGATCGCGAGGCGGTTGCCCAGCCGGTCATAAGTGTAGGATGCCAGGACGCCGTGGCTGTCGGAGACCTCGAGCAGCTCCCCGCGGGGCCCGACGCGGAAGCGGGTGGGCAGCTCGCTGGGGCTGCCGGCGGCCTCGACGGTGAGCGTGCGGTTGCGCAGGACGTCGAACTCCTCGCGGCGGGGCGTCTCGAACTGGCCGCGAGCCTGGTTCTCCGGCGAGGGATCGTTGTCGTTGGCGTCGGCGGTGACGATCTCGAAGGGCAGGTAACGGGCGGTGGAAACGCCGCCGCTGAAGTCGGCGGTCTTCGTCACCCGGCCCCGGGCGTCGAAGAAGAAGCGGCGTACAGGGTGGGCGGCGGCATCGGGCAGCGAGAAGGCCTTCGTGGGGGCGTAGTACGGCTCGAACTCGAGCTTCCGGTCGCCCCAGGGGTTCTTCACCGCGGTGTTGGAAACGACGAATTGCCCGCCGGCGGCCTCGATGCGCTCCTGGAGCTCGGCGCCCCGGCCGTCGAAGTACATGACGGATTCGGCGGCGTCGCCGGGCCCCGGCCCGGTGCGGAAGCGGGTGGTGCGGGAGTTCGGGACGGAGACGTCGTCGTAGGAGGTGGTCCGGGCGAAGGTTCCGGCCGGCTCGCCGGGCATGGCGACGGCGGTGACACGGCCCTGAGCGTCGTAGGCGAGGCGGGTTTCCGCCCCGTCAGCATAGAGGATGCGCACCGGCTCGCGGACCGCGCGGTCGTAGTCGAAACGGGTCTCGCCCAGCGCGTCGGTGAGCTTGACGCGCAGCAGCCCGGAGGCGTCGTAGTCGTAGCGCCGGTCGTGGCCGAGGGCGTCGCGGTCGGCCGTGCGGAGCCCGCGGGCGTCGTAGGCGTGGCGCTCGGCGTCGATGAAGACGGCCGGCGCGCCGTCGGCGTCGGCCGCCGTGTGGTAGCCCAGAGTGGCGGCGTCCATCCCCTGGTAGTGGGTCTGGAACTCCGGCCCCGGCAGCACAAGGCGCTCCTCGCGGGTGAGGAGTCCGCGATCGGCCTGGCCGAGCGGAAGGCCGGTGAAGGCGGCGCCGTCATAGTAGCGGCGGATCTCGGTGAGGATGGCGCCGCCGGCGTCGCGGACGGTGATGCGGGAGGGCTTGTCGATCAGCCAGCGGCCGGCGGCGGTGGCGTATTCGGTCTCGGTGACGCGGATGCGCTCAGGCTGCGGGACGCCGTTGCGCACGCCGTAGCCCCGCAGCCGCTCGCGGGTAACGTTGCCGAAACCGTCGTAGTCGTAGGTGCGCTCCTCGCCGCGCAGATCTGAGCTGCGGTCTGAATCCTCGGTGCGCCGGGCGGTGACGAAGACGAAGACCCGCATCTCTCCGCCGGCGAGGGCGTCGAGGATCCGGAGCCCGTAGTCGGCCTCTTCCACCGTGTAGGGCAGCTCCTCGTCCGGGGAGCCGTCCAGCCCGTAGACCTCCGTCCGGCGGAGCATTCCGTTCAGGTGGGCATGTTCGGGGCCGCGCCCGGGCCGGCGCTCCTGGGCCATCAGGAAGTGGAAGACGGTACGGGTGTCGGTGCGGCTCTCGTCGCCCTTCTCGATGCGCTCGGAACGGCGGAAGCCCTGGAACTGGCGGGTGCGCGGCTCGTAGTGGCCCTCGTGGTAGCGGTACTCGGTCTCGACGGTCTGGCCGGAGGTTGCGTCCACTTCGCGGGAGCCGGCGACGACGGTGAGGGGGAAGGGGAAGTTGGTGTCCCACAGCTCGCCGGCCTGGCAGTCGCGGCGGTAGTCTTCCGAGGCCGGGCGATAGAAGATCTCTGAAGTCAAGCCCGTGCCGTTGTCGATGCGGGTCAACAGGTGGGGCGTTTCCGCCCGGCCGAAGCTCACGTATACGTAGGCCGTGCCGCCGGTGCGGCGGCTGTTGTAGAGCAGCCCCAGGCGCCCTTCGCCGAGCAGGTCCACCGGCCGAATCGTGCCGGGAATGGGCGCCGGTACGAGCTCGTGGACCACCGGTTCGCCAAACTCCGCGCCGTTCCGGTTGTGGTGGATCTCGATGCCGGCGGCGGTGACGAAGACGAGGTCGGCGCAGCCGTCGCCGTCGATGTCGATCAGGAAAAGGTTCTCCCGGAGCCGGTCGAGATCCCTCAGCCGCGGGCTGTTGCGCATCACGACGCGGGGCCCGTAACGGCCGTGCCCGAGCGACGGCCAGTACTCGACGCGGCCGGAGCGCACGCGGACGATGTCCTGGAGCCCGTCGCCGGTCACGTCGGCCAGATGGACGGAGGGGTCGTCGAGCGGGGCGTCGGGACCCTCGTCGCCGGTTCCCTTGGGAGCCAGCAGGGGTTGTGACCAGCCGTCCTCGCCGTTGTTGATCCAGACCGCGTAGGCCCGGCCGGCCTCGCCGATGGCGTCGATGCGGCCGTTCCCGTCGGCGTCGGCGACGCGGGTTCCGGGCCGGCGCCAATCCGGCCGCGCGCGACTGCCTCTCGGGTAGGCGACAAAGCGCACCCAGCCCCGGCGGCCGCCGTTTTCGTAATAGCCCGGCAGCGGCTCGTCGCCGGCGATGAGTAGATCCGCTGTCCCGGAAGCGTCGGCGTCGAGGAAGGCGACGCCGTCCCGGGCGAAGGAGGCCAGCCGCGGCGCCTTCTCGACCGGGACGGGCCAGGCCCAGGATCCGTCGCCGCGGTTGCGCCAGTAGTGCTGGCGGCCGTTGACCACCTGGAGGATACCCGGCAGGGGAGCCTCGTCGAGGGTGACCAGGGCGGCGTCGGGGTCCGAGAGGGCCGGGGGCTCGGAGCCCTCGCTCTCCATCCAGCGCACCTGGCGCTCGCGGGAAGCGAAAGAGCTGTAAGTGAACCGGACCGGAGCGCGAACGACGTCCTCGGATCCGTCCGCGGCGGGCCCGTGCGAGACGAGTTGAATCGAGGCGATGAAGGACAGCCCGCTGGCGGCGTCCTGCGTGTAGGTGAAGGTCCAGGAGCGGATGAGCCGCTCGCCAGGGCCGGGATCCAGGTAGAGCTCGATGCGGCGGCACCGTTTCGCGACCCGGCGCAGGTAGCCGGCGCGGCCGTTCACGCGGACGTCAGGGCGCTCCTCATAGAGAAACCGCACGGCATAGACGGCGTAGCGGATCTCGGCCGGATACGCCGTGCCGCCGTCGGTCTCATAGCTATAGGCGATCTCGTTGCCGGAGGCGTCGAGGGTGCGCTCGAGGAGCCACTCGGTGACGCGGTCCGGATGGTCCGGGTCCCCCGTCCTGGCGGCGGGGTTCATGCCCAGCTCGTGGACGGTGCCGTTGCGCTCCTCGACGCGCCAGCCGCCGCCCGTGCGCGAGTAGCGGGTGAAGGCCGTTTCGCGGACGGGCCCGAAACCGCCACCGGGCAGCTTGACCAGCTCGGCGCCGCCGTCGTGGTAGCGTTCCACGGCGTCTCCGCCGGCGCCGTAGTCCAGCCGCCGCCCGATGCGGCGCAGATCCAGCTTCCAGCCGAAGCCGAACGGGCCGTGGCCGTTGCCGTGGGCGTACTCGAGGCTCAACTGCGGGGTGTGTCGGGCCACGCCCTCCGGTAGGGGCAGCTTGTAGGAGTAGGCTCCCTGGCCGGTATTGAGATTGATACGGAAGGCTTCGCCCAGCCCGGGAACCTGGCCGGTCCCGGCGGGAGGCGACGCCTGGCTCGTCTTGGCTCCTCGTTGCGCCATGATCCATCCTCCTCGGCGGGATTCACCGGTAGTCGAACGAGTACTCGAAGAACACGAGAACGTCCTCAAGCCCGCCGAGATCGAGTTCGCCGTCCGCAACGAGGCCCGGGTTGTCATCGGCGGTGATGCGCAAGGTCCAGGTGTCGAGCATCGGGCGGTTGCGGAGCTTGCGCAGCGGCTTGCCGGGGGTGGCGTCGTTCACCTCGCCGCCGGCGTCGGCGACGAGGGTGAGCTCGGCCGGGCCGCCGGCGGGCGTGAGGCGCATGGTGAGTCCCGCGGCGGCATCGCCGAGGACCTTGATCATCACGCCGGTGCGCTTCAGGTTGGTCTGGTTGCGCGGGAACATGCCGGGACTGAACTCGAGGATCGCCTCGCCCTTGTTTCGCAGGTAGAAGAGCTCGTCGGGGAAGCTCATGCGCATGGAGAAGCCGCGGGTGGCGGCTCCGGCGGCGGGCAGGGCGGCCTTGACGGCGGCCTCGAGGCTCGGGCTGAACAAGCCGTCGTAGTAGATGACGAGCTGGACGTCGAGGATCTCGTCGAAGTCGAAGTCGTTCGCGTCGAGCGGCAGCTCGAGCTGCCAGAGGGTGTCGATGCCGTTGTTCTCGAACAGCCGCAGATCGTTGGGCGAGACGCGGAAGGCGAGGGCGTCCTGGCGGAGGTCGTACTGCGAGAGGGGCATCACGTCGGAGGGGTAGTGCCGGGTGAGGACGCCGCCGGAGGCGTTGCGGAACTTCGAGACGCCCACGTTGCGGAGGCTGCCGGCGAGCGAGGAGGCTCCGGTGATGCCGACGAAGAGCAGCTCGACGTTGCGGAGCTTACAAAGGTAGAGGCCGGGGTGTTCGCGGTCGAAGTCCTCCAGTTCAGTCTGGAAGAAGCAGCGGCCGGTCTGCTTGAGCTGCTGGAAGGCCATGGGGCGGCGGTCGGCCAGGCTGATGGTCTTCTTGACGGGCGACTTCTTGGGCCGGATGGTGGTGACCAGGTCGAGGGTGAAGTAGTCGATGTCGGCCCGGAGGCGGTCGGCGGCGAGCAGGTCGGCGGTGCGGCCGCTGCCGTAGTCGAAGCGGATGATGCGCAGCCCGCGCTCGGTCTCGGCGTTGTAGGCGAGCTCCATGAGCATGGCGGTTTCGATGGCCATGTCGAGGTAGCGGCGAGTGAGGCGGCGGGCCTCGCGGGCCAGCTCGTACCAGAGCCGGGAGCTGAACTCCTTCATGTCGAGGAAGTCGCGGTTCTCCTCGGCGTTGCGCTGCTGGAGCTGGGCGATCTGGACGCGCTGCTCGGCCACGGCCTTGCGGGCCTCCGCCTGGGCCACCTGGGCCTGGGATATGCCCATGTAGGCGGTGGCAGAGTCGATCTGGCGCTGGAGCTTGGCGGCCTCGAGGTCGTGCGAGAGCTTCGTCCGGCGGTGGGCCAGGTCTTTGAGAACTTCGCTGCGCCTCTTCCGGGTGGTGTTGTAGTAGCGGTACCCGGAGATCGTCTGCTTGATCTCGTCGTCCTCGTCCACGCTGGCGGCCCCGGCCCAGGCCTCCAGCTCGGCGTATTCGAGCAGCTCCCACCGGGCGTTGTCGAAGTCCTGCTTGGACTGGATGGCGTTCTGCCGCTGCGTCTGGGCGTAGTTGAGGCTGGCCTGGGCGACGCCGACGCCGGCGATCGCCTCGTCGAGGCCGCGCTGCTCGAGGACAACGGTCTGGCGGGCCACTTCGGCCTGCTGGTCGAGCTGCTCGCGGCGGAGTTCTTCGTTCTCCGCCGTGCTCTTGTATTGGATGTACTGCTGCTCGATCTGGGCGGCGTTCTGGGCGAAGTAGCGGGCGGTGTTCTGCAGGTACTCGAAGCTGAAAGGGGGCAGGTAGTCGGGGGCGAAGCCGAAGAAGTTCAGGCCGGCCTGGATCTGGTTGAGGCGGGAGCGGGCCCGCAGCACCTTTCCGAGAATGCGCGGGTTGTCGTTCACGGCCAGCAGATCGGCGGCGTTCAGGAAGGCGGTGACGCGCTGGCGGATACCGGCCAGCTTGGAATCTTTGTACAGCGGCGAGGCGGCGTTGATCGTGCCGGTGCGGCGGACAATCTTTTCGTAGTGCGCCCGGGCCTGCTGCCACCCGGCGGGATTGTCTTTCGCGCGCCGGTAGAGATCGTCGCCCATCTCGAGATAGAGCTCCGCCACGCGGGTCCACCAGCGCACGATCTCGTACTTGCGGTTGATGAACGGGTATGCCAAGACGCCGAGGTACTCCTTTTCGGCCTCCTCGAGGTTGCCCATGCCGGCGAGGCAGTCGCCGATGGCCATGGGGATGAGGAAAAAGTACATGTGGGGCAGGTAGGCGACCATTTGAGTGGGCGTCCACCAGAAGCCAGTGACGAGATCGAGGCTGTCAGTGGCGCGGAGCGTGCCGAGGAAGCTCTTCACGTTCGTGCCGGCGCGGGCGTCGAGCACGATGGATGCGGTGGCGTCGGCCCCGCGGATGGTAAGGGTCTTGACGGCCGCCTTTTCGGGCACGTAAGCGAGTCCCATCAGGGCCGGGGGCGGCGCGGTGAGAGCGGCAGCCGCCGGGGCGGCCGCGGGCGCGGCGGTAGGAACGCGGGGCTGAATGGCCAAGGCCGGCTGGGCGAGCAAGACCGGCTGGGCCACGGTGATGGGCTGGGGCGCCGACAGCGGCCCGATCCCGGAGACCGGAGCGGTGATGGGGGCCGCAGCCGGGGGCGCCAGCGACGGGCCGACAATCACCGGAAACAGGTTGTTGCGCTTGCGGACGTCCTCGGCCTGTTTGGCGGCGCGGGCCGCGTCGTCCTTCTTGCCGCCCCTGAGCAGCACGCCGGTGAGCGTGTCCAGGGCATGCGCCTGAGCTTTCGGAACCCGGGCCTCGGAGAAGAGTGTGGCGCTTTCGCGGCCGAGCTGCTCGGCGCGGCTCCGGCGGTTCAGCTTCTCGTTCAGGATGGCGATGTCGTGGAGCAGGGAGGCGCGCACCGCCTTGTCGGCGGCCGGGGTCACCCTCAGTGCCGCGCTGTACCGGCGCAGGGCCGAAGACCAGTCCTCCTTGGCGGCAGCGGCGAGGCCGCTCTCGACCAGGCCGAAGACCTTCCCGTGAAACGAAGTGATATGCAGCTCGCTCTCCACCGCCGGCTTGATCTTCTGCTGGACGGCAGCGGGCAGCTTCGAGACGTCCGGCGCCACCGCGTCGGGAAAGCGGTAGACGCTCGGCGGCGTCTCCCGGAGGATTTCGCCCGCCCGGCCGGCGAGGGTGTTCACCAGAGCAGCTTCCATGGGGAAGCGGAAGCCGGGGGTGCGGTGCGGGTTGGGGGGCATCTGCGGATCGGCGGTGACGAGAATCAGCGCCTGGAGTTCCCGGAAGGTATCCAGAGCCAGGGCGAATTCTTCCTGGTGCAAGCGCCGCTGTCCTTCGAGGAACAGGCGGTGCACGCGGCGCTCGAACCGGCCGACGGGCGAGTCCACCTGGTAGTCCACGTTCGCGGGTTCCCGCCAACTCGCCACGAGATACGAGTAGCGGTTTTCGTTGAAATACTTCGGGGCCATCTCTTTCCTCCTTGAACCGCGGGCCGCGGCTCCGGCGAAAAAGAAACGCCTCCGGCGCTACACGGGCCTCGCACATGGATGTGCAGCGGCCTCGCGCGCCGGCTGACGTTTCGGCTGGACGCCGGCCTTATTCCGCGACCGCTTGTATTCCGGTTGTTTCCTGGTTCGTCCCCTCCGGACCCGCGCGGCGGCAGTCCGCCGGCGGCTCGGATGGTCACTCAGGCCCTGGCCCGGTCGCTCCCCTCCAGACCGGCGTGTGCAGGAAAAAAGAGATTAGCCAGAACTTGGTGTCCTCACCATTATCCACAGAAAGATGCGAAAACGGAAGAACTTTTTCGTTGTGGATTTCAAACGGCAGGCCGGCGCATCCAACGCCGCCGTCAATCCAGCCCGGTGAAGACGTCGCCTTCCCTCTCGGCCGGCGATCCCTCGGAGGCCAGCGCCAGGCGCAGGTAGACGTTGCCGCCGATGATCTTCTTGCGCACTTCGAACATGCGGCGCATGCGCTCGACCGGGGCCCACTGGGTGACATGGCACTGCATGGCGCGCCAGGTCTTCTCCAGTCCCGCCTCGGCGTCCACGACGGTGGTGATGAACTCGTCGGAGACGGCGGCCGATTGCCGGCTCAAGCCGACCTGGGCCGGATCCGGCGGCATGTAGGAAGCGGGCAGCGCGACGTAGTAGAGCTTCTTGGGGCGCCACTCGAGCCTCTCGCGCCACTGGAAGACTTCGGTGGCGACGGCGCCGACCATCCGGTGGTCCGGGTGGCCGCTGACGCCGTCCGGTCCGAAGGTCACGATCACATCGGGCTTGACGCGGTTGATGACCTCGCGCAGGCGCTTGGCCATGGCCTCGATGGAGGCCGGCTCGGCCATCCTGCCGTCCTGGAGCTGGAAGAGGAACGGCTCGTGGATGCCCAGGGCGCGGGCCGAGCAGCGGACCTCCTTCTCCCGGGCGGCGCCCAGCTCCGGCCCGGCGGGGATGTCGGTGTTGGCGTCGCCGGCCTGGCCGGAAGTGGCGGTGACCAGATAGACGTCGTGGCCCTCGGCGGCGTACCTGGCCAGCATGGGCGCGACGGTGATCTCGTCGTCCGGGTGGGCGAAGACGGCGAGCAGCGTATGTTTCGACGCCGCTGCGGCGGCGCCCGGCCCCCACAGAGCGGCAAGCATCGGCGCCAGCATGAGTCCTCGAATCCGCTTCATGAGCTTCCCGTTCTCTCGACGCATTCTATCGCGCCGGGGCGGCGGGCGGTGCGGTTTAATTGAAGGTTGACGCTGGAGCTGGACACTCCCGTTCAATACGTCAAGGGCATCGGCCCGCCGCGGGCGAAGACGCTGGAGGCCAAGGGGATCCGCACCGTCGAGGACCTGCTCACCTACGCGCCGTTCCGCTACGAGGACCGCTCGAACGTGAAGCGGATCAGCGAGCTGGCGCCGGGGGAGACGGCCACCGTGCTGGCGGTGGTCGAGAGCGCCCGGCTCTCCTCGTTTCAGCGGCGGCGCCTGGGGCTGTTCGAGGCCACGTTCACCGACGAGTCCGGCCGGACGCTCGCCGGCAAGTGGTTCCACAGCGACTACCTGGCCAACGTGATCGAGCCGGGCCGGGAAGTGGCGCTGTACGGGAAGGTGGAGTTCGACCGCTACTCCGGCACGCTGGCGATGATCCACCCGGAGTTCGAGATCCTCGATCCCGAAGACCCGGACGTCTCGCTCCACACCGGCCGGATCGTGCCCATCTACCAGGCCATCGGCAAGATCACCACCCGGGTGTTCCGCCGCATCATCCACGGGGTGCTCGAGCGGCTGGCTCCGATCGAAGAGCCGCTGCCCGGGCACACCCTGCGCCGCCTGAAGCTGCCCAAGCGGGACCGCGCGATCCGGGAGCTGCACTTCCCGCCGCCGGGGACCGACCTCAGGCTCCTGAACGCCTTCCGCTCGCCGGCCCAGTACCGGCTGATCTTCGAGGAGTTCTTTTGGCTCGAGTGCGGTCTGAGCCTGAAGCGCACGAAGGCGCGGCTCAGAAAGGGGATATCGTTCCAGCTCACCGGCCGGGTGCGGGAGAAGATCAAGCAGATGCTGCCGTTCAAGCCGACCCGGGCGCAGAAGCGGGTGCTGGGCGAGATCGCCCGGGACATGGCCTCCGAAAACCCGATGAACCGGATGCTGCAAGGCGACGTGGGCAGCGGCAAGACGCTGGTGGCCGCCGAGGCGGCGATCATCGCCATCGAGAACGGCTACCAGGTAGCGGTGCTGGCGCCCACCGAGATCCTCGCCGCCCAGCACTACTTCAGCTTCAAGAACCTGTTCGACAAGCTCGGCTACGTCACCGGGCTGCTGGTGGGCTCGCAGAGCCAGAAGGAAAAGAAGCAGATCAAGAAGCTGCTGGCCGAAGGCCACATCCAGGTGATCGCCGGCACCCACGCGCTGCTCGAGGAGGACGTGGCGTTCCACAACCTCGGGCTGGTGATCATCGACGAGCAGCACCGCTTCGGCGTGATGCAGCGGCTGCGGATGATCGAAAAGGGGGTGGCGCCGGACGTGCTGGTGATGACCGCCACACCGATCCCGCGGACGCTGGCGCTCACCATCTACGGCGACCTCGACGTCTCCGTCATCGACGAGATGCCCCCGGGGCGCAAGCCGGTGAAGACCTTCCACGTGACCGAGGACCAGATCGAGCGCGTCTACAGCTTCCTGCGGCAAGAGATCGACAAGGGGCGGCAGGCCTACGTCGTCTATCCGGTGATCGAAGAGTCCGAAACGCAAGCGCTGAAGGCGGCCGAAAAGATGCACGAGCATCTCTCGAAGGTGGTCTTCCCCGATGTGAAGGTGGGCCTGTTGCACGGCAAGCTGCCGGCGGAGGAAAAGGAGGCCGTGATGCGCGCCTTCAAAGAGGGCCGGATCAAGATCCTGGTGTCGACGACGGTCGTCGAGGTGGGCGTGGACGTGCCGAACGCTACGGTGATGGTGATCGAGCAGGCCGAACGCTTCGGGATGGCGCAACTGCACCAGTTGCGGGGGCGCGTGGGCCGCGGAGCGGAGCAGAGCTACTGCATCCTGGTGACCGGCAGGCTGAACGACGCGGCGCGGGAGCGGATCCGGACCATCGTCGAGTCCACCGACGGCTTCCACATCGCCGAGATGGACCTGCGGCTGCGGGGACCGGGGGAGTTCTTCGGGACGCGGCAATCGGGGCTGCCGGCGTTCCGCATCGGCAATCTGATCCGGGACCAGGACGTCCTCGAAGTGGCCCGCAGCGAGGCGACGGCCTTCGTCGAGAATCCGCCCTCGCCGGAAGAGCTGAAGCGCGCGGTGGCCTACATCCGGGACCACTGGCAGCGCCGCTACGGGCTGGTGCAGGTCGGGTGAGAGCTCCGGACGGCAAATGGGCCGGGGCCGCCGGAGCCGGGAGGGGAGAAGCATGCGGGTGATCGCGGGACGGTTTCGCAGCCGGAGGATCCGGTCGCTGCCGGGCCTCGACGTGAGGCCGACGCCGGACCGGCTGCGGGAGGCCCTGTTCAACGTGCTGGCGCCGCGGATCGAAGGCTGCACGTTCGTGGATGCCTACGCCGGCTGCGGAGCAGTGGGCATCGAGGCGTTGAGCCGCGGGGCCGGCAAGGTGATCTTCATCGAGCGGAAGCCGGCGGCGGTGCGGCAGATCCAGGAGAACCTGCGGAGCCTGGGCATCGAGGAGGGCTTCGAGATCCACCGCGGCAAGGCGGTCCCGCGGCTGGCCCAGTACGACGCGGACATCGTCTTCCTCGACCCGCCCTACACGCTCGAGCGGGAATACGAGGCGGCGCTGCGGGCCTTGGCTGAAAACCCGCCGCCGCTGGTGGTGGTGCAGCACGCCGCCCGCAAGCGGCTCGAGGAGGGGTACGGGCGCCTGCGGCGCACGCGCACCATCCGGCACGGCGACAACGCCTTGAGCTTTTATGAACCCGTGGAGGAGGCTCCGGCGAGCGGCGGGCCGTCATAAACTAGGCTCATGCCCCGGTTCATCGAGGTCTCCCACGCGATCCGCGACCGAATGAAGACCTACCCTGGGCTGCCGCCGCCGCGCACCGAAACGCTCTGGAGCTACGAGGAGTCGCGGGAGCGTTACGAAGGAAAGGCCGAGTTCTACATCGCGTCACTGCACTTGTGCGGCAACACGGGCACTTACGTGGACGCGCCTATCCACCGCTTCCCTCATGGGGCGGACCTGGCCGCCTACCCGCTGGAACGGCTGGCTGACCTGGATACGGTGGTGATCGACGTCTCGACGGCTCCGTCCCGAAGCATCGGGCCGGAGGCGCTGCGGGGAATCGACCCGAAAGGCAAGGCAGTGCTGTTCCACACCGGCTGGGCGCGGTACTGGGGCGCCGAGGCCTACTTCGGCGAGAACCCGTACCTGACGGCCGGCGCGTGCCGCGAATTGGTGGAGCGCGGGGCGCGGTTCGTGGGGATCGATTCTCTGAACATCGACGACACGGACGATCTGGAGCGCCCGGCGCACACCATCCTGCTGGGGGCCGGCATCCCGGTTTGCGAGCACATGACCAACCTGGACCGGGCGCCCTCCCGGGGCGGGCGGCTGCACGCCGTGCCGATCGCCTGGGTGGGCGGGGCGAGCTTCCCGGTGCGGGCCTACGTGATCGCCGGGGTCTGAAAACACGGGCCCGGGAGCGCCCGGACGCGATTTGACCGCCGCGCCGCCGTGCGCTACCCTAGAGAGCAGAACACTTCTCGACGATCGGGTTCCTCGTTCGATGGCAAACCATTACTCCGCGCTGAAACGGGCAAGACAGATCAAACGCCGGACGGCGGTGAACCGCGTCCGGAAGACGCGGCTGCGGCGCCAGATCCGGAAGTTCCGGCGGGCGCTGGCGGCCAACGACCTGGAGACGGCCAGGTCCCTGCTACCCCAGACCTTCTCGATCATCGACCGGGCGGCGAAGTGGGGCATCATCAAGGACAACGCGGCCGACCGTTACAAAAGCCGGCTGCACCAGCGTCTCAAGAAGGTCACGTTGGCCCAAGGCGAAGCCGCCTGAGTGCGTAACACCGCCGTTTCCGCCCTTAGTCCTTCCCCAGCCGCAAGACGAAATGCTCGACGACCGTCCGGTCGCCGGGATTGGCGTCCCGCAGCAGCCGGTCGGCTTCGTGGATCTGCGCCACGGCGGCCTTGAGCTGAGCGGCGCTGAAGGTCTGGGCGGTCTTGAGGATCTGTTCGGCGGGGCGCCACCAGATACGGGCTCCCGCGTCACGGAAGAAGGATTGGACCTCCTTCGCCGTCTGCAGCCGCATTTCCTTCACCACCAGGGCCCGGCGGAACTGCGTCTCGAGGAACGATAAGGCCAAGGGCAGGTAGGCCCCTTCGCGGACCACGGCGTCGAGCATCTCCAGAGCCGCCCGCCGGTCGCCGCGGCCGAGGGCCTCGACGAGTTCGAAGACGGTGCTCACTTTCGCTGCCGGCACCAGGGAGGCGATGTCGGCGGCGGTCACTTCGCCCCCCTCGCCGGCATAGAGGCGGAGCTTTTCGATCTCCAGGTCGATGCGGAAGGCGTCGTAGCCGGCGGCCTCGGCCAGGAGGGCGGCCTCGGCGGGTCTCATCTTCAATCCGGCGCGGCGGGCGAGCTCCTGGGCCAGGCGCTGGGCTTCGTAGGGCTTGTATGGAGGAAACTCTACCACTTGCCCGTCCGGAATCGCGCCGTAGTACTTGCGCACGCGCTCAGCCTTCTTCTTCTCCTCGCCCTCCAGACTATAGCGGGCCGCCTCGAAGACGAGGACGACCGAGGGCGAGGGCGACTGGAGATAAGCCTCGAGGGCTGCCAAGCCGGGGTCGCCAGCGCGGGTTGCCCGGCCCCGGGGCACGGCTGCCTCAGCCGAGGCGGCCCAGATGACCCGGCGGGGAGCGAACAGGGTGAGGGACCGGGCGTCGTCGATGATCTCGGCGAGGGGGACCGACTCCATGTCGTGCCGGGTGACGCCCGAGTCGCGCTCGGATTCCGGCAGCGCCCGTGCGATGAGCTTCCGGCGGCAGACCCTCCGGCGGTAGGCCTCCGCGCCCAGGAACAGGTAGACCGGATTCGGAGGCCCGGCGGTCAGCGAGCGCACGAAGTCACTGGGCAGCATCGAATTCAGAAATTCTCCAGTATCGCACTGACGACTTTCCGGGCGGCGGCCTGGCTCACCCGGGCCAGGGCGGCGTCGCTCTCCTCGAAGTAAGCCTCCTGGTCGGCGCTGATCTCGTAACGATTGTCCACGCGCAGCGCCGGGTTCTGGTACAGGATCTCGCCGGTGCCGCGTCTCACGAGACGGATATTCAGCACCACCACGGACTGCATGCCGCTGGCGCGACCCGTGCGGGGGTCGAAGACCGTCGGATAGGCGATGTAGTTCACGACCGCGCCGAACAGGATGGCGTCGCCCTGGTCCGGGTCGGCGACGACGCGGTAGCGCGTGCGGGTGAGGAACTCCCGGGCGACTGCCTTGGCGAGGTGTTGGGTAAGCCGGTAGCGCGTGGTGACGTTCTGGAAGGCAGGGATGGCGATGGTGTGGATGTCCTTCGGCATCAAATCGGCGCGGCCGGCGACATGGTAGCCGCAGGCGGCCGTAAACAGAAGCGCCAGGACCAGCACGCGGCCGGACCTCATACGACTCCCCCACCCCCAGCGAGCAACTGCGCCAGGAGCACCGCGTTCTCCGCGCTCACCCGGTGGTTGTCCGCCACGATCCAAAACCAGGCGGCCTTCGGTTCGGTGGGATCGGCCTCGATCCGGCTCACGATCATCCCCTCCTGCCCGGCGACGCTTACGTTGGTGCCGGCCTCGTCCCCGGCGCCGCGGACGTCGATCCGGCCGCCGCTCAACGCGCCGGCCAGCTTCTCCGGATCCGCCGGCGCATCGAACTCGGCCCACACCGAGATGCTGTGGCCGTGAAAAACCGGGGCCTGGATCAGCCGCAGCGACGGCGGGCCCCCGGCGTCCACACGCTGGAACAGCGTTTCCACATGCCGCCGCAGCCGCGCCTCGATCGCTTCGAGCCGGACGCCCGCTCCGCGCCCGTAAGCCGGCAGCATGGTGAAACTGAGCTGGGCGTCAAAGACGTCTTTGGGCATGCTGCGGAACGAGAGGAGATTGACGGTCTGCTGGTGCAGCTCGTCGATGCCCTTCTTGCCGCGTTCGCTGGCCGGCTCGAAGACGTGCACCACCGAGCGCCTCCACTGGCGGGCGCTGCGCAGCCGCCGGAAGAACTCCGCGAGCACGATAGCCGCCGGGTGGGCGATCTGGTAGGCGCCGGCGGCGGCCGGGGGCAGGTCCGCCGGATCGACCACCGGCGCGCGCAACTCGACGCCGTCCCAGCCCTCCAGGCAATCGGTGAGGCTGATCAGCGGCGGCCGCGACCCGGCGGACCGCAGGCTGTCGAGAACCTCGCGGCAGCTCTCGGCGGGGGCGGCCAGCACGACGGCGTCGGCCTCGGCCAGCCGGTCCGGGGTGAGCGGGTTGATCACCGTGGGCTCGCCGCCCCGCTCGGTGAGGATGGACGACTCGGCGTCGCCGCCGAACAGCTCGGCTTCCAGAAAGGCGACCTGTCGGGAAAGTAGTTCCTGAAATTCCTTACCGAGCGGGGTTTCGCCGCCGACGATGGCCACTTTCCGAGCGCTCATCGCACCACCCTCATGCCGAAGCTCCGGCGCCGCCCGGCTGCCCGGCTTCTACGTGCGAGCGGCGGCGGATGAGCCCGCCCACGCGGACGGCGATGCCGCTGCCGACATAGGTGATGGCCATGGCCAACAGCACGGGCCGGGAGTAGTTCCAGATCAGGTAGATCAGGCTGCCCAGCACGACCACGCTGCGGGGCGAGCGCGGCCGGACCAGGCTGAAGTCCTTGAAGCTGCGGTACCGCCAGGTGCTCACCATCAGGAACGAGAGCAGCGCCAGCAGCAGCATCCAGGCCACCGAGTAGCCCCACCACCGCAGCGGCTGGGAGCCCGTGGCGTAGACGGTGGCGGCGACCATGCCCGCCGCCGACGGGATCGGCAGGCCGACAAAGTACCTCCGGCCGGGCTTGCCCGGGTTCTTCGGCACCGGATCGGCCTGGATGTTGAACCGTGCCAGCCGCATGGCCCCGCAGAGCAGGAACAGGAAGGCGAGGAAGTAGCCGGCCTGGCGCAACTGGTACTGGTAAGGCCAGGCGAGGTCGCCATCCACGAAGGCGATACCCCAGGCGAAGGCCAGCACTGCCGGGGCGACGCCGAAGGTGATGACGTCGGCGAGCGAGTCCAGCTCGCGGCCGAAGTCGCTCACCGTGTTGGTGAGCCGGGCGATGCGGCCGTCGAGGCCGTCGAGCAGGACAGCGATGCCGATGGCGACGGCGGCGATGTCGAAATACGGGTTCGGCCCTAGATCGCCCGCTTTGACCGCCATAGCGCCTTCGAAGGACTTCAGAATCGAAATGTAGCCGAGGAACAGGTTGCCCGCAGTAAAGAAAGCCGGCAGGGCGTAAGCCGCCCGCCGTGGGCGCCGGCGCGGTGTCTGCTCCACGGAGCCGTTCTGCTCGCTCTCGCGTTTCATGGCTTCTCTTCGGCGCCCTTGCGCTTCGCCAGGATGCTGGAGCCGGCCTTGACGCGCTGACCCTCTCGGACGACGATCTCCCACTCCGGCCCGAGATGTACGTCCACGCGCGAGCCGAACTTGATCAGGCCGATTCGCTCGCCCTTCTCCACCCGGTCACCCGCCTTCTTGTCACAAACGACGCGGCGCGCCACCAGTCCGGCAATCTGTTTGAAGACCACCGTCGAATCGCCGCCGTCGACGGTGATGATGTTCATCTCGTTCTCGACCGAGGCCTTTTCCTTGGAAGCCACCAGGAACCTGCCGGGCCGGTATTCGACGCTGCGGACGGCGCCTCCGATGGGCGCCCGGTTGACGTGTACGTCGAAGATGTTCAGAAAGACGCTGATGCGGGCGCCACCCCCCTCGGGCTTCACCGCCACGACTTTGCCGTCGGCCGGGGAAACCGCCACCGGCCCCGGGGGGATCTCCCTGTCCGGATCACGAAAGAAGTACAGGCAAAAGGCGGCCAGAACATAGAATGGCAAGCCATAGGCGGGCGCCGTCAAATAGGATACCGCCAACCCGCCGCCGGCCAACCCGATCGCGTAATGGATGCCCGTGACGACCATCGCTGCGTGCTCAATCCCCCGCCCCGAGTGGCAGCCCCGGGTCTACCACCACCGGCTCCGGACGCTCCTCACAGCGCGCATTCCACCTCCGGGTGGTTTGCCTTCTCCGCCATCTTGCACTCGGCGTGGACGGCTCGGACGGCCTTCTCCAGCCCGTCGCGGCGGACCACCACCGCGATCGTCAGCTCGCTCGAGCCCTGGGCAATCGCCTTGATGTTGATGTTTTCCCGGGAAATCGCCGTGAAGACTCTCCCCGCGATGCCCGGTGTGCCCTGCATCCCTTCGCCTACGATGGCGAGCAGACCGACGTTGGTGTCCACCTCGACCGGTTTCAAGTAGCCGTGGGCCAGCTCGATCGTCAGCGCCGATTCGAGACATTCCTTGGCCATTTCCAGCTCTGATTCGCGCACCAGCACGCAGAAGCTCTGACGGTAGCTGGAACTGGAGAACATCAGCACCTCGGCGCCGGCGTTCGCGAGCGCTTCCAGACAACGGGCCATGATGCGGGCGCCGGAGATCACCGGGCTGGCCGGCTCGATGGAGAGCAGCGCGACGTTGCCCATCGAGGTCACCGCCCGGGCGCCCTGAGGCGCGTTCGCCGTCGCGCCGATGCGCGTACCCGGCTTCTCGGGAGCGAAGCTGTTCTTGCTCCAGGCCGGGATGTTCTTCTCGATCAGGGGCGCCAGCGTCCTCGGGTGCAGGACCTTGGCCCCGTTGTAGGCCAGCTCAGCCGCTTCCCGATAGGTGACTTCCCTGAGAACCGCCGGGTTCGACACCAGGCGTGGATCGGCGGTCATGATGCCATCCACGTCTGTCCAGATCCAGAGCTCCGTGGCGTCGAGACAGGCGGCCAGCAGGGAGGCGGTGAAGTCCGAACCACCGCGGCCGAGGGTCGTCGGCTGGCCGTCCACAGTGGCCCCGTTGAAGCCGGTGGCGATGGGTAGGACGCCCCGCTCGAGCATCGGCAGCAGACGCGCCCGCGCCTTTTCCCGGGTGGGTTCCACCAGCGGCGTCGCATTGCCGAACACCGCGTCGGTGACGATGATCTCCTTGCAGTTGACAGCTTCAGAGTCGAAACCCTGGCTCCGCAGATAGGCCGCCATTAGTGTCGAAGAGAGGTGCTCCCCGAAGGCGATCGCCTCATCGACCGACCGCGGCGGCCGCTCGCCAAGCATATGCATCGCCTTGGCAATGCGGCGGAAGCCGGCCACCGTTCGGTGGATCTCTTCGAGCGCCGGGCTGCAGCTATCGCCCGCCAACAAGTCGTGGCACGTCTCCACATGCCGCCGCTCCAATTCCTGGAGCTTTTCCTCCATGCCGCCGGTGTCACCAACTTCGGCGTGCTTCAAGGTGTCGATCAGCAGATCGGTGACACCCGACATGGCCGAGACGACGGTCAGCACCGGGCGCTTGGCCCCTTGCTCGGCCGTAATCTGGGCGGCGTTACGGATCCTCTTGGCACTGCCCATGCTCGTGCCGCCGAACTTCATCACCAGTAAGTTGTTCAACGCAAAGCTTCCTTTCCGTTGGACGTGCGGTCCCGTACTATTTTCAGGATACTCTCCTCCACTTCCTTGATCGACATGCCCGTGGTATCGACCAGAATCGCGTCGGGCGCCTGACGAAGGGGGGAATCGGCGCGGGTCTGGTCGCGGCGGTCGCGCTCGCGGATCTCACGGACGAGCTCTTCGAAGCCCGGGCTGCTCCCTTTTTCCTGCAGCTCCTTGAAGCGGCGTTGGGCGCGCACTTCCGGATCGGCATCCAGGTAGATCTTCACTTGGGCGTCCGGGAAAACGACAGTGCCAATGTCGCGGCCCTCCATGACGACGCTGCTGGAGGCCGCCATCGCCCGCTGCTTTTCGACGAGAGCCCGGCGCACTCCCGGCACCGTGGAAACCTTGGACGCGGCTTCCGAGACCTCGGGCGTGCGGATGGCTCCGGTAACGTCCTCGCCGTTGAGGAACACCTGAGGGAGGCTGCCGCGAAGCTCGATGTGCGCCTCGCGCGCAAGCTGCTCCAGGCGGTGCATGTCATCCAGAGGGATGCCGGCGCGGAGCGCCCAGAGGCCCACCGCCCGGTACATCGCCCCGGTGTCGATGAGCCGGAACCCGAGCCGCTCAGCCAGCCGCCGGGCGATCGTGCTCTTCCCCGAACCCGCCGGCCCGTCGATGGCGACGACGATCCGCTTGCCGCCGCTCACTCGGACCCTCCCGGCTCTTCCAACCGGTCCACGGCGAAGACGTATTCCTCCACCGGCGAGCCGCCGATCAGGTGCTCCTGGATGATGCGCTCGAGTACGGCAGGCGTGGCTGAGTGGTACCAGACGCCGTCCGGGTAGACGACGGCGATAGGGCCGTGCTCACAGATGCGCAGGCAGTTGGCCTTCGTGCGGTAGACGCAGCGCTCGCCTCCCTGAAGGCCCAGCTCGGCGAGCCGGCGCTTCAAATAGTTCCACGCTTCCAGAGAGGTCTCGCGCGCACAACACTTCGGGACCGTCTGGTCGGCGCACAAAAAGATGTGGCGCCGAAGGCGGCCGATGCCGAGACCGGCGGCGACTTGCTTCAGCCGTACCTTGGTTGCCCGATCCATGTCACGATGAAGAGAGAGTCGAGGTACAGGATAAGCCCGGGGGGCGTCCTCCCGCCTTCTTAACTAATCATGGCAAACATGGTGAGCCCGCGCGAGTTCGACCGGCTGGTGGAGCGTGCCGTGCGCAAGATCCCCGCCAGGTTCCGCCGCCGGCTGCACAATGTCGCCTTCGTGGTGGAGCAGGAAGGTCCGGACCCCAACCTGCTTGGTCTCTACCACGGGGTCCCGTTGACGCAGCGCAGCGTCTACGACAGTTTCCAAATGCCGGACCAGATCACCATCTACCAGCGGCCCCACGAGCGGCTGGCGCGGGATCCGGAGCATCTGGCGAAGCTGGTCGAAGACACGGTCTGGCACGAGGTGGCCCACTATTTCGGCATGGACGAAGCCCGGGTGCGCCGGGCCGAGCGGCGGCGGGGAGCCGAACGGCGCCGGCGGGGCGGATAGACCGGCTGGGGTCTACTGGGGTTCTTCGACGACGAGCACCTGATCGGCGGCCACGTCCGTAAGCTTCTGAACCGTCCCGCTGGGCCAGCGAATCTCGATCTCGGGAATCCGTTCCAGGGCGCCGAGGCCGAAGTGGACGCCGTAGTAGCTCGCCGAAGCGTAGCCGACCGCCGTATTCATGACATTCCACTGCTTGCCGATGCGCACCACGGCCCCGATGCCGTCGCGGTTCGATTTGGCGCCCTTGAGCCGGAGGATGATCCAGTGGTTTTTCACCGGGCTGATGTTTTCCCATAGTTCAGCCGGCTCGCCGAGCCGGCTGACGACGATGTCGATCTTGCCGTCGTTGTTGAAGTCGGCGAAGGCGTTGCCGCGGTGGTTGCCGGGCTTCTGAAAGTCAGGGCCGGCCTCGGCCGAAACGTTGTGGAACCTCCCGCCCACGTTCGCCATCACACTGTTCGGCTGGCGGTAACGGGTGGCCTCGAACATCTCGATCCGGTCGTTCGCGTGAGAGTTGGCCGAGAAGAAGTCCTTCCAGCCGTCATTGTTGAAATCGATGAAGCCGAGCCCCCAGCCGCTGCGTTCGACGCTCGCGGCGGCCATGCCGCTGCGATAGGTGACGTCCTCGAATGATCCGTCGCCACGATTGCGGAAAAGTGGAAACGTCTCTCCCGCCAGGGCGGTAACGGCGATATCGGCATGGCCGTCGTTGTCGAAATCCCGCACGTCCGTGCCCATGCTGGCCAGGGGTTTCCCGTGATCGAGCAGCGCCACGCCGGCCCACAGGCCCTCTTCGGTGAAGGTGCCGTCGCCGTTGTTGTGGAACAGGAAGTTCGGCAGGTTGTCGTTGGTGATGAAGACGTCGGTGAAGCCGTCGCCGTCATAGTCGAGGAACCCGACGCTCATGCCGCGGCCCCGGTGTTCAGCCAGTCCGGCCTCCTCGGTGACATCGGTGAAAGTGCCGTCGCCGTTGTTGCGGAACAGAGTGTTCGGCAGGGGCTCATAATACTTCGGGTGGCAGTAGACGCGGAGTTTTCGTACGGGGTCGCCGCAGACGGGATCGTAGTTCAAGTTCCACTTGGAGTAGTTCGACACCCACAGGTCCAGGTCACCGTCGTTGTCGTAGTCGAAGAAGCCCGGCGCGACGGCCCAGTACTTGCTGTGGATGCCGGCCTTCTTGGTCACGTCCTCGAATTTGCCGTTGCCCAGGTTGCGGTAAAGGATGTTGGCGTAAACGCCGGCAACGAAGATGTCCACCCAGCCGTCGTTGTCGAAGTCGCCTACCGCGGCTCCCTGAGAATAGCCCTCCCCTTGGACCCCCGCTTCGAGGGTGACGTCGGTGAACTTCATCCCGCCGTCGTTGCGAAACAGGCGGTTGTAAAAGCGGGGCTCTTCCTTCTTGAGCGATGGAAGCTTCGCCCCGTTGGTGAAGAAGATGTCAGCGAGGCCGTCGTTGTTGTAGTCGAGCGTGGCGATGCCGCCGGGCATCGTCTCGATCATATGTTTCTCCGGCGTGGGGCTGTTGTCGAGGACAAAATCGACGCCCGCCGCCTGGGCTATGTTGCGAAAGCGGATCGGGTCGGCGGCAGGCTCTTTCTCCGTGCTCCGAAGAACCCCGAGGCTGAGCAACAGGACCGCAAATAGGAGCGCCAACCCCCTCACACCGCTGTTATAACACGCTCTCCGGCCGGCCTCCTATAGCCGTCCGCCGGCCCTTGGTGTCCTCTCGACGCCGTTCGCATTCGACACGGGCGCCCGTGCTCGCCCCATTGCCGTCATTTCCCTGGAACATCCGGGCTTACCGGCAGCATTACGTGCTGCGGCCCATCGCGGCTTCCGCCGTCCCGGCCGGCACAACACCGAAAAGCCGATCCAGGTGCTCTGCCGGAGGCAGCTCGTGCGCCGTGAGACGGCTGATCAAGAAATAGGCCAGTAAGGAAATCAGGAACGAGGGGATGATTTCGTGGATGTCGCGGAGCCCCTCGAAACGGAAGCGCAGGCCGAACCGCCAGACGAGGCAGCTCACTACGCCGATCAGCATCGACCAGAACGCTCCGTGCCCGGTGCCCCAGCGCAGGTAGAGGCCGCCGAAGACCGCCGGGAAGAAGCTGGCGGCGAAGATCGCGCCGGCGAAGCTGGTCAGCTCGACGATACCGGCGGGCGGATAGACCGTGGCCACGAAAACCAGCGCGGAGTAAACAACGATGGCCGCTTTGGTGCGCGGCACGATGCGCTCCCGGCGCATCGGCCTCCAGGCGTTCCAGACGTCGTTTACCAGGACCGTCCCCACCACCAGCATCGCCGAGGCGAGCGAACTCATCCCGGCGGCGAACAGGCCGGTGAGGCAAAGCCCGCTCACCGCCTGATTGTCGAACTTCGCCAGCATGAAGCCGACGACTTCATCGGTGTTCCGGATCAGATAGGCGGCCTCCTCGCGGGTGGCCATGCCGTGGACCAGGGCGCCCAGGCCCATTACGCAGAGCAGCGAGATGCCCAGGAACACCGGCGTCCAGATCATGGCGAAGCGCATGCCGCGGGCGTTGTCCACCGAGTAGAAGCGCACCAGGCATCGCGGTTCGGCGATCTGCTTCATGCCCACGGCCAGGCCGATGCCGAGGATGTAAGTGAACGAGACCAGCGATGCGAAGGTCACCAGCCCGTTGCCGATCGGCTCGCCGGTGCGGCTGACGTGGTCGATGTCCGAGATGCGCGCCATGAGCTCGGCCGGACCTCCGGCGTAGAGGAACGGAAGCGTGACCATGATGATGGCCACGGCGAAGATCATGATCCCCTGGACGGCGTCGGTCCACAGCACGCTGTACATGCCGCCCATGACGGTGTAGATGCAGGTGAAGGCGATCAGGGCGAAGGCGCCCCAGACGTAGGGGACGTCCATCACCGAGACGAGCAGGTGGGCACAGCCTTTGGCGATGCCGGCCATGTACCAGACGGTGGCGAACAAGATGGCGACCCCCGAGAGGATGCGCGTCGCCCGCGCCAGGGAACTGCGGTACCGGAACTCGAAGTAGTCGGGGATGGTGACCGACTTCAGCCCGGCGGTCTGGTTGCGCAGCCGCGGCCCGAGCAGCAGCCAGGAAATCATGCAGAACGCCGTCCAGAAGACGCCCACCCAGGTCCAGCTCAGTCCGGCGGCGAAGGCTTCGCCGGCCTGTCCGATGTAGGTGTTCGTGCTGGCGAAGGTGGAGAAGAAGGCGAGCGAGACCACCCAACCGGGAACCTCGCGCCGGGCGACATAGTATTCGCTGACCCCCTTCGACGCCCGCAGGCGGAAGCGCCAGCCGATGCCCAGGCAGACGCCCAGGTACACGGCGGTCATGAACAGAATGAGCCAGTGGTCCGCCAGCAGGCTCATTCCCCGCCCTCGCCTCCTGGCGGCGCCGGCGGCGCTTCATCTTCTCCGCGGATGACGATCTTCATCCGCCGTACGATCAGCGCGTTCACGACGACCAGAACGAGGACGGCGACATAAGCCGCCGCGGTGAGAAAGTCCATCGATGCTCCCCTCCTCGGCAGGTTCAGCCGCCGAAGGCTCCCGATGCCCTCCGCTCTACCAGAGCGCCCGCTGCCCGCGATCCACCCATATCAACCTCGCACACCTCCTCCCGCCGGCTTACCGGGAACCGGCAGCCGGCGCCGCTGGATCTTACCCAGCGCGTTGCGCGGCAGCTTTTCGACCCAGAAGAAACGCCGCGGCGCCTTGAAGGACGCCAAATGCTCGCGGCACCGCCGCTCGAGTTCCTCCGGTTCGGGCCGCGCGCTGCCCGCAGGCGCCAAAAACGCCACGGGAACCTCGCCTTTCACCGGATCCGGCGCGCCCACCACCGCTGCCTCGGCCACCTCGGGCTGCTCCTCGAGGAACTCTTCGATCTCCCGGGGATAGACATTGAAGCCGCCGGTGATGATCAGCTCCGTCCGCCGCCCTTGCAGCATGTAGTAGCCGTCAGCCGAGCGCACCGCCAGATCGCCCGAGCGGAACCACCCGTCTTCGGTGAACGCTTCCGCGGTGGCCTGCGGGCGCCGCCAGTAGCCGGCGAACACGTTGGGCCCTTTGATCTGGATCTCGCCTGAGTCCCGCTCTTCGCCGGCCGCCCCCGTTTCCGGATCGCCCAGCCGGATCGAGACCCCCGGCAGCGGCCGCCCCACCGAGCCCGGCCGCCGCTCACCCTCATACGGGTTCGACAGGTTCATGAGCGTCTCGGTCATCCCGTAGCGCTCCAGGATCACGTGGCCGTACAGCTCGGCGAAGCGCTTCAACGTCCGCGCCGGCAGCGCCGCGGAGCCGGAGACGAACAGCCGCATGAAGGCGCCGATCCGGCGGGCGGTCTCCGGAGGGGCGGCCAGCAGGCGCTCGTACATCGTCGGCACGCCGAAGAACACGGTGGGCCGGAAATCGAGGAACTCCTCGAGGATGGTTTCTTTGCGGAAGCGCTCGAGCAGCCGCAACCGGTAGCCCGCCGCCAGCCAGGTGTGCAGACCGTTGCCCAGGCCGTGGACGTGGAACAGCGGCAGTGCCAGCAGCAGGCGGTCTTCGGCGGTGATGCGCCAGCTCTCGATCAGATTGCGGGCGTTGGCGGCGAAGTTCCCGTGGGTCAGCATGGCCCCCTTGGGCCGGCCGGTGGTCCCGGAAGTGTAGATGAGCGCCGCCACCGTACCGGCGTCCGCCGGACAGGGCGGCGGATCGCTGGGGCAGTCCCGGAGCAGGCCGTAGAAGTCTTCGACGAGATAGAGGTACGGCTCGTGCAACTGCCGCAGCCCTGGCAGCACCAGCTTCTCGTCTTCACGGCTGACGACGATTCCGCGCGGCTCGGCGTCCTCGAGAATGTAGGCGATCTCCCGCTCCCGGTACAGGATATTGACCGGCGTGAAAACGAGGCCGATCTTCACCGCCGCCAGGTAGGCGTCGATCAACTCGACACAGTTCTTGAGGTAGACGGCGACCCGGTCACCCGGGCGGAAGCCGTCTTCAAGCCAGCGGTGCGCCAGCCGGTTGCTGCGGCGATCCAGCTCGGCGAAGCTGTACTCGCGGCCGGCGAACTCCAAACCGGTCTCGGCCGCCCGGCGCGTAAGGCACTGTCTGAATAGTCCCGGTAAATTCACGTGGAGAATACCAGTTCCCGATTATCATAACTGCATCGGCGCGACTCGAGCCCCCATCACACCGCAATTGCCGCCTCGGTGCAGTCTTTGGCGTAGCCGATCGGCGGGAACTGGCTCTCCAGACCATCGGTCATTTCCTGGCCGGGATGAAACCAGGAACTGCGTACCCCGAGATTCCGACTCCCTGGAAGCGCGCTTCAATAGTGCCGGTCTGATGGATATCAGTGGGCCGGCCATGGAAGCCGCTCTTCCACGTGCGGGATCGGCATCAGCTTCCATCATGCTTCAGGAGGTCAGCCAGCGCCCGGGCCTGACCCTTGCCCATCCTGCCTTCGAACAACTGAACCAGCTCCTGCCGGCTCATCCGGCGCACCAAGCCCGCCAGCATGTCGGCCTGGCGCCGAAAGCCGCGGTGAGTCACTTCTTCCGGAGCGACTTCCCCGTGCAGGATGGCCTGTAACTCCTCCAGTACCGGGCGGGCGGCGGGATCTCCAATGCGGTTCCGCATTTCGCCCGGGTCCTCCGCCAGGTTGAATAGCAAATCGTCGTACCAGGTGAAGTGGAGGTACTTCCAGTCGCCTTTGCGAATCATGAACGATCCGGTGCAGTTGCCTTCAGAGTGGGATTCAGAATAAGCGAAGCCTGGGTGGGCGCCGCGCTCGCCCCGCATCAGCGGAAGCAGCGAGTGGCCCCGAAGTCCTGGCGCGTCGGTCACCCCGCCGAGTTCGAGCAGGGTGGCCACGAGATCCACATGGGCCACCGGCGTCTCTACGATCTTGCCCGCCGGAATCCCCGGACCAGCGATCACCAACGGTACGTGAACCGCAGCTTCGAGGAGGTTGTTCTTGTACCAGAGTCCGTGCTCCCCAAGCGACTCCCCGTGGTCCGAGGTATAGACGAATACCGTATTGGCGAGCTGGCCGTTGTCCTCGAGCGCCCGCCAGAGCCGGCCGATATACTCGTCGAGCTCCGTGACCATGCCGTAGTAGGCGGCCCGGGCACGGCGCCGGCGCGCCTCCGGAATCGGCGTTGCAATGCGCTTGAAACGGCGCAGCTCTTGCAGCATCAGATGCTGGCGCTCGAGGTAGGCGGCGGGAACCTCGGGTAACTGTACCTTTTCAGGCGGGTACATCTCGTAATACTTCTTCAAGGCGACAAAGCGGGGGTGGGGTTCGGTGAACCCCACATACAACGCCCAGGGACGCCCGGCCCCCGAAGCGTTGCGGCGAAGCAACTTCAGTGCGAGCGCAGTTCTGCGCGCATCCTCGTGCCGCCGGTCCCGAGGCTTGCCGTCCACTCCCCGGCGCTCATCCACACGGTACCCGACCGGACGCCGAAACAGCGAAGTGATGTCCGGTCGGAAGCGGTGCCCGTGGGAGGTCATCGTTTCCTCGAACCCGGTGTCGAAGTCGGGATTGAGGTCGAGCTTGCCGACCGCACGGGTCAGGTAGCCGGCCTGCCGCAGCCGGGCGCCCCAAGTGGGGTGGCTTCCGTCCCAAACCGTCGAGTTACAGAAGGAATTGCAGTCGGACGGGTACATGCCCGTCATCATCGAAGTCCGGCCCGGCACGCAGACCGGCGCTCCCGTATATGCGTTCAGAAAGGTGACGCCTCGGCGTGCAATGGCGTCGAGGTTCGGTGTCTTGACCTGCGGGTGGCCGGCATAGCCGGCGTAGCGGAACGAATGCTGGTCGGAACAGACGAACAGGATGTTCGGCCGAGGGGCGGCCCTGCCAGCCGCCGCGGCGCCGAAACCCGCAGACAAGCTCCGTACGAACTCCCGCCGGGAAGGTGCAGCCATATCGAATTCCCCCGCGTCGCCCAACATAGCCGGGTTCGGCCGGGCTGTCAACGCCCGGCGGCTCACACACGCCTCGCTGGGGACCGCCTGCCCGGGACCGGCCTACCGGCGGAACGTCCACCGGAGCTTCACCACCAGGCGGTCGTCCACCGGGCGCAGGTGGAGCCCGTCGGGGTCACCGAGCGGGTTCACCCAGCCATGGTTCCACACAATATAGAAGTCATTGCCCGGCTTGATAGTCCAGCGCAGGCGGTTGTTCATGCCCAGGTTGCGCGACACCGAATCGTACTGCGTGTAGCTGGACAACACCAGATCCGGGGTGAAGGCGTAGACGACCCTCGCCTGCCACAGCCGTTGAATGAAGTCCCCTGCCGGCAGCGAGGCGGTGTCGTACTCGAGCTCCGCCTGAAGCTGCAGGTGTCCGCCCGGGCCGGTCCAGTAACAGTAGTTGAACCATTGCACCAGAGACCCATCGTAGAAGCCGCCGTACCAGACCGTCGAGCCGACCCGCCAGGGCCGGTGGTCCGAGGTTTGCGCTTCACTGCGGAACCGGAGGAAATGGTAGTCTCCAGGGGGGATGATAACGCCTTCGGCAATCTCGAACGGCTCGTCCAAGTGCTCGAACTGGGGCACGATATTGCTCTCGATGTGCTCACCCGACTGGGTTTCGATATTGAGTGGCGCGGTAAAGAACCGCCAGGACTGGGTCGGGCCGTTGAGTTCGCCCACGTAGGTGAAGAAGGTTTCGAAGTAGAACTGCCGGACCCAGCCGAACGGCCCACCCTCGGGCCGCGGCTGGTAAGCGTTTCCCAGGCGGAGCCAGCGGGTCCCGGGCCGGGGAAGAAAACCAAGGGCTGGGTGAAGGCCGTTGCCGAATTCCATGTAAGTGACGTGGGTGTCCCAGAGATCGTTCGGGTAATCGATGTCCACACCCCAGCCGGTGCGCCGGCCCGCCGGCACATCGCCGCCGGTTCCGGCCACCCAGGTGCCGAGGATCAGATTCTTGTCGCCCCGGAAGGTCGATGTCCGCCACAGCGCGTCCATCCCCAGCAAAGTGTTCTGGTGGACGCCGTCCGGGTCGCCGTTGGTGGCGATCATGCCCACGGTGAGATGCCTGTCCACATCGTAAGTTGCCCGCCCGGCAAACAGATTCGTCGCCCTCGTCAGCGCCGTTTGCCGGAGGCTCGTATCCAGCACAGCGACACCCCATCGCCCCGATTGGCCCAGTACTTTCACTCCCGCGTTCAGCGGCACCTGTCGGCCTTCATACAGTCCGATGCGCCGCGAAAAGAAGGGGATGAACTCACGGTACAAGCCACTACCGAAGGAAAACAGCTCTGAGCCTTCCAGAAAGAATGCCCGTTTCTCGGGGAAAAACAGCGGGAAGCGAGTGAGGTTGATCTGCCGGCTGTCCACCTCGGTTTCGGCGAAATCGGTATTGACGGTGAGGACGCCCGTCAGGTCCGGGCTCAGATTGTAGGTGATGTCACCTCCAAAGTCGCCTCCCCAGGAGCGGGCGCCGGGGCTGAAATCGGTGCCGGTGCGGCTGAGCGCGTAGGGGCTTACACTCAAGCCCAGCCCCTGATGCAACCGGCCAACTCCTTCGAGTAAACCCGCGCGGCGCAGGTCCCACGATGTCGCGTCCAGCGAGATGCCGCTCCAGCGCAGCGTGAGGTGCTCCCGCGCCACCCGCCGCTCGACGTTGAAGCCCCACGTGTCCCGGCCGGGCGTGAAGTGAAGGGTTTGAGCCGGGATGCGAATTTCCGCCGTCCACCCATCCTGGTTGCGCCGGGTCTTAGCGTTCCAGACGCCATCCCAATCAGTGGAGGGCCGGCCGTGGCTCGAGATCAGCCCGTCCTCGCGAGCGCCGGCGGCATTGATGCGGAAGAAATAGCCGCGGCGCTGCTCGCCGAAGGTATCGAGCACAAGGCCCACCGTGTCATCGCCCCATAGCCGGGCGTCGCGCTGGAGCGTGTGGACGGCGATGCGGCGGGGATCGGGATCATGACAGAGAAAGCCGATGTACAGATTCGCGTCGTCCACCAGGATCATCACCTTGGTATGGAACGGCGTCGGCTCGCCGGGATGGGGTTCTTGTTGGGTGAGGTCCTCGATGACGCCGGCCTCCCGCCAGGCCGGCTCGTCCAGCACCCCATCCAGCCGGATGCGTCCCTTCAGCCGTCCGGCTGTCACCTTCGGCGCCGCTCCCGCCAGGGCGGCTCCCACGAGCAGGAGCAGAGCCGCGGCCCCGCACACGTTCGGCGGCCGCCCCGCCGCGGGAATGCTACCCCCCCTGACAGCGGCTTTCGAACCGTCCCGGCTGAAGGAATGGTGGCCGGGCCACCTCATCGGGCCAGCCGCCCGACCCGGGGATTCCCACTGACAATACATCCGGCCGCGGCGACGGAAGCGGGCCGTGTCTGCCGGGCGAAGAAACGAAGAGATGATGCCATATGTCGGTTCCTCGGGAAATCGACCTCTCGTGCTGGATTTTCCCACGCCAGTCTGAAGATTTTCTGAAGACCGTATGTCTACACACCGGCCGCTCCAGGCGGGCAGAGCCGCCCTCGCCGGGCCGGCCTACCACCGGAACGTCCAGCGGAGCTTCACTACCAGATGATCGTCGGAGGGCCGCAGCCGAAGCCGGGCGATGTCACCGATCGGGTGTTGCCATCCGTGGTTCCAGACCACGTACAGGTCGTTGCCCGGCGTGATCGTCCAGCGCAAGCGGTTGTTCATTCCCAGGTTGCGTGACACCGAGTCGTACTGGGTATAGCTGGAGAGCGCCAGGTCCGGAGTGAAGGCATAAACGACCCTCGCCTGCCAGAGCCGCTGAATGAAGTCTCCCTCGGGCAGCGAACCGGTGTCATACTCGCCCTCGGCCCAGAGTTGCAAGTGCCCGCCAGGGCTCGTCCAGCCGGCAAAGCTGGACCACTCAATTAGGGATCCGTCATAGAACCCCCCGTACCAGACCGTCGAGCCCACGCGCCAGGGACGGCGGTCGGAGCTCTGGGCCTCACTGCGGAAGCGCACGAAGTGGTAATCCCCCGGTGGAATGACGACCCCCTTCGCCACTTCGAACGGGTAGTCGAGGTGTTCGAACTGAGGCACGATATTGGTTTCGATGTGCCCGCCCGATTCCGCATGAGCGTTGAACGGGGCCGTAAACAGCCGCCAGGACTGCGTTTGGCCGTCCAGGCCGGCCACCCGGGTGAAATAACACTGGAAATGGAAGGTCCGCACCCAGCCGAACACCCGGCCGCTCGGGCGCGGCCGGAATCCGCCCCGGAGCTCGAGCCAGCGCGTCCCAGGCCGGGGCAGGAAGCCGAGGGCCGGGTCCAGGCCGTCGCCGAACTCCTTGTAGGTGACTGAACCCTCCCACCGGTCGTTCGGGTACTCAACGTCGACGCCCCAACCGGTGCGCCGCCCCTCGGGTACGTCGCCGCCGGTCCCCGCCACCCAGGTGCCGAAGCTGAGGTTCTTGTCGCCCCGGAAGCTCGATGTTTTCCACAGCGCGTCGACTCCGATCAGGCGGTTCCGGTGGATCCCGTCTGGATCGCCGTTGGTCGCGATCGTGCCGACGGTGAGGTGGCGATTGACATCGTAGGTCACACGGCCCGCGAAGAGGTTCGCCGGAGCGGTCAGCTCGGTTCTGCCCAGGCTCGTGTCGAGCAGCGCCACCCCCCACCGCCCGCTCTGCCCGAGGACTTTCACTCCCGCCCTGAGCGGCACCTGGCGGCTCCGGTACAGCCCGATACGCCGGGAGAAGAACGGAATGAAATCCCGTCCCAAGCCGCTGCCGAAAGAGAACAGTTGCGAGCCCTCCAGGAAGAACGTCCGCTTCTCCGGAAAAAACAGGGGGAAGCGGGTCAGGTTGATCCGCCGGGTGTCCACCTCGGTCTCGGCGAAATCGGTGTTCACGGTGAGGACGCCCGTCAAGTCCGGGGTCAGGTTGTAGGTGACGTCGCCCCCGAAGTCGCCGCCCCAGATGCGGCCCCCGGTTCCGAAATCGGTTCCGGTCCGGGTGAGTCCGTAGGGACTCACGGTGAGTCCCTCCCCCTGGTGCAGCCGGCCGACGCCTTCCAGCCATCCGGCCCGGCGCAGATCATAGAATTGCGAGTCGAAGGTGGTACCCTGCCAGCGTAGGACAAGCAGCTTCCGCGCCACCTCCCGCTCGGCATTGAAGCCCCAGCGGTCCCGGCCGGCGGCGAAATGCAGAGTCTGCGCGGGGATACGGATCTCCGCCGTCCAGCCGTTGCGGCCGCGGTGAGTCTTGGCATCCCAGATGCCGTCCCAGTCTGAGGAGGGGCGGCCCCGGTCCGAAATCAGCCCATCCTCGCGGGCGCCGGCCGCATTGATCCGGAAGAAGTAGCCGCGGCGCCGGTCGCCGAAAGTGCCGAGAATAATCCCCACGGTGTCGTCCCCGCCCATATCGGCGTCCCGCTGGAGTGTATGGACGGCGATGCGGTGAGGCTCCGGATCGTGGCAGACGAAACCGATATACAGATTTGCATCGTCCACCAGTATCAGCACTCTGGTATGGAACGGCGTTGGTTCGCCGGGATGTGGTTCCTGCTGGGTGAGGTCGTCGATCACGCCGGCCCCGCGCCAGGCCGGTTCGTCCAGCACTCCGTCCAGCCGGATATGCCCTTCCAGGGGGCGAGCGGTCACTACCGGAGAAGCCGCCGTCAGCCGGAGCGTACTCAGCAACAAGGCCAACAGTCCTAACCCCGGGAGCCTGCCCACCGACCGGGGTGGTCGGCTGGGGATGCCGGACCACCGGGCGGCGCCCGCGCACGCTCCCGCCGGCCTCATGCGCCCAACAGTGCGCAACGGCGGCCGCGCCGGCGTGAGGAGCGAGTGGTTCCCGCCGGGGCAGGCCAGCTCGCGCGCATCAAGGAAACGGGAAAGGATATCATGGCGTCAGTTCCCGGGAAATCGACCTCTCGTCTGGAGATTTTCCCACCCCAGCCTGAAGATTCTCTGAAGAGGGCAGGCCGCGGGGCGCCCGGCTCGAGGAGCCGGTCCGGCGCCCCCTGGCAGCGGCCCGGCCTCGAAGCCGGTGTCTGGTCCGCTTCCCCCGTGGCCATACCTTCTACTCCGGAATGAGCAGTCTCAGGTGTCCGGCCCCGGTGCCGGCGGAGATCCCGCGTGCGAAAGAGGGGCGCCGCTTGTCGGTGCGAACCACAGCCGCCGCCGGCCGGCGCGCCAGGACCGCCCGTCCACGGCCGCAGCGAATGAGCCGCCGAGAGGTTTGGGCGCAGATCTCGAGAGCACCCGGCGCCGACACTTCGGCGCTACCCGGATACGGCGGAAACGCCCGTGTACTCAATGCAATTGGGGCGGCAGTGTGCCCGCCACCCTTCGGAGGGAGCCGGCTGAAGACCCCGAAAAAGGATTCTGGCCACTGGCGGAGAGAGAGGGATTCGAACCCTCGATACGGTTTCCCGTATACACGCTTTCCAAGCGTGCGCCTTCAGCCACTCGGCCATCTCTCCGGCGCCAGCTTTTCTCTTTCCAGTTTAGCCCAAGAGTTCGCTCCTCGGGCCGCCCAACGCCCCGATACCGCGCTTCCGCCGGGCCTCATATAGTAACGACGCGCGTGCTCACCGCTTCGAAATCCGTCCGGCCGAGCCGGCGCCGCTCGGCGATCTCGAGGAACGGCAGATGGGCGGCCTCCAAGCCCCAATAAGTCCTTGCCACCCGGGCATCGAGAGCCACCGGGTCGGTACCGCCGAACAGTGTCTTCTCCATGGCGACGTTTTCCACGTTGCCCCCCGTGGGCCCGCCGCGGAGCATCACCCGGTAGGCATCGATGAGGGTCAATGTGGGCTGGAGAAACGCGGCCAGGTCGGCGATGCTCTCGTGGATCCGCTGATGGAGCCTCCGGCGCTGGCCGCCGAGGATGCCGTACCAGTTCTTCAGGCCGAGAGTCACGCGGGTGAGGCTGTGATGTTTGGCGACTGGGAGGTTGATCACCTTGTCTGCGGTGAGGAATGGCTCGAGCACCGGCCAGCGCCCCAAGACACTGCCCCGGAGGTCGGCGCGGCGAAACAAACGGTCCTCCGGTAATACAACCTTGGCCCCCGCGGCTTCGGCGGCGGCCCCGATGCCGCTGCGTTGGAAGCAGCGCCGGGCCTCGTTGCAGGTGACGTCGGTGACGACGACCTCGGCCGCGCCGGCCTCGAAACACAGCCGCGCGGTTTCGGCCACCACTTCGGGGTTCGTGTCAGCGGCCTGTTCCGGAATGCGGTCCCAGGCGGCGTTCGGCTTGAGAACCACCACGTCGCCGGGGGCAACGAAGCGCTTCATGCCTCCTAAGGCTTCGACCGCCGCCCGCACCAGGTCGGCCGGCTCGCCCCCGCTCACGACAACCACTTCCGGATAGGCCGGATCCGGGGGCACTCGAAGGTCCCGGCTCACGACCGCCGCGGCGGGCTCTTCCGGCTTCCGGCTCCGGCGGCGCAACCATATTCCCGTGCCGGCGGCGCCGGCGGCCAGCCCGCTGAGCATCCCCAGGCGCATAACGGCTTCACGGCGGCTCACCGGCTTGTCTGCAGGGGCCATCAGTTTCAGTGTACCGGGCGAGGGGCCTGAAACATACCAACCTCCGGCGCGTCCTAACGATGTGGTGGCGGGCCGGCGCCAGCCGGCGGACGCGGCCGGGGGAATCGGAGCACAGGCGATGAAGGACTTGAGCGGACCCGGCGCCCGAACGCTGCGCGCGGCTGTGGCGCTCATCGGTTTCAGCGCCGTGACGGCGCAAGTCGTCTTGCTGCGCGAACTCATCGTCGTCTGCCACGGTAATGAGGTTTCGCTGGGCCTGACACTGGCGAGCTGGCTCGTGTGGACGGCGGCCGGCAGCGGCCTGGCGGGGCGGTTCGGGGCACGCACGGGGCGTCCGGAGAGATGGATGGCCGGCCTGGAAGCCGGCGTCGCCGCTGCTTTTCCGGCCGGCATCATCCTCGTACGGGCGGGCCGGTGGGTCTTCGGCCTGACTCCGGGTGAGGCGCCCGGCCCCGGTCCAATGCTGCTCCTCTCCCTCGTTTCCCTGAGTCTGTTCTGCCTCGTTTCGGGCTGGCTGTTCACCGCCGGAAGCCGCGCCTGGGCCGCTCACGCCGGCGCGGCGGGTGGAGAAGCGACGGGTTCGGTCTATCTCCTCGAAGCCGTTGGGTCCGCGGGAGGGGGCTTGCTGGCGAGCCTGTTCCTGATTCGCCGTCTGAGCCCGATGGAGATCGCCGCCGTGATCGGGCTGTTGAACCTGGCCGCCGCTGCGGCGCTGCTGATGCGCGGTTGGAAGGCGCGCACCGTGGTGTGGGCGGCGCTGGCGGTGGGATTCGCCGTTTGGATCTTCCCCTTCGGGGCCCGGCGACTGGAGAAGTGGTCACTGGGGCGCCTCTGGCAAGGCTTCGACGTGGCCGCCGTCCGGAACTCAATCTACGGCAACCTTGTCGTGGTCGGACTCGAAGGCGCCGGGACGGTCTATGAGAACGGCCTGGTGCTGTTCACCGTGCCGAATCCGGAGGCGGCCGAAGAGGCGGTCCACTACGCCCTCTTGCAGCACCCGGCCCCGCGAAACGTGTTGCTCATCGGCGGTGGGGTGAACGGGAGCGCGGCGGAAGCGCTCAAGCATCCGACCGTCGAGCGCCTGGACTACGTCGAGCTGGATCCGGCGGTCGTCGAGCTGGCCCGGCGCCATTTCTCTGACTCTTGGAAGCCGGTCGAAGCCGATCCGCGCGTGCGCGTCATCCACACCGACGGCCGGCTCTTCCTGCGGCGGGCGGGAGAGCGCTACGACGCCATCATCGTCAACCTGCCGGATCCGCAGACGGCTCAGATCAACCGTTTCTATACTCTCGAGTTCTTCCGGGAGGCGGCGCGAAAGCTGGCGCCCGGCGGCGTGCTGGCCCTGCGGTTCACCGGGTCAGAGAACTACATCAGCCGGGAACTGGCCGAGTTCCTCCGGTGCATCAGCCACACGCTCCGGGCGGTGTTTCCGAACGTCAAGGCGATGCCGGGACCCACGATTCACTTCTTCGCCTCGCGAACGGCGCCGCTGACCACCGATCCCGAGGAACTGGCCGCACGGCTGCGGAAAAGAAAGCTCAACACGATGTACGTCCGGGAGTACTACCTTCCCTTCCGGCTGATGCCCGACCGGGTGGAAGAGCTGCAATCGCAACTCGCCCCGCTCCCGGACACCCCCCTCAACCGGGATTTCCACCCCATCGCTTATTACTTCAATACTGTGCTGTGGAGCGTGCAGTTCCATCCCTCGTCGGCAGCCTGGTTCCGGCGTTTGGCGAAGCTGGGATTCGGCCGCCTGGCGGGCATCACCTTGGCGCTGCTCGTGGGGCTGGCAACGGCCATGTCCCGGCGGGTGCAGCGGGGCGATGCGCGGCCGGCGGTGGCCTACTGCGTGGCGGCCATGGGCTTTACGATGATGGGCCTGGAGATCTTCCTGCTGCTCGGCTTCCAGGCGGCTTACGGGTATGTCTACCAGCAGCTAGCCGCGGTGATCGCCGCGTTCATGGCCGGGATGGCGGCCGGAAGCTGGCTTGCCCTTCGACGCCGGGCAGGCGGTGAGGGACTCCGGCGAAAGGCGTTCGGCGTGCTCGCCGGACTTCAGACGGTGGGGGCGTTCTCCGCGCTGGTTCTCTACGCTCTCTTCGGCCGTCTCACACAAGTCCAGACGCCGGCAGGGCTGCTGGCCGTCAGCCAGGGCCTGTTTCCAGGTCTCGCCTTGGCGGCGGGCTTTCTCGGCGGCTACCAGTTCGTTGTGGCGAGCCGGGCCTATTTTTCGGACGACGCCGGCCGTCAACGGCTGGGCCTGTTGTATGCGCTGGACCTGGTGGGGGCTTGCTTCGGGGCGCTCCTGCTCAGCCTCTACGTGATCCCCGTCTTCGGGTTCGGAGGCGCAGCGTGGTGGATGGTGCTGGTCAATCTGCCCGCCGCCGCCCTGGCCGCCCTCGGCCGGATGTCCCAGAGAGCGCCCGCCGGCTGACAGCAGACGGCTCCTGATCACCGAAGACGACGGCCGTAAAGGCGAAGATGTCGGTGGCCTCGTCCCGCCAGGCATCCGGTGGCAGGCCCGCCTTCAAGCACGTTTGCCGCAGAAAGGTCTTCAAGTCCCAGTGCTGTTCCACGGGCACCTGCGGCAGCAACAAACCTTCCTGGGCGCCCCGCTTCACCACCAGTCCATCGCGGCCGACGCGGATCCGGCGAATGTCGAGAACGTGGTGCAGCGGAGAAAGAACCGAGATCTCGTATTCGAGCTTGTCCAGCTCCGACTTGCGCACCGGGGGAAAGCGCGGATCCTCGAGGGCGGCGAAGATCGCCACGTCACGTACGGTCAGGTAGAGAGGCTTCGTCGGAGCCGTGTGGCCGATACAGCCGCGCAGGCGCCCTTTCTTCTTGAGGGTGACGAACGCCCCACGCTCCTGTTCGAGCACCGGGATTCCCGGCGGCGGGCACTCGTAACGCTTCCCTTCCCGAACGGCCAACTCCACGGATTTCCGGGCGATTTCGAGCAACTTCTGTTTCGCTTCCGCGCTCAAGGTGAACGGCGGGGTATGATGCCCGTCGGCCGAAGCTCCCTCCGCGCGCTTTATCAAGGCAATCGACACATACCCGACCACGCGGGAACGGTCGCCCGTCACGTCGCCGGAGTTCGCGTATTTCAGGACCTCGGCGTCATTGGCTCCCAGGCGTTCGGCGGCCATCATCGCTGCGACGATCGGGCCGCCGCCGCAGGCTTCCCAGATCCGCTGCTCCAGGCTGCGGTGCAGGCTGAGGTAGTCCCAGTCCTGGATCGCCTGGATCACCTTGTGGTCCAGCTTCACCGCCTGCTTGTAAGGGTGATAGTGCGAGAGGTCGGAGCTGGCGATGATGAGCGTTCCGGGCCCCTGGATCAGCTTCGCCAACGCCACGCCCAGGGCCCGGCAGGTTTGGTAGCTCTGGTCGCCCATCACCACCGGCACGAGCGTGAACTCGCCGAGCACCCGCTGCAGGAACGGGAGCTGCACCTCGAGGGAGTGCTCGGCGCGGCCTCCGACCACCCGGTGACCCCGATCCGAGAGCCGGATCAGGCTGCTCGAGTGGGCCAGTTTCCTGGCGAACTCTTTATCGATAGGGATCGTGCCTAAAGGCGTTGCATAAGCATCGCCGTCGTAGACGGAAGCGAACGGGAAGGCCTCGAAATGCGAAGGCGCGATCACCACCACCCGCTTGATGTCGCGTCCCTTGATCAGCGCGTAGCCGTGGGCGGCTACCCCTCCGGAAAACATGTATCCGGCGTGGGGAGATATGAGAGCGATCACCGGGGCGCGAACTTCCGGAACGTGCGCCTGCGCCAGGAGCCGGTCGATTTCTTCCTCCAGCGCCTTGGCATCGGCGGGATAGAAACCGCCGGCCACACCGGGTGGCCGGATCTTCGGCTTCGGCGGCTCTTTCCGCGGCGAGCACTGAGCAAAAGGAATCAGCGCGGCCGCCGCGGCCGCCAGCACAGCGACAGCGAATTGGAACAGCCACGCGGAACGTCTTATCCGATCAGCTTCCCCAGACACCGGGTATCTCCTGGTTGCAGAATTCGCAGCGGCCCTTCTTGATGTGCACGCTTCGGACAAGGTAGCCGACGCGGTCAATGATCTTCTTGTGGCAGCGGGGGCAATAGGTGCTCTCGGCTGGATGGCCGGGGACATTGCCCAGGTAGACGTAATGCAATCCCTCGCTGTCCGCGATGGCCTTGGCCCTCTCGAGAGTCTTCAGCGGCGTCGGCGGCAGGTTCTTGAGAAGGTATTCCGGATGGAACCGCGAAAAGTGCACTGGGACATCCGGCCCCAGCTCGGCCTTCACCCACTTCGCCAGCCCGCGGAACTCATCGTCGCCGTCGTTCAGTGTCGGCACGACCAGGTAAACGATCTCGGTCCACATGCCGCGGCTCTTTATGGTCACCAGGCCGTCGAGCACCGGCTTCAGCTTCCCATTGACGATCTCCTCGTAATACTTTTCCGAGAATGCCTTGAGATCGACCTTGATGGCGTCCACGTGCCGGCACAGCTCCTCCAGGGGCTTGCGATTGATATAGCCGCCGGTCACCACGACGCTCTTGACTCCCTCGGCATGGCCCGCATCGGCCGAATCGACCATGTACTCATAGAAGATCACCGGCTCGGTGTAGGTGTAGGCGATAGCCTTGCAGCCGTTCTGCCGTGCCAGCGCCGCCAGCTCCCGCGGCGGCAGATAGACGCTGCGTACCTGCTCGGGCCGCACCTGGGAGATCTCCCAGTTCTGGCACATCTTGCAGTTGACGTTGCAGCCGGCGGTGGCGATCGAAAAGGCCGTCGTGCCGGGATAGACATGAAAGAACGGTTTCTTCTCGATGGGATCGATGTGCGCGCTACAGACGCGGGAGTGGACCAGAGTGTAATAGGTGCCGCCGCGGTTCTCCCGGGCTCCGCAATAGCCGCGCTCCCGGTCGTCGATCACACACTCCCTCGGGCAGAGGACGCATTTGATCTTTTTGTAGGGCTGTTTCTCATAGAACCGGGCTTCCCGGACGAAGCGGGACTCATCCACCTTCGCACGCGCCGCCTGCAGCCGGGGAATGAACACGGCGGCACCGCCCAACCCGCAGGCCAGACACGGCAAGGCTGCAGCTTTCAAGAAACCCCGGCGGTCCAGCGCAGGCAGCGCCTCCTTCCCGCCGTCATGGCGCCCAAGAAGTTCGGCGGGCAGCAAGTCTCCCGGGGCCTGATCCAGCAGCGGTGCTCGACTGGTCTTGTCGACGGTCATGGCCATCAGACCTCCACAACATCGATCCGGCCGGGATCGGCAATTCCCAACCGGTGATCCTTGTCGGCCGCCGTGGCAATATAAGTGGGTTCCCTCTTCTGGTCCTTCAGCGACGGGAACCCCTCGGCGGCCCGCTTTTCCTCGATGATCCGCCGGCCGATGCTGTCCAGCGCCACCGGGTCGGCGGAAACCAACAGCCCGTTGTAAGGCCAGCTCCATTGCGGCAGGTAGGAAGGTCCGCCCTCGTATTGCACATTGAAGGCGTCGCAGATGTGCAGTCTTGCTTTCGTGCGGATCGGCTCGAGCATATAGGCATCCGCTACGTAAGGGTCGCCCACGTTCAGGTGGTACTTGTTCGGGTTGTGGATGGCGCCGAAGAAGTTCTTCAGCGCGATGGTCACTCCGGCGATGCTGTGGTCCTTCAGCACGGGGAGATTGATCACCGCGTCGCAGCGGCGGGTCAGCGTGTTACAGACGAGGCTGCCGACGCGGCCATAGGCCATCAGCTCGCTGTCATATCCATAGATGTCGTTGCCGATGCAGCGCGGCTTGTTCCCCCGCTCGTTGATGCGGAAGCCGGCGCTTTCGAGATCGGAGCTGAGCCGGTCCCAGACGATCAGGTTCTTAGCGGGCACGCCGGCCTGCTGCAGCCGCTCACAGACGGCTTCGACGAGCACTCGGTGCGTCGAAGCCCCTTTGCCGGCCAGACAGTTGACCTTCAACCCGATCACCTTGCCCAGCCCGGCCACGCGCCGCCAGGCTTCGCTCGGCGAATCGCAGCCGTAGAGGGCCTGCAGGCTGCGGTCGAGAAGATCCAGGACACGCGCCTCATCCAAGCGGGAGCGGCCGGAGCGGACCTTCTCGTCACGCGCGACGACCACCTTCGAGCGCTCCGGCGGCGAAGACGTGCCCGCTACCCCTCGCTGCTCGACACCCGCCCGGCAAGCTCCGGCCGGCAGCAGCAAACCAGCGAGGCTCCAGCGCGAGAAACTGCGGCGGGAGACTCGGCGATCGGAACCCATAGCGACCTCCCCGCGCAGCAGGATTCAGGATTTCCTGACTTCTTTATAGCACTTCCAGAGAAGTACGGAATTCCGTTACTCCCCGAGGCGCGCCTCCACGGCCCGCGCCAGCGCCAGCAGCGCCTCGGGAGCGCCGTGGGTCTCCTGATAGGCGATGATCCGCACCAGATACGGGCCTTTGACGAAGACCAGACTCTGGCGGAATAGCCGGGCCGCGTCGCCCACCTCGGCCGGACGGCTGCCCGCGGCGGGTTCGGCGTCGAAGAGGGAGCGCGCCCCCGCGGCGTCCTTCATCACGTAGACGTCCACTTTGGCCTCGAGCTCCTCGCGCCGGTAGTCGGCCGTCAGCGCGCGGACGACGCCGGCCTGGATGTAACGTTCGGCTTCCCCATCGATGTATTGCCACAGCTCATCGGCCGAATAGCTCCGCGTGTCGGAGGTCTTCATCCATCCCGGGGCTTCGCCGCTTTCCGGCAGCAGGTTTCCGGAAGCCGAGGATCCGCAGGCGGCGAGCCAGAGCGCGCCGGCGGCTCCGGCGACGAGGCGAAGCTTGGCAAACTTCATGAGACTCCTCCCTTCTTCCGGCGGCGCTCGAGCAGAATCTGGTTGGCCCGCGACCGGCTCTCCCCGATGCTGGTGACGTAGACCGCCGGGCGGTCCTGCATCGGGCAGGCGTACTCGCAGGCCCCGCAGCCGATGCAGCGGTCTGGATCGATATAGGGCCGGCGGACGAGCTTGGCGCGCCCCTCGGCGTCATAGACGGTCTCCTCGCGCAGGTAGACCGCCTTGGGCGAGGTCGGGCACCACTCCTCGCAGACGATGCACTCGATAGCCATGGCCCAGGGCAGGCAGCGGCCGCGGTCGTAGAAGGCCGTGCCGATGGAGATGGGGTTGGGGTTCGATTTCCCGATCCAGCCCTTCTCTTCGGCGGTGAACTCCCAGATCGCCCCGGTGGGGCAGACCTGCCCGCAGAG